>OMNU01001350.1_pt1 | contig 10954 bp, 8 predicted proteins | sample 1673511 | NCBI WGS metagenome assembly OMNU01 (sample SAMEA103958113, study PRJEB25191) | human gut metagenome | reverse complement strand
AATATCCTCTTGACAAAAATCGCTCTATGAGTTACTATGCAAGTAACAGCTAGTTACGCTGTGAAATGAGAAGAAAGGAGCAGGAAACATGTTAAGTGCGATTTCATCAATGACGCTGATGTGGCTGGTGGCGCCGGCGTTTATTGGCTTTTTTGCCAAGGACCCCGCGGTGGTCGCGGCCGGTACCGGCTATATGCACAGTTATATTTTCGATGCAATCTTTGCCGGCATCCACATTTGCTTTAGCGGCTTTTTCGCTGCATACGGCAAGAGCTACATCGGCTTTGCGCACAACGTGCTGGCTGTGGCACTCATTCGCGTGCCGGGCGCGTGGCTGCTGTCGAACGCCTATTCCGGCACGCTGTTCCCCATGGGTATCGCCTCGCCGTGCGGCTCGATTCTGTCGGCGGTCATCTGCGTGATTGCATTTACCGCGCTCAACCGCCGCGGGGCTTTTGACAAGCTGGTGGCGTAGCGGGGCAACGCGAAATCGCCCTTATCGACGACATCATCAGCGATGACCCCGCGACCTACGTGACGCAGATCACGGTGCCGGTTGCCCCAGCAAAGTAAGAACCGCCTGGAAGGCATCATGCTTTTCGGGTGGTTCTTCAATTTGGCTATCGATGCGCTAAGCCTGGGGCACCTCACCAGTCGCCAGGATCTGCTCGAGTGCATCCTCGTCCAGCACGGGCACACCCAGCTGCTCGGCCTTGGTAAGCTTGGAGCCCGCCTTGGGACCGGCGACCAGGTAGTTCGTCTTCTTTGAAACACTGCCCGAAACCTTGGCGCCGAGTACCTTGAGCGCCGCACCCGCCTCGTCGCGCGTGCGATTGACGAGCGTGCCGGTGAGCACGAAGGTCAGACCCGCGAGCGGTTGTGCATCGGCGAGCTCGCCCGCCACGCCCGCGTCGGCTGCGGCTTGTGCATGCGCGGCGCCCAAGTCGACCTCGAGCGACAGGCCCGCCTGGCGCAGGCGTTCCAGCACGGCAAGGTTCTCGGGCACGGCCAGGAACTGCTTGACGCTCGCCGCAATCTTGGGACCGATGCCCTCACACTCGGCGATGTCCTCTTCGCTCGCCAAGATGAGCTTGTAAATCGACAGGAATCGTTCGGCGATGACCTCGCCCACGCTCTTGCCCACATGGCGGATGCCCAGGGCAAACAGCACGCGACCGAGCGGCTGGCTCTTGGACTTGTTGAGCTCGGCGATGATTTTCTCGGCCGTCTTGAGGCCCACCGGAATAGGGTCGCCCTTCTTGACGCCCTTTTTGCTGTTGGAGCTGGCATACACGCGGCCCGTGTCCAGGCCGGCGATGTCGTCGACTGTGAGCTGGTAGAAGTCCGCGACATCGTGGATAAGGCCGGCGGCGATCATCTTGTCGACGATTTCGTCGCCCAGGCCGTCCACGTCCATGCAACCGCGGCTCACCCAGTGGAGCAGGCGCTCCTTGAGCTGTGCGGGGCAGTCGATGGACACGCAGCGGTAGGCCACCTCGCCGTCCTCGTGCACCACGGGGCTGCCGCACACGGGGCAGGCCTCGGGCATCTGCCAGTCAACGCTGTCGGCCGGGCGCTTGTCGAGCACGGGGCCCACGACCTCGGGAATCACGTCGCCTGCCTTGTGCACGATGATAGTGTCGCCCTCGCGCACGTTTTTGCGGCGGATCTCGTCGATGTTGTGCAGCGTGGCGCGCGCGATGGTGGAGCCGGCGACCGTCACCGGGTCGAACTCAGCGACCGGCGTGAGCACACCGGTGCGGCCCACCTGGATGCGAATCTCGCGCAGGACGGTCTGCTTTTCCTCGGGCGGGAACTTAAAGGCGATGGCCCAACGCGGCGCACGGGCGGTAAAGCCCAGGTCGAGCTGCTGTTGGAAGCTGTCAACCTTTACGACCACGCCGTCGATGTCGTAGTCCAGGTCACCGCGATGCTCGAGGGCCTGGGCACAGAACTCGTGGACCTCGGCCGGCGTGGCGCAGCGTGCCACGTTGGGGTTGACGCTAAAGCCGGCACTGCGCAGCCAGTCGAGAAACTCACGCTGGCTGTGGACGTGCAGCGGATCGGTATCGGCAATGGCGTAGATAAAGGTAGCCAGGTCGCGGCGCGCCGTGACCTTGGGGTCCTTTTGGCGCAGGCTGCCGGCGGCGGCGTTGCGCGGGTTGGCGAAGGGGTCGCGGCCCTCGGCATCGGCCTCGTCGTTCAGACGCACAAAGCTGCCCTTGGGCATGTAGACCTCGCCGCGCACCTCAATGGTGCGCTCGCGGTCGGCACCCATGTGGGCGAGCGCAGGCTCGGACAGGTGCATGGGCACATCCTTGATGGTACGCACGTTGAGCGACACGTCCTCGCCCGTGGTGCCGTCGCCGCGCGTGGCGGCGCGTACGAAGGTGCCGTTTTGGTAGGTAAGGGCCACGCCCAGGCCGTCGATCTTAAGCTCGCAGGTATAGGTGACGCTGCCGGCACCGAGCGCATCCTCGGCGCGCTGGAGCCACGCGTCAAGTTCGTCCAGATCCATGGCATCGTCCATGGAATACATGCGCGCCATATGCGTGACCGGCGTAAACTGCTCGCTCACGTACCCACCCACGCGTTGGGTGTAGCTGTCGGGCGTTACCAAATCGGGGTAGGTCGCCTCGATCTGCTGGAGTTCAACGAGCATTTTGTCAAAAGCGGCGTCCGTGATCTCGGGCGCATCGAGCATGTAGTAGCGATAGGCGTGGTAATCGAGCTCGTGGCGCAGCTCGGCCGCACGCGCCGCCGCCTGGGCACGGGCATCGGCCGGTGCGGCGGCATCCACGCTCGCGGGCGTTTCGGTATCGATGTCCACGCCGTCACCAAACAGGCTCGATTGCTCCATAGCGGCACTCCTTCGCTCGATTTCAAACGGATACAAGAGTACCACCGGTCACCATGGCGCCGAATAACCCTTTCGAACCGCACCGAATCGGCAGCCGCCAGACTGGGGTGGATCGCGCGATTAAACCATGCCCTTGCCAGTTCTAAATGATCCGTTTTCCTCCGTCTCCAAGGGATCATCGCGAAAAGAGGGGCTGTCCCGCGTTGGCGGGACAGCCCCTCTGGCTTCGATATGTGCAATACGGCTCGTTAGAAACCCTGGCCATAGCCTTGGCCTTGACCCTGGCCCTGCTGGCCAAGCAGCTCCTCCAGATACTGACGCAGCTGCTCGTCGGTAATACCGCCGTTGCCGGTGTCAGTCGCGCTGTCGTCCTGCTGCTGGTTCTGCAGCTTCTCATCGGAGCCCAGCTCGACGGTGACCTTCTTCTCTTCCTTGCCGCGCATGAGCGTGATCTCGACCTTCTCGCCCACCTCATGGCTGCGCAGCGCAATGATCAGGCCATCGGCGCTCGTGATCTCGTCGTCGCCCAGCTTGGTAATGACATCGCCCTCCTGGATGCCGGCCTTGGCGGCGGGACCGTCCTCGACGACGCTCGCCACATACGCGCCGCTATCGGTGCTCAGCTTGTTGGTACGGGCGTTGAGCGCGTTGACGCTCGAAAGCGTGGCGCCCATGTACGGATGCACCGGCGTCTTACCGTCGATAATCTGGTCGGCAATGTTCTTGGCGTAGTTAACCGGAATGGCAAAGCCCACGCCCGAGCTGGAGCCCGAATAGCTCTCGATGAGCGAGTTGATACCCACAAGCTCGCCGTTATCGTTAACGAGCGCGCCGCCGGAGTTGCCCGGGTTGATGGCGGCATCGGTCTGGATCATGTTGGCATAGATGGTGTTACCGTTGGTAGAGCTCATGGCCGTGGAGCGATACAGCGCCGAGACGATACCGGTGGAGACAGACTGTTCGTTGCCGAAGGGCGAGCCGATCGCCATGACCCACTCGCCCACGTTGAGCTTGGAGGAATCACCGATCTCAATCGGCGTGAGCTTGGAGGCGTCAGCATCCTTGAGCTTGATGACGGCCAGGTCGCTCGAGGCATCGTTGCCCACGAACTCGGCCTCGTAGGTGGTGCCGTCGTCCATGGTCACCACGTACTGGTCATAGCCATCGACCACGTGGTTGTTGGTGAGGATATGGCCCTCGGTATCGAGCACCACGCCCGAACCGACGCTGCCCGAGTTGTCCGACTCGTCGGCAGACTGCGAAAGCGAGCCATTCTGGCTGCCGCTCGACGTGGCGGTGATGGAAACGACGGAGGGCAGGGCCTTGGCAGAAACGGCCTCGGCCAGCGTAGTGTCCTCGGAATCGATGGTGATCTTTTGCGTCGATGAACCCGAAGCACCCGCCGTCACGGCATTCTTGCCACCGCCAATGTTGAGCGTGCCGCTCATAATGAGTGCAATGACCAGCAGGGCGCCGCAGGCACAGCCGGCAAGCGCCGTAATGAAGATCGGCAGCTTTTTGGTCTTGGTCTTGACCACCGTGTGCTTGTTCACGACCTGCTGGCCACCCAGCGGCTGGCCGGTCTGCGTGTCGTAGGCCTGCACGTAAGGAATGTTGTTGCCATCGGCAGGCGTCGACTCTACCTGCACACGCGGCTGCTGTTGGGTCTCGCCGGCGTTGCCCGCATCCTGGGGACGCTGGGAATCGTACTCGCTCATAGCTGCGATCCTTTCGTCAAATAACCAAAGGCCCGCCAAACATGTGGCGGGCCATCATTGTTCACGTTGAGTTGTACCCCAATATGCGGGCGTACGTGTACGAGAACGCAATCTTTTAGGAAGGCTTAAGTTCTGCTGCAAACTCGAAAGAAACCCGCACCTGCGTCAAAACCACCACAAAGGTGCCTGTCCCCTTTGTGGTGGAAATCTAGTCCTTAAACAGATAGCCCACGCCGCGGACGGTGGTGATGTGTGCCGCGATCTGCGGGCCCACCTTGGAGCGGATGCGTCGAATGTGCACGTCGACGGTGCGCGTGCCGCCGCAGTACTCAAAGCCCCACACGCGGTGCAGCAGCACCTCGCGGCTGTAGGCGCGGTTGGGGTGCGTCGCCAAAAAGCTCAGCAGCGAGTACTCCATCAGCGTCAGGTCGATGGGCTCGTTATCGAGCGTCACCTGGTAGGTAGCCAGGTTGATCTCGAGGTTATCGATGTTGAGCACATCGTCGGCGGTGACGGTCTCCTCCTCGCCCATCAGGCGCTGCGCGCGAGCCTTGAGCTCGTTGGGCGTCGCCGTGGGGCATACAAAGTCGGCATGCGCGTGATTCGGCAGGCGCAGGGTGCCGAGCGCCTCGTCGTCGACGATCACCAGCATGGGAACGCCGCCGCGGTCGTCGAGCCATTTGGCAATCTGATCGATGCGGTCGCTGCGGATGCCATCGGAATCGAGGATCAGCAGGTCAAAGTCGTGCGCCGCAGTTGGCGAATCAGGGGTTGCCAGGCTCACCTCGACACCCAGGGTGGTCGTCAAGCTGCGGGCAAACTCGTGGAAGCGCGTCGTGCGCGCCATGAACAGGGCACTCTTTTCGGACATATCGGCCTCCAAAGAAATGAGCTCAATCGTACTGGAACAAGCCAGCGTGATTAGGAGTTCGCCAGGTAGTGCTTGATCTCCCACTCGGTGATCGTAGACTCAAACTTATGCCACTCGGCGCGCTTCTTTTTGAGGAAGAAGCTGTGGATGTGCTCGCCGAGGGCATCCTTCATAAACTGCGAGTCCTCAAACACGTCGAGCGCCTCTTTGAGCGAGCGCGGCAGCGGCGTGTAGCCGGCCTCGACCATCTGACGGTCGGTAAGTTTGAGCGTCTCGGCAGTTGCCTCGGGCGGGAGTTCCAGCTTGCGCTCGATGCCGTCCAGACCGGCCGCTAGCGTGACGGCGTTGACCAGGTACGGGTTGGCCATGGGATCGGGACTGCGCAGCTCGATGCGCGTGGACAGCTGCTTGCCGGGCTTGTAGACCGGAATGCGGACCATACTCGCGCGGTTGCGCAGGCCCCACGTGGCGTACTGCGGCACGGAGTCGCCGCCCGTGGTAATGCGCTTGTACGAGTTGACCGTGGGGTTGGTGATGGCGCTGATCTCGCGCGCGTGCGCCAGGATGCCGGCCATGTAGTGCTTGGCGATATCGGAGAGGTGGTACTTCTCGTCGTCCTCGCCCCAAAAGACGTTGTTGCCGTCGTGGTCGAATAGCGACTGGCACAGGAACATAGCGCTGCCGTCTTCGCCTGCCAACGGCTTGGGCATAAAGGAGGCGTGGCAACCGCTCTCGTAAGCCTGCTGCTTAATGATGAGCTTGGCCGTGGTGATGGCGTCGGACATGCTCAGGGCCTCGGCGTGGCGCAGGCTCATGCCGTGCTGCGAGCGACCGGCGGCGTGGAAGGTGTACTCCACGGGCACGGACATCTTCTCGAGCGTGAGGACCGTGTTGCGGCGCAGGTCGCGGGCGGCATCGCTCACCGAAAGATCGAAGTAGCCCACGTTGTCGAGCGGCTCGGGCGTGTGCTCGTCGGGGAAGTAGTAATACTCCAGCTCGGCACCAACGTTGAGTAGGTAGCCGGCCTTCTCGGCCTTGTGGAACATGCGGCGCAGGGCATCGCGCGGGTCGCCGGCGAAGGGCTTGCAATCGGGGGTGCATACGTCGCAAAACACACGGGCGACGCCGTTGTGGCTCGGACGCCACGGCAAAATCTGGAAGGTCGAGGCATCAGGGAACGCCAGCATGTCGGCTTCCTCGGGCGTGGCAAAGCCCTCGATGGCCGAGCCGTCAAAGCCAATGCCCTCCTCAAAAGCGACCTCGAGGTCCTCGGGGCTAATAGCAAAGTTTTTGAGGCGGCCGAGAATGTCGACAAACCACAGACGCACAAAGCGGATATCACGCTGCTCTACGGAGCGGAGTACGTAATCGATGTTCTGCTGGTTCATGTCGCTCCCCTTTCTTTCGGGCGGGTTTCGACTGGTCTATATCGCAGATACTATCGCAGAAAAATGTTTCCGCAGGGTTAAAGCGTATCAAGCGCTCAAAAAAACGTGCGCGAGCAGACCGTTGCGAACGAGCGGCTAGCGTAAGGTCGAGGCGCGGTGTTCGATGTGGCCGGGGATCTCGATGCGCTTGGGGGCGAGCTTTGCGGCATCGCCCACCGTAGTGGTAACGATGTCGATGCGTTCGGACAGACGCTCGACTACGCGCTCGGCGATGGTGAGGGTGTCTTGCACGGCCGTGGTCACGCCGCCAAAGAGCACGTAGTTCCAGGGGTAGTCGTCAAACGTCGCGATCTTGAGGCCAGCCGGCAACGAAGGTCCCAACTGTGCCAGCGCCTCGGTCAGGCGCAGAAAGACCAGGCCGTTGACGGCAATGAGGCCGAGCTTTTTACCCGCATAGCCGCGGATGGTCTCGTCCAGGCGACTGACACCCTCGACGCCACCGTCGGCCAGGGTGACGACCTCGCCCGCAAGACCGCGGCGCGAAAGCTCGTCGGCAAACGCCTCGGCGCGTTCGCGACGCACGGGGCTGTCGTCGCTTGCCTCGGTGAGCAGGCACAGGCGCTCGCTGCCCGCAGAGGCCAAGGCGTCTACCAGGCCGGCGACCAGCTCACGGTTGTTGGAGGTCACCAGATCGACACCGCCGTCGGCAACATCGCGGTCGAGCAGCACGACGGGCAGGCGTCCCGCAGCCTCGGCGATCGCCTTGTCGTTGCCTCCGCAGGTATTGACGACCAGGCCGTCCACGCCGGCATCGATAAGTCTGGTGAGCGACTCTGCCTCCTTGGCGGGGTCGTTGCCGCTAATGGCCGTCATGAGCGAGCAGCCGCGCGCGGCGGCGCTGGCGGAAAGCCCTTCGAGCATGGCGCTGGAGAACGGGTTAGCAATGTCGGCCAAGATCACGCCGATGAGGTTGGTACGCGAGCTGCGCAGATTGCGCGCGGCGGCACGTGGACGATAGCCGGTGCGCTCGATAACTGCCGCGATGCGAGCACGGGTTTCCTCGGTCATCTGCCCAGGGCGGTTGTTGAGATAGCGCGAGACCGTGGCCGGGCTCACGCCCGCCTCGGCAGCAATGTCCTTAATCCTCATCTGCGCCATAGCGCACCCCGTTTCCCAATTGTCGGCGGTCTGAGCCATTTTAGGCATTTTTTTAAAAATCTCGCTTGCAAAACGCTGTAGGTGAGCGGCATCGTTTTTGCGCCTCGAGCAGATGCGATGATGGGCTAGATAGACGAATCTTTGGACAGCTCGAAATAGTCGGGATGCAAGGCGATAACCGGGCCCTGCTCCTCGGGCATCAGATGCAAGTGCGTCTCTGCCAGGTAGCTCGCCGTGTCGGTATCGCCCCTCTTAATGGCCTCGAGAATCCGACGATGTTGTCGACGAATCGGCTCCCAATCCAGGTCCTGCGACACCATACGCAACCAGTTGTATCGCTCAAAATGCGTGTTGACGCTCTTCATCCAATCCCACAGCATGTGACGACCGGCAATCACGAAACACGTCTCATGGAACAGGTTGTCCAGGTCAAAGAAACGACGCGTTTCGCTATGGTCGAGCGACTCGGACTCGGCAAGAATCTGCTCGAGCCGATACTTTTGCTCGGGCGAAGCGGCCGAACAGCATTTAATAAGCACGCTTCTCTCGAGTTTCTCGCGCAAGAAACAGGCATTCTCGGCGTGTTCCATGCTGATCTTAGAGACGTAGGTGCCGCTCTTGGGACGCGTTTCCACCAGCTCCTGCTCGCGCAGGCGCACAAAGGACTCGCGAATGGGCGTACGCCCGATTCCCGTCTCCTTTTCCAGACCAATCGCCGAAAGGCGCGTGCCGGGCTTGAGCTCGGCATAGATGATCTTGGAGCGCAGTGCGTTGTATGCCTGATCTTGCAGGCTCTGATAATGCTGGTGTTGTTCCATAAAGCCCTCGGATGAAGCCCACGGTTTGTCGAATTTCACCACGTAATACTATCGCATCGACACGCCCCAGCTCCCAATCAGTCTTTTTGGGACGGGGCTCTTTTAGCTACCCTGGCCCGCAGATCGGCCCCCTTGCCACAAAAGTGGCCCATCTACTACGTTAACACGGATAGCCTCGGCCATACCGAAAACCGTGAAAACAAAACCGCAGGTAGACAGCTTGTCGATTTTCGAAAAAGCCGACTATGGTTGGCCCCTGCGGCTTAAACGTAGTAGATAGGCCCTTTTCGTGACGCAGCACTACCGCACCCCAAATTGGCACCCCGAGCCTGTTATAAGTTGCTGTGAAATACGGACGGTTGATAATCAAGGGTTGATAATCAAGGGTTGATAATCAAGGCGCGCTATACGGCTTGCCATATTTCACTATACTTTGCTGTACGTCGCTATACTTTGCTATAACTTGACAATAATCGGCCCGTTACCATCCGGGACATAACGGACCCCAAGCCAACGCTGGCTTGGGGTCCGTCTTGTACCATGGCTCTTTTTGACTATGAGCGCTCGTATTTCGTGGCCCGCCCGGTTCCCTGCCTTACGATTGCATTCCGTTCAAGCAGAGATTCGAGTGCCGCCAACGTCCGCATGCGGCTCAGCCCCGTCTGTTTTTCAATCTCGCTTCGCGACATAATTCGCCCGCCCGACAAGGCATTGAGAACCTGGATCTCTTCCTCGGACCCTTCAAAGGCATCGGTAGCGGGCAATGTGACGGCCACCATGCCGCCGCGAACATCAAAAATTGGTTGATTGATCGAATCGCGATAGGCACGTCTAATGCGCGCGATTCCCGTACCAAATTTCTCGATGTAATCCAGCTTTAAAAAGACCTCGGCGACAATTGGGTTTCTGAGCACGGATATCTGCCCATACAGGTATTGTTCCGTCGTCAAACCGGCAGGCAGTGATCCGGGCGAAGTCACAACAACACGATCGTCGTACAAGGCAATTTGAACATTCGCTCGAACGTCCCACGTCCGATGCACCAAAGCGTTTGCAACAGCTTCGCGGAATGCCTCAAGAGAAATTCGATCGGTTTGGACGCGCTCCATCCCTTCGATACGCTCAAAACGGTAGTAGCGTGCAAACATAGCCACCGCCCTGTCCACCTGCTCAATTGCGGATACATTTGTCGCCGTCTCACGGTCCAAGATCACATCCTCGGTATCGCCAAAACGGACGCAGTCGATGCCCGGAAAATCATTCTTATCCGCCAAAATCGCCGCAGCGTTGGTATAGCCATCTTTGCCGAGCAAGCGAAGCGTGCGCATAATATCCGGCGTTAGCTCGGAAATGCCGAGATGTTCAACACACTTATGCTCGAGCGTATGAAAGCTCAAGTCCTGGCGAGCCGACGTGAGCGCGTCGAACGTTACGTTGCTGCCTTCGAGCGTCAGCCTGCCATACTCAAACCGGTCGACCTCCACCGTTGCCGAATCGTTTCGCCTGTAGGCCTTTCCCTTGCTTCGATAGGGTTTGTCCTGGCCCTCATAAACCGTAAGGATTACGGTCCCGTGTTTCTCATCGGGCTCGAGCGTGTAACGGGGAGCGGGATCCAAGCTGTCATTAATCATGTTCTCGATGCGGAGACACTCTGCGACCGGATCTGCAAGGCCGACAGCCACGCCCTCGTCATCAACGCCAAACTCAATCTTGCCCGTCCCGTAGTTTGCATAGGCGCTCACCGTTTTAAGAAACGTCGGCGTAACGCTTTCCTCGTATTCGACTGTAGGGCTCTCTCTAACAACCATATGCACAACCCTCTCGTTTCGTACCATTCATAAGCGTATTATAAGACGAAAGCCGTTTGCGTACTGATTTATCCAAGACGCAAATGGTTTTCGTCTTTATTTGCGTACGGAATTAAGACGCATTATTTCGCTTTCGTATGGCTCAATACCGGACACAGACTGTTTTCGTCTGTCAATACGTCTGCAATCCAAACGAAAAGAGCCCCGAGCTCGTATGAACTCGGGGCTCTTTGTGCCGCACATCTATGAGAGAAGAAATTCGATGCGTACGGACGCTACTCCATGAAGCCGCCCTGGGATGGCGGCAACCTCGTCAATGGGGTCAGGTTTACA
>OMNU01001347.1_pt1 | contig 10974 bp, 7 predicted proteins | sample 1673511 | NCBI WGS metagenome assembly OMNU01 (sample SAMEA103958113, study PRJEB25191) | human gut metagenome | reverse complement strand
CCACGCATGAAGCCCTTGCCGAAAGATTTGTTGTATGCGGCCGACAAAGAAAAGTGTTTGTTGATGTTGTAGCTCAGGTACGGATATAAGCCGAAAGTATTGAAGGCAAAATGTCTGATGCCGGAGTGCATCTCGCGAGAATATATCATAAGCGCCTGAATATTCAGTTTGCCCTTCATCAGCGACAGAGATGGGGTGAGCGATGCCGACACGATGTTGTAGTTGCCGCTGTTCACTATGTCCTGGACCATAAGTCCGTTCTCCGGATGCCATGAAGGCACTATGTCGTGCATGATTTCCTCCCATGAAACATCGGCATTGAGCGAGAAGCCGCTTATCGGCATCCATGAGTAGGACAAGCGTGCTCCTGCATAGCGTTGCGGCTTCAGAGAGGCATTTCCCTTGGTGCCCTCTATCTCGTCGTCCTGACGTACGACCGAATTGTAGACTGTAGAAGTGATGGCCATCTGCTGTATCATGGCATAGGCATAGAAAGAATGTTTTTTGCCGATGCGTCCGTTCATTGTAAGATAGCCGTTGACGTAAGGCTTGGTGTCGAATGCGTTGTCGTTCACCTTGTAGAAGTTTACCGGCACCTCTACCTGAGCTCCGGCCGACCAATCGTCTGAAAATTTATGGTTGTAACGAGCCCTTGCGTAAACATAATTGTTTATGAGCTTCTGACGACTGTTGTCAGTTCCCATGTAGCGGGTGTTGTATATTTCAGAGTTGTATTCGGCTGAAACAGACATATAGTTCTGCTTGAACAGCGGGAAAGAATAGGACACGTATATGTTCGGAAGATACACGTTCTCCTTGGTGGCATTGAATATCGGTGAATCGAATGTGTACAGCGTAGAGGCTTCGTTGCGGTTGTACGAGAATGAAGCCTCACCGTACAGCATAGAGTTGTGCGGAAGTTTAGACAGCTGGAAATATGCCTTGACGTAAGGTTGCATGCTCTTAGACGATGCTTCCGTTGTAGCTGTGCCGTTGTCGGGAGCGTTGTTGCCGCTATAGGTGATTTTCGTTTTTCCGTCATTCACCGGAGTATCGTTGTACCTGTATCCTGCCGATACCGATGCTGTAAGATTATCACTACTGTACCGGGCATTCCACGCTGTGGTGAAGATGTTCTGGTGCAAGTATATCTGTCCGCTGGGAGCTGCCAGCAACATTTTCAAATTCACGCTGCTGTTCGTGATCGCCGCCCTCGGCGGCTGGGCGCTCGGTGCGCTGGGCGTTGCGAACGCATGGGTATGGACGATCGGCGGCGCATGTCTTGCCGCCTATATCGTCGAGATCGCCAAAATGCGCAGCTGCACCTTCCCCCTGATGTACATCAAGCGGGACTTGAACACCTGCAATAATTGCGGACTGTGCGAAAAGAAATGTCCCTACCAGCTTCCGATCCATGACTATGTGAAGGTGAAGCATGTCGACTGTACGTTGTGCGGCAACTGCATCGGTGCGTGTGCCAAGGATGCCTTGCAGGTCAACGGCCGCCGTTCGCTGCGCTGGGTGCCCGGGTTGCTGGCCGTGGTGCTCTTCTTCCTGGCCATATGGCTGGGTTCCACCATGGAACTGCCGACGATCGACGAGAAGTGGGGCGACTACGAGAAGGTCGAGAACCTGCAGACGTTCGAGATGGAGGGCTTGCAGACGATCAAGTGCTTCGGTTCGTCGAAGGCTTTTTCGGCCAAGATGCAGGCCGTGCAGGGCGTATACGGCGTCAAGACCTTCGTACGCCGCCATGGCGTCGAGGTGCTTTACGACCCGGCTGCCACAGATACGCTGAAGATACAGGCTGCGATCTTTGCGCCGACGCTGCGCAAATATGCCATGCCGGGCGAGCAGGTGCCGATGGATATGATCTATTTCGGCATGGTGCTCCAGAAGATCGAGGGAGTCTACGGCTTCACGTCGGAGTTCGCCTGTCCGGTGGATGTGACGGTCTACGTCGATCCGGCTGCCGGTATTACCGAAAAGATGTTCGGGGAGGCGATCGACGCCAAGGAACTGGTCATCCCGACCAAGGAGAGCGAGAAGGTGATCCCGATGCATACGGTGCTTAAAAGCTATGCGGTCGCCGGACAGGTTTCGCGTGAAGAGTTTGCGCAGATCATGTTCCGCGATGTGGAGAAGCTCGCGGGCAGGTTCGTTGCCAACCAGGAGAAGTGGGGGGACGACGAGCAGTTCCCCAAGGCGGTCTACGAGATGGTATTCCCCGGTATCGAGAAGATGCCGATCCGCAATGCGTTCCCCTATTTCAAGAGCTTCCTTTCGTGTACGGACGGCATCGTGTCCGTGGATTTCGTCCTGCGGGATATGAAGCCCGTGATGCGCATCCGCTATGTGAAGTCGATGTGGGACGACGCGAAGCTGTGGAAAGAGGTTTTCCAGGCCGAAAAATGGACGCTGCGCATGGCTGACGGCACCTTCAAGGAGGCCGACCCGCGGCTGAAGTTCACCAATCCGGGGAAAACGGTTGGAGAGTAATTGAAAAAACGGCTGCAAAAATGACTGTTTCATGCAGGATATTCGGATTGCTGTCTGTGGTTTCGTTGGCGGTTTTCGTACTTGCAGGATGTGCTCGTGCGAAAAATACGAACTGCCGCGAGCTGTTCGAAAAGTATTACGAAGTCAATGTCGCGGCATTTATGCGGACGATGCCGGCGGCAGATTCCGCCGCGGTGCGAAAAAAGGCCGAATACGCCTTGGATAAAATGTACCGGATCGACTCCACGTTCGTTTTGATGAGGGGAAAGGAATTGGACGATTTTATCAGGGTCAATTTGCCGGCCATTGTCGGAGCCGATGCTGAGGATTGAATTTTTGTTGTCGGTTTTTAAAAACAGACCGAATGTGGGGAGAACCGGGAAAAAGGTTCTTTCCCATTGGTGAAAAATGAAGAATATGAGAAGATGGATAGCCTGTCTGGCCGTTGTGCTGCTCTGTATGCAGCCTGCGATGGCCGACGAGGGCATGTGGCTGATGCACCGGCTGGCGGAGATTTATCCGCAGATGAAGGCCCGGGGACTGAAAATCAAGGATAAGGAGATCTACAACGAGAAATCGGCTGCGCTGGCCGATGCCGTGGTGGCAGTCGACGGCGGCATGGGGACGGGCAGCATGATTTCCGACCAGGGGCTGATGATTACCAACCACCATGTGGCTTACAGCGACATCTGCGCCCTGTCGACGCCCGAATGCAACCTGCTCGAAACGGGATTCTGGGCACGCACGCACGATGAGGAGATTCCCGTCCCCGGCAAGACCGTGTGGTTCGTGCGCAAGGTGGTCGACGTGACCGACGAGGCCAATGCGCTCAAGGAGGAGATGAAAGCCGCCGGGAAATGGGGCATGATGGCCCCGCGCCGCCTCTATGCCGAGCTGGAAGGGCGCTACGGCCGAGAAACGGAGTGCGAGGTGTCGTGCTACTCGATGTGGGGCGGCAAAATGTACCTGATGTTCTACTACGACATCTACAAGGATGTGCGGCTGGTGGGTACGCCGCCTGCGTCGATCGGTGCCTTCGGCGGCGATTACGACAACTGGGGCTGGCCCCAGCACAAGGGCGATTTCGCGCTTTACCGCGTCTATGCCGACCAGGAGGGACGCCCTGCGGCCTATTCCGCCGACAATGTGCCGCTCAAACCCCGCCGCGTGTTGCAGGTCGCCACGGGCGGCGTGCATGACGGCGACTTCGCAATGGTGATCGGATTCCCGGGGCGTACGAACCGCTATGCGTCGTCGTTCGCCGTGGCCGAGAAGCAGCGTGTCCGGAACCCGATCGTCGTGGCCAACCGCCATGACCGGATGGATATTCTCAAACGCCATATGGAACGCGATCCGCGGGTGCGCATGGAGTATTCGGATGCTTATTTCGGCCTGAGCAACTACGCCGACTACGCCAAGTGGGAGAACAAATGCCTGCGCCGTTTCGACGTCGTGGCGATCCGTGAGGCCGAGGAGGAACGCCTGCAGCGTTGGATCGAGGCCGATTCCGCCCGCAAGGCCGAGGACGGGACGTTGCTCGAAGAGCTCGCGCGCGGTTACAAGGCGCGGCAGGGCGCCGAGCGCAACCTCAATTATTTCCGCGAGGCATGGCTCGGCCCCAGCGAGGCGCTGCTCGTGGCCAACCGCGTGTCGTCGTACCTGGGCAAGCTCGAACGGCTGAAGCAGGACTCGCTGATCGTGGATTCGAAGGATGCCCGAAGCGTCGTGGCCGGGAGCGGCCGCCTGCGCCGTAACTACGATGCCGCGACCGACCGCGACCTGTTGGCGCGGATGGTGGTGAACTTCACGGCCAACGTGCCGCGCGAGATGTGGGGCGTGCAGTTACAGGCGATGTACGACCAGGCGGGAGGCGATGCCGACCGTATGGCGCGTGCGGCGTTCGATGCTTCGTTTTGCAGCGACCCCGTGCGTTACGATGCCTATTTCTCGAAGAACCGGTCGGTGGCCGAAATACGCCGCGATCCCATGGTGGCGCTTACCGAATCGGTCACCGTACAGCGTTTTACGGGCGGTGTGGACAAGGCCGAAAAGCGCGGCCGTGCGCATGTCGGGCGGAGCGAGAGCCGCTATGCCGACCTGCTTTACGATTTCCGTGCTTCGGAAGGACTGGCGCAGTATCCCAATGCCAACTCGACCATGCGCCTGACCTACGGTAACGTGCAACCCCTGAACCCTTCGGACGGCGTGCATTACGATTCGCGTTCGACGATCGCGGGCTATATGGAGAAGTACAACCCCGACGAATACGAATACCGTGTCGACGATCGTATGCGGCGGCTGATCGCCAAACGGGACTGGGGACGCTGGGGCGAGAGTGGTACGCTCTATGTCAATTTCCTGACCGACAATGACATTACGGGAGGCAATTCGGGCAGCCCCGTACTCGACGGCAGGGGGCACCTTATAGGGCTTGCGTTCGACGGCAACCGCGAGTCGATGGCCGGCGACGTGTGGTTCCATCCCGAATTGGCGCGCACGGTGTGCGTGGATATCCGCTATGTGATGTGGGTGATCGACAAGTATGCCGACGCCGGGTGGTTGCTCGACGAAATGAAGTTCGCAAAATAACCCGGTGTGCCGGTGGTAACCGCGGCATCCCGACGTGTCAAGCAGACCTGCCAATTGGCAGGTCTGCTTTTGTTGCAGGGGCATAGCTGTCCGGTGTCCGTATCCGTATGGCTTTTGGGATCGGTGTCCGTCTGCGTATCCGTCGCGCGTTTGGGGGCGGCGCCCGTATCCGGTTTCGTCGGGCTTTTGCCTTCGGCCTCCGTCTCTGTTACGTGTTTGGGGTCGACCTCCGGCTCCGGCTCCTGTCCGCGTCTATCCCAGAAGCAACTGCCGCAGGGCGGGAATATCTTCCGCAATAAATGCGGGTTTTGCGGTCTGAAGCTCTTCGCGGCTGCCGTAACCCCACAGTACGCCGATGGCGGCAAGCCCCGTTGCGGCTGCGCCTTCGACGTCATGGCGGCGGTCGCCGATCATCACGGCACGGTCGGGGTCGTCGATGCCCAGCGTGGCGAGTGCATGGCGGATTACGTCGGCCTTGGCGTCGCGCGAGCCGTCGGGCGTGCTGCCGCTGATAAGCGCGAAGTCGTCCGCGAACCCGAAGTGCCGGGCAATCTGCTCCGCGAAACGGGTAGGTTTCGAGGTCGCCACGACCAGTGTCGCCCCGTGCGCCCGCAGGTCGCGTAACAACTCGGGGATCCCTTCGTAGAGCCTGTTTTCGAAAATTCCTTTCGGGGCGTAATATTCGCGGTATTTTTCGACAGCCACCTCGGCATCGGCGTCGCTCATGTCATAGAATTCGCGGAACGAATTGCGCAGCGGCGGCCCGATGAAGGGGCACAGCGCCGTGGGGTCGTCGGCCTCGATGCCGAAATGCCGCAGGGCGTACTGCACCGAACGGGTGATACCCGGCATCGGGTCGGTGAGCGTTCCGTCGAGGTCGAAAAAGAGGTATTTCCAGCGCATGGATCGTCGTTTTATATTATTCCGGACGAATCACGCTTTTTACGCTATTCCTTGCCGGCTTGCCGGGTGGAAATTGCAGGATAAGCGTGTCGCCCTCTTCGAAGAGGCCGGGCGCCCCTATCTGAGCCTGAGGAACGAGTAGCCGAAGCGTTCGCAGGCGGCTTTTTCCAGTTCTTCGCGCACCGAGGGATGGGCGACGGCGATCAGTGCCCGCGCCCGCTGGGCGAGGTTGCGGCCGCGCAGGTGCGCAACGCCGTATTCCGTTACGATGTGCTGCACCATGTGGCGGGTCGTCACGACGCCTGCGCCGGGCGTCAGCAGCGCCTTGATCTTCGATTCGCCTTTCGGGGTGGTCGACGGGATGGCAATGAAGGTTTTGCCGCCCTCCGACAGGGCCCCTCCGTACATGAAATCGTGCTGCCCGCCTACGCCGGAAATGATGCGCTCACCGACCGAGTCGGCGCAGACCTGCCCCGTGAGGTCGACCTCGACGGCCGAGTTGATCGCCATCACGCGCGGGTTCTCGCGGATGCGGAACGGGTCGTTTGTCCATGCCACATCCTTCATCACGAGGTCTTTGCGGTAGTCCATATAATCGTACAGCCGGCGCGATCCCAGCGCCAGCGAGGCGACCGTTACGCCGGGCATGACCCGTTTGAGCGAGTTGTCGATCACGCCGCTTTCGAGCAGCGGCAGCACGCCGTCGGTCATCGCCTCGGTGTGCAGTCCCAGATGCCGGTGGCCGCCGAGGGCCGCCAGTACGGCGTTCGGAATGCCGCCCACGCCGATCTGCAACGTCGCCCCGTCGGGAATCAGTTCGGCGATGTAGCTGCCGATTTTCCGTTCCGTTTCGCTCGGCACGGCCGTCGGGACCTCCACCAGCGGAGAATCGACCTCCACGGCCGCCGCCAGGCGCGAGGTGTGGATCACGGCGTCGCCGTAGGAGAACGGCATGGCCGTGTTGACCTGCGCAATGACTGTCCTGGCGCATTCCACGGCCGAAACGGCCAGGTCGGCCGAGACGCCGAACGAGCAGTAGCCCTCCTCGTTGGGGCGCGAGAGGTTGAGGATTGCCACGTCGACGGGCAGCGTCCCGTCGCGGAACAGCCCCGGGATTTCGCCCAGGAAGGCCGGGATCGACTGTCCGTAGCCCTGGGCCAGCCAGCGGCGGATGTTATTGGCCACGAACAGGCTGTTGACCAGGAACGTATCCTTGTATTCGGGGCTGCAATAGGGGGCGTCTGCCCTCCCGACGGCGAATCCGGAGTAGAGCGTGACATCGGTGAGCTCGGCGGCGCGGTCGGTCATGGCGCGGACGAGCACTTCGGGGATCGAGGTGCTGCCCTGAATGTAGACGCTGCTGTGCGGGCGGATGAGCTTTACGGCTTCGGCGGCTGTCGTGAATCGCATAGGCTTATCGGTGGTTTTGCCCGAAGGCGGTTAGGCGTGTTTCGAGCAGTTCGAACTGCTCGGGGCGGTTCAGTTGCGAAACGCAGACCCGGATGCCCGGCTGGCGGCTGCCGGTCGATGTGAGCGATATGGCGCAGATGCCGTAAAGGAGCAGTTCGCTCAGCAGCTCCGCGCTGGAGAGACCGCCGTAGCCGACGGTGTAGAAGAATCCGTCGCTGACGGTTTCGTCCTGGTCTTTGTCGTAGACGATGCGGAAGCCGTGGCGCTGGAAGATCTCCTTGGTGAGGCGGGCGCGCCGGGCGTATTCCGAGGTTTCGCCCACGAAATCGAGCTGCCCGTCGGCCGCAGCGCGGAACATCGCCGCCAGGGCGTGCTGCGCCGAGTGGCTCGTGCCCGACGAGGCGGCATAGAGGAACGTCAGGACATAGGCGTCGCCCAGGCGCCCCATGCCGTAGCGCTGTTTGAGCGCGGGGTAGTGCCGCGGGTAGAGTTTGTCGGAGATGGCTGCGATGGCGATGCGCTGGCCGGCGTAGCTGAATATCTTCGAGCCGGAGATCATCAGGATGTAGTTGTCCGTGTACCTGGCCACGGTGGCCTGGTAGGGCGCTTCGAAGGGGCGTCCCAGGGGTTTGCGGAAGTCCATGCAAAGGTAGGCGAGGTCTTCGATGACGATGGCGTCGTATCGGGTAGCCAGCTCGCCGATCGTACGCAGCTCATCCTCGGTGAGGCATATCCACGCCGGATTGTTGGGGTTCGAATAGACGATGGCGGCGATGTTGCCCTGTGCGAGGTAGCTTTCCAGCTTCGGGCCCAGTTTTTCGGCGCGGTATTCATAGATGTCGAACGATGCGCTGGGGATATCGAGGATCTGCACCTGGTTGCGCTGCACGGGGAATCCGGGGTCGATGAAGAGGATCGTATCCTTCCCGGGCGCGAGCTGCGAGCAGAGCAGGAAAGCCGTGAAACTGCCCTGCATCGACCCGACCGTCGGGATGCAGCCCTGCGGTGCGACCCCGACGTCGAGGAACGCGCGGATGAAACGCGAAGCCTGTTGTTTGAGTTCGGGGATGCCGAACATGTTGGGGTACTGCGACGCCACGCCTGATTGTAGCGCCCGGCATTCGGCTTCGACCCCCGCCTTTTCGGGCGGAAGCCCCGGCACGCCCATTTCGAGGTGCAGGAATTCCATCCCCGTCTGTGTTTCCATGATGCGGGCTATGTCGCCCGACTGGCGGATCGTCGCCTGGGCGATGTCCGCAATGTCCATGCGCTCCAGCGCGGAGTCGAGCACGGAGCGGTCTATCGGCAGCCTTCCCATTGTGCGGTCTGTTTTTGTGCGTATGCGTAGCCTGCGCGGAATGCCGCGAGGTTCGTGTCGACGATGGCGTCGCCCTTGCGGGCGAAAATGGCGCGTATGCCCGCTTCGAGTTTTTCGGGTGCGATGCCCAGGAACGGTGCTGCGGCGCCCAGCAGCACGATGTTGGCGGCACGGGGCGATGCGGCCTGGCGGGCGATGGCATCCACGTCGAGCGCCACGCTGTGCGGCAGGGAGGCTATCTCCCGCCCGAGCGTATCGGCATCGGGATAGTCGGGGATGTTGACCAGCGGGGCGGTGTTGGTGATGACCCAGCCCCCGGTCGAAAGCCACGGCAGGTAGCGGAGTGCTTCCATCGGTTCGAGCGAGATGATCAGGTCGGCGGCACCCCGCGGAATGAGGTCGGAGGCGATTTCATCTGACGAGATGCGCAGGTTCGACTGCACGTCGCCGCCCCGCTGGCTCATGCCGTGGACTTCGGCCTGCTTGATGTGCAGCCCTTGGTCGAGGGCAGCCCTGCCGATGACGGTGGCGATCGAGAGGATGCCTTGTCCCCCTACGCCCGAGAGTATGATGTCGCGTTTCATGGTTTGCCTGTTTTTAGGGTTTTGCCGCCGGGCGGTCGCCGCGACGGGCGTGTCGCTATTGTTTCTGTTTGGTTGCGTTGTGCCGTTTGGCGGTCTGTATGCATTCGCGGCGGGGGATGATGACCGAGACGCCGTCGAAGGCGATCTCTTCGCGGAGCATGGCCTTCATCTCTTCGCGGGTTCGGGGCAGCGGCACTACGACGCGGATGTGGGCGGGGTCGACGCCCAGGCCGGCGCATATCTGCTCGAGGCGTCCCGTGCCGGCCGAATCCTGGCCTCCGGTCATGCCTGTGGTGAGGTTGTCCGAAATGACGACCGTGATGTTCGTCCCCTCGTTCACGGCGTCCAGCAGCCCGGTCATCCCCGAGTGGGTGAAGGTCGAGTCGCCGATGACGGCCAGGGCGGGGTGCTGTCCGGCGTCGGCTGCGCCTTTGGCCATCGTGATCGAGGCGCCCATGTCGACGCAGGTGTCGATGGCATGGAACGGCGAGAGCCACCCCAGCGTGTAGCAGCCGATGTCGCTGAATACCTTGGCATTTTCATATTCGCCTGCTACCTCCGTCAGTGCCGTATACATGTCGCGGTGGCCGCAACCCTGGCACAATGCGGGCGGACGGGGGACGACGATGCCGCTGGCGGCGAGGGTCGCGTGCGGGGCGAGCCCCAGGGCCGTGCGTACGCTGTCCGGAGTCAGTTCCCCGGTGCGGGGCAGTTCGCCCGACATGCGGCCGCGGATCTCAACGGGCGCAGGCAGGATGCCGCGCAGGGCTTCTTCGACGACGGGTTGTCCCTCCTCGATGATGAGCAGCGCCTTGCATTCCGACGCCATGCGGCGCACGAGTTCCTGCGGAAGCGGGTATTGCGATATTTTGAGCACCGGGTGCGGGCATCCGTCGGGGTAGTTCTCCATGAGGTAGTTGTAAGCTATGCCGCAGGCGATGATGCCCAGCGATTTGTCTTCAGCGTCGGCGTAACGGTTGAAGCGGCTTGCAGCCGCCTCCTCTTCGAAGCGGGCATAGTCGGCGAGCAATGCCTCGTATCTTACGCGCGAATTGCCCGGCATCAGCACCCATTGGCGCGTCCGGGCGGGATAGGCGAGGCTGTTCTCGGGGCGTGCCTCGCGCGGTTCGACCATGGCGCGCGAGTGCGCCATGCGGGTCGTAAGGCGCATCAGTACGGGGATGCGGTATTTTTCCGAGAAATCGAACGCGGCCTGAACCATCTCGTAGGCCTCCTGCTGCGTGGAGGGCTCGAACGTCGGGACAAGGGCGAACTTGCCGTAGAAGCGTGAATCCTGCTCGTTCTGGGATGAGTGCATCGAGGGGTCGTCGGCCGCCACGACGACCAGTCCGCCGTTGGCTCCCGTCATCGCCGAGTTGACGAAGGCGTCGGCGGCGACGTTCATGCCCACATGTTTCATGCACACCAAGGCGCGCTTTCCGGCGAACGACATGCCCAGCGCCTCCTCCATCGCCGTCTTCTCATTGGCCGACCATGTGCAGTGGATGCCTCGTTCGGCGGTGAGCGGATGTCCTTGTATATATTCGGTGATTTCGGTCGAAGGTGTGCCCGGATAGGCATAGACACCCGACAATCCTGCGTGGAGCGCCCCCAGTGCGAGGATTCGAAAGATCGGAAGAGCGTCGTGTAGGGAAAGAGTGTAGATCTCGG
>OMNU01001346.1_pt1 | contig 10974 bp, 9 predicted proteins | sample 1673511 | NCBI WGS metagenome assembly OMNU01 (sample SAMEA103958113, study PRJEB25191) | human gut metagenome | reverse complement strand
AGATGGAGAGCGCCATGCCGGCGGCGTCGCCCTTTTCGTTGAAGCTGATCTTGCCCAGCGGGGTGTCAACCGGGTTGGTGCGCAAGACTTCCTTGATTTTGGCGGTGTCCGTGCCGCCCGCCTTTTCAATGGCGGCCAGCAGGCACTGGGCGGCGGCATAGGCGTTGTAGTAACCGAAGCCGGGTTCGCTGCCGTAGGCCTTGACGTGGGCCTCACGCGCCTTCTTGTATTCGGGCAGGGTGCTGGTGTCCTTGGGGTAGGAGGCGTACACGCCTTCGCTGTCCTTGCCGGTCATTTTAAGGAAGGTTTCGTCCTTCACGCCGTCGGGGCCGATGAACGGGGTCGTCAGGCGGTCGCGGCGCATCTGCTGGATCAGCTTGGAAGCCACGGGCTGGTAGCCGCCGAAAACCACGATGTCGGGCTTGGCGCGGCGCAGCTTGCGCACCACGGCGGAGAAGTCCACGGCGTCAGGGGTGACGGCTTCAAAAAGCACGGTTTCCGCGCCGCCCTTTTCCATAAACACGCGGTTGTTGTCGGCAAAGCCCTTGCCGTAGTCGCCGTTGTCGTGCAGATAGGCGACTTTTTTAGCTTTCAGCTTGTTGAGCATGAAATCGCTGGTCAAGCGGGCCTGGGCGTTGTCGTTGGCCACGGTGCGGAAGAAGAGCGGATGATCAGAATTCCGGCTTCGTGGCGCCGGCCTTGAGAATGCCGAACTCCTCCATCATAGGCCAGAGAGCGATGATCTCGTTCTGCATGCGCTCGACCATGCCCTGACCGGACAGAGGTTGCACAAAGATGCCGTTGACATTCAGAAACTCTTCCCAGGCGGGATCGTTAAACATCTCGGTGAAGCGGCCTTCCAGCCATTCTACGATAGCGGGGTCAGTCCCAGCGGGGACGACAAGCCCCTTATAGGTCTCGCAGAACACGTCGCCGAAGCCCTGCTCCTGCACGGTTTGCACGCCGGGGAAGGCGTCGAGCTCGGTGGTGGAGAAGAGAGCAATGCACTTCATTTCACCGGCGTCGATCTGCTGCAGCGCTTGACCCGGCTGGATGATGATCATGGGGACCTCGCCGCCGAGAAGAGCGGCAACGGCGCCGGACGCGCCGGAGTAGGGAACGATCTGCTGCTCAACGCCCATGTTCTTGAACATGACGATGGACCACATGTGGTTCGTGCCGTTGGAGCCGGACTGGCCGTGCAGGATGGGCTCTTTGGTCTCGTTATAGGTGTCGATGACGTCCTGCAGGCAGTTCCACTCGGAATCGGCGGGGACGATCACGCCGAGAGGCTCGGAAGAAACGCCCTTGAGGAACTCGAAGGAGTCCATGGTGTAGGTAACGTCCTGCGTGTACGGCATGGAAGTGAAGTTGCCCGCGGAGTAGAGGGAGATGGTGTAGCCGTCGGCGGCGGTGTTGTTGGCGACCTCGCCGAGAGCGACGGCGCCGTTTCCGCCTTCTACATTGGTGATGTTCATGCTGACTCCGAGATACTTCTCAGACAGCTCGCCGATCTTGCGGCACATAAGGTCGGAAGATCCGCCGGCCGCCCAGGGGCAGTAAAGGTTGATGGGTTCGGAGGGGTAGACGGTGCCGTCGGCCAGAGTAACATGCATGGGATCGTCGGCAGGCTCGGCAGCGGGAGCGGGGTCGGCGGTCTCGGTGACGGCGGGGTTGGCGGCAGGGGCTTCAGCGGTACCGCAGGCGGCCAGAGCAAAGACCATGAGCAATGCCAGAATAAGAGCCAGTGCGCGTTTCATAGGTTTCTCCTCCATGTTTCATTTTTTATAAAAGACGGGGCGAGGGCCCGCGCTTTTATTTTTTTATATTGTATCGCTTGGGTCGGATACCGGATTAGGACTTTAGGCTGACGGCACTCTTCCATTCGGGGTTCTTGCCCAGCTCGGCGCCGTTGACGACGTTGTAGCAGGGGAGGTTTTCCAGAATGCAGATGATGTTGTCCGCCGCAATGCGGGAGGTCTCGGAGATGGACTCCTGCGAGTTGCCGCCGATGTGGGAGCACTGCAGGTAGTTCTCACAGTCGAGGAGCTTGTGGCGCTCTACCGGAGGCTCGACCTCCATAACGTCTGCTGCCGCACCGGCCAGATGGCCGCTCATGAGCGCGTCGTACAGATCGTCCTGATTGACGATCCCACCGCGGGAGCAGTTAATAAGGTAAGAGCCCTTTTTCATGCGCGCGATGCGCGATGCGTCAAACATGTTGACGGTCTGCGCCGTTTTGTGGACGTGGACGGTGATGTAGTCGCACGTTTCGGTGATCTCCTCCAGATCGGAAACAACAACGCCCAGTTCCTCCGCCTTGGCGGTGTTCATATAGGGGTCGTAGGCGTAGACCTCCATATCGAATGCCTTGGCACGCTTGGCAAACTGCTGCCCGATGCGCCCGAAGCCGACGATGCCGACGCGCTTGTGATACACATCGTGGCCACGGTCTACCGGCCAAAGACCGCTCATAACGCGGCGGTTGTTGTACATGATGAGCTTGCTGATATTCAGCATCATGCCGAAGGTCAGCTCTGCGACGGGGATGGAGGTCGTGCCGGGGACGTTCACCACGGCAATGCCGCGGCGGGTGCATTCGGCAATGTCGATGTTATCGACGCCGATGCCGGATTTGGCGATGACCTTGAGCCGGTCGGCGTGGTCGAGGACCCGCTTCGTCATGCGGTCGTTGCCGACCAGAATGGCGTCCACGCCGGCGATGACGGCACAGAGCTCGTCCTCGTTCGGCATGCGGTTGAGATCCTTGTACGGATTTTCTGCGATTTCGTAGCCGCGGTCGGTAAAATAATGGAAGTCTGGAGTGATCTTGCCGAAGTTGCGGCCGGTTACCAGAACGCGAAACATGTTCTTTCCTCCCTGCATAATGTAGTGACGCTCCATTTTTGGACTCGAAAAACCGGCGAATGGCGGAGTTTTACTTCTTTTTCACCACTAATATAGTCTTTCGCACTCTCTTTTTCAAGAGCAAATGCGCTTTTTGAGGCTGGCTCTTTTGACGAAAAAAACTGGAAAAATTGGTTATAATAAATAAAATGGCTTGATACTTCACAAAAAACCGTCTTTTTCACTATTCTGCGCAGAAAAATCAGTTGCAATCTTTGAAATGAGAGTGTAGAATTACTCCGTGAAATGAAGCGAACGAAATATGAAGTTTTACTTCATAACGGGCGCAAAAAACAAAACGATACGGAAAGGATGTACCGCTCATGGCAATGAAAGAGAACCGCCTTCGCTATCTCCTGAATCACGATCTACCGTCGGTCGCAACACGCATCTGGAGTACCAATCCGTTTTTTACGGAGGCGGTCGGCGCCTCCGGCAACTTTGACTATGTGGAATTTCTGGCGGAGTATTCGCCAGTCACGCAGCTTGAAATGGAGAACCTCTGTCGGGCGGCTGAGCTGCACGATATGGCGTCCATTATCAAGGTCGATTTTCAAAACCGCGGCTATGTTGCGCAGAAAGCGATCGGCTCCGGTTTTCAGGGCGTCCTATTCACCGATCATCAAACGCCCGAACAGGTCCGCGAGACCGTCCGTCTGGTCAAGAGCGAAACGCCGGAAGCGGGCGGCCGCTTCGGCTATCCGAACAAGCGCTTCATCGGCTTCCAGCCCCGCATCGCGCAGATGGACCATGCCAGACGCGTAGACGAGATCGTTTTGCTTTTCATGATCGAAAAGGCCGTTGCGGTCGATAATATCGAAGAGATCTGCAGCATACCAGGCGTGGATATGATCCAGTTTGGTCCCTCCGACTACTGCATGAGCCGAGGCTGGAACGTTAAGGATCACCGCGAGGAGGCCCGCGCGGCGGAGCGGCACTGCATCGAAGTCGCGCTCGCTCACGGTGTTCAGCCGCGCTGCGAGATACACAGCGCCGAGGCGGCAAAGTATTATATGGATCTCGGTGTTCGCCATTTCTGCCTGGGCGACCAGCTCGTGCAGTTCCAGGCGTATCTCAACGGCGAGGGCAAACTCATGCGCGAGGCAGCCGACGCGCTTCGGTAAAAGCGAACGATAGACAATGTATTAAAATACAAAAAAGAGGAGCACCCCGTGCATGGAACGATCGTCCGTGTACGGGGTGCTGTACTCTCAAGCGGGGCATCGGAGAACGCGGGGCGCGGCGGGGGATCGACCGGGCAGCTTTCCCGGATTTTTACAATGAGAAAAAAGCGTGTAAAATTCTTGTAAAAAATGTTCTTGCACTTTTTACGATATTGTACTATAATCACGACAAAAAACCGGTATGCTGTCTCCGGTTTTGTTACTTTTATCCGAAATGGGTGTGAGGTATGGCATCTTTCAACGCTGTTATAGAGCATCTGCACGAAGTGAATCTTGTCTCCATGCTGGTGCGCTTTGCCATCGCACTTCTCGGCGGCGGCATCATCGGCATGTCCCGCGGCAAGCGCCAGCACGCCGCCGGACTGCGCACGCATCTTCTTGTGTGCATCGGCGCGGCGTCCGTTATGATGACGAGCTTGTATCAGGCACAGAATCTCGGTGTGCCGGGCGATGCGTTCCGTATGCCGGCGCAGGTCGTGAGCGGCGTCGGCTTCCTCGGCGCGGGCAGCATCCTCGTCACCGGCAAGCGCCACGTCACCGGTCTTACGACCGCCGCGGGCCTGTGGGCCTCGGCGTGCATGGGCCTTGCCGCGGGCGCGGGCTTCTATGAGGGTGCGCTGATGATGTGCGTGCTCATCTATGTTGTGCTCGTTTCTCTCAACAAGCTCGATTCGACCCATGTGAAGGCGTCGCGGGTGATGAACGTATATGTGGAGCTCAAGAGCGGTGTGCCGCTCAGCGCGCTGCTGCGCGCGGTCAAAAGCATGGGCATTCAAGTCAACGACATACAGGATATCGGCTCGCGCAGCGCGGAAACGCACGGATATATTCTGGAGCTGGAGATCATGCGGCCGGAGCTGGGTCATGTAGAGGCGGCCGAACAGGTTGCAAAGATCGAGCAGGTCGAGTTCTGCGAGGAAATGAAGGCGTAAAACGGTCAAACACCCTCACTCCGTGGAGGGGGGCGTTTGAGGGGCTGCGGCTCGCCGCAGCGCACTCGCCCCGCCCGCACGCTTGCGATCTGATAAGTATTTTTGCTGACGCCACATGTCGCCGGCAAAAATGTTTTTAACTTTATTTGCTCCTGCGGGAGCAGACTCTGCGAGACAACAGACCGGCGGCTTTCCGAAAAGGAGAGCCGCCGGTCTCTATAATTATAATATCCAGAAGAGCACCGCACCGAGGAACGTGCCGACGGCGTAGCCGAGCGCGCCGCAGATGAGACCCGGCGCAGTGAGCGCGTCGCAGCGCAGCTGCTTTGTGACCGCCGGGATAAACGCCGGGCCGTACAGCCCTGCCGTCATCGTGACGATGGCACAGTCCGCGCCGACGCGGAAAATACGGCAGAGCAGAAGATGCAGCAGCGCGGAGCATACGGTGATGGAGGCGAGCAGCGCGACCGTGTGCAGCAGATTCCCGCCGAGCGTCCCGAGGTCGAGCGAGCTGGCAAGCGCGAACGAAAAAACGAGAATGAGATAATGTCCCGCGGCGGAATTTTCCTTCACATTCCGCACCTTCGGCACGAACGAGAGCGCAAGCCCGAGCACCGTTCCCGCGATCATCACCGCCGGGACGAGCGGATCGGTGAGCGCGCCGCCCTTGACCTTCCATATCGCAAAGCCGATGACCGCGCCGACGAGCACGCATGCGAGCGAGAGAGCGAGATTTCGCACGATGCCGCGGTGGAAGCCGTTCCATTCGAGCGCGTCCACATTTTCCGCGCCGCCGTTCTCGCGCATGTAAGCGCCCTGCTTTGCGTGCCGGTCGAGAACTTTGGCGCAGAGAGGCTTCGCAAGCGTAAGGATGAATATGTAAAAGACCGTGCCGACGATCATATCGGAGAGATTGCCGATGGCGATCGTGTCGCCCGGCACGCCGAGAATGACGCCGATGGCGTTGAAGTTCGGCGAGCCGCCGGTATACATACCCGCGGCCATCGAGGCAAGCTGCCGTCCCCACGGGAAGCCGGCCCCGAGCGTCCGTCCCAAAACCACAACAACGGCGCTCACGGCAAGCAGCAGAAGCGCAAACGAGATGAGCACCGGCTTTGCGAGCCGCCGCACATCGGCGAGATTTGTGCCGAACATCAATAGCGGAATGGCGAGCCCGATGCATACATAGCTGCCGATCTGCCCGACATCGGCGTTCAGCCGGACGTCCAGCCCGGCCTTCCGGCAGAAAAACGCCGCCACCGCGACGACAATGCCCCAGAAATACGCCATGGCGATCGTGCCGAATGTGCGCACGAGCCCCTTTTCCCGCTGCCGCAGGATAAGCACCGGCACACCGAACACCGCGATAAGCTGCAAAACCGTAACGATCATGTTTATTCCTCCCCATATCACTCATAAGCATACCGGATTTTCGGCGGAATGAAAAGAGAAAAGAGAGATTTTTCACATACCCTTTTCAAAATCGAATTAAAGTGATAAACTGCGGAGGAAGAAAAGGAGGGAAGTACATATGGATATTTTATCTCAGCTCAACAGTCCGGTCATGTATCTCATCTGCGGCGGCATTATTTTCTTTGTTGCGCTGGTGTGCGTGTTCTTCATGGTACGCGCCTACCGCGCCGGCGTCGCCATCGGTATGGACAAAACGAAAATGAAGCGCACCATCACCGCGAGCGCCACGTTTGCCGCGCTCCCGAGCGTCGGCATCCTGCTCGGCGTCATCGCGCTCTCGGGCAGTCTCGGCACGCCGTGGTCGTGGCTGCGCCTTTCGGTCATCGGCGCGCTGCACTATGAAACGCAGGTCGCTGAGGCCGCGGCGGAGGCGGTCGGTCTGCCGGGCCTTTCGGCCTCGGCAATGACGCCGCAGGCTTTTACCACGATCGCCCTTCTGATGGGCGTCTGCATCATGTGGGGCATGGTGTTTTCGATCTTCTTTAATAAGAAATACCTCTCGCGTCTCAAAGCGCCGAAGAAAAACGGCGCGGCGGGCGGCGGCTTCGGCGACACGGCCATGACCGCCATGTTCATCGGTCTTGTCAGCGCGTACATCGGCAGCTACATCGGCGCTCTCGTCTCCGGCGCAGGACGGTTCACGTTTGCGGGAAGCTGGATGCCGCTTGCGGTCGTTGCGGTGTCAGCGGCGGTGATGGCGGTGTTTGTATGGCTCGCCGAAAAGAAGAACGCCGCGTGGGTCGATAACTTTTCCATTGCGGGCAGCATGCTCGCGGGAATGGCGGCAGCGGTGCTGCTGCGCGGCGTGTAAGGAGGAAATGCAATGAACGAACAGGAAAAGACCGTCCGGTCTGAGGCCTACAACCGCCGGACGCACACCTATGGCCGCATCGCCTGCGGCGTGACGCTCGTGCTGCTGCTCGGCGCGCCGTTTCTGATGGGATATATTCTCGGCGCAATGCCCGATATGCGCGCGTTCGGCAAGGGCTTTCTTGCCATCGGCATCGTGTGGCTCGTGAGCTGCGTGGCGGAATATCTCGTCTATACGCCGATGCTCGGCGCGGGCGGCGGGTATCTCGCATTCATCACAGGCAACCTCATCAACATGAAGATCCCGTGCGCGGTCAACGCGCGCGATATCGTAGGAGCCAAGACCGGCACGCCCGAAAACGAGATCATCTCCACGCTCTCGATCGCCACGGCGTCGCTCGTGACGATCGTCATTCTTGCGCTCGGCGTACTGCTGCTCATCCCGCTGCAGCCCGTGCTGCAAAGCCCGGCACTCCAGCCGGCATTTGACAATGTCGTTCCCGCGCTCTTCGGCGCGATGGCGTATAAGTACTACCGGAAAAACATGAAGATCGCGCTCTGGCCGCTTGTCCTTATGAGCGTGCTCTTCATCCTCGTGCCGGGGCTGCTCGGCTCAACGAGCTTTATGATATTGCCCTCCGGCGCGATCGCCATCGGCGTGGCGTACTTCCGGTACCGCCGCTCGCGGAAGGAGACGGCGGCATGAGGGTCGTAGGCTATGTTCTGCTCGCCGTGCTCGGCGTGCTCGTGCTGCTTCTGCTTGCGGCAGTGATCCGAACGCTGTGCATGAAGAAAAAAACCTCGGATTATACGCCGCACCCGGACGCCGCGCGCGAGCGGGAGTATGCGGAAAAACTCTCGCGCATGGTAGAGTATGAGACCGTGTCGCACCCGGACGATCCGGAGCTCGAAAAGTTCCGCGGCTTTCATAAGCTGCTCGCGGAGCTGTATCCGACAGTACACGAAAAGCTGGAAAAAACGGAGATCGACGGGAATCTCCTGTTCTTCTGGGAGGGCAAAAACCACGACAGGCCGCTTGTGCTCATGTCGCATCAGGACGTTGTCCCGGCGGAGGGAACGTGGGAGCACGCGCCGTTCTCCGGCGACATCGCCGACGGCAAGGTCTGGGGCCGCGGCGCCTCAGACACAAAGTGCAGCGTCATGGGCTTTTTCCAGGCGTGCGAGGAGCTGCTGCGGGAAGGGTACGTCCCCGAGCAGGACGTGTACCTCTCGTCCTCCTGTACGGAGGAGTTCGCCGGGCCCGGCGGCGGCAAGCTCGTGGACGAGCTGCGGCGGCGGGGTGTGAAGCCGTTCCTCGTCTGCGACGAGGGCGGCGGCATCATCTCCGAGCCCATCGGCGGCATTCATGGGAATTTCGCCATGCTCGGCGTGTTTGAAAAGGGAAAGGCGGATGTGCGTTTCACGGCGCGCTCCAACGGCGGCCATGCGAGCGCGCCGCCGAAAAACTCGCCCGTGGCGCGGCTTGCGGCGTTTGTGGACAGCATGGAAAAGCACCCGCCCTTCCGGAAAAAATTCGAGCCGGAGGTGAGCGCGATGTTTGCCCGACTCGCGGCGTACGCGCCCTTCGCTCTGCGGCTTCTCTTCGGCAATCTCTGGCTTTTCGCGCCGCTTATGAAGCTCGTCATGCCCGCGCTCTCGCCGCAGGCGGGCGCCATGCTGCGCACAACGGCGGCCTTCACGATGCTCTCCGGTTCAGACGCCTGCAACGTGCTGCCGCAGGAGGCAAGCGTGTGGGCCAATCTCCGGTTCATTCCGCACCAGGGAATGGACGAGAGCCTCGCGCTTATCAAAAAGCGCGCGGAAAAGTACGGTATCGAGACAGACGTTCTCTCCGCGAGCGATTATTCTGCCCCCGCGGATATCTACGGCGAGGCGTGGCGGCGCGTGACCGATACGATCGCCGAGGTGTTTCCCGGCCTTGCCTGGAGCCCGTATGTCATGACCGGCGCGACGGACGCGAAGAACTATCAGGCGATCTGCGATAACTGCATCCGCTTTGCCCCGGTGATCTACGGCCCCGAGCAGATGCGCGGCATGCATGGCGTCAACGAAAACATCGAAACGGCGTGTTTGCCGGGCGCGGTGGATTTCTATAAGGCGCTCATTGGCAAAAATCGCTGAAATTGCAATTTGGAAACGATTTTTTGGGTCAAATCTATTGCAAAATCGAATCAATCGGGCTATATTACAACCAAAGAAAAAACATTCGGAAAGGGTGAAGTTATTTATGGCAGGAGCACACAGAATCGGCATCCTGACGAGCGGCGGCGACGCCCCCGGTATGAATCCCGCAATCCGCGCCATCGTCCGCACGGCCGGCGCTGAGGGAATCACCTGCATCGGCATCCGCCGAGGTTACGCCGGACTCATCAACGGCGATGTTTTTGAGTTGACCGGCAACGACGTAGACGGCATTGCCCGCCGCGGCGGTACCATTCTCTATACCGCCCGCAGCGAGGAATTCCGCACGGAAGCCGGTGTTGACAAAGCCGCAAAAGTCTGCAAATATCTTGGCATCGACGGCCTTATCACCATCGGCGGCGACGGCACTTACCGCGGCGCGCTGGAGCTGGCCCGCCGGGGTGTCCGCGTCGTGGGTATCCCCGCGACGATCGATAACGACATGGGCTGCACCGAGTATACCATCGGCTTTGATACCGCCTGCAACACCGCGATCGAGGCCATCGACAAGCTGCGCGACACCGGGCAGAGCCACGAGCGCGTGTCGGTCGTAGAGGTCATGGGCCGCAACGCCGGCCATCTCGCGCTCTACACCGCCTTGGCTGCCGGCGCTTCCGCCGTGCTGCTTCCCGAAAAGGAAGTCGATCTTGAGCATGATGTGATCGATGTGATCCGCCGCGGCTGCATCCACGGCCGCCGCCACCACATCGTCGTCGTCGCCGAGGGCGTGGGCCATGTCCACGAGTACGCGCAGACGATCGAAGAGGAGACCGGGCTCGAGACCCGCGTGACGGTCCTCGGCTACATCCAGCGCGGCGGCGCGCCGAGCGGACGTGACCGTGTGTCCGCCGCGATGATGGGCGTGCGCGCGATCGACGTGCTCAAGTCGGATGCCTCGAGCCGCGTCATCGTCGAGCGGAACGGCCGTTTTGAGGATATGGACATCGAGGAAGCGCTCCAGATGAAGCGCGAGCTCGACGAGGAGATGTTCGTTGCCTGCAACCGCATCGACACCTCTTATCAGTACCACCACAAGAAAACCACCTGAGCCGGAGGGCGTCCTCCGGGCGATGAACAAATGAAAAAATGCGGTGTCTCGCAAAGAGACACCGCACTTTTTGCCGGAGGATCTATGAAGAAATTTATCGGAAACAAAGACTTTTACAAGCTGGTCGCGGCGCTCGCGCTGCCGCTGCTGCTGCAGAACGCCGTATCGACGTTTGTGAACCTGCTCGATAACCTTATGGTCGGGCGGATCGGCACGGAATCGATGTCGGGCGTGTCCATCGTCAACCAGCTGCTGTTCGTATATAACCTCTGTCTCTTCGGCGGCACGGGCGGCGCGGGCATTTTCGGCGCGCAGTTTTTCGGCCGCGGCGACTATAACGGCGTCCGGCATACGCTGCGCTTCAATATCCTGCTCTGCGCCGGGTTTACAGTGATCGCCACGGTGCTGCTCGCGCTCA
>OMNU01001343.1_pt1 | contig 10976 bp, 5 predicted proteins | sample 1673511 | NCBI WGS metagenome assembly OMNU01 (sample SAMEA103958113, study PRJEB25191) | human gut metagenome | reverse complement strand
TCTTCTCCGGATATGTTCTTTTTCCCGCTTTTCTTCCATTCCAGGTTCATCTTATCGATCAGGGCGGGAACCAGGAAAAGCGCGATCAAAAGGGAGACTCCTAAATTGATGATGACGACAGCCGCGAAATCCTGCAGGTTGAGGCGTATTTTTTCATCCAGAAAGAAGATAATGACCAGTGCACCCATCGTTGTCAAAGTGGCTGCGAGTATGGACAGGATGGCCTTCCGGTTATGTCGGTTCCGGATATGTTCCGTCATGACAATCGTGTTGTCGATCACCAGACTGAGTGAGATTGTGACACCGGCCAGTGAATAAAGCTGCATTTCCAATCCTAACAGGTAATAAAGGATGACGGCAATACTGAGGTTGATCGAAAGGCTGATGACAATCAGCAACAGATATTTTATCTCGCGTGTGATCAGCAGGACGAACATCAGCAGGATCAGGACGGTGAGCCCTGTGCGGACATAAATCTTGTTCAGTTCGTCCTGAATGAATTCGGTCGCGTCATAGCTGGTATGTATTTCATAACCGGGTGGAAGCAAGGTACGGATATATTCCATTTCGGCTCTTACCCGTTTGGCAAGTTCCAGCTGGTTCGCCGTCTCCTCGGCGCGGATGGACAGATAAATGGAATTCAAGCCGTTGATACGGTAATAACTCTGTGGAGCCTCTTCCTGACGGGTGACTTTTAGCAGTTGGTCCAGACGGATCAGTTTGCCGTCTTTGTTCAGGACGGTGATGAGCGTGGGATTGAATCCGTCTTTCTCATTTTCCGGAATCAAGGCAAGACGTATCCACTGGTTGTTTTGTCCTCCTTTGCGCGAAGTTGCCAACTGGGTTTCCACGTTCCCGGTCCCTAAGAATTCCTTTTGATAATACTGGCTGATCGCTTTCTGTATATCCGGGATGCTGATACCTAACGTTGCCAGCTGACGGCTATCATATTCCAGTCGCCATTCCATCGGGGTGGCACCGCTGACGTCGATGCGGTAGATGCCGGGAATCCCGCTTAGGCGAGGTTTTATTTGGTCTTCGGCAAAGCGTTGTATAAATATGGGTGTGGCTGCCGCATTCAGTGTGTAGCTCATGAAAGGCCGTACTTCCTTGTCGTCCGGCCGGCTCATTTCCAGGACCGGATAGCTCAGTCCGTCCGGTAGGCTGGGCCATGTCTGTCGGATGATGGTAGACGCTTCGAAACGGGCGACATCGATATTGGTATGCTTGTCCAGCTCGAGCGTGACATATCCCCATCCGTTGCCGGAAGTGGAATTGATCTCCTTGATCCCCTTGATGCGTGCCAACATCGCTTCGAGCCGCGAGGTCACTTCCATCTCTATCACGCGTGCCGAATTGCCCGGCATGTTATAGCTGATAGTCAACTGTGGCAGCGTGCGTGACGGCGACAGCTTGATCGGCAGCAGCGGTATAAAGGCAATCCCCGCCAGCGCCACGCAAAGGAAGGTGACGATGATGGTGAAAGAGGATATTTTAGGAGATGCACTCATTATTCATTTTTTGTTACAATCCGTATTTATATTCGAACTCGTTCGAAAGGGAAACTCCCGTTTCGAAATCGTGCAACGTCAGTTTTCGGATCTTATAATAGCTCAGCCAGTAGTTCTGTAAAGCCGAAATATAGTTCCGCTGCGCTTCCTGTTGGCGGTTCAGCGACAGAGTAAGACTGTTGATATCCGCTTTTCCGATCATGAAGCGCTGCTTGGTTTCGCTGTAGGCTGTTTCAGCCAGGTCTACCGCTTCTTCGGCACTCCCAATCAGGGCTTGCTGGATATTGAAGTCGCCGACTGTCATAATCACGTCTTCTTCGACCGTCAGTTCTTTTTGTTTGGCGGATGTTTCGGTGACAAGCAGGTTGTTCTTGGCGATATTATGCTTCCCTTTTCGTACGCCCCAGTCCACCAACGGGATCGAAACGGACAAAGAGACGATTTCCTGCTGTTGCAGATTTTTGTAGGCGTCCTGTATGTTCTTGGACACTTGGTTGAATCCGACGCTGGCATTGATCTGGGCGTTGAACATCGCTTCTTTCTTAGTCTTGTCTACCTGCTGCTGGGCTTCTAATATTTGCTGGCGCAGCTCCAGGAAGGTCGGGTTATTTGTTCGTGCCAGCTCGAGTGCCTTGTCGACCGAGATTTCCATATTGCGCGGACGGCTCGGGAGACGCAGGCGTATTTCCGTATTCTTGTCGAAGTTTAGGTAAGAGGCGAGGCTGAACATGGCACGTTTCAGGGCGATTTCCGCATTTTTCAACGTGTTGCGTGCGTTTACGGCATCCAATTTCAGTGTCAGCAAATCCGCTTGGCTGATAGAAGCTATCTTATGCCGTTCCTGCCCTGTCCGGTACAGTGTGTCGGTCGTGGCGACATTTTCCTTGGCCAGATCATATTCCACCTGTGCCATTGCCAAAGCGAAGAAATAGGTCGTTGCCTGCTCGCTCATTTGCTCTACATTATATAATAGCTCTTTCTTGACCTTCTCATATTTCAGCGGCTCGATTTTTCGTTCCCATTTAAAGGCGTTATACCCCAATAAGTCTTGCTGGTAGCCGAGGCGGATCGGAACCGATGAAAACTGGTTGTAAGTCTGGTCGCCGAAATAGCGCATATAATCCAAGTCCGTATCCAAATAGAACGTACCGCCTAAGAGGTCGAAATTCTGTTCGATCTCCAATTGCCCGCCCGCATAAAACGATTGTTGTTTTCTATATACGTCGATATCAGCCTCCGAGTCATATCGTTGGGTAAAATAACGGCGGTATTGTGCCGGCGTCAGATTTAGGGTAAGGCTTGGCAGACGGCCGGCCTTGTAAGTCCGGTATTCCCAGTAGCCGGCCAGATACATATTTTTGTATCGGAAAGCGTCCAGCGAACTGTCGGCCGCCAGTGTGATAGTTCGTTCCAGCGTCAGTGTGAGCTGCGCTTTTCCTCCGAATACGCATGCAAGCATCAACAACGTGATGACATATCTATAAATGAATTTCCTGTCCATAACTTCCAATTTTCAATTTTCAACATTCAAATTACCAACCTCATGTTTGCGATAAATGAACCAGTATATCAGTGGTATGACAAAAAGGCTGACTGCCGTACCGATCAGCATGGCCGAGATCATGGCGATGGAAAGCGGCTTTTGCAGTTCGCTGCCCATATCGAATGTGAAAAGCAGCGGAACCATTCCGAATATTGTCGTTAATGATGTCATGATGATAGGACGCAGGCGCCGCCGTCCGGCTTCGTGTATGGCTTCCATAAGCGGGACTCCCTTTTTGCGGAGTTCGTTGATGGCATCCAGTTTCAGGATGGAGTCGTTGATGATGATACCGCAGGTCACGACGATACCGATGGCACTCATCAGGTTCATGGTATGGCCGCATATCCAGAGCACCAGCAAGGAGGCTGCCACATCGATCGGAATTTCAAGCAGCACGATGAGCGGCTGCAGGAAACTTTCGAACTGGGCTGCCAGGATGAAATACATCAGCAGGATCGAAATAAATAAAATCACGATCAACTCGTTCAGCATCTGTCGGTTGGAAAAGAAACTTCCTGAAAAGTCGATATCCCAGTCAGTATCGATTCCTTTTTTTACATCTTCCATCAACTGTTCGGCATTGTCTATATCATAGAAACTGAATGGAATATATTCTCCGTTCTTTCCTGCCGTGATCGTTTTCAAGTCCTCTCCCGGAGTGACACGCACCAGTGATTGCAGCGGGATATATCGTACGTTGCCTTCCGTGTCAGGAACAGTGTTTACCAATGTTTTCTGTAAGACCTCGTTAACCGTTTGTTCTTCCCCGGCCAATGCGATTGGCAGATATTGCTGGTAGGAGCGGAGCGTTGCTACTTCATTCTCTTTGAATGCCGTTTTCAGCAACCGGTACACTTCGTTGTAGTCGACGTTATAAAGCAGAAGTTTCTGTCTGTCTATTGTGATATTTAACTGATTGTCGAAGGTGATACCGACAGGAGTATGTCCTGTTTTCGCCTCGATTTGCTGTTCTATTTTATTCAAGACGGAGGCTTCCGGTGCTTCGGTTTTATTGCGGGTGTACAATTCGGCAACAATGTCGGCTTCACCTGTTACAAATAGCTTTTCGAATACTGTTTCGGGAGGCGAGAAGGATATTACTGCCATTGGATAATGCGTTTTGATCCATTTTACTACCGATTTTTGCAAAGGAGCGATTCCGGTCGGTTTTTCTGTCTTGAAATATAACTCGCTTTCGGAAACCGACATCTCTCGCTCCCGGTTCAACAGAAATTGCTGCTGCCCGACATAGGCCGTGTGCTCTTGTACCTGATTGTCGACAGAAGCGAATAGCTGGCTGACGCGGCTCCGGTTTTCATCGATATGGATGTTTTCGTTCCATTCCACATGAGCGATCAGTTCGTTCTGGTCTATCTCCGGCATACGGCTTTTCGGTATTTCGTAGAACAGAAAGGCGCAAAGCGGGAGCGTAATGGCAATGAAAATCAGGCTTGCCGTTTTGTGACGGAACACAAAATCCACTCCGGTATCATAGAAGCGGTCCAATGTATGCTCTTTTACCAGATTGTTGATTCGCATATTGAAATCCTTATGTTTGATGTCCGGAATACTGTATACCAGTTTGTAAAGTACCGGCAGCAGCATGATTCCCGTGAAATAGGAAACCATCAGTCCGACGGTGACAGCAAAGGCTTGGTCGAAGAAGATCGCTCCTGCTATTCCGCTCATGAATACAAGCGGAACGAAGACGGCAATTGTCGTAAAAGTGGAACTCAGCATCGGAGTAATTACTTCGGTCGTCCCTTTATTGCAAGCCTCTTCCAGCGAGTCTCCTCGTGTCCTGTATTGGGTAATGTTTTCCGTTACGATGATCGAACTGTCGATCATCATACCCAAAGCCAGGATCAACCCGGAGATGGAGATGATATTCAGCGACATTTTGCAGAGGTAGAAAAAAAGGAAACTGATGATCAGGCTCACCACCATACTTAACCCGATTACTGCCGGGCTCTTGATATCCCCTAAGAAAAGGATGGCGACGATACAGATGAAAAGGAAACCCAACGACAGGTTTTGTTTCAGGTTCGAGATGGTATAATCCAGCAATTCCGTCTGGTTGCGGCTGACACTGAAATCGATATCCGGATAGACGGAAGCAAAGTAATCCGTCACTTCTGCCAATGCCTCTTTCATGTTATCCATATTTTCATCCGCCTGCTTGATTACAGCCAGCGTTACCGCCCGTTTCCCGTTGGAAAGGGAAGCTCCGGTCTCTTTCTCCGGCACGACGGAGATGCGTGCCAAATCTTTCAGTTGAAAAATATGGTTATTTTTCCTGATATAAATATTCTCGACATCTTCCGGTGTGCGCAGCAGTGTCGAGAACTTGATATTGTACTCGTAATAGCCGTCACGTACGGTCATGCTACCCGGTTCTATATTGTTAGATGTCAGTGCGGCCTCCAGATCGTCAAGTGTGATCTCCGACATTTTCAGCAACTTCATGTCCGGAACAATCTGTAACTGCCGTTTCAGAATTCCGGTCACATCTACCATTGCCACTTCGGGCAACTGTTCGATACGACGTTTGATCACCGTTTCGGCAAACTGGCAAAGGTCGAGGAACGATCCTTCGTTTATTTCACTGTAAGCGCTGTCGCTTTTCAATGTCAGATTCAAGCAGAATACGGGAATATCAGTGGCACTGGCTTTGATTACCCGTGGGCGTTCTACTTCACGTGGCAGGTAGTTCATAGCTGCGTCTATCTTTTCGTTGACTTCGATAAAAGCCAGATCCGTATTCGTTCCGAAATCGAAGTTTAGGCGTATGATGGCAGTACCGTCGCGTGTTTCACTGTGGATGTCGCGTAAACTGGCAACCTGCATTAATTGCTGGCGGATGGTTTTTACTACTGTGTTTTCCAATTCGCGTGCCGAAGTGTTCTGGCCGGACACCTGTACGGTGATTTCCGGAATTGCAATATCAGGCAGCAACGACACCGGAATGGTGAAGTAAGTAACCAGTCCCACGATAAAGCAAGCCGTAAAAGCCATCAATACCGCGATAGGGCGTTGTAGTAGAAACTTTATCATGTATTAGAACTATGATTTATGATTTATAAATTATGATTTCTGAATTGTCAATTGTCCATTTTTAATTGTCAATTACTTTGACCGGTGCTTCGTGAGCCAGGTTAATGTTACCGCTTGTAATCACGATATCCCCTTCTTTCAGTCCGTCAATGATCGTATAGCTGTCGGCATTTTCCAAACCTGTATGTACATAGTTCCAGTATGCTTTGTCTTCCGTTAATGTGAATACAACCTGTTTGCCGGAACGGAGTACGACAGCGCTTTTGGGAACGACCAACTGTTTACCCAGCGAACGATGGATACTTACTCGTACATTCATCCCTTCGAACAACTTACCTTTATCGTTTACGGCAGCTTTCACCTGTACCATCCCGTCTTTGTCTACCAGCGGGTTTATTTCGGATATACGGCCGTCAGCCGTGACATCGGACAAAGCAAAAGGAGTTACCTCTACACGGTCGCCTGTTTTGATAAGCGGCAGTTCGCTTTCCAAAACAGTGAAAGCGGCTTCCAATGTGCGGGTATCGATAATGGAGCAGAAAACATCGGAGGTAGAAGCCGTGTTGAACTGTTTGGCGAACAAATTTGCGACGACACCGTCGAAAGGGGCGGTCAGGACTGCGTTTCGTTGTTCGTATTTGGCAAGCTGCCAAGAGATCAGTGCCTGGTCATACCCGCTTTTTACCTTGACTAACTGCATGGTTGCGGGCGGTACTTTTGTAGAATCTTCCAGTTTGTAGCCCTGTCCGATCAGTACGTCTTGCAGTTCCAGTTTGGCGCGTTCGAGTGCATCTTTGGCTTGCGCCGTTTTGTTGGCAAGGCGGAAGGTGGAGAGCTCTGCGAGTTTTTGCCCTTTTGTCACATGGTCGCCGTTCTTCACATATATCTTGGCGATCGGTTCTGCCGATTCGAATTTTAGGTCGACAAAGTTTCGGGCTGACAGTTTGCCGTTACTGATCAGTTCGTGGTTGAAATCAGTAGTATTCAACTTCATCACCGTCACCTCGTTTGTCTCATCCGGCAGAACGGTTTCTACGCTTTCTTCGGAACCTTTCTCTTTCTTTTCACCGGAGCAAGCCATCATCCCGGCCAGAATCAGTATAGCAAACAATTTGTAGTATTTCATATTTTATTGTTTTTATCAAAGTTGTTTCGCAAATATACAAACATATTTTAGTTACGATCCTTTCGTAATTACTTTTTTTCTATTATCTTTTTTACTTCTTCCCGCATCTCCCGGATTGCGGTCGTTTCCACCTTCGGCTTTTTGGCCAGCACGACACTGGCGGCAGCCCGCAATTTATCCACCTGGTAGAACTCCGGCTCTGCATATAGCTTGGCTAACAAATAATATGGATACAATCTCTCCGGCAGTATCCCGATAGCCTGAAGCAATTCTTCTTCCGCCTCCCGGTAATCTCCGAGCGTCTGCCGGTTTTTGGCGATCATGTACCGGATCATCGGGTCTCCGCTCAGCCGCTTCGCCCGTTCCAGCACCCGTATCGCTTCGGCGTGTTGTCCCGTCTTGCTGAGGCATTGCGCCTCTTCAAACAAAAATTCCGGTTTATGCTTCAACTTGTCATGCAGCTCGTGATAATCTTCCGCAACCGATTCATACGCCTTGTTGTTGTAGATCATCTGCATCCGTCCCCATCGTTTATATGCCTCATATTGCCCTTTCTGCAAGATGAACAGACAGACGGAGGCAAGCGACAACAGACTTATCATCGTAATATGGCACACCGGTGATACGGATAGGGCAGATGATCTTGTCCGCGTCCCATCTTCCGTCACGCATATCGCCCCCAAAAACACCAACGCCACCCAAAACGACGGCAACTGCAACGGATAGGACGACACCGCGAACACCGCGAACGCCAACACGCCACCGGCCGCTCCCTGCTGCCTGTTCCGGATTCCATAGTACGCCATGTTCCCCAGCCACGCCACGAACACGATCAACCCTCCGACTCCCTGTTCCAGTCCGATCTGCAGGTATTCGTTGAACGCATATTCGGGACATCCCGCCACCCGTTTCTCCCGGTCTGTTGCGTTCCCTGTTGCGAAATACCCGCCTTGCGCCTCCGCGTATGCCGCCGGGAATCCGCCTAACCCCGTTCCTGCAAGCGGCTGTCCGGCAATCGCTTTCCCCGTCACTTTCCACATCAGCAATCGCCCGTCCGCCGAATCTTGTTTCATCCCGTAAACCCCGGCAATGGTACATCCCACCAATATCGCCACAATTGCAATAAAAGGAATTGTAGCATTCTTATACCTTCGACATACAGCTTTCGTATTCTCCCATCCGATCCGTTCCGTCCAGTACACCCATCCGCAAGCCACGACCGCCGCCATCCACGCCGACCGACTCATTCCGGCAGGCAGGACAATCAGGATAGCTCCGGCGCATACCCAGCCGAAATAATGCATCCCCTTTTGAAACCGCAACGCCGTCCACAGGCAAACCGGCAGCACGACCGCCAGATATCCGCAGTAAGGCCCCAGATTAAAGAAAGAACCCGTCAGCCGGAAAAGCGAATGGTTGGAATAGGCATAGCCATGCAATTGCTGCATTCCCCAGACGGCTTCGACCAGTCCGGTGAGCATCAGCACAAATAAGAAAAAGAACTTCAGGCAAGGAGCCTCTGTAAGAAAATAGCGCAACAGAAACCACAACACGACCAACTGCCCGCCGAAAAGCAGTTTTTCGGGTTCGGGATCGAGCTGCCAGTCGTATGTCGCGAGCGTGATCCCGGCAAAGAGGAGCAACAATCCGTCCGGCAATGCAAACGGGATGCTTTTCCTCCCACCAAGCCATGCCGTCACAACCGTCCCGATCGCCATCAGCGCCATCGACAGGTGGAACCAGAAAACTTTTCCCATCACAATGCCGTTCGCCAATGCGCTGTCGCCGACGAGCGGCGTGGTGATCAGCATCGCTCCGAAAACAGATGCCAGTGTAGTCTGGATTCCATGCCTATGCAATTTGAGTTCCATGCCGGTGTATTTTATTTCCATGCTTATCCATTTTTATTCGATTTTCTTCATGAACCGATCCCAGCGGAACTGCCCGGTGTACGGATCGACCGATTTCCAGACAAATGCCGCCTTGCCGACGATATATTCTTCCGGCAACAAGCCCCAATAGCGCGAGTCTTGCGAGTTCAGGCCTTTGTCACCCGCCATGAAATAATAGTTTTTCAAGAAGCGGTATTCCCGTATCGGTTCGCCGTTCAGGAAAACGGTTGAATCATTATAGTTGATTTCCGCTTTTTGTTCCCATGCGATCAGCTTGCGGTATAACAGATAATTTTCCCGGTTCATTTCGACCTTGTCACCGGCTTTCGGGACATAGAGCGGTCCGAAATTCCGGATGTTCCAACTGATGACGGAGTCGAACGGGAATGCCTTATAGACACCGTCTGGAAACTCTCCCGGCAACGTCCGCCCGATGCGTTCCTGCGAATCCATGTTTCCGAGCGGTTCGTTCGTGCCGTTTATCCGGAACCTTCCGTTCCGGATGGAAAGCGTGTCGCCCGGCAATCCGATACACCGTTTGATGTAGTATTTCAGGATATGCATCTCGATCTTGTCCCAGCCGTTGGGATGTGGGAAGTTGAAGACCAGCACATCACCCCGCTTGGCTTTCCGAAATCCCGGTGTGCGGTGTATCTCGGTCTGTTCCAGCCGCAGTGTCGCATTGAGGTCGAACAGCCGTGCGCCGAGCGTCGGTTTCCAGACCGCCACGAAATCCCCTTCGACCAGTTCCGGCTCCATCGAGTCGCTGGGGATGCGGAAGGAGGCGAGGAGGAAGACTTGGGAGAAAATCCAGATGCTGACTACAATAGAAACAACCAAAATTGCATTCAGTAACCAATTGATGATTTTCTTTAGAAATCCCATGTCCTTTTCAGTTGGCCGTTTTCTATAAATCCTACTCGTTGTCCCAATGCCCGGTGAGAAGTTGCATACCATAAAAGGGCGTTATCCGGTATACGGGTATAAAGTTGCGTTGTGTCCGAAGTAATGCTGTCGCATGATACAGGGATGAAATATTCTTTCTCGACATCCCAAAAATGTAGGTTACGAGGAGTTTTTCCTTTTTCTATCCAAAGTTCTTGCGTGACAAGTTTATTTTTGTCAGGTATGAATTTCCGGATGTGTCCCGACGAATCGACTAAAAACGGTGCGGTAATGTATCTCAACTCCTGTTCTTTGCCACCTTCAGCTATGATGAATATATTATTGCCGACAACATCTTTAAATTCACAGACAGCATCGGTCTGTATGCCAATAGCGACCGGTTTCCATTCGTAGTAATTATAAGCACATAAATAAACAAGGCTTTCTGCTGAGGATGGCTCTTTGTCAGCCTCGATCCTCAAATCCAAAACCGGATAACCGCTTTCTGCCGTGACATCTTTTAATAAAGGGCTTTTTAAGTATGTGGTATAACCATCGTCCGTCCGTGATTTTTTGAAATCAGCATCAAACAAGTTGCGGTACACTTTTGCAGGTTTCAGATAACGGACAGTCATAAGTTTTTGCCTGTATTCGTCTGGTCCGGCATAAGCAGGACTGAAATCATAAAATTCGCCATCCTGTAGTACGGCACACCAACTATGGGCTAAGTCCATTTTCGTCCAGGTTGTGGTTTGCACGACTACCGGTATGCCGACAGCGCGCATGGCCATTGTCGCGAAATTGCATAAAGCGTCGCATTCTCCGATACCGGCCCGAAAAGTCTCTTCCACAGTCGGATAAAACGGCTGTCCGGTCTCTTTATATTTTAAATCGTTTATAAACTGTTTGTTTATGATCATACAGGCTTCGAAAGCATTTCGGGCTTTCCCGGAATCTATCAATGG
>OMNU01001339.1_pt1 | contig 10992 bp, 14 predicted proteins | sample 1673511 | NCBI WGS metagenome assembly OMNU01 (sample SAMEA103958113, study PRJEB25191) | human gut metagenome | reverse complement strand
TCCCATTATGGGAGGCATTATGATATGTCCGAGCTCAAGAGATAGCCGGAGGTACCGCCATGCTGAAGATCGGAGAATTTTCAAAACTGTCCAGAGTCAGCGTCCGCATGCTGCGCCACTATGACGAGATTGGGCTCTTAAAGCCCGCTGAGATCGACCGCTTCACCGATTACCGGTATTACCGGGAGGATCAGCTCCCGACCATGTGCCGGATCACGGCGCTCAAGGACATGGGGTTTTCCCTTGCCGATATCGTGAAGATCCTCGAGATCTACGACGACCGCGAGGCGCTGGAGGGCTATTTTTCGACCCGGCAGCGCGAGCTGGAGGAGCTCTCGCGCGACACAGCGCGTAAGCTGGCGCTTCTGGACGCAGCCAGAGAACGGCTGAGAAAGGAACAGACCATGAGCTATGATATCACATTTAAAACGATCCCCGAACGCTACGCCGCCACCGTGCAAATGACGATCCCCCGCTACGAGGACGAGGGGATGGTATGGAGCGCGCTGGTGGGCGAGACCTGCCGGATGCATCTCACGGAAGCCGACCCATGCCTCTGCGCCGTGACATTCCTCGACGGCGAATACAAGGAAACGGACGTCGAGGTCCTCGCCTGGAAGACCGTAAAGGGAAGCTACCCCGACACGGAGCATGTCAAATTCCGCACGCTGCCGGAGGTCACCGTTGCGAGCTGCACCTACCGCGGCAGCTACGCGCTGATCACCGACGTGTACGCCGCCATGATCCCGTGGATCGAGGCGAATGGCTATGAGGCTGCCGGGCCGATGTTCAACATCTACCATGTGAGTCCTCACGATACGAAAAACCCCAACGAGTTCGTGACCGAGGTGTGCTACCCGGTAAAGAAGAAGTAACCCAGCGAATAATCCCCCGCGCAGCCGATAAACGACTGCGCGGGGGATCCTTCTTTTCTTCTTATTATTGGAGCTCAGTATACGGCGTATAGTCGAGCGCCGTATAGCGTTCCGTGTGGGAATCGATGATCGCCTGACAGGCCGCCTCGTCGGACGGCGTGTCATTGGAAACGTCGTAGTCCGTATCGTACGTCATGTACCACGCGCCGGACTCGCTCGTCACGCCCTGCATGAGAGCAAGCTCTCCGTTCTGGAGCGCATAGTAAAACCACACGCTGCTCGCCGCGCCGCCCGAACCCTCGTTCGCAATGAGCCAGGCGTTTTCGTCCGCGAGATATTCCACATAATACTTATCTCTCGCGTGGCTCTGCGCGAGCATCACCGGCGCGCCGTCCTTGACCGTCCAGATCTCCAGAACGACCGGATCGGTATCCGCGCCCGAGATCGCGCCGATCACCATCTCCGGCGAGCCGTCGCCGTCAAGGTCAGGGAAAAATACGCCGACGTTCGCGCGGGCGTCGCCCTCGTAGTAGTTCCCCGCGAGCTCGCTCATGCCGTTTTCAAAATACCGGCTCTCCGGCCACTGCTCGGAAAGCGCCGCGGCATAGCGGTCCAGCTGCGCGGCATAGAGCGTTTTCCCCTCTTCGGCCATGTTCACGATGCCGGTCGATCTCTCCGCCGGCTGGGAGACCGGCTCCGCGGTGGGTTCTTCCGTCGGCTCCGCCGCGGTCGCCTCGGGCGTCGCGGTCGGCTCCGCGGCGGCGGTCGGCTCGGGCGTCGATGTGGGCGCTGCTTCGGTGGGCTGCGCGCCGCAGGCCGTCAAAAGCAGACTTGCCGCCAGCACCAAAATACCGATCCATTTCATCTTCTTGTTCATTGTATAACCTCCTGCGGCCGGGTTTTCCGCTCCGCAGGATATTGGACGCGCTATGCGTCAGGATGGTTCACACGGAGTGGATAAATTTGGTTCCTGCCGCGCCTCCCACGCCCAGGCGCGCTCGTCCACGGCGGTTTTCCCTTCGCGCAGCGCCGCGATCTCCCGCCGGCAGAGCGGCACGGCGGCGGCCAGAAATTCCTCCGCAATGGCTTTGGTAAAATGTACGCACTCGCCCGGCGGGGGCGGCGTCGTGAAATCCGCATGCAGCTCGGCGAGAAATTCCGGCAGCGCAAAATCGGAAACAGCGCAGATCGGCTCGGCGGAAAAATCCTCCGGCGCGGTAAGATCCTCCCGCAGGGCGAATTTCTCAATGGCCCAGGTATTCAGAATGCGGTAATCGTCGTAAAGCCGTTCGACCTTCTGCGGCGAGTCCACCTTCCAGCCGTGGTCGAGATAGAATACCTTGCGGAACACGATGTCCTGCACAAGATGGAGATAGTACCCGAGATAGAGCGGATCGTCCATTTTGTCCGCGAAGCGCGCGCGGAAGCCGCCGAGCGCCATCATCGTCTTCGTTCCGCCGTCGATCCGCACGCGGAAATGCGCGCTCACGCGCTCTCCGGCGTCCGGTAAGATCGAGCCGAGACGAAAGCGCTTTTCGTCCGCCGCGGGATGCTCGTCCAGAATGAGCTTTGCCGCGGCGAGATGAAGGATACGGGATGCCATGGTCTTTCCTCCTGTTTACGAAAAAGACGGGACGCTGCCCGGAGGCGCATCCCGTCTTTTTCCCAAAAATTACTTGAGGCCGTACTTCTTGTTGAACTTGTCCACGCGGCCGCTGGTGTCGACCAGCTTCTGCTTGCCGGTGTAGAAGGGGTGGCACTTCGAGCAGATCTCGACGGTGATGTCCTTCTTGGTGGAAGCGGTCTCGATGACCTCGCCGCAGGCGCAGCGGATGGTCGTGCGCTGGTAATTGGGATGGATTCCTTCTTTCATGTCGTTCACCTCATGTTGGGCTGCCCTGAGGCCGAATACTCGGAGATACAAGGCGCAACGCAAATTATAGCAAATGGCGCCGTGCAATGCAAGCATTTTTTGCATTACGGAAAAAAGTCGTTTCTTCCCGCGGAAATCATAGAAAAAGGCTAAGATTCCCGGGCGATGGATTTTGAAAAAAAATGTTCCATCAGGCGGATATTATGGTATAATCGCAATATGTGACAATATGACGGAGATTTCCCCGTCTCTGCCAGCAGCAAGAAAAGCAAACCAAAGGAAGAAAGGAAAGAAGCTATGTTTCCTATCGTAAGCAAGCGGCCCCTGAATGAGGCCGGCACGGTCCTTGAGTATGTCATCAAGGCCCCGCTGGTCGCCAAGAAGTGCCTGCCCGGTCAGTTCATCGTTCTGCGTCTGGACGAGCACGGCGAGCGCGTTCCTTTGACGATCGCGGATTATGACCGCGAAGCGGGCACCGTCACCATCATGGTGCAGCCCGTCGGTCAGACGACCCGTATGCTCGAGCTCATGGAGCCGGGCGACTGCCTCGCCGACTTTGTCGGTCCCATGGGCAAGCCCACCCAGATCGGCGGACAGAAGCGCGTCTGCGTCGTCGGCGGCGGTGTCGGCTGCGCCATCGGCTACCCCGTGTGCAAGGGCTTCTTTGAAGCCGGCATCGAGGTCGATATGGTCGCCGGTTTCCGTTCCAAGGACATCGTGATCCTTGAGGACGAGATGCGCGCCCACTCCACCAACCTCTACATCTGCACCGACGACGGCAGCTACGGCGAGAAGTGCTTCGGCAACGCCAAGCTGGAAGAGCTCATCAAGTCCGGCCGCGAGTATGACGAAGTGTTCATCATCGGGCCGCTGAAGATGATGAAGTTCACCGCTCTCACCACCAAGCCCTACGGCATCAAGACCATCTGCTCTCTCTGCCCGATCATGATCGACGCCTCCGGCATGTGCGGCGGCTGCCGTCTGACCGTCGGCGGCGAGACCAAGTTTGCCTGCGTGGACGGCCCCGAGTTTGACGGCCACCAGGTCGATTGGGACGAGCTGATCGCCCGCAACTCCTTCTACGCCGGTGAAGAGACCGCCGCGAAGGAACATATCTGCCGCATCACCGGAGGTGTAAGACATGGCTAATATGAGTATGACGAAAAACCCCATTCCGGAGCAGGAGCCTCTGGTACGCAACAAGAACTTTGACGAGGTCGCTCTCGGCTACACCGAGGAGATCGCCATCGACGAGGCCAAGCGCTGCCTCAACTGCCGTCAGCATCCCTGCGTCAGCGGCTGCCCGGTGAACGTCCGCATTCCGGAGTTCATCGCTAAGGTTGCCGAGGGCGAGTTTGAAGAAGCCTACAAGATCATCACCTCCACCAACAGCCTGCCCGCCGTCTGCGGCCGCGTCTGCCCGCAGGAGCATCAGTGCGAGGGCAAGTGCGTCCGCGGCATCAAGGGCGAGAGCGTCGGCATCGGCCGTCTCGAGCGCTTCGTCGCCGACTGGCACGCCGCCCACGCCGACCCCAACGCGAAGGTCGAGAAGCCCGTTTCCAACGGCCACCGCGTCGCCGTTGTCGGCTCCGGCCCTGCCGGTCTGACCTGCGCGGGCGACCTTGCCCGCATGGGCTACGAAGTCACCGTGTACGAGCTGTTCCACAAGGCCGGCGGCGTTCTGGTGTACGGTATCCCCGAGTTCCGTCTGCCCAAGGCGATCGTGGCGCGCGAAGTCGCGGCGCTCGAAGAGATGGGCGTTAAGATCGTGACCGACGCCGTCATCGGCCGCGCGATCTCCATCGACGAGCTGCTCACCGAGGAAGGCTTTGAGGCCGTATTCCTCGGCTCCGGCGCGGGTCTGCCCCGCTTCCTCGGCATTCCGGGCGAGAACCTGCTCGGCGTTTACTCCGCCAACGAGTTCCTGACCCGTATCAACCTCATGAAGGCTTACCGCGAAGATTACGACACGCCGATCAAGCACCACAAGTGCGTCGCTGTCGTCGGCGCCGGCAACGTCGCCATGGACGCCGCCCGCTGCGCGAAGCGTCTCGGCGCGGAGCACGTCTACGTCGTCTACCGCCGCGGCATGGAAGAGGTCCCCGCCCGTAAGGAAGAGGTCCACCACGCCCAGGAGGAAGAGGTCGAGTTCAAGCTGCTCACCAACCCGGTGCGCGTCATCGGCGACGAGAAGGGCTACGTGACCGGCATCGAGTGCATCAAGATGGAGCTCGGCGAGCCTGACGAGAAGGGCCGCCGCCGTCCGATGCCCGTTGAAGGCTCCAACTTCGTGCTTGAAGTGGACGCCATGATCGACGCTCTCGGCACCAGCCCCAACCCGCTGCTCCGCATGACCACCCCCGGTCTGGAAGCGGACAAGCACGGCTGCCTGATCGCCGACGAGAAGGGCAAGACCACCCACGAGGGCGTGTTCGCCGGCGGCGACGCCGTCACGGGCGCTGCCACCGTCATCCTCGCCATGGGCGCCGGCAAGACCGCCGCTACCGCCATCGACGAGTACATCAAGAACAAGAACGCCTGAGTTCTTACATAAGGCATAGAAAATCCGGTTCGGAGCTCCCGAGCCGGATTTTCTTATGGACTTTTCGCCGGGAATCTGCTATTTTCAATGTGCAAATTACCCAAAAGGAGTGGGGCGTCTTGCGTCAGAATAAAGGTTGGAGAACAGAATACTTCTCTATGATTTAAAAAGGAGAACCAATCGATTTATGCTGAACAAAGAGGGATTCAATGCATGGGCGGATGAGTACGACCGCAGCACCGCCCGCTCCGCCGCAGGAAAGGTCACGTTTATCCAAAGCCTTCTTCCGCTGCTGCGCGAGGGCGGAGTCATCTATATTGGCAACGTTGCCTTTGATACACGCGCGGAGCTGGAGGCGTGCCGGGCGCAGTCCGGAACCCGCTGGGACAAGGACGAGATCTATTTTGTCTATGACGAGCTGAAAAAGGCGTTCCCCGCCATGACGTTTGACCGTCTCTCCCCCTGTTCCGGGATACTGTTGCTGCGGAAGTGAGGCTGCCATGACATCCACCGACTGGATACACTATATACAGGATGCTTACAGCACAGAGCCGGAGCATCCGTGGGCGGACAAGCCGGAGTTTTCCGTATTCCGTCATGCGAGCAACAAAAAATGGTTTGCTCTTTTTATGACCGTAAAGGCTTCGCTGCTCGGTCTGCCGGGAGCCGAAGAAGTCCCCGTGCTGAATCTCAAGGCCGATCCTCGTCTGATCGGGCCGCAGCGGGAAAAGGCCGGGTTCTTCCCTGCCTACCATATGAACAAGGAGCATTGGATCACCGCCGCACTCGACGGCAGCGCGCCGGAGGACGAAATAAAGATTCTCCTTGCCATGAGTTATGATCTGACAGCAATGACGCGCGCTTTCCGCAAAAATACTATACTGCCATGAAAAAAATCCTCGTGATCGGCTGTCCCGGGTCGGGAAAGAGCACGTTTGCCCGGCGGCTGCGGGACAGGACCGGGCTGCCGCTCTATCCTCTCGATCTTCTCTGGCACAGGCCGGACAAAACGACCGTTTCCGAAGCGGAATTCGACGCGGCGCTCGCCGAAATACTCCGAAAAGACCGCTGGATCATCGACGGCAACTTCAGCCGGACGCTGGAACGGCGACTGGCGGAATGCGACACGGTATTTCTTTTCAATCTGCCGCTTGCGGACTGCATTGCGGGCGTGGAAGCGCGCATCGGTACGAAGCGCGAAGATATGCCGTGGATCGAGACGGAGTTCGACCCGGAATTCCGCGAGTTTATCACGCATTTTTCCGAGACCCGGCTTCCCAACATCTATGCGCTGCTGGAAAAGCACAGGGATAAAACGCTCACCGTATTTCATTCCCGCGCCGAGTGTGAAGTCTATAAAATACCAGCGGCGGAAGCCTGACGATTCCACCTTGGAGGACCGATATGAACGAAACAAGCCAAGCCGACCGTTTCGCCCCACTGTTCGCGGAGCTTGACCGGCGGCTCGCCGGAGAAGCCCCCGTGCGTCTCGCCATTGAGGGCGGGAGCGCGAGCGGCAAAACGACGCTCGGCAAAATTCTCGCCGAACGGTATGATTGCACCGTGTTTCATATGGACGACTTTTTTCTCCGCTCTGAGCAGCGCACCGCCGCGCGGTTTGCCGAGCCCGGCGGGAATGTGGATCGGGAACGGTTTCTCGCCGAGGTGCTGCTCCCGCTCCGGCGCGGCGAAAAGGTTTTTTACCGGCGGTTCGACTGCGCTTCCATGCAGCTGCAAAGCGCCGTGGAGACCGCGCCGAAAAAGCTCGTTGTTGCCGAGGGGGCATACTCCATGCACCCCGACCTTGCGCCGTATTACGATCTTTCCGTATTTCTGGACATCTCCCCGGAATTGCAGCGCGAGCGCATTTCCCGCCGCAACACGCCGGAGAAAGCGAAACGCTTTTTTGCCGAATGGATCCCGATGGAGCAGGCGTACTTTGCCGCGTTCGATATTCCGGCAAAGTGCACGCTGCGCATTTCCATACTGTAAAGAAAGAAGAGGCACCTGCAATCTCATCATCCTCGACTGCGCCGCCGGAAAGAGCCGGACGGGCGTTGTGTCGGCGATCCTCCTCCACAAATCGGGCATGAGCCGCGAATACATTATCGCGGATTTTATGAAGACCGCGTCCAATCCGGAAGCGTATCTCGCGCAGTTTGCCGGTGAGCGCCCCGGCATCCGTCTCGACGTCATCACGCCGCACGAGCGGTACATGGAAGACTTCCTCGCGTGGCTGTCAACGCAGGAGATATAAGGCGCACAGGCAACAGCGCGTTGCTTGCCTGCGGCGGTGGCTTCGGGTATACTTTCCCTAAGAGGTGATCGGAATATGGAAACAAAAGATGTGATATTGCAGCTTCGGAATCGGGAAAACCTGTCGCAGGAGGAGCTTGCGGAAAAGCTCTTCGTGACGCGGCAGGCGGTGTCCCGCTGGGAAAACGGCGAAACGCTCCCCAACACGGAAACGCTCAAGCGCCTGTCGGCGCTCTTTGACGTTTCCATCAATACGCTTCTCGGCTCGCCGCGCCGGAACATCTGCCAGTGCTGCGGTATGCCGCTCGAGGACGAAATAACCAGCCGTGAGCCGGACGGTTCGTTCAACGAGGAATACTGCAAATGGTGCTATTCCGGCGGCGAGTTCAAGTATGAGAGCGCCGGGCAGCTCATTGATTTCTGCGTGGAGCATATGGCGACGAAGGCATGGCCCGCGGAGCAGGTACGCGCGCACATGGAAGCCGTCGTGCCGCAGCCCAGGCACTGGAAGCACGGATAATGATTATTACAAAAAAAGCGTATGGCCGCGGCCATACGCTTTTTTCGTTATTCGTTATTCCTTCTCCGCCGGGGACTCCGTTTTGGCTTCGGCTTCCGCCTTTTCCGTGTCCGCAGGAGCGGCTTCGCTTTCGGGTAGAGGCTCGGTTTTTCCGTCGGGCAGCGTTTCCGCCGCTTCCGCGGGGTCAAGCTCGATCACGGGCGCCTGTCCCGCGAGGAACTCGGCGCGCGATTTTCCGTGCGCCACCGCAACGGTGGTGAAGAGGCCGGAAATGCCGTCCAGCAGGAAGCCGAGCGCCGCGGCAAACAGAAGCGTATCGTTCTTTTCGAAGGGATTCACAAGCAGCAGCACGCCCGCCGCACAGATGCACACGCCCAGCACAAGCGCCGCCGACCAGCCGCCGGTGCCGCAGCTTTTGATATCCAGCCCGTGCTTGCAGTCCATGAAGCCGTGGTAAAGCAGCACAACGCCCATCACGATGACCGTAAGGCGCATGACCTGCTCCGCAAGGCTCTGCGTGAGCAGGATCCAGACGCCCGCCACCGCAGCGATAATGCCGGAGATGAGCAGCAGCTTTCGCAGCAGGCCGACGCGCTCCCCGGTAAGGTACGAGGCGATCTGCAGTATGCCCGAGAGGATCATCACCGCGCCGAAGCCGTAGCTGATCCACTTCATGGCGGTCGCCGTCCATATCAGCATGGCAATGCCGAGAGCCAGACAGAGAATGCTCACGCCGAACGCGGCAAAAGCAAAATGACGGAAAAAACGTTTCATGGCGTCTCCTTTCAAATGACCGAATAGATCGTGGAAACAAGCTCGTACCGCAGCGGATAGTGCATCATGGTGCCGAGAGCGGAAGCGTCGGTCCTTTTCATCAGCAGCACATCGGCCTCGCCCGCGACAGCCGCGGCAGCGAGAACGGGCGCATCGCCGGCATAGACCTCGGCGATGTATCCGGTCGCGGTCTCAAACGCCGGGAGCCACGCTGTGAGGATGCCGCTCTCCAAAAGCTCCGTATCCGCTGCGACGCGCACACGGCGCGTCTCATCCGTGGCCGCGGGTATCTCTTCGGAATCACGCTCTGCAGCCGGGACCGTATACATCGGCGTATCCAGCCCGTCGGGGATAAAGGTCTCCGCTGTGTCCTTCCCTGCGGAACGGAGCCAGCGGCTGAGCGCCTTTGCCCCGTCGCTCCTGCCCTCGCAGAGGACATACACGGTCTCCTCCCCCGCGGTGAAGCGCGGCGCGGCGGTCGGCTCCGGAGTAGGCTCCGCCGTCGGCTCCGGCGTCGGCGCCTCCGTTGTCTCCGGCGCAGCGGACGGCGGGTCGGATGGCTCCGCCGTATCCGGCGCTTTGGGGCCGCACGCCGTCAGCAGCAGGCACGCCGCGAGGAAAAGCGGCACAACATATTTCTTCATGGTTTATTCTCCTTATCGCAGCCGCCGGAACAGCTGCCGCAGTCTCCGCCGCAGCCGCGCTTCCGGTTTTTCCAGCCGCGCTTCACGGCGATCACCGCCCACACGGCGACGCCGAGCAAAATAACGATATCCCCTATGGACATACGATGCCTTTCATTTCACTAAATAAGCAGTGCGATCTGGTAGACCGCCGCGCCGAGTCCCCAGGCGAGCAGGCACTGAAACACCACGACGCCGAACGTTTTCCACACCGAGTCAAGCTCCCGCCGGATCGCCGCGACCGCCGCCACGCAGGGCGTATAGAGCAACGTGAACACAAGAAACGCCGCCGCACTGCGCACGGAGAAAAGCGTGGAAAGCGCCGCGCCGCCGGTGAGCACGCCGAGCGTGCTGACAACGGCTTCCTTTGCCATAAAGCCCGCGATGAGCGAGGTGCATACGCGCCAGTCCGCAAAGCCGAGCGGCGCGAAGAGCGGCGCGAGAAGTCCGCCGAGCGCGGCGAGAAGGCTCTGCGAATTGTCCGAAACCGGGTTGATGCGCGTGTCGAACGTCTGCAAAAACCAGATCACAAGGCTTGCCACGAAAATGACGGTAAAGGCGCGGTGAAGAAAGTCCTTCGCCTTGTCCCACATGAGCTGGAGCGTTGTGCGCACCGAGGGCATGCGGTAATTCGGCAGCTCCATCACAAACGGGATGGGGTTGCCGCGAAAGAGCGTTTTTCCGAACATGAGCGCCGCCAGAACGCCGATAAGGATGCCGAAAACGTACAGTCCGCCCATGGCGAGCGCCTTATACTTCGGGAAAAACGCCGCGACGAACACAGAATAGATGGGGATCTTGGCGCTGCAGCTCATAAACGGCGTGAGAAGTACGGTCATGCGGCGGTCGCGATCGCTCGTGAGCGTCCGCGTTGCCATGACCGCCGGAACAGTGCAGCCAAAGCCGATGAGCATCGGCACAACGCTTTTTCCGGAAAGACCGATCCGGCGCAGGAGCTTGTCCATCACGAACGCGACGCGCGCCATATACCCGGTGTCCTCCAGCATGGAGAGGAAAAAGAACAGCACTACAATGATGGGCAGGAAGCTCACCACATTTCCGACGCCGCCGAACAGCCCGTCGATAACGAGCGAGTGCACGACCGGATTGATGCCGTAAGCCGTGAGCGCCGCGTCTGTCACTCCTGCCAATGCGTTGATCCCCATGGCAAGCAGGTCGGACAAAAACGCGCCGATCACTTCAAACGTGAGATAAAACACCAGCAGCATAATGCCTACAAAGATCGGCAGGGCGAATATGCGGTGGGTAAGGACGTTATCGATGGCGCGCGAACGTTTCCGCTCGCGGCTCTCCTCGGGTTTTTTCACCGTTTCGGCGCAGACCGATTCGATGAAGGAATACCGCATGTCGGCAATGGCGGCGTTGCGGTCGAGTCCCGTTTCGCGCTCCATTTCCACGATGCTGTGCTCACACAGCTCCAGCTCGTTCTCGTCGAGCGCGAGACGCGC
>OMNU01001337.1_pt1 | contig 11012 bp, 9 predicted proteins | sample 1673511 | NCBI WGS metagenome assembly OMNU01 (sample SAMEA103958113, study PRJEB25191) | human gut metagenome | reverse complement strand
CTCTTCGATCGAAAACCCGCTCACATTCGCCATGACCGGCTTGTGAAAAACCTGCTTGAGCCGCGGAAGCTCTTCTGCTATCACCGCGTCCACGCCCGGGTTTTGCAGGCCCACGGCGTTGAGCATACCGCCGGGCGCCTCTGCAATGCGCGGCTGCGCGTTTCCAAGGCGCTGCTCGCGTGTTGTTCCTTTAAAGGAAAAGGTTCCAAGGCAATCGATATCGTAGAGCTCTGCAAACGTGTACCCGTAGCCAAAGGTTCCGCTGGCCGGAATGACGGGGTTGTCGAGCTCAATGCCGCAGAGTGAAACTGCTGCCCTCACCATATCAGTTCCTCCTTTCGGAACACGGGTCCTTCCTTGCAGATCCGTTTCGGTCCATGTGCTGTCTCAATGGTGCAACCCATGCACGCGCCAAAGCCGCAGCCCATCCGCGCTTCCAGGCTCAAAAAGCCCGGCTTTTCCGTCCTGGCGCACAGCGCGCGCAGCATCGGCATCGGTCCGCAGGCGCAGAATGTGTCAAACGCTTCCGGCAGCGCATCTGTTACAAAGCCTTTGATACCCGCGCTTCCATCGGCGGTTGCAAGAATCGTCTCAATTCCAAGCGCTTCAAATTCTTCTTTGTAGAAAATCTCGCTCGCCGTATTAAATCCAAGAATTGCAGCCGGTGTTTTCCCAGCCGCAAGGAGTCTCTTTGCAAGGCTATACATCGGCGGCACGCCGATGCCTCCTCCGATCACAAGCGTCTTTTCTCCGCACGCCGTCACGTCAAATCCATTTCCAAGGCCGCACAGCGCATCAATCGTCTTACCAGGCTTCATTTTTGCCAGCGCCCTTGTGCCATCTCCGACCGCGCGGTATAAAATTGTGACACTTCCGTCCTCCCAGTCGCAGACGGAAAGCGGCCGTCTGAGGAAAAAGCCCGGAATACTGAGCTCCAGGAACTGTCCTGGCGCGGTGATGGCCGAGGCGTCCCCTGCCAAACGTAGCCGGTACACATTCGGCGCAAGCCGCGCGTTTTCTGTCAGTGTAAAGCGTACTTCGTTCAAAGCGTTTCCTCCTTCCAGACGATCTTTCCATCAATCATTGTCATCTTGCATACGCCGGTGAGCGTGACGCCTGCAAACGGCGTTGCCCGACCCATCGACAAAAACTGTTCCGGCTCTACTACATAACTCTCGCTCAGGTTGAAGACTGTCAGATCTGCCGGCTGCCCGATGGCAAGCTCCGTGCCGCAGCCAAAGCGGCGCATCGGCGCGTCGTGCATCAGATCCATAAGCTTTCCGAGCGGCAGAACGCCGGGCTTCACGAAGCTTGTGTAGCAGGCGGCAAAGGAGGTTTCCAGACCCACAACGCCCATCGCGCTTTTTTCCAGTCCGCGGCCTTTTTCCTCGGCACTGTGAGGGGCATGGTCCGTGGCGATCATGTCGATGGTGCCGTCCGCCAGGCCCTCCAGCAGAGCCTCCCGGTCTCTCTTATCGCGCAGAGGCGGATTCATTTTGAAACGGCCGTCCTCCTGCAAGCAGGAGTCATCCAGCAGCAGGTAGTGAGGACCGGTCTCACAGGTGACGTTCAGACCCTCGGCCTTGGCCTTGCGGATCAGGTCCACGCTCTCCTTGGTGGAGATGTGGCAGACGTGATAGCCGCAGCCCGTCTCCCGCACCAGCTCCAGATCCCGCTGAATGGGCCGCCACTCGCTCTCGGAGCAGATGCCCCGGTGGCCGTGGGCCTTGGCATAGGCGCCGTCATGGATATAGCCGCCCCGCAGAAGGGAATTGTCCTCGCAGTGGGCCACGATCAGCTTGCCCAGGCGCTTGGCCTCCAGCATGGCGCGGCGCATCATATCACGATCCTGAACGCCCTTTCCGTCGTCGGAGAAGGCCACCGCGTAGGGGGCCATTGCATCTAAGTCCGCCAGTTCCCTGCCCTGCTCGCCTTTCGTGATGGCCCCGTAGGGCAGAACGCGGATCACGGCGTCCTTTTGAATGGCGTCCAGCTCCATTTGCAGCGTCTCCATGCTGTCCGGCACCGGATTCAGATTCGGCATGGCGCATACGGCGGTATAGCCGCCGTGGGCCGCCGCCAGCGTACCGGTGCGGATGGTCTCCTTATAAGAAAAACCCGGCTCCCGAAGATGTACATGCACATCAACGAAACCGGGTAATATGGTAAAGGAAGAAACATTCAGGGACGAAGGAAAAACAATATCCTTGCAAAAAACACGATCCCCAAAGGAAACGGAAACATCACCGCCGCTGAAAGCACCTCGGTGGAACACCTGCGCGTCCTTCAAAATCACGGTCACGGTCATCGCCTCTCTTTCCTCAAATTTTTGATAGAATACCACGCGAGGATTGCCTTGTCAAGACAAAAAATGGTTTTTCGACGATAAGTTTTTTCAAGGAGCAATATAAGCGTATCTTATGAATTGTCATAACGATATAAATGTAGCTAAGATTTTCTATCTTCTTTCTCCTTTTTGCGGAATGGACGAAAAGCAGGGCGTATGGTACACTAAAAGCAAGTTGAGCTCTTTGTAACTGACGGAATGTGGGCTACCACGGGGGAGCAGGGAGCATCGCTCTGAGGCGGCGCGTTTCAGAGGCCGACCGTCTGGGCACTCCAACTGCAAGAGGCAGCGGAGCGCCTATTTTTATGCCTTAGATTTGATGCTTAAAGGAGGAAACGCAGATGAGAAAGGTTGCGATCGTTATGGGCAGCAAGAGTGATCTGCCCGTCGCGGAGAAGGCCGTAGGCGTATTGCGAGACTACGGCGTCCAGATGGAAGTGCGCGTATTATCCGCTCACCGGTGTCCGAATGAAGCAAGGGAATTTGCCGCGTCGGCTCGGGAGGGCGGATTTTCTGTTATCCTCGCGTTCGCCGGCATGGCGGCGCATCTTGCCGGTGCGATGGCGGCAAACACCACGCTGCCGGTGATCGGCGTGCCGTGCAGCGGGACGAAGCTTGACGGCGTGGACGCGCTGCTCTCCACCGTGCAGATGCCGAGCGGCATCCCGGTGGCGACGGTGGCGGTGGACGGCGGGAAGAACGCCGCGCTGCTGGCGGTGCAGATCATGGCGGTCTCCGACGCGGAGCTCGCCCAAAAGCTGGACGAGGCGCGGACGCGGGAGCGGGACGCCGTGCTGCGCGCGGACGAAGAGGTTCGGGCGCTTTATCAGTAAATAAGGAATACACTTCAAGAAATAAAAGGAGAGCGGAAAGCAATGAAACTCGTATATACCGGAAAGACCAAGGATGTATTCGCACTGGACAACGGTAACTACCTGCTCAGGTTCAAGGATGACTGCACGGGCAAGGACGGCGTGTTTGACCCCGGCGAGAACAGCGTGGGCCTGACCATCGAGGGCGTGGGCAATGTCAACCTGCGCATGACCAAGCACTTTTTTGAAAAGATCAACGCCGCCGGCATCCGCACGCACTATGTCTCCGCGGATCTGAAGGAGACCACGATGGAGGTCCTGCCCGCGAAGGTCTTCGGCCACGGGCTGGAGGTCATCTGCCGTCTCAAGGCGGTGGGGAGCTTCCGCCGCCGCTACGGTGAGTACATTGAAGAGGGCGCCGACCTGCCCGCCTATGTGGAGACGACCTTCAAAAATGACGCGCTGGGCGATCCGCTGGTGACGAAGGACGGTCTTGTGGCGCTGGGCGTGATGACCGAGCAGCAGTATGACGACATCAAGGCCATGACGCAGAAGATCACCGAGATCGTCGCGGATGACCTGCGCGAAAAGGGCCTTGTCCTCTACGACATCAAGTTTGAGTACGGCTACGCGCCGGATGGCAGCGTGATGCTGATCGACGAGATCTCCTCCGGCAATATGCGCGTCTATCGGGACGGAAAGTACATCGACCCCATGGCGCTCTCTGAGCTGTTCTTTGCGTAATGGGGGGCTTTTTCGGCGCGGTCTCGGACCGCGATGTCGCGCTGGATGTCTTCTTCGGCACGGACTATCATTCTCACCTCGGCACGCGCCGCGGCGGAATGGTGCTCTTTGACAAGAAGGAGGGCTTCCAGCGCCAGATACACAACATTGAAAATACGCCCTTTCGGACGAAGTTTGAGCGGGACCTCGCGGACTTCCGCGGCCACGCGGGGCTCGGCTGCATCAGCGACAGCGACCCCCAGCCGCTGCTCGTGCGCTCCCATCTGGGCTTGTACGCCATCGTGACGGTCGGCATCATCAACAACACCGACGAGCTGGTGAAGGCTTATCTCTCCGACAAGGGCCAGCAATTTCTGACGCTGAGCAGCGGCCGCGTGAATGTCACCGAGTTGACCGCCGCGCTCATCAATCAGGAAAACGACCTTGTCTCCGGCATCCTCCACGCGATGGAGGTCATCGACGGCTCCATGACGATCCTGATTTTGACCGAGGAAGGAGAGCTGATCGCCGCGCGTGACAGCATGGGGCGCCTCCCTGTGCTGATCGGGCAGCGCGAGGACGGCTACTGCGTATCGTTCGAGTCCTTCGCCTATCATAAGCTCGACTATCAGGACGCCTATGAGCTGGGGCCGCGGGAGATCGTCCGGCTGAACGCCAAGGGCTTCCAAACACTCTCTCCCGCAGGGAAGCAGATGAAGATCTGCGCCTTTTTGTGGACCTATTACGGCTACCCGAACTCCAACTACGAGGGTGTGAATGTGGAGCTGATGCGCTATCGCAACGGCGCGATCATGGCGCGGGATGAGGCGGAGCGCGGTGGCGTGCCTGATGTGGATTTCGTCGCCGGCGTGCCGGATTCCGGCGTGCCGCACGCCATGGGCTATGCCAACCACAGCGGCAAGCCCCTTGCGCGTCCGTTTGTCAAGTATACCCCCACATGGCCGCGCTCCTTCATGCCGGAGGATCAGCAGGTGCGCAGCAGAGTGGCGCGCATGAAGCAGATCCCCGTGCCGGAGCTGATCGAGGGGAAGAAGCTGCTGTTTGTGGATGACTCCATCGTGCGCGGCACGCAGCTGCGCGAGACCGTGGATTTTTTATACAGCACCGGCGCGGCGGAGGTCCATATGCGCTCGGCCTGCCCGCCCATCATGTACCCCTGCCGCTACCTGAACTTTTCGCGCGGCAACAGCGCCATGGACCTGCTCGCGCGCCGCATGGTGCAGGAGCTGGAGGGCAACGAGGGCCAAAAGCATCTGGAGGAATACGCCGACAGCCGCACCGAGCGCGGAAAATGCCTGCTGCATGAGATCTGCGCGCAGTTTGGCTTTGATTCACTCTCCTATCAGTCCCTTGACGGGCTGCTGGAGGCGATCGGTATTGACAGGGACAAGGTCTGCACCTACTGCTGGACCGGAAAGGAATGACATTATGGGCATCTCTCACTCGGAAGCATACGCGGCCGCCGGCGTTGACATCGAGGCGGGCTATCAGGGCGTAAAAATGATGAACCGCTATGTACAGCGCACACTCACAGCCGATGTGATCTCCGATCTCGGCGGCTTCGGCGGGCTTTTCTCGCTGGACCTGCACGGGCTTGAAAAGCCGGTGCTGGTCTCCGGCACGGACGGCGTGGGCACCAAACAGCGCATCGCGCAGCTCATGGATCGGCACGACACCGTCGGCATCGACTGCGTGGCGATGTGCGTCAACGACATCATCTGCTGCGGGGCGAAGCCGCTGTTCTTCCTTGACTACATCGCCATCGGCAAGAACATCCCGGAAAAGGTCGTGTCGCTGGTCTCGGGCGTGTCTGAGGGCTGCGTACGCGCGGGCTGTGCGCTCATCGGCGGCGAGACCGCCGAGCACCCCGGCACGATGAAGCCGGATGATTACGACCTTGCGGGCTTTGCCGTGGGCGTCGTGGACCGTGGCAAAATTCTGGACAAGAACAAAATGCAGCCGGGAGACGTGGTCATCGCGCTGCCCTCCAGCGGGCTGCACTCCAACGGCTACTCGCTCGTGCGCAAGGTGTTCGATGTGGAGAACGCCGACCTCGGGCAGTATTACGGTGAGCTGGGCTGCGCGCTGGGCGAGGAGCTGCTGCGCCCGACAAAGATCTATGTCCGTCCTGTGTTAGCGGCCATCGAAGCCGCCGATATCCGCGGCATCAGTCACATCACCGGCGGCGGCTTCTATGAGAACATTCCGCGCTGCATTCCCGACGGCCTGTGCGCGAAGATTGAAAAGAAAACGCTGCGCATCCCGCCGATCTTCCCCTTGCTCGCGCGCATGGGCGGCATCTCGGAGCGCGATATGTTCAACACCTTCAACATGGGCACAGGCATGGTGCTCGTCGCTGCAAAGGACAGCGCCGACAAGGCGCTCGCCGCGCTGCATTCTCTCGGTCAGGAGGCCGGCGTCATCGGTGAGATCGTATTGGGCGAGGAAAAGGTGGAGCTATGCTGACACCCGCCCGCATCGCCGTGCTGGTCTCCGGCGGCGGCACGAATTTGCAGGCGCTGCTCGACGCGCAGCGTGACGGAAAAATGCCGCACGGCGAGATCGTGCTGGTCGTTTCTTCCCGCGCGGGGGCCTATGCGCTCATGCGGGCGGAAAACGCGGGTGTTGCGGCACGCGTGCTCACGCCCTCCTGTGGGCAGGAGCCGTTTGAAAACGAGCTTTCCGTGCTGCTGCGCGAGCAGGAGATCGACCTCATTCTCCTCGCAGGCTTTACGGTCATCCTCAGCGCAGAATTTACAAAGCAGTGGCCGCGGCGCATCCTGAATGTCCATCCGTCCCTGATCCCCGCCTTCTGCGGCAAGGGCATGTATGGCCTGCGGGTGCATGAGGCCGCGCTCGCGCGCGGCGTGAAGGTCACGGGCGCGACGGTACACTTTGTCAACGAAATTCCCGACGGCGGCGAGATCCTGCTGCAAAAGGCGGTGGAGATCGCGCCGGACGACACGCCCGAAACGTTACAGCGGCGCGTGATGGAGCAGGCGGAATGGCAGCTGCTGCCGCTTGCGGCAGAGCGCGTCTGCGCAGAGATCGTAAGAGAGAAGGAGCAGAAAAATGACTGATTTTCTGGAGTTTTTAAGGGCGACCTCTTATCCCGGCCGCGGCATCCTTGTCGGACGCCGCTGTGTGTACTATTTCATCATGGGGCGCAGCGAGAACAGCCGCAACCGCGTCTTTGTCAAGACCGAGGACGGCATCCGCACCGAGGCGTACGACCCCGCCAAGCTCTCTGACCCCAGCCTCATCATCTATCATCCCGTGCGCACGATGGGACGCGACCTCGTCGTGACGAACGGCGACCAGACCGACACCATCTGCGAGCACGGCGACTTTCGCCGCGGCCTCATGACACGCGAATACGAGCCGGACGAGCCGAACTGGACGCCGCGCATCTCCGCCATCATGCACGAGGACGGCTCCTTCGAGCTGTCCATCCTCAAGCGTAAGGATGGACGCTGCCTGCGCGAGTTCTTCTGCTACGAGGGCTGCGACGAGGGCAAGGGCTATTTCATCAGCACCTATCAGGGCGACGGCAGCCCGCTGCCGACCTTCGCGGGCGAGCCGATGGAGGTGAGCGTTCCCTCGCCCGAGGAGGTCTGGGCGGCGCTCAACGCGGACAACAAGGTCTCCCTTTATACGAACATGAACGGCGAGGTAAAGCTGTTCAACAAAAACTTAGGCGACTGAGGAGGACGATATGAACGAGCTGGAACTCAAATACGGCTGCAACCCCAACCAGAAGCCCGCGCGCGTTTTCATGAAAAACGGCGCAGCCCTTCCCTTTACGGTTCTCAACGGCAAGCCCGGCTACATCAACCTGCTCGACGCCTTCAACTCCTGGCAGCTCGTGCGCGAGCTGAAGGAGGCGACGGGCCTTCCCGCCGCGGCGAGCTTCAAGCATGTCTCTCCCGCGGGCGCGGCGCTCGGCCTGCCGCTCGACGAGGTGGACAAAAGGGTCTATTTCGTCGCGCCCGGCGCGGCGCTCTCCCCCATCGCCTGTGCCTATATCCGCGCCCGCGGCGCGGACCGCCTCTGCTCCTACGGCGACTGGGCGGCGCTCTCCGACGAGTGCGACGCCGCCACCGCCGCGTATCTGAAAAACGAGGTCTCCGACGGCATCATCGCCCCCGCCTACAGCGACGAGGCGCTTGCCATCTTAAAGACGAAAAAGGGCGGCAAATACAACATCGTGCAGATCGACCCCGCCTACACTCCCGCGCCGCTGGAGCAGAAGGATGTTTTCGGCATCACCTTCGAGCAGGGGCACAACGACTGCAAAATCGATGAAAGCCTGCTCACGAACATCGTCACCGAAAATAAAGACCTGCCCAAGGGTGCAAAGCGCGATATGCTCCTTGCCCTCATCACGCTCAAATACACCCAGTCCAACTCCGTCTGCTATGTGAAGGACGCTCAGACCGTCGGCGTGGGCGCGGGCCAGCAAAGCCGCATCCACTGCACCCGTCTGGCGGGGCAGAAGGCGGACAACTGGTATCTCCGCCGCCATCCGAAGGTGCTCGCTCTCTCGTTCGTGGACGGCATCCGCCGTCCTGACCGCGACAACGCCATCGATGTCTACCTCTCCGACGAGTGCGACGATGTGCTCGCCGACGGCGCGTGGCAGCATATCTTTAAGGAGCGCCCCGAGGCGCTCACGGGCGAGGAAAAGCGCGCTTGGCTCGCGCAGCAGCGCGGCGTGACCGTCGGCTCGGACGCCTTTTTCCCCTTCGGCGACAATGTCGAGCGCGCGCGCAAGAGCGGCGCTTCCTACATCGTCGAGCCGGGCGGCTCGATCCGCGACGACAATGTCATCGAGACGGCGAACAAACACGGCATCACTATGGCGTTCACGGGTATGCGCCTGTTCCATCATTAAGCAAGGAGGAATTTCTCCATGAAGCTCATGGTCATCGGCGGCGGCGGCCGCGAACACGCCATCATTAAAAAGCTGAAGGAAAATCCCGCGGTCGAGAAAATTTACTGTCTGCCCGGCAACGGCGGCATCGCCGCCGACGCAGTCTGCGTCAGTGAGATCGGTGCGAAGGACATCCCCGCGCAGGTCGAATTTGCCAAGGCGCACGGCATTGATTATGCCGTTGTCGCGCCGGACGATCCCCTCGCCCTCGGCGCGGTGGACGCGCTGAGCGCGGCGGGCATCCCCTGCTTCGGCCCTGACAAAAAGGCCGCCGTCATCGAGGCGAGCAAGGCGTTTGCAAAGAACTTGATGCAAAAATACAACATCCCCACCGCAAAATACCGCGTCTTTACCGACGCGCCCTCCGCCTGTGCCTACATCGACGCCGAGGGTGCGCCCATCGTCGTCAAGGCGGACGGTCTCGCGCTCGGCAAGGGCGTCGTCGTCGCGCAGACAGTCGAGGAGGCGAAGGCCGCCGTGCGCGCGATGATCGAGGATAAGACCTTCGGTCAGAGCGGCGCGCGCGTCGTCATCGAGGAATATATGGAGGGGCCCGAGGTCTCGGTGCTGAGCTTCACCGACGGCGAAGCGCTCGTGCCGATGGTCTCCTCCATGGACCACAAGCGTGCGCTCGACGGCGACAAAGGTCCCAACACCGGCGGCATGGGCGCGGTCGCGCCGAACCCGTATTATACAAAGGAGCTTGCGGCGGAGTGCATAGAGAATATCTTCCTGCCGACGATCCGCGCGATGCGCGCCGAGGGCCGCCCCTTCCGCGGCTGCCTCTACTTCGGGCTGATGCTCACCAAGAGCGGCCCGAAGGTCGTGGAGTACAACTGCCGCTTCGGCGACCCCGAAACGCAGGCGGTGCTGCCGCTGCTCAAAAGCGACCTGCTCACCGTCATGCAGGCGACGACGAACGGTACGCTCGCGGACGCGAGCGTGGAATTTTCGACCGGTTCCGCCTGCTGCGTCGTGCTCGCGTCCGAGGGCTACCCCAAAAAGTATGAGAGCGGCTTTCCCATCACGATGAGCGAGGAGGCCGCTGCGCACTGCTATGTCGCGGGCGCAAAAAAGGACGGCGATACGCTCCTGACCGCGGGCGGGCGCGTGCTCGGCATCACCGCCGCCGCCCCCACGCTGAGGGCCGCCGTCGAGGAGGCGTACCGGCTGGCGGAGGGCGTAGCTTTTGCCAACAAATACTGCCGCGGCGACATCGGCAGCGCCGCGCTCGCGGCGCGGGAGGAGAGAGGATAAAATGGTATTTCGGACCTATGTGGAAAAGCGGCAAGGTCTCGCGCCCGAGTGCGAGGCGCTGCTGACGGACTGCCACGATTTTCTCGGCGTGCAGGGCCTGCGCGCCGCGCGTATCTGGAACCGCTATGATGTGGATGGGATCGAGGCCCCTCTCTTTGAAAATGCCTGCAGGAGCGTGTTCTCCGAGCCGCCGCTGGACCTTGTGTCCGACGCGGCGGACACGCAGGACGCCTGCGCGGTCTTTGCCGTCGAGCCCCTGCCCGGTCAGTTCGACCAGCGCGCAGACAGCGCAGCGCAGTGCATCCAGCTTTTGAGCCAAGGCGAGCGCCCGCGCATCCGCACAGCAAAGGTCTACGCGCTCTATGGGATGCTGACGGATGCCGATGTCGAGGCGGTCAAGCGCTATGTCATCAACCCCGTCGAAAGCCGCGAGGCGAGCCTTGCAAAGCCCGAAACGCTCGCCGAGGAGCTTGCCGAGCCAAAGCGCGTTGCGTCCGTCGAGGGCTTCACCGCCATGGACGAGGCCGCGCTCTCCGCGCTGCTCTCCTCCATGGGGCTTGCCATGGATATTGCCGACCTCAAGACGCTGCAAGACTATTTCCGCGAGACCGAGCGCCGCGACCCCACCGTGACCGAGCTGCGCGTGGTCGATACCTACTGGTCCGACCACTGCCGCCACACGACCTTCTCCACCCACCTTGACGAGATCCGCATCGACGATGACGCCGTCAAGGGCGCCTATGCGCGCTATCTCGCCGCGCGCGAGGAGGTCTACGGCGCGGAGAAGGCCGCCCAGCGCCCGCAGACGCTTATGGATATTGCGACCATCGGCACAAAGACGCTCAAGGTCCGCGGCCTGCTCCCCGAGCTTGACGAGAGCGAGGAGATCAACGCCTGTTCCATTCATGTGCCCGCCGTG
>OMNU01001326.1_pt1 | contig 11057 bp, 10 predicted proteins | sample 1673511 | NCBI WGS metagenome assembly OMNU01 (sample SAMEA103958113, study PRJEB25191) | human gut metagenome | reverse complement strand
GATGTCAAAAAAAACGGGCGTACGGCTTACTACAAAATGTTGGAGCGTGTTCGTATGGGGGAGCTCGTAAAGGTGCGCCGGGGAGTTTATGCTACTGTCGACCAACTGTCTGCCGGTATGGTTGACGTAGGCGCTGTTGTGCCAAATGGAATCCTGTGCCTTTGGTCGGCTTGGAGCATTCATAAACTCACCACCTCTTTGCCGCAGGCTTTTCATGTTGCGGTAGAAAGGGGGCGTAAGATTAATTTGCCCGAATTTCCGCAGATGCAGATTCATTATTGCTCCGAGCCAGTTTTGGCGGTTGGTGTTGCCGATATGGTGGTTGAAGGTTTCCGGGTCAGTGTCTACGATGTGGAGCGCAGTGTGTGTGACGCTGTTAAATTTCGCAACAAAATAGGAATTGATGTGTGTGCCGAAATCTTGAATAATTATCTTGAACGTCAGGACAGGAACATAGGAAAACTTATGGATTATGCGCGCAGATTGCGTGTGGGTGGAATCCTTGAAAAATATTTGCAGGTTAAATTATGAGTGGCTACGAAAATAAAAATTCCGGGAAATCTATTCGTGCAAAATTGCTGAATGTGGCAAAAAAGGAAAATGTGTTTTATCAAACAATCTTGACGCGATATTTTCAAGAACGTTTGCTATATCGATTGTCAAAGACGCGTTTCCGGGGCAATTTCTATCTGAAGGGTGGAGCGTTGATGTATGCTTATGAGCGCTTTGCCGCACGTCCTACTTTGGACATAGATTTACTTGGGTGTAACATTAGCAATGATTGTGTTGCAATGGTTTCAATATTCAGGGAAATTTGTTCGGCTGAATGCAGTGACGATGCTGTGGCGTTTGATGTGGAGCGGATTTCTGCGCAGAATATCGCAGAGTTTAGGGATTATCATGGCGTGCGATTGAGCATACCGGTAAGAATGGACTCTATTTCGCAAGTGCTGACAATGGATGTGGGGTTTGGCGATGTGGTGACACCGGCGCCTATAGTCTTGGATTATCCAACGTTGTTGGAGCAATTGCCAAGCGTAAGCATACTGTCGTATTCAATTGAGTCAGTCATCGCGGAAAAGATGCATGCGGTTATTGATTTGGCTGACCAGAACAGCCGGATGAAAGATTATTACGACTTGTATAGGATTCTTAAAGATGGCAAATTTGATTCATCTGTTTTGCAAGAGGCAATCATAAAAACGTTTCAGAACAGGCATACGGCTTATGATGCAGATGCAATGTTCTTTCGTGATGATTTTGCCCAAAGCGGAAATATGGAAATGAGATGGGCTGCTTTTATGCGTAAAATCACAAAGGCTGAAGAAGAGCCGTTTGCCGATGTCGCCGCGTTTATTCGCAATGCGCTCCGCCCGTATTGGGAAAATTTTGGCTCACGCGATTAGAAATTAGCCGTCATGAATCTGCAATTACGGGAAATTTCACTAAATTCGTGGCAAAATAATTGGAAATATGGATTTGTTTGAATCGGAAATAAACTGGCTGAGGGAGGAACTCAACAAGCACAACTACAACTACTACGTGCTTAACAAGCCTACTGTCAGCGACAAAGAATATGACGACATGATGCGCCGTCTGCAGGATCTGGAGGCGGAGCATAAGGAGCTTTTCGACCCGCTGTCGCCGTCGCAACGCGTGGGAAGCGACCTGACGCCAGGCTTCAAGCAGGTGGCGCACGAGAGGCCGATGCTGTCGCTCTCAAACACTTACTCAATCGAGGAGGTGGAGGACTTCCTGCGGCGCGCAAAGCAGCAGCTGGGCGGTGGCTCGCTCGAGATTGTAGGGGAGATGAAGTTTGACGGTACGTCGATTTCAATAACGTATGAGCACGGCCGGCTGGTGCGTGCCGTGACGCGGGGCGACGGCGTGCATGGTGACGACGTGACGGTCAATGTGAAGACGATACGGAGCGTGCCGCTGACGCTTGCCGGCGGCGGTTGGCCCGACAAGTTTGAGGTGAGGGGCGAGATTGTGATGCCGTGGAAATCGTTCGACGCGCTCAACAAGGAGAGGGCTTTCAACGAGGAACCGCTGCTCGCAAATCCGCGCAACGCTGCTGCGGGTACGCTGAAGACGCTTAACCCGGCGGAGGTGGCGCGCCGCGGACTGGACGCTTATTTCTACTTCCTGCTGGGCGACAACCTGCCATACACCACTCACTATGAGTCGCTTCAGGCTTTGAGAAAGTGGGGTTTCAAGGTGTCGGACGCTACAGAGCTGCTGCGCGACGTCACCGAAGCGAAACGGTTTATCGACCATTGGGCGGAGGCGCGCAAGCAGCTCGAGGTGGCTACCGACGGGCTGGTGTTCAAGGTCAACAACCTTCAGCAGCAGCGTTTGCTCGGAAGCACGGCGAAGTCGCCACGGTGGGCTATCGCCTATAAATTCCAGGCGGAGAGAGAGTTGACTCGGCTTAAGTCGGTGTCGTTCGAAACCGGACGCCTCGGCACGATAACGCCTGTCGCCAACCTTGAGCCGGTGCTGCTGTCAGGCACAATCGTGAAGCGCGCCTCGCTCCACAACGAGGACATCATACGCCAGCTCGACATCCACGACGGCGACTACGTATATGTGGAGAAGGGCGGCGAAATCATACCTAAAATCGTGGGGGTCGAACTCTCGCGACGCCAACCCGGAAGCCTGCCGCTGCAGTTCGTGAAGAATTGCCCGGTCTGCGGCACGCCGCTGGTGCGCAACGAGGGCGAGGCGGCATGGGTGTGCCCGAACCGCGACGGATGCCGTCCACAGATCACGGGGCGCATAGAGCATTTCGTGGGACGGCGGATGATGAACATCGACGGAATCGGAGAGGAAACTGCCGAACAGCTGTTTGCGGTGGGACTGGTGAAGAATGTGGCCGACATCTACGACCTTACCGACGACAAACTGACAATCGTGGGACGTTGCGGCGAGCTCACAGCGCGGCGCATACTCCGCGGCATCGAGGCGTCGAAGCAAGTGCCGTTCGAACGGGTGGTGTTTGCGCTCTCGATTCCAAATGTGGGCGAGACAATGGCTAAGAAACTGGCGTTCGCTTTCGGCTCTATCGACGCGCTGATGCTCGCCACGGTCGACGACCTTGTGGCTATCGACGACGTGGGGCAGGTGATTGCCGAGAGCGTGGTGGCTTTCTTCAAGAACCCGCAGAATGCCGCAATCGTGGAGCGTCTGCGCGCTGCCGGGCTGCAGATGGGCGTGGCGAAGGAGGCGATGGAGAAAACCGACAAGCTCGCCGGAAAGACAATCGTGATAAGCGGTGTGTTCGAGCATCACTCGCGCGACGAGTACAAGGCGATGATTGAGCGCAACGGGGGCAAAAACTCCGGCTCGATTTCAAAGAAGACCGACTTCGTGTTTGCCGGCGCGAATATGGGTCCGGCGAAGCTGGAGAAAGCGCGCTCGCTCGGCATTCCGATTATCGGCGAGGATGAATTTTTAAAGATGATAGAATAAGGATATGATGCTTGGCGATACAAACAATCGTTTCTCTGCCTCGAGGGCTGTGGTGGTGCTCGCTTCTGGTCTGCTGGTCGGACTGTTTCTGGTGGCATTGCTGTCGCAGATGCTCGCTCGCATCGACGCGCTCGACGCGCTGACGCAGATGCGGCTTGCCACAACGTTGCAGAATCTGATTATGTTCATGCTCCCCGCCGTGGCGGTGGGCACTCTCTGCGGTGGCGGAACCCCGCTGCGCTTCCTGCGGCTCGACAAGGCGCCGTCGGCAATGGCGGTGGCAGGCATTGTGCTGATTTCGTTGGCGATGACGCCGGCGATGAACTGGCTTGTGGCGTGGAACGCGTCGCTGTCGCTGCCCGAGGCGATGAAGCCGGTGGAGCAATGGATGCGCGCGCAGGAGAACGCCGCGCAGGAGGCCACCGACACACTGCTCAGCGGCTCGTCGGTGTGGGATTTGATTGCTTCGGTGGTGTGCGTCGGACTGCTGACCGGACTTGGCGAGGAGATGTTTTTCCGAGGCGCGCTGCAGCGCATCTGCTGCGACGGCATGCGGCGCCGACACTTGGCGGTGTGGACTGCCGCTTTCGTGTTCAGCACGCTCCACTTCCAGTTTTTCGGCTTTGTGCCACGTCTTGTGCTGGGTGCCTTCTTCGGCTACGCCTATCTGTGGAGCGGTTCGCTGTGGGTGTCTGTCATAGGCCATGCGCTCAACAATTCCGCTGTCGTGGCGTTTATGTGGATGGGCAACAACTCAATCGACGCAGCCGCAATGGGCGAGGCTGGAAGTCAGTCGGCAGTTGTGGCTATTGTCAGTGCGGCGGTCACCGTGGCGATGATGGTTGCTTACAAAAAAATATTGGCGAATGGAAAAAAGACGCATTGAGAACCATCCGTTCGAACCGTTTATGCCCGGCAACGCCAAAGTGCTGATGCTCGGATCGTTCCCGCCGCCCGAACGACGGTGGTCGATGCGCTTCTATTACCCAAACCGCACCAACGACATGTGGCGCATAATGGGCATAGTGTTTTTCGGCGACAAGAACCATTTTGTGCGTCCCGGGGGCTACGACGAGCAGGCGATACGCCGTTTCGCCGCCGAGAGGGGAATCGCGATGTTTGACGCGGCGGTGCGTGTGGTGCGTCAGAAAGACAACGCTTCCGACAAATTCCTTGAAGTGGTGGAGCCAATCGACCTTGACGGGTTTCTCGACCGTCTGCCTGACTGCCGCACGGTGGTGACGGCTGGCGAGAAGTCGTCGGTGATAATAGCCGCAATCAACGGCACGGCGGTGCCGAAGACGGGTGAATATGTTGAATTCACACATCGTGGCAACCTCTGCCGGCACTACCGCATGGTGTCGTCGTCGCGCGCTTATCCGCTCGCCGTGGAGAAAAAAGCGGAGAAATATGCCGAAATGTTCCGCGAGATAGGAGTGGAATGAAATTAGAGTATTAATTTTGCGGAATAATTAACAGAAAATATTGATTTATGGTTGTAGAAATATACAATTGGTTTGTAGCGATGATAAGCGACCCGTTTACGGCTTATCTGCTCATTGTGGCGCTTATGGCGGTTGAAAGCTCGTTTATCCCTTTCCCTTCTGAAATCGTTGTGCCTCCGGCTGCCTACTTCGCCGTGGCGCAAGGGCATATAAACATCTACGTGGTTGTGGCATTGGCAACGGTGGGCGCGCTCATCGGCGCGTTGGTCAACTATTATCTGGCGGTGTGGCTCGGAAGGCCAATCGTCTACCGGTTCGCAAACAGCCGTTTCGGCCACATCTGCCTTATCGACGAGGCTAAAGTGGCGAATGCCGAAGCCTATTTCGACAAGCACGGGGCGGTGTCGACGTTCGTTGGACGACTGATTCCTGCTGTGCGCCAGCTCATCTCGATTCCTGCCGGTTTGGCGGGGATGAACATCGGAAAATTCGTTGTGTTCACAGCCCTCGGAGCGGGGGCGTGGAACGCGGTGCTTGCAGCTCTCGGCGCATGGCTCTCTACGTTTGTTGCGCCTGCCGACCTGCTGGCGCAGATTGAGCACTACAATTCCTACCTCTCATACGGCGGCTATGCGCTGCTTGCGGTAATCGTTGTGTTTATTGCCTATAACTTGCTGAAAAAGAAAAAATAGAAACAGATATGATAGTATCACCATCACTGCTCTCTGCCGACTTCTGCAACTTGCAGAAAGACGTGGAGATGATCAACCGAAGCGAGGCGGAATTGCTCCACCTCGACATTATGGACGGCGTTTTCGTGCCCAACATCTCTTTCGGATTCCCTGTGTTGAAAAACCTCAAAAACATCTGCGACAAGCCGCTCGACGTGCATCTGATGATTGTGGAGCCGCAGAAGTTTATCAAGGAAGTGAAGGACCTTGGCGCAACGTATATGAACGTGCATCTCGAGGCTTGCACGCATCTGTCGCGCGTGGTGCAGCAAATCAAGGAGGCGGGAATGAAAGCCGGTGTGACCATCAATCCTGCCACTCCGGTGTCGATGCTCGCCGACATTATCGACGACATCGACCTGGCTCTGATCATGTCGGTTAACCCTGGCTTCGGAGGCCAGAAATTCATCCAGAACTCGGTGAAGAAAGTGCACGAGCTGCGCGACCTGATTTCGCTGCGCGGCTCAAAGGCGCTGATTGAGGTCGACGGCGGGGTGAACGAGGAAACCGGACGGCTGCTGAAAGACGCCGGCGCCGACATCCTCGTGGCGGGCAACTACGTCTTCGGCGCGGAAAATCCGCTCGAGCGCATCTCTACGCTGAAAAACCTGTAGGAAAACGCGGCGGTAATGCCGGCATCATAAAAAAACGGGGCGGCGCTGTAATCTGTTTTACAGCGCCGCCCCGACGGCATTTATTCTTCCGTAGGAGTAGTGTTGCGTTCTGCAGTGACGGTGTGGCGCGCCAGATAGTCGGAAAACGCCTTCTTGTAGGTGTCGGAAATTGGTATGTACTTTTTGCCGAACACTATGCGGTTGCGCTCGATGACGTTGATTTTCGACATCTGCACGATAAACGAGCGGTGCACGCGGATGAAGCGGTCGGCAGGAAGATGCTGCTCGATGGTCTTCATGTTCATCAGCGACAGGATGCAGGTGGGGGAGTCCTCGGTGTAGATTTTCACGTAGTCTTTGAGTCCCTCGATGTAGAGAATCGTAGACACGTCAATCTGTATGAGCTTGTATTCGCTCTTGACGATGATGTGCTGGTTGTCGGCAACCTGTTGTGCCTGTGGCGCGGCCTCCGCACGGGCTTTCAGCTCCGCCCACTGCAGCGCGCGGTTGGCGGCGGTGAGAAACTCCGGATAGCTTACGGGCTTCAGCAGATAGTCAATGGCATTGTTGCGGAATCCGTCGAGCGCATATTTCTCGAAAGCGGTGACAAAGATGATGCGGCATTCCGGCGGAATGATTTTCGCAAACTCTATGCCGTTGAGCTCCGGCATCTGAATGTCGAGAAAAAGCAGGTCTACCTTCTTTTCCAGTACGCATTTTATTGCCTCCGAGGCGGATGCGAACGATGCCTCAAGCGACAGAAACGGTGCCTTTTCAACAAACGAGCATATCAGCCCGCGCGCGAGCGGTTCGTCGTCGACGACGCAGCATTTCAAAGTGATGTTCATAAGCGTTTGTCTATTAGTCTTTTGTTGCGTTAAGTGTTATCGATAGCTCTGCCACGTAGCGGTCGCCGATGGCGGCGGCGCTGTAGTCGTGGCTTTCGGGGTAGAGCAGCTCCAGCTGGCGCTGCAGGTTGGCAAGTCCGATGCCCGAGCCGCTTTTGCCTGACTCTTGCTTCGGAAACAGGCTGTTTTCAACGTGGCAGCAGATGCGGTTGCCGTCAAGCGTGATGCGGATGTCGATAAACGACTCCGAGCCGGCGCTCACTCCGTGCTTGAAGGCGTTTTCCACCAGTGAGATGAACATCATCGGGGCGATTTCCAAGCCGTTTGTGCCGCCGTCGTGGATGCTTACCGTCAGGCGGGTGTTGTCGCTGAGACGCAACGCCATCAGGTTGATGTAGCTTCTGATGAATTGCAGCTCCTTGTCGAGCGTCACCTGCGTGCCGTCGCTTTCGTAGAGCGTGTAGCGCAGCAGCTTGCTCAGCTGGTGTATGGCGTTCTGCGCCTTCTCCGTGTCAAACGCCGTCAGCGCATAGATGTTGTTGAGCGTGTTGAACAGGAAGTGGGGGTTGAGCTGGTTTTTGAGGTTGCGCAGCTCCATGTCCTTGCGCTCGGTGATTATCCGCTCGTTGAGCTTCTCTATCCTTGTCCAGCGCAAGCCCATCTTCAACGCCACGCTCAAGCCGATGGTGAGAATCAGCATCACATAGTCGCGCATCATAATGCTGAAGATAAACAGTCCTCCGCCGTGGTGTCCGCGACGGTGTGGCGGCGGCGCAACTCCCAGCAGCTTGTCGATGACGATGTGGGAGTAGCTGCTCGCCACAACCATCAGCGCGGCAAACAGCGCCGCCACGACAAGGTAGAGCCACGTGCGCTTTTTGAACAGCAGCCGGTCGATGAGGATGAAGTAGTTGACGTAGAACGTGATGATGTACATCACCGTGTGGATGTAGATGTCGAAACGGCGTGGCCCGAATTTAGCCCGTTGTCCCATGGCGGCGGTGAAAATCACCTCCGGAAGGATAAACACGATGGTCAGCACGATGACGTGTGTCATCAGGCCGAGTATCGTGCTGCGCTTTGTGGTGGGAATGCTATTCATATCTCAATGCTTCTATAGGGTCAAGATTCGCCGCCTTGCGCGCCGGATACCATCCGAAAAACACTCCAGTGACCGTGCACACAAGGAATGACAAAACTACAGAATAAATTTGAATTGTCACAGGCCAGTTCAATAAAAATTTCACCGACAGCGACGCTGCCGCGCCAAGCACCACGCCGATGACGCCTCCGGCTACGCTGATGATTATCGACTCGATGAGAAATTGTGTCATGATGTCGCGTCCGCGCGCGCCGATGCTCATGCGCAGGCCTATCTCGCGCGTGCGCTCGGTCACCGACACGAGCATGATGTTCATGATGCCGATGCCGCCCACGAGAAGCGAGATGCCTGCTACGCAGGCGAGCAGCAGCGTCATCATGTCGCTGGTGGAGTTGAGCATCTCGCTCAATTCTTGCTGTGAACGGATGTCGTAGTCCTCTTCGTCCACACTCTTGATTTTGTGGTTGCGGTTGAGGATTTTCTCAATCTCGTCGGTAGCCTGGTCGGTGGCCGCCTCGGTGAGGGCGGAGGCAAAGATGCCTTGTATGTAGTCGATGGCGAGGATGCGCTTCATCACGGTGGTGTAGGGCGCAAGCACAATGTCGTCTTGGTCCTGACCCATGCTGTTGTAGCCTTTCGACTCCAGCACACCGATGATTGTCAGCGGTATAGAGTTGAACCTGATTACGCGGCCCATGGGGTTGCCGCCGTCGGGAAACAGCTTGTCGACCACCGTCTTGCCAACAACACACACCTTGGAGGCGCGCTTGATGTCGAGGTCGGAAAACGCCATACCGTCCTTCACCTTCAGTTTGCGGATTTCAAGATAGTCGGCATTGACGCCCTCCACCTTCGACGGGTAGTTGTTGGCGCCGCAGATAAACTGTCCCTGGCTGCTTACCATCGGCGACACCGCGGCAACGAATTTTGCCTCGTCGCGGATGTTCTCGAAGTCGACGGGCTTCATCGACTGCATGTCGTCGCTGCTCTGCTGCACGCCGCCGCGCTCCATGTTGCCCGGGAAAATCATTATCATGTTGCTTCCCATCTCTGAAATCTGCTTCTTGATGCTGTCTTTGGAGCCTTGTCCGATGGCGAGCATCGTGATTACGGAAGCCACGCCGATGATGATGCCGAGCATCGTCAGGAAGCATCGCATCTTGTTGTTGTTTAACGCTTTGAGCGCTATTTTGAATAGATTTCCAATCTTCATCTTGTCAGTCGTTGATTACGGGTAGTGATTTATAGACCTCCTCAGCCGATTTAGGGTTGGGATTGCGCTCGTCGGAGATGATCTTGCCGTCGCGCAGCACGATGTTGCGGCTGCTGTAGTCGGAAAGCTCCGGGTTGTGGGTCACGAAAATGATGGTGCGTCCCATGCTGTGCAGCTGCTGAAACAGCGTCAGAATGCTGAACGACGTGCGCGTGTCGAGGTTGCCGGTAGCCTCGTCGGCAAGAATCAGCACCGGGTCGTTGACCAGCGCGCGGGCGATTGCCACACGCTGCTGCTGTCCGCCCGACATCTGGTTCGACTTGTGCATCATGCGGTCGTGCAGCCCCACGGCGTCGAGGGCTTCCTCGGCGTGGCGTCGGCGCTCCTTGGCTCCGATTGCGGAGTTGTAGAAAAGCGGCAGCTCGACGTTCTCCACCGAAGTGGTTTTTGGCAGCAGGTTGTAGTTCTGAAACACGAATCCGATTTTACGGTTGCGTATGTAGGCGCGCTCGTTTTTGCTCATTTTCTGCACCTCCGCGCCATCGATGAAATAGTTGCCCGACGTGGGTGTGTCGAGGCATCCGAGAATGTTGAGCAACGTTGACTTTCCGGAGCCCGATGTGCCCATGATTGTGACAAACTCGCCCTCGTTGATTGTGAACGACACTCCGCGCAGCGCATGGACGGTCTCCCCGCCCACAACGAAATTACGGTGGATGCCGTCGAGACGGATTATCTCTTTCATTTTTGTCCCTCCTTCTTTTTCTGTCCTGGGTGTTTGGGCGCGAACGGACTGCTTTCCTCGCTGCCGCCGGCTTGCTGCGCCGCCATATCGGCTGAGTAGTCGACAGCCACCACGTCGCCCTTCTTGAGTCCTGACAGAATCTCCACGCTGACACCGTTGTTTGTGCCGATGGTCACTGCCATGGGATAGAGCTTGTTGTCGCGCACTGTCCACACCACCGCCTTTGCTTCTTTTGGCGCGTCCTGTGCTTTTTTAGGAAGCGACTCGTCGTCAAGGTCCTTGGGCGAGAATTTAATGGCGGAGGCTGGCACAATGAGCGCATTCTGCGACTCGGCGGTATAGATGGTGATGTTGGCTGTCAGTCCGGGAATCAGTTTATGGTCGGAATTGTCGGCAGAGACCACCACCTCATAGGTAATCACGTTCGACTCCTCCGTAGGGTTCAGGCGCACCTGCGTCACCTTGCCGTTGAACACATCGTCGGGGTAGGCGTCGACGGTGAACGTAACCCGTTGTCCCACCTTCACCTGACCTATGTCGGCCTCGTCGACGTCGGCTATCACCTGCATGTTGTCAAGGTCGGCGATGGTGAAGATGTTGGCAACCGTCATGTTGGCAACGACGGTCTGTCCGATTTCCACCTCGCGCGAGATTACGATACCGTCGATTGGCGCATAGATTTCGGCATAGCCGAGATTCTCCGTCGCCTTCACGCGGTCGGCCTTGCTCTTCTGGTAGGAGAGGCGCGCCACGTCGTATTCGTTTCGCGAAGTCTCATAGTCGTAGTCGCTTATCAGTTTCTTGTCGTGCAGCTTGCGGTCGCGCTCATAGTTTGTCTTGCGGTATTCGTAGGTGGAGCGCGCGCTCTCAAGATTGGCGTTGGCA
>OMNU01001321.1_pt1 | contig 11073 bp, 8 predicted proteins | sample 1673511 | NCBI WGS metagenome assembly OMNU01 (sample SAMEA103958113, study PRJEB25191) | human gut metagenome | reverse complement strand
CGTGAAACTGCCCGCATGGTAGTTCGTCAGCCGCTGGAACTGGTCGACATGGTTGGTAAATTTGACCTGTACATCACTGTTAAAGGTGGTGGTATTTCTGGTCAGGCTGGTGCAATCCGTCACGGTATCACTCGTGCACTGATGGAATATGATGAGTCTCTGCGTGGCGAACTGCGTAAAGCAGGTTTCGTTACCCGTGATGCTCGTCAGGTTGAACGTAAGAAAGTCGGTCTGCGTAAAGCACGTCGTCGTCCTCAGTTCTCCAAACGTTAATGTTTTTCTGCTTCGGCAGAACATTAATACTAAAAGCCCGGCTTGCCGGGCTTTTTTGTACCTATAAAATTCCAGAAAGCTCGGAAATTTACGTGTTGTAAACTTATTACACTATGAAATAACCAACGCTTCCCCACAACACGGCCAAATTCTGTTAAACTATCTCCCACTTTTGCGCCCTGTTATCCGTACAATTGTTGAGCAATAGAGGCTGTAAATAATCTAACCCATTATTTATACATCGATTTTATAGCTTATGCGGTTTACAGGTGTGACAACAAATCTCTGGATAGCGCTCTTAATGGCGACTATTCATACCGTTTTCTAGATAAACTTGGAGGTTTTCATGGCTGTCGCTGCCAACAAACGTTCGGTAATGACGCTGTTTTCCGGCCCGACCGACATCTTTAGCCATCAAGTACGTATCGTACTGGCTGAAAAGGGTGTCAGCGTCGAGATTGAGCAGGTCGAGATGGATAACCTGCCGCAGGATCTGATTGACCTCAACCCGTACCGCACAGTACCAACGTTGGTTGACCGTGAACTGACTCTGTATGAATCCCGCATCATCATGGAATATCTGGATGAACGTTTCCCTCATCCACCACTGATGCCAGTTTATCCCGTTGCCCGTGGCGAAAGCCGTCTGATGATGCATCGCATCGAAAACGACTGGTATTCACTGCTGCACAAAATTGAAAAAGGCACCGCTCAGGAAGCTGATAACGCGCGTAAACAGCTGCGTGAAGAGTTGCTGGCAATTGCCCCTGTCTTTACTCAGAAGCCATTCTTCATGAGCGACGAGTTCAGTCTGGTTGACTGCTATTTGGCTCCGCTGTTGTGGCGTCTGCCGGTGCTGGGCATTGAACTGTCTGGTGCAGGTTCTAAAGAATTGAAGATCTACATGACTCGTGTCTTTGAGCGTGATGCATTCTTGGCTTCTATGACCGAAGCTGAGCGCGAAATGCGTCTGCACACCCGAGGCTAATCATGGAATTGTCTCAAATGTCGCCACGCCGTCCTTTCTTGCTGCGTGCCTTCTATGAGTGGTTGCTTGATAACCAGCTTACGCCGCATCTGGTGGTTGATGTTAACCGCCACGGTGTGATGGTGCCGATGGAGTTTGCCCGCGATGGTCAAATCGTGTTGAACATCGCACCGCGGGCGGTGGGTAATCTAGAGCTGGGTGATGATGCCGTTCGTTTTAATGCACGGTTCGGTGGCGTTCCTCGCAACGTGTATGTGCCGATTTCTGCTGTGATGGCAATTTATTCGCGTGAAAATGGTGCAGGCACGATGTTTGAACCAGAACCCGCTTATGAGAATGAGATGCCACTGATGTCAGTGGAAGATGAAGAGGCGTCGAGCGAGCCTAGCATGACGGTGATTGATGGCAATTTACCGGATTCATCGACAGAGTCTGATGATGATGGCGATGAGCCAACGCCGCCGCCGCGTGGTCGTCCTTCACTTCGCGTCGTGAAGTAATCTCTTGAAGACAGTAAAAAAGCCAGTCATACGACTGGCTTTTTTGTTTTTGAAATCTCAAAAATAGCCGCTTACTTGGATAGATTCAGTGCAGCCATAGTCCGTAATTTTGTTTCTCTTGCCTGTTCCGGTGCGGCCTGTACCAGCAGGGTATAGAGCAGGTCTATCACAAATAGCTGTGCAGTTTTGGTTCCCATCGAATCGCCTTGCAGTGTCCCCTGTCGGTTTCCATTAATCAGGCTGAAATCCGCAGTCTCGCTCAGCGGTGAACCAAGATTGTGTGTTAGCGCAACGGTGGTGGCTCCGGCCTGCTTAGCCAGTTTAAGCGCATGCACGGTTTCATTAGAGTCACCTGAATGGCTGATGGCAATCGCAACGTCGCCTGCTTTGAGTAGGGTTGCCTGCATATACATAAAGTGGTTATTGGTTACGGCATCGACGCGTAATCCAATGCGCATCAGTTTATGTTTCATATCTTCAGCGGTGATCCCCGATGAACCGACACCAAAAATATATACCGACTGGCTGTTTCTCAAGGCATCGACCACCAGACTCACTTGCTGCATATCAAGTAGATTCAATGTTTCAGACAGCACGTTATTAATGGTATTTTGCAGCTTCCGCCCGATGGTATGAGCATCATCAGACGCAGCGATCTCCGCATCTAGCAGTGGGCTGCTCGCCTCAGCATCTGAGGTGGCCAGCTCGATCGCCAAATCCATTTTAAAATCTTGAAATCCTTTATAGCCCAGCGTGCGGCAAAAACGAATTACCGTGGCTTCTCCCGCCTGAGTTTCTCGCGAAAGCTCGGCGATCGAAAGCTGTGTGACACGCAGCGGCGATTGAAGAATATAGTGTGCAATGCGTTGAGCAACACGGGTTAGGCTGTTTTGCATTGCACCTAGTGTATCGAGAATTTTTCCCGGTTTGAGGCGAAGGGCTTGTGGCTCCATAAATTCCCTGTTTATCCGTGCTTGAAGTGGTTATTGCTGATGAGGGTTAATGCATCCGAGCGTAGCAAGAGTAGGGCGCTAAAAAAAGCGTGATATACATATAGGGGGTACATGTCTATCACGCGGTCAAAGAGGAGCAGTGGTACTATCGTATTGTTATTATTATCTTTAATGACTTAGTTCGCGAGGAGACTATGGTGGACTTTTATCACAGCTTTTTTAATCTTCTGAGAATCGTTAATCATGCAGCCCGGCTTGTGTGGCTCATTCGGTAGAAAAATAGCGAACATTCCTGGCACCATATGAAGGGTTTGGCGTTGTTCGAGGCTGTCACATAGCTGGTAGTCATCATCTTCATGATAGATATCAGGCTGTTGTGCCGAGCCCTCTAGGCCAAAATCAATGCGCTCTGTACCGCTGAGTAATATTTGGATATCCAGATATTCCCGATGCAGCTCGTAGCGCTTACTTTCTGCGGCTGATGTGTCAAAAGCCATCACATTGATAAAAATATCCTCTCCATCAATGACGTAACGACCAGCGTCTAGAGTGGCGAGATCTCGGGTTAATGCTTGTTTTATGATTGCGCGCAGTGAGCTTGATAACCCTGTTTGTACGCTGAGATCTGAAATCTTTCCAAGGATCATAGAAGTTATCTCTTATTGAACGGAATGAGCCTGTGCGGCAAATAATGCTGCGCCGATCAATCCGGCATCGTGTTGGTAATGCGCTGCAACGATAGGCACGTGAAATGGTGTCGGAAGTAAACTTAGCTGCTGTTTTACCTGCTGTAGATAACCGGATGCTAAACCGACGCTTCCTCCTAACACAATGCATTCGGTATCCAGTAACGCTTTAAGGTTTGCAATAAGTTGGCAAATGCTTTGTGCAGAGTTCTCCACTAGCTGCTGAGCTTGCGGGTTACCGTTTTGTGCTTCTGCGAAGATTTGGCGGGCATTTTTCCCCTGTAATTCGAGCTGAGCGGCGGCGGCAATTGCTCGGCCAGAGGCGATGGCTTCGACACATCCTGTACGTCCGCATCCACAGCGCGGCCCGTTTGGGTCGGCTAGTGAGTGGCCAATATGTCCTGCAAACGCATGGGGGCCGGTTAATAGCTTACCGTTGATAACAATGCCGCCGCCTACCCCCGTTGATACCGTGATAAATACGATATGCCTGAACTGTTCCGCTAATTGGCTGTATTCAGCCCATGCGGCAGCTTGTGCGTCGTTCAAAAGATAGCAGGGAAGCTTGGTTAGATTTTCTAAGGTGTTTTGTAGCGGAAATTGATTGAGCCCTCCCAAGTTATCTGGATTGAGTGCGGTGAGAATACCGTTATCGATGATCCCAGTAGAAGCTACGGCAACGCAGTGCGCTTGACCTTGGTAGTGGGAGACAAGCTGTGTCAACGCCGTGGTCAATGCTTGCGGCGATGAACTAGCCGGTGTTGATATTTCCTGACGCTGCGATATCTGTTGGTCCGCGTTGATAAGCGCCGCAGCCAGCTTAGTTCCACCAATATCAATGGCGAGTATGTTCATCATCAGCTCCCAGTTAGCGCTTAATGGCTTGGCTAAACCATTGGCAGATATGTTCAATGCGGGTGATTGCTGACCCAACGGTTACGGCCCAAGCCCCCTGTTCGATGGCCTTGGCGGCCAGCGCCGGAGAGTTGTATCGTCCCTCGGCAATGACGCGACAGCCTGCGTTGCTCAGCTCAGACACCATCGTCAGATCTGGCTCGTCAGGTATCTCTCCACCGGTATATCCAGACAGCGTCGTACCGATAAACTCGACGCCTTTTTGTTGGCACTCAAGACCTTCTTCCCGTGTCGAGCTGTCAGCCATAGCCAATAGACCGTGATGACGTATACGTGCCAGTAGATCGTCAATTTCGACGGGTCTTGAGCGGAACGTTGCGTCGAAAGCGATGATGTCGGCTCCAGCCTCAGCGAGCGCATCGATATCAGATAAATAAGGTGTAATACGTACGGGTGAATTTTCTAGATCACGTTTGACGATCCCGATGATTGGCACTGAAATATGCGGTCGAACGGCTTTTAAGTTTGTAATGCCTTCGATACGTATAGCTACAGCGCCAGCCGACACAGCTGCTTGAGCCATTGCGGTAACGATTTCCGGACGATCCATTGGACTATCAGGCACAGGTTGGCAAGAAACGATCAATCCTCCCTGTTCACGCACCCGCTGTTCTAAATCGGCTAGTAGTGACATTTTGCTCCATCCTAAAAAATTATTTGAAGTTTAACTCCAAATTACAATATTAGACGGAGTGGAACGGCATCAAGTATTCATTGGCTGAAATGTGAACAGGATCATAAAGTCGACGGCGAGAAGCAAAAAACGGAGCCGAAGCTCCGCTTTTTGGGGAAGTTGCTATTAGAAGGGCTTTTACACTGCCAAATTACACTTCCAAATAGCTCATGATCCCTTCTGCGGCTTTGCGGCCTTCTGCTATGGCTGTGACGACCAAGTCAGAACCACGAACGGCGTCACCGCCGGCGAAGATTTTAGGGTTACTGGTCTGGAAGGCATTATGGCTTCCTTCTGGTGCAATGATGCGCCCTTGTTTATCCAAGTTGACATCATGCTCTGCCAGCCAGCTCATCGAGTGAGGGCGGAAGCCAAATGCCATGACTACGGCATCTGCATCCAAAACATGTTCAGAACCGGCGATAGGCTGCGCTATGCGACGTCCAGCAGCGTCAGGCTCACCCAGTTCGGTACGCACCATCTTCACGCCGCAGACTCGGCCAGAGCTATTGAGCTCAAGGCTTAATGGTTGCAGATTGAACATGAATTCTACGCCTTCTTCGCGCGCGTTTTTCACCTCGCGTTTAGAGCCAGGCATATTTTCCTCATCACGGCGATATGCGCAGGTGACCTGCGTCGCGCCTTGACGGATGGATGTACGAACGCAGTCCATCGCAGTGTCACCACCGCCGAGCACCACCACGCGTTTGCCTTCCATACTGATGTAAGGCTCTTCTTCGCTAGCGTCGTAGCCCATCAGCTGTTTAGTATTGGCGATGAGGAACGGCAGCGCGTCGAATACACCGCTGGCATCTTCATTTTCTAAGCCACCGCGCATAGATTGATAGGTACCAACGCCAAGGAAAACGGCGTCATATTCATTCAGTAGCTCGCTGATTGGCACGTCCTTACCCACTTCGGTATTCAGACGAAACTCGATCCCCATACCGGTGAAAATTTCGCGACGCTTGGTCATGACTTCTTTTTCCAGCTTAAAGGCTGGAATTCCGAAGGTAAGCAGGCCACCAATTTCTGGATGGCGGTCGAATACGACGGCTTGTACGCCGTTGCGAGCTAACACATCAGCACAGGCTAAACCTGCGGGGCCTGCGCCAATAACGGCAACGCGTTTTCCCGTTGGCTGCACATGTGACATGTCTGGTTTCCAGCCCATGGCGAGTGCTTTATCATTGATATAGCGCTCGATATTACCGATGGTCACGGCACCAAACTCGTCATTAAGCGTACAAGAACCTTCACACAGGCGATCCTGTGGGCATACGCGTCCACATACTTCGGGAAGGCTGTTGGTCTGGTGTGCCAGATCGGCGGCTTCCATAATGCGACCTTCGTTTGCCAGCTTCAGCCAGTTCGGAATGTAGTTATGTACCGGGCATTTCCACTCACAGTATGGATTGCCGCATGACAGACAGCGGTCTGCTTGCGACTTAGCCTGTGTTTCAGAAAAGGGCTCATAAATTTCTACAAACTCGATCTTACGGATCTTGAGCGGCTTCTTAGGCGGATCAACGCGCTGTAGGTCAATAAATTGATAAACATTCTGGCTCATTTTTTTCTCCGCCCTTACTGCGCCTGTACCCGCAGCTCAGCTGCGGAACGACTACGGTGACCTAACAGTGCTTTCACATCGCTGGATTTTGGTTTGATCAGCGCAAACTTTGGTGCCCATTCTGGCCAGTGCGCCAAGATCTCTTCGCCACGGCTCGATCCCGTTAGCTGTACATGTTCGGTGATTAAACCTCGCAGATGTTCTTCATGGATCGCTAACTGATCCATACTTAGCACTTCTACCAGTTCAGGGTTAACGCGTTTGCGGAACTCGCCGTCTTCGTCCAGCACATAGGCAAAGCCACCCGTCATCCCCGCGCCGAAGTTGATGCCAGTCCGCCCGATAACACAAACGATACCGCCGGTCATGTACTCGCAGCCGTTATCACCAATGCCTTCAACCACGGTGATTGCGCCGGAGTTGCGCACTGCAAAGCGTTCTCCTGCGCGGCCAGCGGCAAACAGTTTTCCTCCGGTTGCGCCGTACAAACAGGTATTACCAATGATGCTGGCTTCGTGGCTACGGAAAGCGGAGCCGACGGGAGGACGAACCACAATCTTGCCACCCGCCATACCTTTACCGACGTAGTCGTTCGCATCACCCGTTAAGGTTAGCTCTACGCCACCGGCGTTCCACACACCAAAACTTTGCCCAGCAGTGCCGGTGAACTGCGCTTTGATCGGATCGCTTGCTAGCCCCTGATCGCCATGCTGTTCAGCAATAGCGCCAGACAATGATGCGCCGACGGAACGATCGGTGTTACGGATATCAAAGAACACGGTTTTGCTTTGCTTGGCTTCAATATTGGCCTGAACCTGCGCCAGCAGCTCCTTGTTAAGCAAACCTTTATCAAACGAAGGATTGCTCTCAGTGCAATACACCGCTTTGCCCGGTTTAGGTTCTGCGGTTTTCAGCAGCGCGGACAGGTCCAGTTTGTTTTGCTTAGCGGTGAAACCATCCAGCTCAAGCAGTAAATCTGTGCGGCCAATCAGATCGACCAAACGGGTTACGCCCAGCTCCGCCATCAGCTCGCGAGTTTCACGGGCAATGAACTGGAAGTAGTTGGCTACGCGCTCCGGTAAACCGTGGAAGTGGTTGCGGCGTAGTTTTTCATCCTGCGTTGCCACACCGGTTGCACAGTTGTTCAAATGGCAAATACGCAGATATTTGCAGCCTAATGCGACCATTGGACCGGTGCCGAAGCCGAAACTCTCAGCGCCTAAAATGGCTGCTTTAATAATATCGACGCCGGTTTTGAGGCCGCCATCGACCTGTAGGCGGATCTTGTGACGTAAGCCGTTTGCCACCAGAGCTTGTTGAGTTTCAACCAACCCAAGTTCCCAAGGACAGCCTGCGTATTTCACCGATGACAGCGGGCTTGCACCTGTTCCGCCATCGTAGCCAGCAATGGTAATGAGATCGGCATAGGCTTTGGCAACGCCGGTTGCAATAGTGCCAACGCCGGGTTCAGAGACCAGTTTGACCGAGATTAATGCTTTTGGGTTAACCTGTTTCAAATCGAAAATTAGCTGTGCTAAGTCTTCGATAGAGTAAATATCGTGGTGCGGTGGCGGTGAAATGAGCGTTACGCCAGGTACGGAGTAGCGCAGTTTGGCAATATACGGCGTGACTTTGTCGCCCGGTAACTGGCCACCTTCGCCAGGTTTTGCTCCCTGAGCCACTTTAATCTGAATCACGTCGGCGTTGACCAGATAGGCTGGAGTGACGCCAAAACGTCCCGAAGCGACCTGCTTAATGCGGGAAACTTTGTTGGTTTTGTAGCGTGCAGGATCTTCGCCGCCTTCGCCTGAGTTAGAGAATCCGCCCAAACCGTTCATGGCTTCGGCCAGCGCCTCATGAGCTTCTGGACTCAGTGCCCCAATTGACATAGCTGCGGTATCAAAACGTTTGAATAGCTCACTGGCAGGCTCAACGCTATCCACGGCAATGGTTTCACCTTTCGGCGTGATTTGGAGTAAATCACGTAGAGTGGATACCGGACGTTCGTTCACCAACTTGGCATACTTCTGATAATCTTCGTATTCACCACTTTTAACCGCGGCCTGCAGGGTATTTACCACGTCAGGGTTGTACATATGGTATTCGCCGTCATGAACGAATTTCAGCAGACCGCCCTGATCCAACGGTTTGCGTTTTAGCCACGCTCGTTTAGATAGGTTTTGTAGATCCTGTTGGAAGTCGCTGAAACCCGCACCACCGATACGACTGACGACGCCAGGGAAGCACAGATTGCTGACTTCACGATGTAAGCCAACCGCTTCAAACAGTTTGGAGCAGCGATATGATGCGATGGTGGAAATTCCCATCTTCGACATAATTTTGTACAGACCTTTGTTGATGCCGTTGCGATAGTTCAGCATCACGTCACGGTATTTTTTGTCGATAGCGTGGGAGTCGGCCAGTTTGGCGAGAGTTTCATATGCCAGATACGGATAGATTGCCGTCGCGCCGAAACCAAGCAGCACCGCAAAGTGGTGGGGATCGCGAGCGCTGGCGGTTTCAACAATGATGTTAGCGTCGCAGCGCAGATTCTTTTCCACCAGACGTTGCTGAATAGAGCCAACCGCCATTGGCGCAGGCACCGGTAAACGTTCAGCGCTGATATTGCGGTCAGACAGCACCAGCAGCACGGCACCGCCACGTACTTTCTGCTCTGCCTCTTCGCACAGCGCATGAATCGCCTGTTGTAAATCGGTTTGCTGCGGATCAAACGTCAGATCGAGCGTTTCTGCGCGGTAATGTTCACTGTCCTGTGTGGTTAACTGGGTGAAATCTGAATACAGCAAAATAGGTGATTTGAAGTTCAGGCGATGAGCTTGTCCCTCGGCTTCGCTGAATACGTTCATCTCACGGCCAATACTGGTCGACAGAGACATCACATGGGCTTCACGCAGCGGATCGATTGGCGGGTTTGTGACCTGCGCAAACTGCTGGCGGAAGTAGTCGTAAATAATACGTGGGCGACTAGAGAGCACGGCAAATGGCGTATCATCGCCCATTGAACCTGTTGCTTCCTGTCCATTCTCGCCGAGCACACGCAGGATTTGGTCAAGCTCTTCACTACTGTAACCAAATTGCTTCTGGAAGGTGAGCAGCTCATCGTCATTGAGTTCGCGCTGACCCACCTGATCGTCTGGCAAATCTTCGAACGGTACTAAGCGCTTAACGTTACGCTCCATCCACTCTTTATAAGGATGGCGGCTTTTCAGATCGTCATCGGTTTCTGCCGAATGAAGAATGCGTCCGCTGCGGGTGTCGATGACCATCAGCTCGCCGGGGCCAACGCGGCCTTTTTCGAGCACTTCATCAGGCTGATAATCCCAGATCCCGACTTCGGAAGCGCAGGTGATCAGTTTGTCTTTGGTGATGACATAGCGCGCAGGGCGTAGGCCGTTACGGTCTAGGTTACAGGCCGCAAAGCGCCCATCAGACATGACGATACCGGCAGGGCCATCCCACGGCTCCATATGCATGGAGTTGAAGTCGAAGAAGGCGCGTAAATCGGCGTCCATATCGGGGTTATTCTGCCATGCTGGTGGTACCAGTAAACGCATGGAGCGCACGATATCCATACCACCGCTCAGTAACAGTTCCAACATATTATCGAGCGAGCTGGAGTCTGAGCCGGTTTCATTGACGAACGGCGCTGCGTCCTGCAAATCAGGGATCAGCGGCGTTTTAAATTTGTAGGTACGAGCACGCGCCCATTGGCGGTTACCGGTGATGGTGTTGATTTCACCGTTGTGCGCCAGATAGCGGAATGGCTGAGCCAGAGGCCAGCGTGGCACGGTATTGGTTGAAAAGCGCTGGTGGAACAGGCAAATGGCCGATTCCAAACGCAGATCGGCCAGATCCAGATAGAAACGTGGCAGGTCGGCCGGCATGCACAGACCTTTATAAATCGTCACCAGATTAGAGAGGCTACAGACGTAGAAATCTTTATCTTCAATACGTTTTTCAATACGACGACGAGCGACGAACAGACGGCGCTCCATATCGCGCGGACGCCAGCCTGCTGGGGCGTTAACAAAAATTTGTTCGATGCGCGGCATAGAAGAAAGCGCGATTTCGCCCAACACGTCAGAATTGATAGGAACTTCACGCCAGCCGATGACCGACAGCGTTTCGTTCTGTAACTCTTCTTCTACGATGCGGCGACTGGCGCGCGCTTCGCTTTCATCTTGGCTGAGGAAAATCATACCTACAGCGTAGTTCTTGGCTAAACGCCAGCCGCGCTCTTCGGCCACCATACGGAAAAAACGATCGGGCTTTTGCAGCAGCAGGCCGCATCCGTCACCGGTTTTACCATCGGCCAAAATTGCACCACGGTGTTGCATTCGCGCCAGTGCGTGGATCGCGGTACGAACTACTTTATGGCTTGGCTCACCTTCTATATGGGCGATCAGACCGAAACCACAGTTGTCCTTTTCAAGGGATGCATCGTACAACATATCAGTGAACCTCCCCAGGCTCTGCATTACTAACCATCTTTAC
>OMNU01001313.1_pt1 | contig 11099 bp, 18 predicted proteins | sample 1673511 | NCBI WGS metagenome assembly OMNU01 (sample SAMEA103958113, study PRJEB25191) | human gut metagenome | reverse complement strand
CCCAGAGCTTTTGCTAGTTCAGCTTGTTTGACGTCTTTTTCAATCATTTTGCGTTCTAGCAATTTACCAAACCCCACTTTATCACCTCCTGCTATTATTTATTATACCATTAAAATGCTAAAACGTCAATATACTTGTACGCATTTTCGTATTTTTGTAAAAACTTTGTATATTGTGTCCGAATTTGCGTACTATTTTTTGTGCAAATAGCAGAATGTTCGCAAGTGAGTACAAATTTTCTTGACAAGGTACGCAAATTCGTATATAATAGGATTAATAAAACGCAAATGCGTACAAAAAGGAGGTAATCAAATGTATCAAAATTTGCTGGACAATCTAAAAAAGAAGGGCATATCAATCAACGCCGCTGCAACCCTCATCGGTATGCCGGAGGCAACTTTCAGGACAAAAGCGTATGACCGCAGTTTCTATTTTGAAGAGGCTATGATTATTAAACGCAACCTGTTCCCTGAGCTGGATATCTGCTATCTGTTTCAGCGTGATGATGAAACAACAGAACAGCCGAAAGAGTAAACGGACAGAAAATGAGGGGTGAGAAAGTGGAACAGAAAATTACTGCTATTCCAAGAGGGTGTGACAGTGCCAGAGTTGAACAGGTGATCGTAACAAGAGCCTTGAAAGGTGCAGGAACAGAAGATGACCCCTGTAGAGAGGTCATTCAGTATTGGACTCTTGACGGAGAGCTGATTGTAACAAGGTCACAATATGAGGGGGGCAAACGTTGAATTTGAAAAAGATAGCGTACTATCTTGGTATTACGTTGTGCCTAGCAAGTCCGCTTGCATTCGGTATATGTATGCTAATAGGGCTTGACAACACAATTCCGTTGTCTCTCATGATAACTAGCAATGTTTGCAGGATATGTTCGCTGGAAGCAGAAATGACAGAAAACACAATGAGGAGTGACAAAGCAATGAAACTGTACAAGGTAACGACGATAGACCAGTATCATTATAAAAGGGTGTTCACAGTAGCAGCAAAGAGTCAGTACGAGGCTCTGACAAAGGCAAGTGTTATTTGTCCCCATGAGAATGTTTTGACTATCGAGGAGGTGAGCTAAATGTTCAAAGTGATATCATCGGCAGAGGCGGTGGAACGGCTGAAAGCCGCAGGCTTCAACACAAATGTGAACAGGCTGAACGCAGGGCTCAGACAGGGCGTGTATCCTTTCGGGTGTGCCATTAAGCTTAACGAGTATGTGTATGAGATATACTCAACGCTGCTTGACAAGTGGATAGCAGAGAGATCAGAAAGGACGTGAGAAAATGATAGCCGTGTTAGAGATAATCAGATGTGCCGCAGCGGTAGCGCTCTTGGTGGTGCTTGCAATGTATGTAGCGTACAGGTGGTATGTAAGCGTAAAAGAAACTGCCTATGAGGAAGCAGAGGAGAGCATAAAGCGTGCGGTGAGAGAAGCAGGCAGACCCGTGGTCAAGGTCGAAGTTGAAATGAAAGGAAAGTGGTAAAATGGCGTTGATACTGCTGATAACAATAGCTGTGCTTGCAGTGATAGATGTAGTGATGTATCTTGTGCTGAGCGTGGTGGATAGGCACTGGGAGAAACGCTTTGAGAAAGAGGAGGATAAGAACAATGAAAGTTCTGATAGCCTGTGAAGAATCACAAGAGGTCTGCAAGGCATTTCGTGCAAAAGGGCACGAAGCATATAGCTGCGACATTCAGATGTGTTCAGGTGGTCACCCTGAATGGCATATATGCAATGATGTTTTGGATATTATCAATGGCAATACCGATTTCTTCACCTGTGACGGCAAGCAGCATACTGTTGAAACATGGGATATGATTATCGCACACCCACCGTGTACATACCTGACCAACGTGGCTACACGCCACTATAGTTTGAAATGCACACCTGCTGAAAAGGTGGTCGAGCGTATGAAACACCGTGAAGAATCAATAGTATTTTTTATGCAGATTGTGTCGGCGAACGCACCGAAAATTGCAGTGGAAAACCCTATAGGGCGTATGAATACTGTATTCAGAAAGGCAGATCAAATAATTCACCCATATATGTTTTCAAACGGACCGGAAGACTCAGAACAGTTTGTCACAAAGGCGACGTGTTTATGGCTAAAGGGGCTGCCTGTCCTACGACCAACATATACAGGGGACAGGCCTGATAATGGCAAGCTGTTTGGACGATATTCTAATGGTAAATCACGCACATGGGAAGAAACACGTCATTCTGGCAAAGATCGTGCTAAGGTAAGGAGCAAAACGTTTAAAGGTATTGCTTTTGCAATGGCTGAACAATGGGGAAAGATTAAGGAGGATAAAGATGATACCGATGATAACGAAAGAGGAGTTTGAAAAGGCGGTGGAGTGCTGTACAGGATTTACTGTTAGTTGCGAAAATTGTCCGCTAAGCGAAAAAGATTTTAAGTGTGGTGTGTATTTGGCAGAGTACCTAAAAGAAAACGAGCCTGCACCTGCGGCAACAGGCACAAGCTCGGAGGTGGTATCAAAAGATACCGATAACATACAAATTGATGATAGCACAAAAGAACAGATTTGTCAAGCATATGATACCGCAGACAAAGCCTGTGCAGATATACTCGATATCTACGAAGGAATGTCGGCATGTGAGCGTAGAGCTTTTGATATCGGAGAAGTGTACGGAAAAATATGCAGCACAAGGGATAAGCTTGAAAATATGAGAGGAGCGAACTAAAATGTCAGTAAAAATAAACTCACTTGAATTTGAGAACGTAAAGAAGATAAAAGCCGTACAGCTTGAGCCTGCAAAGAATGGGCTTACTGTTATTGGCGGTAAGAACAGGCAGGGCAAGACCTCTGTGCTTGACGCTATCGCTTGGGCGCTTGGCGGTGACAAGTATAAGCCGTCCTCTCCCCAGCGTGAGGGGTCTGTTGTCGAACCGCACTTGAAGATCACCCTCGACAACGGTATAGTAGTGGAGCGTTCAGGCAAGAACAGTTCTCTCAAAGTCACGGACAGCACAGGCAAAAAAGGCGGTCAACAGCTTTTGAACAGCTTCGTTGAGCAGTTCGCACTTGACCTGCCTAAGTTCATAAATCAGTCAAGCAAGGAAAAAGCTTCAACTCTGCTGAAAATAATCGGCGTGGGCGATACGCTCTATCAGTTGGAGCATGAGGAACATTCCCTCTATGACCAGCGTACCGCTATCGGCAGGATAGCTGACCAGAAATCTAAGTTTGCAAAGGAAATGCCTGTGTACGCAAACGTTCCTTCCGAGCCTGTTTCGGCTTCGGAGCTTATCAGACAGCAGCAGGATATACTTGCTCGCAACGGCGAAAATCAGCGCAAGCGTGACCAGAAAGAATACTACGAAAAGCAGTTGGAGATTGCTAAGTCTGCCTATGAGCGTGCAAAAGCAAGCTATGAAGCGGCAGCGAACAACTTCAAGCTTGCAAGCCTTGACGCACAAGACCTTGTGGACGAAAGCACAGCGGAGCTTGAAAAGAATATCTCGGATATCGAGGAGCTGAACAAGAAGATAAGAGCAAACCTCGACAGGGAGAAAGCTGAAATAGACGCTGAGGACTACCGTTCACAGTATACATATCTCACTGAGCAGATAGAGGGCGTAAGGCAGGCTAAAACTGACCTGCTGGGCAGTGCCGACCTGCCCCTTGAAGGACTTTCCGTTGAGGACGGAGAGCTGCTGTATAACGGGCATAAGTGGGACAGTATAAGCGGAGCAGAACAGCTTATCGTCGCTACCTCTATCGTGAGAAAGCTCAACCCTGACTGCGGCTTCGTACTTTTGGACAAGCTTGAACAAATGGATACCGAAACCCTTGATGACTTCGGCAAGTGGCTTGAAGCACAGGGCTTGCAGGCGATAGCCACAAGAGTTTCTACAGGTGACGAATGCAGTATCATTATTGAGGACGGCAGATCCATGGACAATGATAAGGAAGAAAACACAGAAACGAAAACTTGGAAAGCAGGTGCATTTTAATGTATGAGATAACATCAGGAGTTGTAAGCTCCGCACAGAAAGTTGTGATATATGGTCCTGAGGGCATAGGCAAATCCACCTTTGCGGCTCAGTTCCCCGATCCTGTATTTATTGATACTGAGGGCAGTACAAAGAAGCTGAACATCAGACGTTTCCCTAAGCCGTCAAGCTGGGAAATGCTTAAAAACGAGGTAAAGGAAGCTATGAACGGCAGGCTCTGCAAGACCCTTGTCATTGATACATTTGATTGGGCTGAACAGCTTTGCATTGAAACGATCTGCTCGGCACATCAGAAGAAAGGCATTGAAGATTTCGGCTACGGCAACGGCTATGTTTACGAAAAAGAGGAGATAGGCAAGTTTCTTAATCTCTTGCAGGAGGTAGTTGACAGTGGTATCAACGTTGTGCTTACGGCTCACGCTCAGATGAGAAAATTTGAACAGCCTGACGAGCTGGGAGCTTATGACCGTTGGGAACTGAAACTCGGCAAGAAAACTTCTTCTCAGATATCGCCTCTTGTGAAAGAATGGGCAGATATGGTGCTGTTTGCAAACTACAAAACATATGCAGTAGCTGTGGATAAGGACGGTAAGAAGTTCAAGGCTCAGGGTGGTGACCGTGTTATGTACACCACACATCACCCATGCTGGGACGCTAAAAATCGTGACGGACTTCCGTCTGAAATGCCTTTTGAGTATAGTGGTATAGCTCACCTGTTTGCGTATACACAGCCTGTTGAAATGCCTAAGCCTGTGCCGATGCCAAGACGTGTGCAAGAGCAGCTTGCACAGCCGAAAGCAGCACCGCAGCCACTCCATAAGACATCAAACGCAGTGACATTGCAGCAGGCTCAGCCGACAGCTGCACCAAAGGCAGAAGAACCTCTTACTGATCTCAGCGGCTTTGAGGACGTTGCACCACCTATCGTTATCCCTGATGGCATACCGAAAGCGCTTGCAGACCTTATGAGAGCCAACAACGTAAGCGAATCGGATATACGTCTTGTGGTATCTCAGAGAAACTATTTCCCCTATGATACCCCTATTACCAACTATCCTGACGACTTCGTGCAGGGCTGTCTGATAGGTGCTTGGGAGCAAATGCTGCCACTTATCAGAGAAAATCAGAAAGTACCATTTTAAAAGGAGGACAACACTATGGATAATTTTATGGAATACGGCTGGGAAGATGAGATAGTCAACGAGGGTGGGGACTTTGTCCTGCTCCCTGAGGGGGACTATGACTTCACCGTTGCAAAGTACGAACGTGCAAGACACGAGGGGTCGGCAAAAGTGCCGCCCTGCAATATGGCAAAGGTCACATTCACCATATGGGGAGCTGAGGACAGCGTGGAGATAACAGAAAACTTCTTCCTGTGCAACAAGTTTGAGTGGAAACTCTCAGCACTTTTCTTGGCTCTAGGGCTAAAAAAGCATGGCGAGCCGCTGAAAATGAACTGGAATGCTATCACAGGCAAAAAGGGCAAGTGTCACGTCTACGTTGACAACTACAAGAACAAGGACGGCGAGGACAGGCAGTCCAACAAGATAAAGAAGCTCTACGCCTATGACGAGAATGTAACTACCGTTCAGCCTGCTCAGACGCAGACACCACAGTATAGTCAGCCTGCTCAGACAGGTGGCTGGAAAGCCGGTGCGTTCTGATGATGAACTTAAGACCATATCAAAACGAGGCTAAGCTTGCTATACTCGAACAATGGTCTGAGGGAATAAACAAAGTCCTTGCAGTTCTGCCGACAGGAACGGGAAAGACAATACTTTTCTCGGCTGTTACGGAAGAATGTGTGCGGCAGGGTAAGCGTGTGCTTATCCTTGCCCACAGGGGCGAGCTGCTCGACCAGGCGGCGGACAAGCTTATGAAGTCAACAGGGCTTGGCTGTGCCACCGAAAAAGCAGAGCAAAGCTGTTTAGGCTCTTGGTATCGTGTGGTTGTAGGCTCAGTTCAGACCCTTATGCGTGAGAAAAGGCTCAAAGGCTTTTCGGAAAATTACTTCGATACCATAATAATTGACGAGGCTCATCACGCTATCTCAGACGGCTATCAGAGAGTGCTTGACCATTTTCCTGAAGCTCAGGTACTTGGTGTAACGGCTACACCTGACAGGGGCGATATGAAGAACTTAGGCTCGGTGTTCGACAGCCTTGCATATGAATACACCCTGCCGCAGGCTATCAAAGAGGGCTATCTTTCACCTATCAAGGCTATCACCATACCGCTGAAACTTGACCTTTCAGGAGTATCAACTCAGGCAGGAGATTTCAAGGCAAGCGATATCGACACGGCACTTGACCCTTATCTTTATCAGATAGCTGATGAAATGCTCAAATACTGCAAGGAGCGCAAGACAGTTGTGTTCCTGCCGCTTGTCAAGACCTCTCAAAAGTTCCGTGATATCCTTATCAGCAAAGGGTTCAACGCCGCTGAGGTCAACGGAGAGAGCACAGACAGAGCGGAGATACTTGAAGCTTTCGACAAGGGCGAATACAACGTGCTGTGCAACTCAATGCTCCTCACAGAGGGCTGGGACTGTCCGTCAGTTGACTGCGTTATCGTACTAAGACCAACAAAAGTGCGTGGGCTTTACTGCCAAATGGTAGGCAGAGGCACAAGGCTCTGCGAGGGAAAGACAGAGCTTTTACTGCTGGATTTCCTATGGCACACAGAACGCCACGAGCTTTGCAGGCCTGCACACCTTATCTGTCAGAATGAAGAGGTCGCTGAGAAAATGACCGAAAACCTTGCCAATGAGGCAGGTTGTGCAGTGGATATCGAAGAGGCAGAAAAACAGGCAAGTGAGGACGTTGTGGCACAGCGTGAAGAGTCTTTGGCAAAGCAGCTCAAAGAAATGAAAACACGCAAGAGAAAGCTCGTTGACCCTTTACAATATGAAATGTCAATACAGGCTGAGGACTTGTCCTCATATGTTCCTGCTTTTGGCTGGGAGTGTGCTCCTGCTACCGACAAGCAGAAAGCAAAGCTTGAAAAGCTGGGCATTTTCCCTGACGATATAGACAACGCAGGCAAGGCAAAGCTTATCCTTGACCGACTTGAAAAGCGCCGCAGTGCAGGACTTACCACTCCAAAGCAGATAAGGCTGCTTGAAAGCAAGGGTTTTGAGCACGTTGGCTCTTGGAGCTTTGACAGTGCAAGCAGGATGATAGCCCGTATTTCTGCCAATGGCTGGAGAGTGCCGAGAGATATCGACCCGAAAACATACACACCTGAGAACTAAGGAGAAGTGAATGGATAACACAAATTTGCTTAAAATGCTTGAATACATAGACCCTGCAAGCTGTGATTATCAGGAATGGGTCAATGTGGGAATGGCTCTCAAGCACGAGGACTATTCCGTGAACGATTGGGACAGTTGGTCGAGGTCAGACAGCCGTTATCACAGCGGTGAGTGTGAACGCAAGTGGCAAGGCTTTAACGGCAATGCTCAGCCTGTGACCGCAGGAACTATCGTGCAAATGGCAAAGGAAAGAGGATACAGCCCCCATGAGTTTAAGGCATACGATTGGGACGGCGAGATAGTTGCAGAAGAAAGCAGTCCCCTTGTAAACGGCGGTGAGGGCATACCGATCACCGAGCCTGCCCAATGGGATCCTGTCAAGGAGATAGTCACATATCTTGAAACACTCTTTGAAGCAGGAGAGAACGTGGGCTATGTTACGCAAACGTGGAAAACAGAAAAGGACGGCAAGACCAAGTATCTGCCCACAAAGGGCTGCTGTGACAGGACGGCAGGGGAGCTTATCAAGAGGCTTGGCGAATGTAACGGCGACATTGGTGCGGTGTTTGGCGACTACAAGGAAGAAGCCGGAGCATGGATCCGCTTCAATCCTCTTGACGGCAAGGGCGTAAAGAACGAGAATGTAACAGACTACCGCTATGCTCTTGTTGAAAGCGACAGTATGCCTATAGAACAGCAGAACGCTGTGATGAGAGAGCTTGAACTTCCTATCGCTGTGCTTGTATACAGCGGTGGAAAGAGCGTTCACGCTATCGTCAAGATAGACGCTCCCAACTATGATGAATACCGCAGGCGTGTTGATTTTCTTTACAAGGTCTGCAAGGAAAGCGGTCTTGACATAGACAAGCAAAACCGCAATCCCTCACGTCTTAGCCGTATGCCAGGCATAATGAGAAACGGCAAGAAACAGTTCATCATTGACAAGAACATAGGCAAAGAAAGCTTTTCAGAATGGAAAGATTACATAGAGAGTATCAATGATGATCTCCCCGACCCTGAGAGCCTGAGTGCTGAGTGGGACAACCTGCCTGAGCTTGCTCCGCCACTTATTGACGGTGTTCTCAGACAGGGCCACAAAATGCTCATTGCAGGTCCGTCAAAGGCAGGCAAGTCTTATGCACTTATCGAAATGTGCGTGGCGATAGCTGAGGGGGTCAAGTGGTTTGGCTGGCAATGCACCAAAGGCAAGATACTATACGTCAACCTAGAGCTTGACAGAGCATCTTGTCTGCACCGTTTCAAGGACGTGTACACCGCAATGCACCTAGAACCTGATAACCTCAGTAGCATAGACATATGGAACTTGCGAGGTCACAGCGTACCAATGGACAAGCTTGCGCCAAAGCTTATACGCCGAGCAAGCAAGAAGAATTACATTGCCGTGATAATAGACCCTATCTACAAGGTCATAACAGGCGACGAGAACTCAGCAGACCAAATGGCGCACTTTTGCAACCAGTTTGACAAGGTATGCACAGAGCTTGGCTGTGCGGTCATATACTGCCACCACCACTCAAAGGGAGCGCAGGGCGGTAAGCGTTCAATGGATAGAGCCAGCGGTTCAGGAGTATTCGCCCGTGACCCTGACGCACTTCTTGACCTTTCAGAGCTTGACATTTCAGACAGTCTTTACAAGCAGCAGGAGGACGAAACTGTTTGCCGTATCTGTGAGAACTGGATGAGGAGATTTCACAGAAATACTGATGACCTTTGCTCGCAGGACGATCTTGTTACGCCGTCAAAAATGCTTGAGATAACGCACAAGTACCTGCACCCGAACTCATACAAGCTTATGATGACCGACATAGATAAGGCTAAGCTTGCGGTAAGAAACCGCACAGCATGGCGTATAGAGGGTACTCTGAGAGAGTTCCCGAAATTTGCTTCCCTCAATATGTGGTTTGATTATCCTGTTCACAGAGAGGATACTGTGGGCGTGCTTAAAGACTGCGAGGTAGAGGACATCACACCGAATTGGAAGAAGAATTTCAGCAAGAAGAAGACCAATGAAGACCGCAGCAAGGAGCGCAAGGAGAGCATTGAAACAGCTTTCAGCGGTGTGCAGGAGAACGGCAAGTGCCGCATTTCTGAGCTGGCGGAGTACATAGGAAAGAGCGAAAAGACCGTTGGAAGATACCTCAAAGAGCATGGTGGCTTTTGGATAGAAGAGGGAGAATGTGGCTTAAAAGCTTAGTAGACAGACAAGACAAAATCGAATTTTTGAACTTTAGACAGACAGGAAAAAATCGAAAAGTGTCAGGACAAAATCGAACTTTTTTTCTTATCGGACAATATCGAAAATTACCGAGTTTGTCGGACGGACAGACAAATCTATTATTATAAACAATACTTTTTGTCGGGGGCTTGAAACTGCCCCGACGAAAAAGTAATCAGAATAATGACGCACGAGAGGAGCACACGCAGATGAAAGCAACAAGAAGTAAGGCAAGGCAAGACGTTGTTAATGCAGCTAAGAAAATGCCACCGCTTTTTCATAAGCTGCCTAATGAAGATTTCGACTATCGAAAATCACGCACGCTTTGGTGGCTCGTGAAACAGCCGCAGGTACTCAAATACATTTGGGATATGGTCAAACAGTCGGGAGCATTGGTGTATGATGACAAGTCACACAAGTGGCACGGAGTAGATTTCAAATGCGAGGAGGAAGATGATGACTGAATTTTTTATGGCGATGATACCGCCGACGGCTACGGCGCAGGAGCACAAGGTGGCAGTAAGAAACGGCAAGCCGATATTTTATGACCCACCCGATGTCAAGGCGGCAAAAGAAAAGCTCACGGCAAACCTAGCAAGGCACAGACCGCCTGAAAAATACATCTGTGGGATAAGGTTGGTAACAAAGTGGCTGTTTCCTAATGACGGCAAACACAAGAACGGAGAGTACAAGATCAGCAAGCCTGACACAGACAACCTGCAGAAGATGTTCAAGGACTGCATGACACTATGCGGCTTTTGGACTGACGACCAGCTTGTGGCAAGTGAGATATGCGAGAAGTTCTGGGCGGACATACCTGGCATTTATGTGAGGATAGAGGAACTATGACGATACACGAAGTAAAGAAAAGTCTCGGACGCAGGGTGAGCTACAACGGCTCTGATTGCTACGAACTGACAGGGTGCATTATCCGCAAGAGCAGTAAGACAGGTCAGTTCTTCTATCAGGCGGAGATCGCTGACAAGACTTGTGGCAAATACGTTGGTGTATTGTAGGCTGGAAGAGTTGAGGTGTGAGAATGAAACACACTGACCACACCCTATGCTGGCACTGCCGCCACGCAGTACCGACAAAGGATAAGATAACAGGAGAATACCTCACAGGCTGTGCATGGTCCATAGACCGCAAACCGGTTGAGGGTTGGAGGACGTGTCAGCACAGAATGTATGAGGCGCAAAAGGGCGGCATGTTGCATTCATACACTGTGACAGAATGCCCGAGATTTGAGGAGGGGTAAAATGGCAAAGGGCAAAACACCCGAAGAACTGTTAAAGCAGTATTCGGCAGACCTTGTGAAGTCAATAGAGCAGTACAAGTCCATTATCGATCATGGCTGTAGTGATCCATCATGGCCTGACGGCTGTAATGCCAACTTGTGCAGAAACCATGTTCTAGCGTATAAGCGATATATTCTAGATATCTGTGCGGATAACGATTTGGAAATCCCACAGGAATATTACCTGCCAACGCCGCCTGAACAGGACAATCGCTTTATGGCTGACAAGACTAGCGAAAGGTACAAAAGGTTGAACAGCTACCTTGATTATAACGGCAGACTGACAACGAAGAAAGTTGACTATGATGATAGTCAGATGAGTTTATAGG
>OMNU01001312.1_pt1 | contig 11104 bp, 7 predicted proteins | sample 1673511 | NCBI WGS metagenome assembly OMNU01 (sample SAMEA103958113, study PRJEB25191) | human gut metagenome | reverse complement strand
TTCCGGATTGGCAATCCGCTAAAGGGAAAAAGTTGTTTCCACTCAACATCATTCAGTTATGAAGAAAACATTCCCTGTCATTGTCTCCATCCTTGCTCTTGCTGGTTCCGCCCATTCGGCTATTGTGTTTGATTATCAGGCAAATCCTCGAGCAACAACGAGCTTTTACCAGCCTGAAACCACCGGAGCTTCCCTGACCAGTCAGACATTCACTGAGGTTTCAAACCAGAAGACGGGTTCCAACTACGTTAACTCCTTTTTGAGTCCCAATATAAATGTCGGCAACGGGAATGTGTGGAGCGTCTCTTTGTCCTTTTCCGTAACGGAAGACGTCTCCATTGATTCCATAGCTCTGAATCTTTTTACATTCAATGGAAACGGTAATGTTCAGCAGGGAGACCGTCAAGGCGCTTATACCTTTAATTTGAAGCTGGAGAACGATGTTTTGGCCAGTTGCAGCAATTCCAACCTGGTTTATCTGGGTACGAAAGATGGCACGGCCAGCGGTTCCCAACAGGCCAGCGTGGGAACGCTGGGGCAACTCGGAGGGTCTTCCGGCATCCATGAGGAAGGAACGCTGAACCAGGCAGTAACCCTGTCTGCCGGCAATACTTATACCCTTGAGCTTTCCCTGAACAGGGGACAGGAAACGCAGGGTTACTTTGTCGGATTGGGCGCCATTGAACTGAATACGATCCCTGAACCGGCGACCGCCTCTCTCAGTATTCTGGGCATGGCTGCACTAATGATGCGCCGCCGCAGACGTTGAAGCCCATGTCCCTGATACACTTGTTCAAGCCGTCCGTTTTTTCTTTGAAACTGGCGGCTTGTTCATTTTCAGCCAACAAAATTCGGCATTTTTTAACATTTAATATCAATAACCGGTATGATTCCCCAGGCAGTCCGTTCTTCGGCGTGATGTCCTCCGGGTCATCGTTTCGCCAGCCAGCCATGTTCCCGCACCGTTTTTTTACCGTTCTCCTCTTTTTTCTTCTGTTCCTTGCTCCAGCCGGATATGCCGATGTTGAATATGTCTGGAGGGGTGCCGATTACCAGTGGGGTTCCCTGTCCAACTGGAGTGTCGGAGGCGTTGCCGCCTCTTCCGCGCCAGGGGCCGCCGCTTCCGCCTATGAACATTGGATGGTAACCAATGGAACGGATTCCGCGGGAAGGACGGATGTCGGCGGATTGGGCGCGGGGGGCCGCTATTTGAAGGGCGTCAGGATTGAGGGGCTTAACAGCCAGCCGGAAGGCAAAATCCCATTGTTCATTAAAAACACGAACAAGGATGTATATTTGCGCGTGGAGGAGGGCGGCATTACCGTGGAAAATGCCGGAGAAGGCGGTTATTCTGCGGATTTCGGGGTCGCCCAGCTGCGCGTAGCCGCGGACCAGGAGTGGCATGTGGCTGAAGGGCGCAGCCTGTATGTGGGGCATGACGATGACGCTCCGTCCGGGGGATTGTATTCCCTGACTTCGGAAGGCGATGTTCCGCGGCGCGTGACAGTGACGGGCGGAGGCGCCGTGCGCATCGGGGAAGGGATGCTGCTGAATAATATTTCCGGCCTCATCGGTTTTGTGCTGAACGCCGGAAAGGGAATTCCGACGCTGGATCTGGCGGACCGGGGCATGGGCAATACGGTGACGGTGGAAGACGCTGCCCGCCTGGAAGGCATGTCTTTGTACCAGGGGGCCCTGGTGACGCGGGAAAACGCGTCCGTGACTTTTTCCGGCACTGCGGTCAAGGCATCCGGACAATGGAACATTGGCGCGGACACGGAATTTGCGTTGGAGAATTCCACGCTGGACCTGACGGAGGCGGGTGTGGACGGCAACGTGATTCTTTCCGGCTCTTCCGGCATTACCGGGGATAAGGGAACGCTGCGGCAGACGCTTCTGGATGATGCCCGGGTCACTTATACGGACAGGAATGTCAAGGCGGGGGAAATCCGGAGCGTAGGCAGCAATGTGACGATAACGCTGAATAACTCCTCCATGCATTTTGACGGAGAAATACCGGCGGTGGACCTGGTGGTGCAGGGCAGCTGCGCGCTGGGCGGCAGCGGCGCCTTTTCAGGAACGATTACTTATGCGCCGGGAGGCACCCTGACTGTGGATGGGGATATTTCCCTGCCCAGTTCATCCCTGACGCTGGGGCGTCTCCATGTGGCTACGCTGGACGGCGTGCCGCAAAACTCCGCCGTCCGGCCGGAAACCCCTGCCCAGCAGGCAAGGGAATATGTGGTTTTGTTTGATTCCTCCTTTGAGGATTTGATTTCCGAATGGCCGGGCAGGCATACGCTGGGCGTGCAGTTCCGGCCGGATATGGGCGTCCCCGTCACCGTAAAGGAACTGCCTGAAGGGGCGGTTTCATGGAATTATGATGCCGCATCCGGCTGGCTGACGCTGCAGACGGATGTAGCGGAAAAGCCGGACATGCCGGCGCATGTTTCCGGAGCCAGGCCCAACATTATTTTTGTCCTGGTGGATGACATGGGCTGGGGGGATATGAGCGTCAACTGGACGCAGCAGGATAAAAACGGCAGGCAGGTGACCCGCAGGAATGAATTCAAGACGCCTACGCTGGACACGATGGCGGCGGAGGGCATGCAGCTGAGGCGCCATTACAGTGCGGCTCCGGTATGCGCTCCGGCCCGCGCTTCCCTGCTGCTGGGCGTTCACCAGGGGCATTCCCGGGTGGTGCGCAACAATACGTTTGATTACCCTATCGAGAATTCCCATACGCTGGGAACGCTGCTGAAAAGCGCGGGTTACCATACGGCGGCCATCGGGAAATGGGGCGTGGGCGGAGGCGGACAGAGCGGCAAGGCTCTGACCGCGGCTCCCCACATGCGCGGGTTTGATTATTTTTACGGAATCATCAAGCATTTGGCGGGGCATTACCATTATTTGACGGCGGGTTCCCAGGATATTTACGAATATAATGACCAGGCCGCGGCTCCGGCGTGGGAGAGCGTCAGCGCGAAAGTTCCGGGCACCGCCTATGATACGGATTTGTTCGGGGCCCGCGCCAAACAGTGGATTGTGGACCACCATGAGAAAACTCCTTCCCGGCCTTTCTTCCTGTATCTGGCTTTCCCGGCTCCCCACGGCAGTCTGTCCGCTCCCGCCTGTGCCTATCCGGCGGGGCTGGGAAGGGACGGCGGCCTCCAGTGGGAGAAAAAAGACGGCTATGAAGCCTGCAATACCGCTGCGGACGGATGGTCGGGGGTGGAGGGGGATTTTTCTCCGGATACCTATATCTACCCGGAACATGAGGTTTTTGGAAGAACGGAATCCCGCCACGCCACGATGATTCGCCGGGTGGATGACGTCCTGAAGGACATGATCCAGTTGCTTAAGGATTTGGGCATTGATGACAATACGATGATTGTCTTCACGTCCGACAACGGCCCCCACAATGAACCCGGTTCCGGCAATTACGGCAACGGCGCGCAGGATCCCGCGTATTTCATGAGCTACGGGATGATGGACGGCATTAAGCGCGATTGCTGGGAAGGCGGCATGCGTGTTCCGGCCGTGGTACGCTGGCCCGGTGTGGTTCCCAGCGGAATCAGTTTGAATGCCAGCCAGTTCCAGGACTGGATGGCTACTTTTGCGGACGTGGCCGGAGTGCCCGTGCCGTCCCGTTGTGACGGCGTTTCCCTGCTGCCTACGCTGGCAGGGGTGCCGGAACGCCAGAAAACGGGCGTTATTTATGCGGAATATGCCTATAGCGGGAGCACTCCGAATTACAGCGATTTCCTCCAGCAACACAGGGGGAGAGGGCGGCAGCAGCAGCAGATTATATTTGTGGACGGCTTCAAGGGGATTCGGATGGGGAATGCCGCCCCCGCTACGGATTTTGAAATCTACGATACGGAAAAAGACCCGCAGGAAGCGGCGAATCTGGCGGCATCCCGTCCGGACCTGCAGGAGAAGATGAAGGCGCAGGCGCTGCGTTCCCGCCGTTCCTCCCCCATTGCCTCCACCAGTTTTGACGCCGGTTATATCGCGCCCGTTTCCGCCCCCGCTGGCCTGCGGGAGGGAAGGCTGCGCTGGCGCGCGTGGAACCGTTCTTTTGACTGGGTGCCGGATTTCCGGCAGCTGGAGGAGGGGCCCTGTTCTACGGGTGCGACGGATGTTTCCGACGTGCTCAGCGTCAAGGCGGGGCTTTCCGGTCAGAAGGGGGTGGAATTGACGGGCTATCTCAGGGTGCCTGTCACCGGGGAATATCAATTTTACCTTCAGACGGATTCCAATGAAGGCTCCAGGGCTTTTGTCCATTTGCACGATATGCAGCTCATTGATGCGGATTATGCCTATACTCCCGGAACGCAGGCTGCCTCCAACGCGCGGGAAGGCGTTTCCGGCGATGTGCAGCCCAATGCCGTTCAGACGGTGAAGCTTACCGCGGGGTTGCATCCCATCCGCATCGGCTATGTGGGGAAGGCGGCTTCCTCCTCCCTTTCCCTGCAATGGGAGGGGCCGGAAACCAGCGGCAGGGAACCCGTTCCCGCCAGCGCGTTTTCCTATGAATACGTGAATCCCTTCAATCTGGAAAAGACGGAGGAAACGGTAGGATGCGCCGCCTCCGGTACGGGGCTGACCGTGCAGACGCATCTTCCCTGGACAGTTTCCTGCGACCAGCCATGGGTTACGGTTTCCCCCGTTTCCGGTTCCGGAACCTCAGTGCTGGATATTGCCGTGGAAGCAAACGGGCTGCAAACGGAGCGGGAAGCCGTTGTCACCGTCGTATGCGGCGGGGAGCAGAGGACATTCACGCTGCGCCAGGAAGCTGCTCCTGCCCCGGCAGGGTACGACAAGTGGAAGCAGGACCATTTTGCGGATGGGACGCCGGATGAGCAAATGGCCCCGGATGCCTGCCCCGCCGGAGACGGAATTTCCAATCTGATGAAATATGCTACGGGCATGGATCCCAACCAGCCCTGCGGGAGCGTGACGAAGCTGGCTGTCCGCGAGGAAGCGGGCGGGAAATACCTCGTGCTTTCCTGGCCTGTGAATCCGGAGGCGACGGATGTGACGTTCCATGTGGAAAGTTCTTCCGACCTGGAGGAATGGGCTGACGAAGGGGCCGTCACTCCGGACGGGGCCTGCGGGGAATTCCGCGATACGGTCGCGCTGGGAAAAGGCTCTCCGGAGCGCCGGTTTCTGAGATTAAAGGTGACGAGATAGGGAATCACCGGTTTCTCTTTCCGTTTCCCGATGATGATTCCTTACGGGAACAGGGACCTTCCGGCCCTGCTGCCTTGCCGCCCGTTACGGATTTTTTCCGGAAGCGTGATTCTGCGTGTTCCGGCCCTCCGCTGTCCCGGCGCATCCAGCGCGGTACGGCCGGGGACACCGTGCCTTAGCCAGGGGAAGAATATTACTCCCCGTCATTTTCCGCATCGGCAGGGGGGGCTTTGGGCAGGTTCTTGTCAATGTCTTCCAGAAGGTTGACCAGGTCAACGCCGCGCTGGGCGGAGTCGTCCAGACGGAAGGTCAGGCGCGGCGTATTGCGCAGCACCACGCGCCTGGCCACGGCGGACTGGATAAGGCCGTGACGGGAGTTCAGTTTTTCCAGCACCTGGGAGGGAGCCATTTTCCCTACGACGCCCACCCATACTTTCCCCTCTTTCAGATCGTCCGTCACTTCCACTTCAATCACGGTGACGATTGTTCCGGGAAATTCAAAATCCCGCTGAATGGTGGTGCCTATTTCCCGGCGCAGGAGTTCGTTTACCTTGTCAGTGCGTCTGCTCATATGAAGGGATAGAGTGATGAAGGGACCGATTGGTTCAATCGGAGAAGGAGGAATAAGGGAAAGGACAGGGACGGAGGTTTCCTGGACGCCCGGAGGAGCGTGCAAGGAGCTCCGTCCCTGTTGGATGATTTTTGTTGGGGGTTACAGCGTTTGCTGGATTTTTTCCAGCGTGTAGCATTCGATGATGTCGCCCGTTTCGTATTCGTTGAAGTCTCCGAGGCGGATGCCGCATTCCAGACCAGCCTTGACTTCTTCCACTTCATCCTGGAAGCGGCGGAGGGTGGACATTTTACCGTCAAAGACGGGCGTCTTGTCGCGGATGACGCGCGCCTCGCAGCTGCGGAGGATTTTCCCGTCCTCCACCATGCAGCCTGCCGCACGGCCTTTGTTGAGCTTGAAGACCTGGAGCACTTTGGCGTGGCCGATGATGGTTTCGCGCGTTTCCGGTTCCAGAAGGCCCAGCATGGCATCCCGCACCTGGTCAATGAGTTCGTAAACGATGGAATACAGTTTTACCTGCACGCCTTCCCGCTTGAGCAGTTTGACGGCGTTGGCTTCCACCTTGACGTTGAAGCCCAGGATGACGGCGTCCGAGGAGGAGGCCAGCAGAACGTCCGATTCCGAGATGGGGCCGGCGGAGGCGTTCAGGAAGACGCATTCCACTTTGTCCGACTGGATGTCCAGAACAGCTTTCCTGATGGCTTCCACGGAACCCTGCACATCCCCCTTCAGGAGTATTTTGAGCTGGGCTTTCTGGGTGCCGTCCCCCATCATGGCGAGCAGTTCTTCCATGCGTGCCTTGCGGGGTTGGGCCAGGCGCTGCTTGCGCAGTTCCTCCTGGCGTTCTTCCCCAAGCTTTTTGGCGGCGCGTTCGTTTTCCATTTCCACCAGTTCGTCCCCCACGTTCGGGGTTTCAGAGAAGCCGGTGATTTCCACGGGCATGCCGGGCCCTACCTTTTTGACGCGTTCGCCGTGGTCGTTGACCAGGGCGCGCACCTTGCCGGCGTAAGGGCCGCAGATGAAGGGCATCCCGACGCGGATGGTGCCGCTTTCCACGATGGCCGTGGCGGAGCTGCCCGTGCCGGGTTCCACGCGGGCCTCGATGATGGAGGCGCGGCAGTTGGCCTTGGGGTTGGCCTGGAGTTCCAGCACTTCTGACTGGAGGACGAGAAGGCCGAGAAGGTCGTCAATGCCGGCCCCGGTCAGGGCGGAGACTTCCACGCATTCCACATCGCCTCCGAAGTCCGTGGGAACCAGCCCTTCTTCCATCAGGCCGCTCTTGGTCTTGACGGGGTCTGCGGCCGGAAGGTCGCATTTGTTGATGGCGACGATGATGGTTTTGCCGGCCGCCTTGGAGTGGGCGATGGCTTCCCGTGTCTGGGGCATGATGCCGTCATTGGCGGCCACCACCAGAACCACGATGTCCGTGACGTCCGCGCCGCGGGCGCGCATTTCTGTGAAGATGGCATGGCCCGGCGTATCCAGGAAGGTGAGCGTGCTGCCGTTGTAGTCAACCGTATAGGCGCCGATGTGCTGGGTAATGCCTCCGGCTTCCCCCTTGGCCACGCGCGTTTTGCGGATGTAGTCCAGCAGGGATGTTTTGCCGTGGTCCACATGGCCCATGACGGTGATGATGGGCGTGCGCGTGATGAGGGTGGCTTTGGGTTCTTCCACCACCGGCACGGGTTCCGGTTCCTTGACGGGTTCCTGCTGGGCTTTCACGCCGCCGCCCTTTTCCCGTTTTTCACGGGCGAATGTGTAGCCGTGGAGGTCGCAGATGGAACTGACGGCGTCCGCATCCAGCGGCGTGTTCGGGTTGGCGAAGATGCCCATGCCCATCAGATCCTTGATGATTTGGAAGGGCTTGGCTTTCAGCATGCCCGCCAGCTCGGAAACGGAGACGGGCGGCTTGAGGTTGATGATTTTATCGTCTGCGGAGGGTTCTTCCTGGGGTGCGGGCGCGGCGGGTTCTGCGGCGGCCGGGGCAGCGGCGGGCGCCGGAGCGGCGTCAGCGGCGCGCGACGCTTTTTTCTTGTTGCCGGAAAGCAAGTCGAGAGCTTCTTTCTTGACTGGAGCAGGGCGGGAGGGAGCCGGTGCGGGGGCCGGCTGGGGTGCGCGTTTCTTTTTGGAAGATCCGCCGATCAGATCCAATACTTCCTTTTTGGGTTCTTTCTCTTCTTGTTTATTAGGCATCTTGATTTAAGGTTGTTAGATGTTGAGCGCCGCGCTCAACGGTTATTGGGAGATAAGGTCCCGGGCCTTGTCCAGAATTTGGGCGGCTTCCTCTGCGGGAATGCCCATGCTTTCCGCGATGTCGGAAGCTTCAAATCCGGTGAGGGCCACCAGGTCCGTTCCGCCCATGGTCACCAGGCCCATGGCGGTTTCTTCCGGGATTTCCAATTGTTCGCTGAGGGTTTTGGCCGCAGCCTGGCATTGGCGCATGACTTCTTCGGCCGCAGCCTGGCTCTGGCGTTTTTCCGCTTCCTGGACGTCAAAGACGCGCACCTGGACATCCCAGCCCATCAGGCGGGAGGTGAGGCGGGCATTCTGGCCCCTGCGGCCGATGGCCTTGGAGAGGTCTTTGTCGTCCTGGACGATAACGAAGATTTTTCTGGCTTCCTCGTCCACGGTGATTTCCCGCGGTTCCACGGGGCTGAGAGCTTCCCGGACGAAGGTAACGGGGTCTTCCGTCCATTCCAGGATGTCCACTTTTTCATTGTTGAGCTCCCGGACGATGTTTTTGACGCGGGCGCCGCGCATGCCTACGCATGCCCCTACCGGATCTACTTTGTCGTCATGGCTGATGACGGCCACTTTGGTGCGGTAGCCGGCTTCGCGGGCGATGCCGTGGATTTCCACGGTCTGGTCGCCTATTTCCACCACTTCCGATTCAAAGAGGCGGCGCACCAGGTTCGGATGGCTGCGGGAAAGGATGACTTCCGGGCCGCGTGCTTCCGTGCGCACTTCCACCACGTAGAAGCGCATGCGGTCGCCGACGCTGTAGTCTTCATTCGGCACGCGTTCGCGGGAGGTCATGACGCCTTCGAATTTGCCGAGGTCCACAAAAATATCCCCCTTTTCAAAACGGCGGATGGTGCCCGTTACCAGATCTCCGGCGCGGTCCTTGAACTCGTCGTAGAGCATTTCCTTTTCCGCATCCAGCAGTTTCTGGAGCATGGTCTGGCGGGCGGTCTGCACCGCGATGCGGCCGAAGCCCTTGGGCGTGATGTTGGTGGGGAGCAGGTCGTGAAGCACGGCGTTTTTGTCCAGCTTGACGGCCAGGGAAAGGGGGATCTGGTTGAATTTGTCGGAATATTCTTCATCCGGCACCACTTCCAGGTCCGCAAAAATACGCACCTTGCCCTTGTCCACGTTGATTTCGGCCCTCAGGTAGTTGATGCTGCCGGAACCGGGAACCATTTTGCGGTAGGCGGAGAGAAAGGCGGACTCCAGAGCGAGGAGAATTTTTTCACGGGAGAGCCCTTTTTCCCTCTCGTAGTAGTCAATCAAAGCTTTAATATCGTTTGTCATGAGTGTGGAGGAGTGTGATGGATAGACAAAAAAGAGCGGGTCGACAGACCCACTCTCGAGTGCCTCTCGGGGTGTTTGCCTATCTAAGTAAGCACGAGGGGGAGGTTCTGGCAAGAAAAAATGCTTGTTCTATGCGGCATGCAAAAGACTGGGGATGATTCCGGAAGAAGAATTTTCCGGAGCCCTCCGGGAGGGGGCGGGACAACGGTGTTTGAGGGCTTGACGGACCCGTCAAAAACGGGAAGTATGCGCGCATGAAACTCGTCTCATGGAACGTGAACGGATTGCGGGCGGTTCTGGGCAAGGGAATGGCGGACGCCGTGGATGCCCTGGAGCCGGACGTCCTCTGCCTTCAGGAGATCAAGGCGCGTCCGGAACAGGTGAAAGACCTGTGGATTTCCTCCTGGCCGCACCAGCTCTGGAATCCGGCGGAGAAGGCCGGCTATTCCGGCGTGCTGATCCTCAGCCGGGTGCGGCCTCTTTCCACGTCCGTCGGAATCGGCTGGCCGGAGCATGACCGGGAAGGGCGCGTCTGCACGATGGAATTCGAGGGGTTTTACCTGGTCAACTGCTATACGCCCAATTCACAGAATGAACTGGTGCGCCTTCCGTACCGGGAGCAGTGGGACGCCGCGTTCCGCGAGTATGTGGCGGGACTGGCGGAAACCAAGCCGGTCGTTTTCTGCGGAGACTTGAACGTGGCCCATGAGGAGATTGACATTGCACGTCCCAAAGAGAACCGTTTTTCCGCCGGGTTCAGCGACCAGGAGCGCGCCGGGTTCACGCTGCTGCTTGAGGCCGGTTTTACGGATACGTTCCGCGCCCTGCATCCGGAGGAGCCGGGCTGGTACAGCTGGTGGTCCTACCGCGCGGGCGCCCGCGCCCGGAATATCGGATGGCGCATTGACTATTTCTGCGTTTCCAATCCGCTGGCTTCCAGGGTGAAGGATGCCGCCATCCATCCGGATGTGACGGGGTCCGACCATTGCCCCGTCAGCCTGGAGATTGACTGCTGAGCGCGGTCTTTCAGATGATTTTCAACTGTAAAAGATTGATGATTATGGAACAGGAATTGCCGCTGCTGGTGGTTGCCACGCGCAACGCCCACAAGACCGGGGAAATCCGCGCCATGCTGGCCGGGAAATGGGAAGTGAAGGATCTTTCCGACTATCCCCAGGCTCCGCCCGTGGATGAAACGGGAGTCACGTTTACGGAGAACGCCACGCTCAAGGCGCTTTCCGCTTCCAAATGCATCCCCGGCGTCCTGCTGGCGGATGATTCCGGGCTGGAGGTGGATGTGCTGGACGGGCGCCCCGGAGTCTGGTCCTCCTCCTTCGGCGGGGAGGAAGGGAACCATGCGCGGAATAACCTCCGCATGATGGAGGAACTGCGGCGCGCCGGCGTGAAGCCGGGGGACAGGCCTTCCGCGCGGTTCCGCTGCGTCATGGTGCTTGCCGGGAACGGCCGCGTGCTGGCGGAGTTTTCCGGTTCCGTGGAAGGCTACATGTTGACGGAGCCGGCCGGAGAAGGAGGGTTCGGCTATGATCCGCTGTTTTATCTTCCCGATGCGGGCATGACCTTCGCGGAGCTGAGCGGCGCGCGCAAGAACGCCGTCAGCCACCGGGGAATCGCGGTCAGACGGTTTGCGGAAATGTTTTTTCTTGACAAACCGGCTTCGGAATGCTAAGCTATTAAATATGTAAACCCGTAATTTGAAGGAGAGCGATTTTGATGGATGCGATCAAGGATTTTTTCAATTACGTCGGCAACCAGCTTTCCTCCGTCGAGCTGACGGACATCATAGAT
>OMNU01001307.1_pt1 | contig 11118 bp, 9 predicted proteins | sample 1673511 | NCBI WGS metagenome assembly OMNU01 (sample SAMEA103958113, study PRJEB25191) | human gut metagenome | reverse complement strand
GCAGCCCATCGCAAAGCAGACGATGCCGCCGAAGATGCTCTCGCCCCGCTCGGTATCGACACTTGCTTTATCGGCACCAACGGCGTACTCGCCCAATCCATCTCCTGTTCTAACCTTGAGGAAGGACGCTTACAGGCGCTCGCTTGCGATCGCGCCGCCAAGCGTTACCTTGTCTGCGATTCAAGCAAGATCGGACAGATGGACTTCTTCGGCTTCTTCAATCTCGATCAAATGGACGCACTCATCACCGATGCAAATGTCAACGACAAACAGCGTTCCATGGTTCTCGAATCAACTCGCATCATCGTCGCAGAATAGGCCTGTTTTGATTTAGCTGGACACCACAGCAAAGACCCCGATTCGATAAAGCCGAATCGGGGTCTCATTATTCGCATCAAATCGCAAATAGGTCAGCAGCTACTTCTCAGTGTAGACGCTCTCGCCACCGAGATAGGTCTCGACGAGGGATAGGTCGGGGTTGAGGACGACAACCTCACCCACGTAATCGGAGGTGCCGGCACCGGTGAGCACCACATTGAGGCGACCGTCGCCCATGGCGCGGGCGTCGGCCAGGAACGCCTCGACGGCCTCAAGGTTATCCTTGTAGATGTTCAGCGTGTCAAGCCAAAGCTCGGGAGACGACACGTTGATGCCTGCTTAACTCTGCTCGCTCAGGCTAAAGACTTTGTTGAGGATCGATGATCTGCTGCAAGGTGAACTTACATTGGGACGTGTCGCATTCTTCTTGCGAATCCTCAAAATCAAAAATCATGATGGCGCAGTTGGGAAGTTTTGCTGGGAGCTCGAAGCCCTCTGGGGCTGCAGCTTTGATAAATTGACGGCTGGCGCTGCCGTGGCTTACCGCTAGGAGGGTTTCGATGCCTTCAGCACCCATGAGATTGGTGAGGGTACCTACCATGCGTTCTTGCAGTGTGCGACTTCCTTCTCCTCCGAAGGGGACCAAGTCCTCGCCTGGATCCCAGACGTCGGTGGGTAGAGCGTCGTGCGGGCCTTCTTCGAAGGTGCCGTAGCTGCGCTCAATGATGCCTTCGCAGGGCTCGACTTCTGCATCAAGGCCGAGGAGTTCGGTTGCGACGAGCTGAGCTGTGTCCATGGCTCGGCCTAAGGGCGAAGAGACCACTTTGTCGGGGACGACGTCGTGGGCCTTGAGCCATGCGGCTGCCATTCCCGCTTGTTTGCGGCCCAGGTCGGTCAACGGTGAATCGCAGCGACCCTGGACGAGCTTTTTAACGTTGAATTCCGTCTGACCGTGACGGAGTAGATACAGCTTCTTCATGCTCTCCCCTTCTGCATAACTTGCTTTTTCGGCACAGCCCTACTCGTGGGTATGGCCTACGTAGTCCTCGTCAATCGTGATCTTGGCGACCGACTTGGGATATTCCGATTCAACCCGTTGTGCCAGCGCACGCTTTAATTCTTCGGCACTCATCTGCAGATCCGAGGGACGCACGCAGTCAAAGATCACGTTGGTGTGCGTGGGGCCCGGCACACAGCGCAGGTCATGAATCGAGAGGCGGCTATCGATCTCCTGGGCCATGGCGTGAATGCGCAAGCGCATGCTCGCCACCTTGGGGTCATCGGTCACGATGGGATCGTAGTGAAGCGTGACAATCATGCCGTCTTCGTCCCTAAACGACTGCTCGATGTTATCGAGTGTGTCGTGACATTCCAGCGGGCTGGCCTCAGCCGCCATCTCGGCGTGAGCGGTTGCGAACTTCCTGCCCGGGCCGTAGTCGTGAACCATCAAATCGTGAACGCCCAAAACGCCGGGATAACTCATGATCTTGTCTCGAATGTGCTTGACCAGCTTAGGATCGGGCGCCTGGCCCAAAAGCGGGCTCACCGTATCCAGGATGAGCTCAAAGCCGCTCCAGCCGATATAGGCGCCAACGGCAAGGCCGACCCATGCGTCAAGATTGATGTGCGTCACCTGCGAAACAATTGCGCACGCTAACACGGCGCCCGTAGCAAGAACATCGTTCTTGGAATCCTGCGCGGTCGCATGCAGCGTCTCGGACTCAATGCGATCGCCGAGCTTTTGGTTGAGGACCGCCATCCACAGCTTTACAACCATCGAAAGCGCCAGGACTGCCACCAGGGCAAGCGAGAACTCGACAGGCTCCGGGTTGACGATACGCTCCACCGAGGACTTCACCAGTTCGATGCCAATAAGCAGCACGAGCGCCGCCACAACCAGACCCGAGAGATACTCGTAGCGGCCATGTCCGTAAGGATGCTCGGGGTCGGCCGGCTTGCTCGCCAGCCTAAAGCCCAGCACGCTCACGATGTTTGAGCTTGCGTCGGATAAGTTGTTCATAGCATCCGCCACAATCGAAACCGATCCCGACAGCACGCCAATTGCACCCTTTGCAGCGCAAAGTGCCACATTGGCGATAATGCACACCACGCCCGTCAACGTGCCCACGCGCGCACGGTCACCCTGTGCTCGTTTAACAATCCACTCGACCATCTTTACCTGCCCCCCCACGGTACTACCTATATATCTATTGCTCAAACGGATTGTAGTGTAGCCACTTTGCCCCACAGATACAAAAAGGCCGCAGCCCACACGGACCACAGCCTTGGAATGTGGCAAAGGAATCGTCCTTGTGTCGCACAGGTTTACGCGCTTACTTCGGCCACGCTCTTCGAGGTTTCGGGTGAATCGGCTCCGTCTTCTGCCGCCTGCCCCTTCGCCGGCGCCACGCCAAAGCAGTAGCTCAGCGCCGCAGACACCGCAAATGCTGCGCCGCCGGCAGCGCAGCACCACAGCAGATTCGAGATGCCGCCCGTGGCAAAGCCAATGACCATAAGGACATTCGTCATGCCGATGGTATAGGCCGTAACGTGGCCCACGGCCGCAACAAGGCCTCCGACGGCGCCGCCAATGGCCATGCATGTCAGACACCTGCCATATTTAAAGCCGCAGCCGTACAGCGCCGGCTCGCTTACGCCGCCAAGCACGCCCGAGATCGAATAGCCCAGCATGAGCGCCTTCTCGTCCTTATCCGCAACGCGGAGCGACGCGCCAAAGGGCATACCCCAAACGGCGAACGTTGCCATCGTCGCGGCGATCAGGATGCACGAATCCGTTCCCACACTCATAAACTGCGCATAGGCGAGCGATAGGACAACGTTGCTGACACCCGCGATCTTAAGAAACTCCCAGCCCGCGGCAAGCCCCATGAGCGTGAGCAGCGACACGATGCCACCGGAATTGCCAAGCATAAACATAAGCTGTCCCAACAGCATGCCCAGATAGCTGCCCGCCGGCGCCGTAATACACAGCGAGACCGGAACCATGACGAGCATGGTTGCAAACGGAACAAACGAAAACGCCACGGCCTTAGGGATAACGCGCTGGAAGAAACACTCCACTCGCCATAGCACGGGCACCGAGATGAGAACCGGAATAACAGTCGTCGTGTAATCGTTGACCGGCGCGGGAAGTAGACCATACACGAAAGTCATCGATGCCCCCGTCGTCGATGCGGCATCAACGAGCTTAAGCAGATCGGGCACAATCAATACGCCGCCCAGCATCATGCCCAGCTGCTCCGAGCAACCGAGCTGGCGGGCAGCGGCCCAACCAAGATAGATGGGCAAAAAGTAATAGCCAGCGTTATACAGCCAGCTGTAAAACAGGCGATAGATTTCGGAATCGGCAGGCCATAGACCAAGCATGCCTTCGCCCATAATGACGGCAACGGTGCGGAACAGCGCCGCGCAGACAATAAACGGCAACGCCGACATCATGCTTTTGGACAGATAGTCCACCACGGCCATGGCGTTTGATGAAACCGTCGTTGTAAACGAGGTGTTAGAAACTTGTGACATGGAACGCCTTTCCCAATGTGACATGCGGACTGTCCCTTTGTCACATCGTGCGGTACTGACCGATTGCGCGGTACTTTTCGTAGCGGAGGTTTGTGAGGGTCGCGTCGTCGAGCTGCCCAAGCGTATCGAAGGCATCAAATGCCGAGGACATGACGACACCGGCGATCTCCTCATGCGACAGGCCCCTATCGTCAACAATGCCGTCGATGATGCCGAGCGCCAACAGATCGGGGGCCGTGAGCTTAAGCGCCTCAGCGGCCTCATTCGCGCGCTCGGTATCCTTCCACAGGATCGACGCACAGGCCTCGGGGCTCACGACCGAATAGGCCGAGCTTGAGAGCATCAGGATGCGGTCGGCCACGGACAGCGCCAGCGCGCCACCAGAGCCGCCCTCGCCTGTCACCACCGAGACAATCGGCGTCTTAAGGCCGCTCATCTCCATGAGATTCTGGGCAATCGCCTCGCCCTGGCCGCGCTCCTCGGCACCGATGCCGCAAAACGCGCCCGAAGTATCAACCAGGCACAGAACCGGCCGACCAAATTTCTCGGCTTGGTGCATCAGGCGACGTGCCTTGCGGTAGCCCTCGGGATGTGCCATACCAAAGTTGCGACGCATGCGCTCTTTGGTCGTGGTACCGCGCTCGATGGCGATAACCGTCACGGGTCGCCCGTCTTTCCAGCCGATGCCGCCCACCACGGCAGCATCGTCGCCAAAGTAGCGGTCGCCGTGCAGCTCTACGAATCCGTCGAGACCCAACGAGATCATCTCGCCTGCCGTGGCGCGGTTCGCCGAGCGAGTCTGTTTGACGATTTCGAGCGCGCTTTTTGGTGCGGCCGAGCGCTTAAACAAGTGTCCCAGCTTTTTGTCGCGACGACCCGTATGCACGATCTCATGCGGTGCCCCCAGGCCGGGCGCGTGCCCTTCGTGCAGCGCCAGCAGCTCGCCTACCGTGAGCGCAATCTCGCCACGCAGAACAACGGCATCGCAAAAGCCGTGCTCCAGCAAAAACTCGGAGCGCTGAAATCCCTTGGGCAGGCGCTTGTGCATGTTCTGCTCGATCACGCGCGGGCCGGCAAATGCCGTCAGGGCATCGGGCTCGGCCAGGATAATGTCGCCCTCCATGGCAAAGCTCGCGGTTACGCCGCCGGTCGTGGGGTCGGTGAGCACCGTGATATACAGGCCGCCCGCCTCGCTGTGGCGCCTAACCGCCGCAGAAATCTTGGCCATCTGCATAAGCGATGTCACGCCCTCTTGCATGCGCGCACCGCCCGAAACGGTAAAGCCGACAACTGGCAATCCCAGCTCGGTCGCATGCTCAAATGTGCGACAGATCTTCTCGCCCACCACGGAGCCCATCGAGCCCATCATAAAGTTGGCATCCATAAAGAAGAGCGCGGTATCGCAACCGCAGATTTTGCCCCTGCCGCACACAACGGCATCGCGCTCGCCCGAACGCTCGCTCACGCTCTTGAGTTTGTCGGCATAACCGGGAAACGAGAGGAAGTCCTTCGACGCCAGATTGGCATCCCATTCCTGAAAGGTACCCGCGTCGACCGTCATGCGCATGCGCGCGCGACCGCTCACGCGAAAGTGTTTGCCGCAACGAGGGCAGACCTCGAGGTTGTCGTGCAGGCGCGCCTCATCGATCACACGGCGGCACTCCGGGCATTTGACAAACACGTGGCGCGCGGGGAACTCGGCGCACGACTCGGTTATCGGCCCCTCAAGGACATTGACCGTCTTCGCTTTTCTATTCATCAGCATAGAGATGCCCCATCAGATCGGTGTGATACATGCCCGACAAAAACTCGTCGTTTGCCAGCACGTCGAGCTGAAGCTCGCTATTTTCGCTCACGCCCTCAATCACGAGCTCGCCCAGGGCCGAGCGCATCTTGCGAATGGCGCCGTCACGCGTGGGCGCACACACGATGAGCTTGCCGAGCATGGAGTCGTAGTACGGCGGAACTTTCGCACCGGTAAACATGGCGGAATCCCAGCGCACGCGCGGGCCACCCGGCACACGCAACGCGGTGACCGTTCCGCACGACGGCAGAAAGTCCGGCGTTTCGGCATTGATGCGGCACTCCATGGCGTGGTTGCGCACCGGCATGTCCTCCTGCTCAAAGGGCAGAGGCTGGCCGGCTGCCACGCGCAGCTGCCACTTGACCAAGTCGGTATCGGTTACAAACTCTGTAACCGGATGCTCCACCTGCAAGCGCGTGTTCATTTCCATAAAGTAGAAGTTGTTGTCCATATCAAGCAAAAATTCAACTGTGCCTGCATTGACATAGTTGACTGCCTTTGCCGCCTTAACAGCCGCAATCATCATCTCTTTACGGGTTTTCTCGTCAAGAGCGGGGCTTGGACTTTCTTCAATCATCTTCTGATTCTTTCTCTGAACAGAGCATTCACGCTCACCAAGACAAACGATATTGCCGTATTTATCACACAAGAGCTGCATTTCAATGTGTTTTACAGGGTGAATGAATTTTTCTATGTAGCAGGCACCGTCACCGAATGCTGACTGCGCCTCGCTTGAAGCTGACAAAAATGCCTCTTCAAACTGCTCTATTGAATCAACACGGCGAATACCCTTTCCGCCGCCGCCCGAACGAGCCTTGATGAGAAGCGGAAAACCGATTTTTTCAGCTTCCTCTTTTGCCTGTTCAACGCTTTCAACAATATCGCAGCCGGGGGTTACGGGAACACCTGCGGCACGCATAGTCTTTCTTGCGTTGTCCTTGTCGCCCAAAAGCTTTATCATTTCGGATGAAGGACCGATAAAGTTGATGTTGCACTGTTCACAGAGCGAAACAAACTTGGCATTTTCGGACAAGAGTCCGTAGCCGGGATGAATAGCCTGAGCACCGCTTTCAACGGCAACGGTGAGAATTGCAGGCATATTGAGGTAGCTGTCGGCAACACGGTTACCGCCTACGCAGTAGCTTTCATCGGCAAGCTGAACATGCAGGGAATCCTTGTCTGCCTCAGAATAAATTGCTACTGTGCTGATGCCCATTTCACGGCAGGCACGGATAATTCTTACTGCAATTTCGCCTCGGTTGGCAATCAGAATTTTTGAGAACATTTTTTCACTTCCAGTTATTTATCGCATTACGGCTGTCTGCACCCAAAACGGCACAGACAGCCTTTAAAATCACTTATTTTCAACAAGTGCAAACGAAAGCTCGGCACTTACACAGAGCTTGCCGTCAACATAACCCTTTGCGTCAATAAAGTAGAATGCACCTCTGCTCTTTGTGAGTGTGCAGACACTTTCAAGAGTGTCGCCCGGTTTCACGGGATTTCTGAACTTAACATTGTTCATCTTTGTAAAGTAAGGTGTGCAGTTCTTAACCTTGTCTGCAAGAAGACAACAACTTGCCTGTCCCATCATTTCGCAGAGAATAACACCCGGAACAACGGGGTTACCGGGGAAATGTCCCTGTAAAAAGAACTCGTCACCTTTGATTGTATATCTGCCCTTTGCCGTGTTTTCGTCAACACTTTCAGCCTCTTCAACAAGAAGCATATTGTCACGATGCGGCAAAATCTTTTTAATTTCTTCCTGATTCATACTGTCCTCCGATTATTTAACCTTGAATAACGGCTGACCGTATTCAACAAGATCTCCGTCCTTAACAAGAACTTCAACGATTTCATAGTCGTCCTCAGCCTGAATTTCGTTCATACACTTCATAGCCTCGATAATGCAAACGGTTGAGCCCTTGCTTACTTTCTTTCCGACAGGAGCAAAAGGAGCCTTGCCCGGTGCCGATGCGGCATAGAATACGCCGACAATCGGAGCGTTTACAGTCTTGGCGTCTTCCTCTGGAGCGGCAGGCTGAGCCGCAGGAGCCTGTGGCTGAACAGGCGCAGGAGTGGGAACATCTGTTGCAGTCGGCTGATATGCACCGATTGGAGACGCATTAAAAATCTGCTGTGCCGGATGTTCTTTTTCAAGATGAATCTTTGTACCGTCCTCTTTTTCAATTTCAAGAACACTCAAAGAAGAATTTTCAAGAAGGGAAATATATTCCTTGATTTCTTCAATTTTATTCATAGTAATTCCCTCGCTTAATATTTTTTAAATACAAGACAAGCGTCATGTCCGCCAAAGCCGAGGTTGGTTGAAGCGGCAACATTTACATCACGCTTAACTGCTTTGTTAGGTGTATAGTTAAGGTCAAGACCTTCATCGGGTTCGTCAAGGTTGATTGTCGGCGGAATAACACCGTCATTGAGAGCCATAACAGAAGCGATAGCCTCAATTGCGCCTGTTGCACCGAGAAGATGACCTGTCATTGATTTTGTTGAGCTGATATTTGCATCATAAGCCTTTTCACCGAGAGCCGTCTTGATAGCCATTGTTTCGGTAAGGTCGTTAAGATGTGTGCTTGTGCCGTGAGCATTGATGTAAAGCTGTGCGTCATCGGCAACATTTGCCTCCTCAAAAGCAATCTTAATTGCTCTTGCAAGACCTGCACCGTTAGGATCGGGAGCTGTAACATGATGTGCATCACAAGTATTGCCGTAGCCTGAAAGCTCTGCATAAATCTTAGCACCTCTTGCAACTGCGTGCTCATACTCTTCAAGAACAAGCATACCTGCGCCCTCGCCCATGATGAAACCGTCACGATTCTTGTCGAACGGACGGGATGCGTGCTTTGGATCATCGTTTGTTGAAAGAGCTTTCATATTCTGGAAACCTGCAATTGTGAGAGGAGCAACAACTGCCTCTGCACCGCCTGCGATGATAGCGTCAGCGTAGCCGTCCTTAATGCAGTGGAAAGCCTCACCGATTGAGTTTGTACCTGTTGCACAGGCGCTCATAACCGAAAGAGACACACCTTTTGCGTTAAAACGGATTGCAACATTGCCTGTTGCGATATTACCGATCATCATCGGAATGAAGAAAGGAGAAACCTTTCTCGGGCCTCCGTTTTCCATGCCCACTGTATTCTTAACAAAGGTCTGCAAACCGCCGATACCTGCGCCGATATAAACACCGAAACGGTTCTCGTCAATCTTGCCTATGATACCGCTGTCGTCAACTGCCTGCTGTGCCGCTGCGATTGCGTACTGTGTGTATGGATCAAGCTTTCTTACTTCTTTTTTCTCAATATACTGTGTGGGATCAAAATCCTTGACTGTACCTGCGATGTGAACCTTGAGGTCACTTGTATCGAAAGCTGTGATTGTTTCGATACCGCAAACGCCGTCAACCATATTTTTCCACATTGTAGGCACATCGTTACCGATCGGTGAAATTGCGCCCATACCTGTTACAACTACTCTTCTGCTCATTATATCCTCCAAATCAATTACATTGCAAGTCCGCCGTCAACTCTGATAACCTCGCCTGTTACATAAGCGGCATCGTCAGAGCAGAGGAAAGCTACTACATCTGCAACATCATCGGGAGTACCGATACGCTTTGCAGGAATCTGTGCTTTCATTGCGTCCTTTACCTTATCGGGAAGTACACTTGTCATATCTGTTGCAATGTAGCCCGGAGCAACTGCATTAGCCGTAACGCCTCTGCCTGCAAGTTCCTTTGCAACCGACTTTGTAAGACCGATAATACCGGCCTTTGATGCAGAATAGTTAGCCTGACCTGCGTTGCCGGTAAGACCGACAATTGACGCTGTGCTGCAAATTCTGCCGTAACGCTTTTTCATAAAGTGCTTGTATGTATGCTTAATCATGTTGAATGTACCCTTGAGGTTTACATTGATTACAGCGTCAAAATCTTTTTCGTCCATATTTAAAACGAGCTTATCTCTTGTGATGCCTGCGTTGTTTACAAGAATTTCGATACTGCCGAACTCCTCGATGACCTGATCGACAACCTTCTTTGACTCTTCAAAATTTGAAACATCACAGAAATACTGCTCAACCTTTGTGCCGTACTGTGAAAGCTCTTCCTTAGCCTTAATGCCCTCGTTTTCGTCACCTACATAGAGAATTGCAATGTTAGCACCCTCTTTTGCAAGCTTTGTTGCGATTGCAAGGCCGATACCTCTTGAGCCGCCTGTTACTACGGCTGTTTTATTTTCAAATCTCATTGTATTATACCTCCGAACAGTATCAAAGTTCAAGTGCGTCAATATCAGCCGCAGTTTCAACCTTGAATGCCTTTACATCTCCGTTGATTCTCTTTACAAGGCCTGTGAGAGTTTTGCCCACACCAACCTCAATAAAGGTGTCAACGCCGTCATTAATCATATTTTCAACAATAGTCTGCCATTTTACGGGATTCTCAACCTGTGCTTTGACAAGCGTTTTGAAATCGCCCGAATACGGCTGAGCCGTGTAATCGGAATAAATCTGAACCTTTGGCTGAGCAAAGTCAACATTTTCCATATACTTTCCTAGTCCCTCTGCGGCATCAGCCATAAAGGGAGAATGGAACGCACCGCTTACTGCAAGAAGTTTTGCCCTTCCGCCCTCTGCTTTAACTGCCTCGCAGAAAGCGTCGGCATTTTCACTTGTTGTTGCAACAACAGTCTGAGCCGGTGAGTTGTAGTTTACGGGATATGTTTTGTCAAACCTTGAGCAGATTTCTTCAACCTTTTCGGGAGTAAGCTTTAATACGGCAGCCATTGCACCCGGATTTTCCGTTGCGGCTTTGTCCATAAGCTCGCCTCTTTTGCAAACGAGTCTGAAAGCCTCTTCATCGGAAAGGATTCCCGAAAAAGCAAGTGCAGAAATCTCACCGAGTGAAAAGCCTGCTACGCAATCGGGAGTGATACCCTTTTCAACAAGAGCTCTTGCGGCCGCAAGGTCGGCAGTAAAAATACACGGCTGTGTATTTACTGTCTTTGAAAGCTCCTCCATTGTACCCTCAAAGCACTGCTTTGAAGTGTTTTCTCTTATAGAATCAGCCATTTCGTAAACAGCCTTTGCAGCAGGCGAATTATCGTAAAGATCCTTGCCCATACCGCTGTACTGTGCGCCCTGACCTGAAAAAATAAATGCTATTTTACCCATTTTGTTGCTCCGTTCAATACTTCTTCTGCCTGTGAGAACATCTCTTCAATCATTTCTCTTGCCGGCTGTTCCTTTTTAACCATACTTGCAACCTGTCCTGCAAGAACGGTACCCTGAGAAACATCGCCCTCTCTCACAGCTCTTCTGAGTCTGCCGAGTCCCATATTTTCAAGCTCCTCATCGGAAACATTAGCCGAATCGTACTCAGCCTTTGTATATTCACGGGTAAACGAGTTACGGATTGAACGAACAGGATGACCGAGTCT
>OMNU01001306.1_pt1 | contig 11121 bp, 9 predicted proteins | sample 1673511 | NCBI WGS metagenome assembly OMNU01 (sample SAMEA103958113, study PRJEB25191) | human gut metagenome | reverse complement strand
CCCTTTTTCTGTGCGTCTGAAGGAGAAATACGAACTATGGTCCATACCTTTACGAGTCTGGGCGCCTATATTGCTGTGGACGTGAACAGCGGCGCCGTCCATGTGCTGGACAAAACAGCCTATGATCTGCTGTGCCTGCTGTCCGGTCCTATGGAGGAGATCTGTCCGGATGAGGTGGCTGCCCAGCTGCCCCAGTATGCCCGGGCAGAGGTTAACGGCGCCTGGGAAGAACTGCTTGTGCTTCAAAAGCAGGGGCTTCTGTTTACTGATGACAACTATATCGACCCGTCCGCCGCTGCGCTAATGAAGCAGGACGCACCCATCAAGGCTCTGTGCCTGCATGTGTCCCACGACTGTAATCTGCGGTGCCAATACTGTTTTGCCTCTACAGGCGACTTCGGCACCGGGCACCGCATGACCATGGATGTGGAGACGGCAAAAAAGGCCATCGACTTCCTGATTGAGAAGTCCGCCGGCCGCCGGAATCTGGAGCTGGATTTCTTCGGTGGAGAGCCGCTGATGAACTTTGACACGGTTAAAAAGACGGTGGAGTATGCCCGTTCGATTGAAAAGGAGCATGGGAAGAACTTCCGTTTTACCATCACGACCAACGGCCTTTTGCTGGATGACGAGAAAATTGATTTCATCAATCGGGAGATGTCCAACGTCGTCCTCTCGATCGACGGCCGGAAGGAGATTAACGACGCGCTCCGCCTCACCCCGAACGGCAAGGGGAGCTATGACACCATTCTGCCGAAATACAAGAAGCTGGTGCAGCGGCGCGGGGATAAGGAGTATTATGTCCGCGGGACCTTCACCCGCCTCAACCCCGATTTCACCGAGGATATTCTGAGCCTGTATCACGAGGGCTTTGATCAGATCTCGGTTGAGCCGGTCGTTTCGGACAAGCAGCTCGACTTCTCTTTGCAGGAGGAGGATCTGCCCCGCCTGTTTGAAGAGTATGACCGGCTGGCCGACACCATCATCCAACTGAAAAAAAGCGGCAAGCACATCAATTTCTTCCATTTTATGCTTGACCTGGACGGCGGTCCGTGCGCCATCAAGCGGCTGCGAGGCTGCAGCTGCGGGAACGAGTATGTCGCCGTCACGCCGGAGGGGGATATCTATCCCTGTCATCAGTTTGTCGGCATGAAGGAGTACGTCATGGGCAACCTGAACGACGGCACCTTCGACCGGAAGATGCAGACAAGCTTTGCCAAGATCAATATTTACACCAAGCCGCAGTGCCGCGGCTGCTGGGCAAAATTTTTCTGCAGCGGCGGCTGCAACGCCAACAACGTGCAGTATGAGGGGGATGTCAACCGGCCGCACAGCCTCTCCTGCGAGCTGGAGAAAAAGCGCCTCGAGTGTGCGATCATGATCAAAGCGGCGCTGGCCGGTGCGCAAGATGAAGAAACGGCTGGGGCATAAGGCTGACCGGCGGCGAGGATTGACTTTCTCTCCGGCTTAAAGCCCGAACCGTCCGAAACCAAAAAAGGAAGGGAAGGATTGCAATATGAACAAAATCAGCGTGTGGCGATTTTCCGGAAAGCTCTTTTTCCGGATTCTCATTGGCAGTCTGATCAGCCTGATGCTTTCGCTTTCGGTTATGGTTGTGTTCAACAATCCGGGCGGAAGGGCGATTTGCCAGCTGCTCAATTTCAGTGCAGCCTTCTCGCTCGTTTACCTCGCGGCCTGGCCGGTGGGATTTACCGACCGGAACCGGGTAAAATACGGCTATTCCAAAGAGGATTTTGCAAAAGGGGCAAAGGCCGGCGCGCTGGCCACCCTGCCTTTTATGATTCCCTCCGTGCTGCTTGCTCTGGCCAAGGCCGGCATTCTCCCTGGCGGGTTTCTGTATATTTTCCGGCTGCTGACGCCGGTCTTTTTCCCGCTGTACTACTCAGTTTTTCCGGCCAGCCAGCTGATTTCGGAGATTGGGATTGCAAGCATCGCCGTCTCCTTCCTGCTGCCGCTGGTGTTCGTGGCAATCGCCGGGGCGGGATATTTCCTCGGCTATCATGATACGCAGCTGAGCGCCCTCTTTCGCAAAAATAAAAAATAGGCGCAAAAGCCGGCCTGCCGCAGGATGAATAAACGGCCGCAAGCCCCGGCAGTGCAGCAAAATACATAACATAACCGCGCCCTCCTTCCGCATATCCTATCGGTAGGGAGTGGTGCTGCATGACTTGCATGACAATACGCCTTCCGGCAAGGCTGATTTTATCCATCCTCTGCGCCGCGCTGGCCGTTTTTGCGGCGGCCTCGGTCACCCTCTATGTCGGGAGGCGTGTAACCGCCTCCATGCAGATGGGAGGCGCCGCGCCGGTCGTCGTCATCGACGCGGGGCACGGCGGCTTTGACGGAGGGGCTGTAGCCGCCGACGGGACCGAGGAAAAAGGGCTGAATCTGCAAATCGCACTGCGGCTGCGGGATTCCATGACTCTGCTCGGCGTCAACACCGTCATGGTGCGGGAGGATGACCGCTCGGTGGAAACCTCCGGCAGCACGGTGCGCCAGCGCAAGGTTTCGGATATGCACAACCGGCTGGCGCTGATGAAAAAATACCCCTCCTCCAGCTTTATCAGCATCCATCTCAACAAATTTTCGGAAAGCAGCTCCCACGGGGCGCAGGTGTTCTACGCCGCGGCCGATGGATCGCAGCCGCTTGCCGAAAGCATACAAAGCTCGATCATTTCGGCCGTGCAGCCGGAAAACAGCCGGGGGATCAAGCCGGGCACAAAGGATACCTTTTTGCTCTATCACGCTCCGGTTCCGGCCGTGATTGTGGAGTGCGGCTTCTTAAGCAATCCGGCCGACCTCGCCAACCTGAAAGATGAAAACTATCAGGCCAAACTCGCCTTCGCCATCGCCTGCGGCTATCTGACGGCGCAGGCGGCGAAATAAGCGCGGTTTGCCTTTCTAAAAAGAAAAGGGCAAACCGCTTTTCCGGGGGGAGGCGGGAGGCTTGAAGTCTCCCATTCGTATTAAAAAAGAAAGGAACGGGCAAAGAATGGCAAAAGCAAAGACGGTGTATATCTGCTCGGCCTGTGGAGCCGAGGCGCTGCGCTGGAGCGGCAAATGCCCCTCCTGCGGCGAGTGGAACACGATGAATGAGGAGGTGGTCTCACCCTCGCCGGCGGCCGGAATCTCCTCTGCGCGGCGAACCTCCGCCATACCGACCGCCGCCCCGATCGACGCGCTCGACGTCGCCGGAGAGCACCGTTATCTTACCGGAATTGGGGAGCTTGACCGGGTGCTCGGCGGCGGCCTTGTCAAAGGCTCTATCGTCCTGCTCAGCGGCGACCCCGGTATCGGAAAATCCACCATCCTTCTGCAAATCTGCGGCCGCATGGCCGACAACTATAATATTCTCTACGTCTCTGGTGAGGAATCGGCCCGTCAGATCAAGCTGCGCGCCGAGCGCCTGGGCGTGACCGGCGGCAGCATCCTCCTGATGTCGGAGACCGACGTGCAGGGCATTTGTGAGTATATTCGCGTCTCCCGCCCGGATCTGGTGATTATCGACTCGATTCAGACCATGAATCTGGCCGATCTCAACTCGGCCAGCGGCAGCGTCACTCAGGTGCGGGAGTGCACCAATATGCTGATGCGCACCGGCAAGGGGCTGGATATCCCCATCGTCATTGTCGGACATGTGAACAAGGACGGTGCCATCGCCGGGCCGAAGGTTATGGAGCACATCGTCGACACGGTTTTGTATTTTGAAGGGGAGCGCAATCACTCCTACCGCATTTTGCGGGCCATCAAGAACCGTTATGGCTCGACCAACGAGATCGGTGTATTTGAGATGCTGGACACCGGCCTTGCAGAGGTTGAGAATCCTTCGACCGCTCTGCTTTCCGGCCGCCTGAGCGGCGTCTCGGGAAGCTGCATCGCCTGCGTGATCGAGGGCAGCCGCCCCATTCTGGCGGAGGTGCAGGGGCTGGTGACGACCACCGGCTTCGGCAACGCGCGTCGGATGACAACCGGCTTTGATTATAACCGGCTGAATCTGATCCTCGCCGTGCTGGAGAAGCGCGGCGGCTACTATTTCTCCAACATGGACTGCTATATCAACGTGGTCGGCGGCCTTCGTCTGGACGAGCCGTCCTCCGATCTGCCGGTGGCGCTGGCGCTGATCTCCAGCTTGAAGGACGCCGCCATCCCCGACAGCGTGGCCGCTTTTGGGGAAATCGGCCTCTCCGGCGAGCTGCGTTCGGTTGCCCGCGTAACCTCCCGCGTGGCGGAGTGCGCCCGCCTCGGCTTTAAAAAATGCATCCTGCCGCGCGCCTGCGTCAAGCAGATCACCGACTCTCTCCCCGGAGATATGGAGGTGATCGGCGTCCGCACGGTACGGGAAGCGGCCGCCATGATCTTTGGATAAGGTTACACGGCGTCTGCCGCGTTTGGATAAAAAGCCGAGCGGCCGACCGCTGCGGCAGCCGAACCTGCCGGACGGCCGGGTGACTCTGGCCGCCGTATCAGAGCGGGAGACAGCGCTGATTGAAGCGCTGCTCCGGCGTGGCCTCTTTGTACTCCCGATTCCGCCGGCCGCCGCGCTGGGGCAGGGGAGTACTGCCTCTCACCCGGACATGCTGCTCTGTCCCATGGGGGCAGGGCGAATTTTACTCGATCAGTCGCTGTGTGGGCTTTCGTCGTTCCTGAAAGAACAAACGTTCAATGTGCAGATTGCCTCTTTAAAATTGGAAAGCAAATACCCGAATGATTGCTGCCTCAATTGCGCGAGGGTAGGGGAGCACGCTTTCTGCGGTGGGTCGGCCGCGCCCGAGCTGATCGAGTTCTGGGAGGGCGAGGGCCTCCGGATTCACCGCGTGCGGCAGGGGTACTGTAAATGCGGTCTCTGCGTCGTGTCGGAGGAGGCGGTGATCACCGCCGATCCGGGGCTTGCGGCGGCGGCTCGGCACGCCGGGCTGGAGGTTTTGCAGATTCGACCGGGTTTCATCGAGCTGCCGGGGTACGCCTACGGCTTTCTTGGCGGCGCGTCAGGCAAGCTGGCGCCCGATCTCCTCGCCTTTTGCGGAGAGATTGAGAGTCACCCGGATTATGTGGAAATGCGTGATTTTGCGGCGAAGCACGGGGTAAGCCTCCTTTCGCTCGGCGGCGGAAGGCTGCGGGACTGCGGCGGGATTCTGCCGCTTCTGTGCATCGAGGATAGAGGAGCCGCTGTGCAGCCGACAACCGGACGGATGCTCAAACCGGGACGGGCACGATTGACTGGGGCGGCACAGTCGCCACAGGAGCGCCGAAGGCTGCATTATGCAGTTTTTAAAGAATAAAGGCCAACCGAACGCACCGGACGTCTGCGTTTGATTTCCACCTTTTAAAAAACGCCGCAAACGAGCAGAAGCGGAAAGCGGACTTATCGCGATAAATGACAGCGCTGTCCTTTTTTGGAAGAAAAGCGCAAAGCCATAAAATTCCATTACCCAAAACCTGCGGAAGCCTCCACTTGACAAGCGCGGGAAAAGGGAGTATAATTTTTACGTCAACCGAACAAAATAAATGTTTTGTTCGGTTGAGGGGAGGGCAAAAAGGGATTTAGGGGCTTTATAATGCCTCAGCAGCCCCGTGCGTGCGCCGGTGGCAAGAGCGCTGGTAAGAAAATATTTTCGATCTCACACGTTCGCTTGTGCCGCTCGTCCGGTTTGCGCTGCTGCGCGGCTTCAAACGATTCTTACACGCTCGCACATCCACACACTTCACGCCTCTATATGGACAACAGAAAATTTTTCGATAAAATCCTGTGCTTTTAATTCTTCTTTATGCTGCCGTGTTTTCGGTTATTTTCATCCATTCTTCTTTATCATATTTTATCTGCGGTCGATTTCCCGGCCGCTGCGGCAGAAGCTTTTGAACCCTTTATTCATCGGAAACCATTCCATTGGCTGGAAATGGATTTGGTTTAATCCTCATCGCACCGATGGGCGCAATCGGCGCTCTAAATACGCTTGATCGACTCGGTTGACCGGCGCGGACGGCGAAAGCAAAACAATCCGGCGTAAAATCGAACGCATGACGACCGAGCGGCTTGGACGGTCAGATTCGTTTTGCCGGTTTTTAGAAAACCTTTGCGCTTCCGGCCTTTTTTCGGCCGTATCCACCCCGACGACGCCTCCCGTCCGGAATCGTGCGGTGTTAAAGGCGGCAGAGGCTCTTTTTCTCTGTTTTGCGATTCCCTTTTCTTGTGAAACTGTTTCACGATACTTTTGAAAAAAACGAGGTGTACAAAAATCCCATGGGAAAATTTGATGAAGCGCCGCCCCTGATCCGCGACTTTTTGGTTTATGACGAGGCGGTTCGCGGCAAGGCGGGTACAACAACCGACGAGTATTACTCCGACCTCAAGACGTTTTTCCGCTATATCAAAATGGAGAAGGGCCTCTCCCCCACCGGGCAGCCGATGGAGGAAATTGACATCTCCGACGTGGATATAAGCCTGATCCGGCAGGTCACCCTCTCCGACCTGTACAGCTTTATGATCTACTGCAAATCCGAGCGCGGAAACAATGAGACGACCCGGGCACGCAAAACCGTTTGTCTGCGGATGTTCTTTAAATACCTGACGACCAAGGCCGGCCTCCTCACCGTAAATCCGGCGGAGCAGCTCGAGCTTCCCAAAGCGAGAAAATCTCTGCCGAAATACCTCACGCTGGAGCAAAGCGTCGCTTTGCTGGAGTCGGTGGACAAAGCCTCTCCCAATTACCAGCGGGATTACTGCATTCTGACGCTGTTTCTCAACTGCGGCCTGCGGCTGGCCGAGCTGTGCGGGCTGAATCTCTCCGACATTCGTTCCGATGGGACGATGCGGGTGGTCGGAAAAGGCAATAAGGAACGCACGGTCTACCTGAACGACGCCTGTGTGCAGGCGATTGCCGATTACCTGAAGGTTCGGCCGCAGGACGGGCTGAAGGGCGCCGACCGCAACGCGCTGTTTATCAGCCGGCTGGGCAAGCGTCTCGGGCGGCGGGGCGTTCAGGAGATGGTGAGTCGGCAGCTTGCCAAAATCGGCCTGGACGCTGAGGGGTATTCCGTCCACAAGCTGCGGCACACAGCTGCAACCCTCATGTACCAGCACGGAGAGGTGGATGTCCGCGTGCTGAAGGAAATTTTGGGGCACGAGAGCCTCAGCACCACGCAGATTTACACCCACGTCTCCAATGAGCAGGCCAGAGCCGCGGCGGCGGCCAATCCTCTGGCGAATATACATCCCGGGCAAAAAGAGAAGAAATAGCCTTCTGCACCGATTTTTCCTTTTTTGTACGAGGAGTCCGCCCCCGCATTATGCGTTTTGGCCGATCCGAACGGTGTAATTATATCGTCGCTCCGAACAAAAGAACGATGATCGTTTTCCCGGAAAGTTCTTTTCCCGGGAAAAGTTTTTTCAGGGAAAAGCAAAGACCGCAAAGCTGCTATGCTTTGCGGTCTTTGCTTTTTGCAACAGATCATATAAAAAAGGGGAAAGTGGATTTTATTCATTTCGTTTTGTCGGCGGTTTTGGCGGTTCGTCGTCAAAAATCGACCGACTCTGCGCGACCGAGCGATGCACCATTCGGCCGTTCTCGTACACATATTCGGGCAGCTCCGGCTCTTCCTCCGGCTGATCGTCGTCCTCCGCCTTTTCGATGGCGGCGCGCAGCCCCTCGGCCGTTTGCTCCGGATTCTCCCGATAATAGGGATCGAGAATATACTGCTGAATCACCGGAAACGCGACATAATTGAGGGTATAGGAGAGCAGCGCGGCAATCAGCATCAGGGTCACAACCACCAGCAAAATCAGCGCGCCCTGTATGCTCAGCGAAAGGTAAAAAATCAGCGCGTAAAGGCCGAGGTAAACCGCCGCCCCGAGCAGCGCCAGAAAATTCTTTCCAAGGCAGGCGATGGAGAGGATGGCCGCATTTTTCAGCATAGGCCGCATTTTCAAATTCAGCGTAACCGCCATCAGCTGCAAATACATCAGCATGGATAAAAAGAGGAAGAGCAGCACCAGCGCAAACGCAAAGGGCAGCTTGGAGAGGAACCCCTCCCCCATCAGGCCGTGATAAAAGCTGATGACCATGATAAAGGCGGAAATGCCGACATATCCGATCACCGACACGGCGGTCGATTGCTTCCAGTTCTTCTTGGCGCTTTCCCAGAAATCCTGCCAGATGAAGCATGGCTCGCCTCTGGCGAAATCGCGCGTGATCCGGGTGAGGCCTGCGTTCGCCGGCGCCAGCAGAATCACCGGCGCGAAGCAGAGCAGCAGAACGATGCCATTCTCCCCATAACCGCCGCGCAGCGCCAGCGCCAGCAGGCCGGAGATTATGGCCGCAACCGGAATCAGAACAATCAGATAAATCAGATTTACAAAGGCCAGAGACCAGAATTTGCGGAACAGGACAACAAAATAGCGGCCGAAGCCGTGTCCCTCGTCCGCACCGCGAGAGACGCCCGGACCGGGACGATCATAATTTCCAAAAAGCTTTGCCATGCATTTACTCCTTTATACTTAACGAAAAAGCAGGCGGTCGAGTCAGCAAAAAAATGAAGAGACGGCTGCCCTCTCTGATGATGCGGCAGGTTACCGCGCGCGGGGATGGAACTTCTGGTACGACATGGTGTAGCGATCCCGCATAATCTGCGCGTACACCTGCGTGGAGGAAATATCGGAATGCCCGAGCATCTCCTTGATATCCTTGAGTTGAGCGCCGTTCTCCAGCAAATGGGTGGCGAAAGAGTGGCGCAGTGTGTGGGGGGTAATATCCTTTTTTATGTTCGCCGACTTTGCATAGGCTTTGACAATTTTCCAAAAGCCCTGCCGGGTCAGAGGTTGTCCGTTCATGTTGGTGAACAGCGCCTCCTCCTCCGGGTCGTAGACAATCCGCCCTCTGACCCGGGAAAGGTAGTCGCTCACCGCCTTGATCGCCGCGGGGTACATCGGCACAATGCGTTCCCCTTTTTTGTTATGCAGGTGGAGAATGCCAATCTCCGGATTGAAATCGTGTATCTTCAGATCAATCAGCTCGGTCACCCGGATGCCGGTCGCGTACAGCAGCTCGAGCATCGCCTTGTCCCGGCAGCCCTTCGAATCCACAATGTCCGGCTGGGAGAGCAGCAGCGTGATCTCCTTCCCGGTGAGAATCTCCGGCAGCTTCTTTTCCGCTTTAGCAAGCTTGATCCCCTTGGCCGGGTTGGCGGTCACAATGCCGCAGGAAAGCAGGTATTGATAATAGCAGCGGAGTGAGGCCGACACGCGGGTAAGCGTGGCGTTCGACCGACCCTCCGCGCTGAGCAGGGCGATATACTCCGAGATAAAGGCCGCGCCGGCCGCAGAAGCGGACGTAAGCCCCTTGGAGGCGGCATAAACAGCAAACTGCGATATATCCCGAAGGTAAGATTCCAGCGTGTTGCTGGAGACCTGTTTGTCATTGATTAAATAGCCCTCAAACTCAGCGATATAGTCCGTCATCTTAACACTCCACACCCGTTCAATCCGGTCAAAAGGAAAGCCTTCCCAAAAAAGCGGCCGAAGCAATGCTGTCGAGCAAAGCGACCAGCATCAGCAATCCAAAAATCACAAGAAACCGGAAACAATAAATCTTAAAATTTGCAGCGAGGTTGTTTTCCTTTCCCAAAATGGTGCCCGAAAACAAAAGGGTGGAAAAACTGAACGCCTCCCGATAAGCCAGGAGGAGAACCATCGTCCCTCCCACCGCCGCGGGAAACAGAATCAGCAGATTGATCCACATGCCGCCGAAACCGCCGGCGGCGTAAAGGTACCCGGCACTCGCCCCGTATCCCAGCCCTTTGAAAACCAGAATCGCGGGAACCACGGCCGGTCCGGGTACAAACAGCCCGGCCAAAAATGCAGCGGCAAAGTAAGGCAGCAGCGAAGCAAGCGAGGAAAGCGTTACGCCGAAAAAGCCGGAGGCGCGCCGCCCCTCCAGCATGGAGAGAGTGCTGCTGCCGACCGTTTCGGCCAAGACGCCGCCCGCACGGACGCAGAGCGCGCCCACTCCGACGCCGATGATGAAGCAGGCGGCCAGAAAATAGAGCTTGATGCTCCCCATCTCCGGCAGGTTGTCCGAGAGATGCCGCCTGCCAAGCTTCCATTTGCGAAGATCCACGCCAACCGAAAAATTCTTCATGTTTTCACAAGCCTCCAGCATTACGTTGTCCTGCTGAATACTATGAAAACCGGACGAGATATATGCCTTTTCCGCTCTACCGCCGCATCTCAATCGAGCGAGCAATCGAGGCGTCCGCCCCTTCGCGCACCGCTTTATCAAAACCGGCCGCCTCCATAGCCGAGAGGCCGGCCACCGTTGTGCCGCCGGGAGAAGAGACCATCTTGATCAGCTCGTCCAGAGACATGCCGCTTTCCAGAATCATGTGTGCGCTGCCGATCAGCGTCTGCGCCATTAGGCGGGTTGCCGCCTCCTCCGGGAGGCCGGCCGCCACACCGCTCTCGATCACGTTTTTCGCAAAGCGGAAAACAAAGGCGGGCGCACTGCCGCTGACCGCAATCACGGCGTCGATCATACTCTCCTCCACCTCGACCGTGACGCCGGAAGCGTCAAAAGCGCCCCGGACAAAACGGAACTCCTCATCCGAGACGGGCGGCAGCTTGACCAGCGCCGACGCGCCGTTCCCGGTCAGCAGGGGGGTGTTCGGCATGACCCGGATTACCTTGCAATCCCAGCCGATCTGCTTCTTCACATAATCGGTGGTGACGCCGGCCGCCACATCTACCAGGCAGTGTGCCGACGTAACAAAGCCGGAAATTTCATCCAGCACCGCCTCATATACCTGAGGCTTGATCGTCAAAAAGACGTATTTGCAATTGTTTACAACATCTGCCGCCGACTTCGCAGCCGCTACGCCATATGTTGCGGAAAGGCGAAACGCCTTTGCTCCATCCAGGTCATAAGCCAGAATCTTTTCCGATTTTATGTAACCCGAACCGACCATTCCGCCGATGATGGCGTCGGCAATGTTGCCGCAGCCGATAAATCCAACCTGTTCAATTTCCATTTTCACAATCTCCAAAAACAACTGTAATTCAATGTTTTTCAGCTTTCGAAAAGCCACAACTATATTTATACACCAAAAGCTGCC
>OMNU01001299.1_pt1 | contig 11164 bp, 6 predicted proteins | sample 1673511 | NCBI WGS metagenome assembly OMNU01 (sample SAMEA103958113, study PRJEB25191) | human gut metagenome | reverse complement strand
GTGAGCTGCAAACGGTAGGTGTCACGGGCGACGGGCGCGTTTTCCGCAATGGTGAAAACTCTCTGCTGCACGGCTTACTCCGCGTGGATCGTGGACACGGCCAGCGTCGTCTCCTCGAGCACGTCGAGCAGTACGCGCACCGTATCGAGCGAGGTAAAGACGGTCACGCCGTTTTCCACCGCGCAGCGCCGGATCGCGGCGCCGTCCTGCGCGTGGACGCTCGAATGGATGGAGCGGGTGTTGATGATGTAGCTGACGTAGCCGCTGCGGATGGAATCGAGGATCTCGTGGCTGCCGTCGCTGATCTTGCCGCGCACGCGCGTGCGGATGCCGAAGGACTTGAGGTAGGCAGCCGTGCCTGCGGTCGCCTCGATGTTAAAGCCCATCTCATAGAACCGGCGCACGAGCGGCAGGCCCTCGGGCTTGTCCTCATCGGCCAGTGTCACGAACACGGTGCCGTAGTTCTGCACGTTCATGCCGGAGGCCTGCAGCGCCTTGTACATGGCGCGCGAGAGCTTCTTGTCGTAGCCGATGGCCTCACCCGTGGACTTCATCTCCGGGGAGAGGTAGGCGTCCAGCCCGTGGAGCTTGGCAAAGGAGAACACCGGCGCCTTGACATAGCAGCGCTCTTTTTCCGGCGGATACAGGTCGAAGATGCCCTGCTCCTTGAGGCTCGTGCCGAGGATGACGTTGGTGGCGATGTCCGCGAGCTGATAGCCCGTAGCCTTCGACAAAAACGGCACCGTGCGCGACGAGCGGGGGTTGACCTCGATGATGTAGACATGGTCGCTCTTATCGACGATGAACTGGATGTTATACAGGCCGACGATGCCGATGCCCAGACCGAGCTTCTTGGCATAGGTCAGGATCGTGCCCTTGACCTTGTCGGAGATGGAAAACGGCGGGTAGACGCTGATGGAGTCGCCGGAGTGGACACCGGTGCGCTCGACCAGCTCCATGATGCCGGGCACGAACACGTCTCTGCCGTCGCAGATGGCGTCGACCTCGACCTCGCGGCCGGAGATGTACTTATCGACCAGCACGGGCTTGCCCTCGCCGGTGCGCACGGCGTTCTGCAGATAGTGGCGCAGCATCTCGTCGTCGGCCACGATCTCCATGGCGCGGCCGCCCAGCACGAACGACGGGCGCACCAGCACCGGATAGCCCACCGTGTGCGCAGCCTTGAGACCGTCGTCCAGATTCGTCACCGCCGCGCCCATCGGCTGCGGAATGTTCAGCTCGAGCAGCAGCTTTTCAAAGCAGTCGCGGTTTTCCGCGCGCTCGATCGCAGCGCAGTCCGTGCCGATGATCTGCACGCCGCGCATCATGAGCGGCTGCGCCAGATTGATGGCCGTCTGGCCGCCGAGGCTGGCGATCACCTGATCGGCCTGCTCCTCGTGCAGGATGTTCATGACATCCTCGGGCGTGAGGGGCTCGAAATACAGCTTATCGGCGGTCGTGTAATCGGTGGAGACCGTCTCGGGGTTGTTGTTGATGATGATGGCCTCATAGCCCGCGCGCCGGATGGTCTGCACCGCGTGGACGGTGGAGTAGTCAAACTCCACGCCCTGACCGATGCGGATCGGGCCTGCGCCGAGCACGACGACCTTCTTCTTGTCCGAGCGGCGCGCCTCGCTCTTTGCGCCGGGGGCGTAGGTGGAGTAGAAATAGGGGATGTAAGCGCCGGTGTGGCTGGTGTCCACCATCTTGTAGGCGGGGTAGAGCCCCAGCTGCACGCGCTGGGCATACACATCCTCCTCGCGCACGCCCCAGAGCCGCGCGATGTAGGGGTCACAGAAGCCCATCTGCTTGGCCCGCTTGAGCGTCTCTCCGTCGCCCTTGTGCGCGCAGAGCGTCTGCTCCATGTCCACGATGCCGCGGATGGTCTCGAGGAAGTAGGGCGTGATCATCGTCAGCGCGGCGACCTCGTCCACGCTCGCGCCCAGACGCAGCAGCTGCGCGACGGCAAAGAGGCCGTCGTCACGGAACTGGCGCAGGTACTCGGTCAGCTCCGCCTTGGTCATGTTCTGGAACTTCGGCAGCCAGAGGTGCTGCGCGCCGATCTCCAGCGAGCGGACGGACTTGAGCAGGCACTCCTCGAGCGTGCTGCCGATGCCCATGACCTCGCCCGTGGCCTTCATCTGCGTGCCGAGCGTGTTGGCGGCGGTCGAGAACTTATCGAACGGGAAGCGCGGCAGCTTTGCGACCACGTAGTCCAGCGACGGCTCGAACGCGGCCGTCGTGTTGGCGACGGCGATCTCGTCGAGGTTCATGCCGACGGCGACCTTGGCCGTGACGCGCGCGATGGGATAGCCGCTGGCCTTGCTCGCCAGCGCCGACGAGCGGGAGACGCGGGGGTTGATCTCAATGAGGAAGTACTCCGAGGTCTTGGGGTTGAGCGCAAACTGCACGTTGCAGCCGCCCTGGATCTTCAGCGTACGGATGATCTTGATCGCGCTGTCGTTGAGCATCTTCATGTCATGGTCGCTGAGCGTCATGATCGGCGCGACGACGGCGGAGTCGCCGGTGTGCACGCCCACGGGGTCGATGTTCTCCATGCCGCAGATGGTGATGGCGCGGTCGGACGCATCGCGCATGACCTCAAACTCGATCTCCTTATAGCCCTTGACGCTCTTTTCGATCAGCACCTGATGGATAGGCGAGAGCTTGAACGCCTGCATGCCCAGCTCGACGAGCTGCGCCTCGTCGTCGGCAAAGCCGCCGCCCGTGCCGCCGAGCGTGAACGCCGGGCGCAGCACGACCGGATAGCCGATGGCCGCGGCCGCGGCCTTGGCCTCCTCGAGGTTGTAGGTGATCTGCGACGGGATGACCGGCTCGCCGATGCTCTGGCAGAGCTCCTTGAACTGCTCGCGGTCCTCGGCGCGGCGGATGCTGTCGCTGTCCGTGCCGAGAAGCTCGACCTGGCACTCCTTGAGCACGCCCTTCTGCTCGAGCTGCATCGCCAGATTCAGGCCGGTCTGGCCGCCGATGCCCGGGACGATCGCGTCCGGGCGCTCCTTGCGCAGGATACGCGCCACATACTCCAGCGTCAGCGGCTCCATGTACACCTTGTCCGCGACGGAGGTATCCGTCATGATCGTGGCAGGGTTGGAGTTGACGAGAATGACCTCGTACCCCTCCTCCTTGAGCGACAGGCACGCCTGCGTGCCGGCATAGTCAAACTCAGCGGCCTGACCGATGACGATCGGGCCGGAGCCGATGATCATAATTTTCTTCAGATCCGTTCTCTTGGGCATGTGATTTCCTCCTCAGTACGTAAAAAGTCCTGTATGTCATATATTTAATATGTAAATGAAGGGCGCTCAGTCCTGCGCGTCCTGCCAGACGACGGCGCCGCCGCAGACGTTGCGCACGCACCGCCCGTAGACCGTCTGTCCGGCGAAGGGCGTGCTCTTTCCCATGGAGCAAAACTGCGCCGGGTCGATGCGGTACTCCGTGTTCAGGTCCCAGACGGCATAATCGTCCGCACGCAGCGGGAAGCCGAAGCGCTTTCTGGGGTTGACCGCCATGAGCTCCACGAGCTTGTCGAGCGTCAGCACGCCGGTGCGCACAAGGTGGGTATAGAGCACGGGAAACGCCGTCTCAAGGCCGACGATGCCCATGGCGCTCCCGGCGAGGCCCCTGGCCTTTTCCTGCGCGCTGTGCGGGGCGTGGTCGGTCGCGATCATGTCCACCGTGCCGTCGAGGATGCCCTCGATGAGCGCCTGCCGGTCGGCCTGCGTGCGCAGGGGCGGGTTCATCTTGAAGCTGCCGTCCTCGTGCAGGTCGTCCTCGGTCAGCACGAGGTAGTGCGGTGCGGTCTCGCAGGTGACGTCCAGCCCCTGCGCCTTCGCCCGGCGGATGAGCGCCACACTCTCCTTGGTGGACACGTGGCACATATGATAGGCGCAGCCTGTCTCGCGCACCAGCTCGAGATCGCGCTCCAGCTGCCGCCACTCACTCTCGCTGCTGATGCCCTTGTGCCCGTGGGCGCGGGCATACGCGCCGTCGTGGATATAGCCGCCGTGCAGGAGGGTGTTGTCCTCGCAGTGCGCGGCGATGAGCTTGCCGAGGCTTGCCGCCTTGCGCATCGCGGCGCGCATCACGTCCGTATCCTGCACGCCGCTGCCGTCGTCGGAAAAGCCGGCGACATAGGGCGCGAGCTGCTCCATGTCCGCAAGCTCCCTGCCGCCGCGGTGCGCGGTGATCGCGCCGTAGGGCGTCACATCGATGACCGCATCCGTGCGGATGCGCTCCAGCTGGGGGGCAAGCGTCTGCAAACTGTCCGGCGCCGGATCCAGATTGGGCATGGCGCACACGCGGCTGTATCCGCCGTGCGCCGCAGCAAGCGTGCCGGACGAAATGGTCTCCTTATAAGAAAAACCCGGCTCACGAAGATGTACATGCACATCTACGAAACCAGGTAATACCACGAAAGAAGAAATATCAAGTTCGTCACCGGCAATGCTGCCGCTGCCAAGAAAAACAGAATCACGGTTGCCGGGAAAAAGATCCCACCCAAATGTCTGCATATTCTCTGCGGCCGCAACCATTTTTCCTCGCCTCATTTCTGCCGAATCGCAAATTTTTGATATGATATCACATAATCGTCCGGTCTGTCAACAAATCCGGCGGCTTTGCGCGCCGTCTTTTTGCACGAAAAATTCCGTCATTTTCCGTTCCGCGTTGACACGCATCTCTGCGCCAAGAACCGGATACAGACAGACACGGCGGCGCGCCCGTTTGGGCGCGCCGCCGTGTGCTTCAGAGCAATTTCAGCACCCCGTCGCCGTAGTCGGCGCATGTCGCGCCGTCCGGCTGGCCGGTGATGACGGCCGGGCAGGCGTCGAGCGCCGCCTCGAGCCGGTCGGCCGCGGCCGCGCGGCCAATGTGCCGCAGCAGCATGACCTCTGCGCGCAGGATGCTCTGGGGGTTGGCGTAGTCGCCCATGCCGCGCTCGATCATGCGCGGCGCCGAGCCGTGGATGGCCTCGAACATGGCGTAGCGGTCGCCGATGTTGGCGCTGCCCGCCGTGCCGACGCCGCCCTGGAGCTGCGCGGCCTCGTCGGTGATGATGTCGCCGTAGAGGTTCGGCAGCAGCAGCACCTGAAAGCCGCTGCGCACCCGCTCGTTGACGAGGTTCGCCGCCATGATATCAATATAGTAGTCATCGACGGTGATCTCGGGATAATCGGCGGCCACCTCGTGGCAGAGGGCGGTGAACTTGCCGTCCGTCTTTTTGAGGATGTTCGCCTTCGTGACGACGGTCACGCGCGTCTTGCCGTTGCGCCGGGCATAGTCGAACGCCGCGCGGGCGATGCGGCGCGTGCCGGGGTCGGTCGTGACCTTGAAGTCCACGGCCATGCCGGGCAGCTCCACACCGCGGCTGCCGAGGGCGTACTCGCCCTCCGTGTTCTCGCGGAAGAACGTCCAGTCGACGCCCTGCTCGGGAATGGTCACGGGGCGGACGTTCGCGTAGAGGTCGAGCGCGCGGCGCAGCTTCACGTTCGCGCTCTCGAGCCCGCCGCCCATGGGCGTCGTCGTCGGGCCCTTGAGCAGCACGTCGCAGGCCATGATTTCAGAGAGCACATCGTCCGGCACGGCCTGGTTGCAGGCCAGCCGGTTTTCGATCGTGAGACCGCGGATGCGCCGCAGGGCGATGCTGCCGCGCGCGATCTCATCGGCGAGCAGCACCTCGAGCACGCGCACCGCCTGCTCCATGATGATCGGGCCGATGCCGTCGCCGTCGACAAGACCGATGGTCACGGTCGCTTTTTTCGTATAGTCCACCCGCTCGGCGGTCATGCCCGCAACGCGGGCCTGCTGCTCAGTCAGCAGCGTGCGAAACGCCGCACAGGCGCGGTCAATATCGTTCATAGTGCATGCTCCTTTGTGTAGTTGAGCAGTCCGCCGGCGAGCAGGATGGCCTGCTGCCGCTCGGTAAGGCTGCACACGACGGAGTAGGCCTTGCCCGCCGCCGTGTCCGTGAGCGTCAGGCTGCCCGCCGCCATTCCGGCGCGGATATCGTCGATGCGCAGCCGCGCGCCGGGCTGCAGCGCGTCGTAATCGTCCGGGTTTTCAAACGTCAGCGGCAGGATGCCGGCGTTGATGAGGTTGGCCGCATGGATGCGCGCGAAGCTCTTGGCCACGACGCAGCGGATGCCGAGATACATCGGCACGAGCGCCGCGTGCTCGCGCGACGAGCCCTGCCCGTAGTTGCTGCCGCCGACGATGATGCCGTCCCCGGCCGCTTTGGCGCGCGCCGGAAAGGTCGGGTCGCAGACCGTGAAGCAAAACTCCGCCAGCTTCGGGATGTTCGAGCGATACGGCAGGATCTTCGCCCCCGCCGGCATGATGTGGTCGGTCGTGATGTTGTCGCCCACCTTGAGCACGAGCTCCGCCGTGAGCGTGTCGGCAAAGGGCCTGCTCTGCGGGAAGGGCTGGATGTTCGGCCCGCGCAGCACCTCCACCGCGTCCGCCTCGTCCGCCGGGGCGGGCGGCAGCACGGCGCTGTCGTCGATGCGAAACTGCTCCGGCAGCGTGACGGCCGGCATGGGGCCGAGCGTCTGCGGGTCGGTGATCGTGCCGGTGAGCGCGGCGGCGACGGCCGTCTCCGGGGACACGAGGTAGACCTGCGCGTCCTTCGTGCCGCTGCGGCCGAGGAAGTTGCGGTTGAACGTGCGCAGGCTCACGCCGCCGGAGTTGGGCGAGAAGCCCATGCCGATGCACGGGCCGCACGCGCACTCGAGCAGGCGCGCGCCGCTGGCGAGGATGTCCGTGAGCGCGCCGCAGTCGGCCAGCATGGTCAGCACCTGCTTCGACCCCGGCGAGATGGACAGGCTCACGCCCGGGGCGATGGTCCTGCCCTTGAGCAGGGCTGCGACCTTGAGCATATCGAACAGAGACGAATTCGTGCACGAGCCGATGCAGACCTGATCGACCTTCGTGCCCGCGAGCGTTTCCACGGGGACGACGTTGTCCGGGCTGTGCGGGCAGGCGATCATGGGCTGCAGCGTGTTGAGGTCGATGTCAATGATGCGGTCAAAGCGCGCGTCCGGGTCGCTCGCAAGGGGGATAAAGTCCGCCTCGCGCCCCTCGGCGGCGAGGAAGGCGCGCGTCACGTCGTCCGACGGGAAGATGGACGTCGTCGCGCCGAGCTCGGTGCCCATGTTCGTGATCGTGGCGCGCTCGGGCACGGACAGCGCCGCGATACCCGGCCCGCCCCACTCGATGATCGCGCCGACGCCGCCCTTGACCGACAGGATGCGCAGCAGCTCGAGGCTGATGTCTTTGGCCGTGACGTAGGGCCGCAGCGTGCCGGTGAGGTTGACCTTGAACATTTTCGGCATCGTGATGTAGTACGCGCCGCCGCCCATGGCGACCGCGACGTCCATGCCCCCCGCGCCGAAGGCCAGCATGCCGATGCCGCCGCCGGTGGGCGTGTGGCTGTCCGAGCCGATGAGCGTCTTGCCCGGCTTGCCGAAGCGCTCGAGCTGCACCTGGTGGCAGATACCGTTGCCCGGGCGGGAGAACCAGACGCCGTGCTTTTTGGCCACGGTCTGGAGGTAGCGGTGGTCGTCCGCGTTTTCAAAGCCGGACTGCAGCGTGTTGTGGTCGACATAGGCCACGCTCAGCTCGGTCTTCACGCGCGGGATGCCCATCGTCTCAAACTCCAGATAGGCCATCGTGCCGGTGGCGTCCTGTGTGAGCGTCTGGTCGATGCGCAGCGCGATCTCGCTGCCGGGCGTCATGTCGCCGTGCAGCAGGTGGGCACGGATGATTTTCTGAGCAAGGGTCTCACCCATGGTTTTTCAGCCTCCCCATCATACTTTCTTTTGCGTGGATGGTGTGCTCGGTCGTGAGCTCGGCGGCGCGGTCGGCGTCGCCGGCGGCGATGGCGTCGAAGATGGCGCGGTGCTCCTTCACGACCTGCGCCGTGCGCTTTGCGTCGGCGATGGACGCCTTGCGGTAGCGGCGGGTCTTGCGGTGCAGCGGGACGAGCGTGTCGCTGATGACGGCGTGGCCGCCCATGTCGCAGATGACGTCGTGGAACTGGTCGTCCATCTCGCGCAGGTGCTCGGCGTCGCGCTTTTCAAAGTAAAACTCCTGCAGGTCCATGATGTGGCGCAGGCGCGCAAGGCCCTCGGGCGCGGCGTTTTTCGCCGCGTAGTAGGACGCGAGCCCCTCGATCTTGCAGCGGATGTCCATGATGTCCACCAGATCCTCGGCCGTGATGCCGAGCACGACGGAGCCCTTGCCGGTGTCGGCGATGAGGTGCTCCTGCTCGAGGCGGCGCAGCGCCTCGCGGATGGGCGTGCGGCTGACGTTGAGCTGCTCGACGAGCCGCAGCTCCGTGAGCACCTCGCCGCGCGGGTACACGCCCTGAATGATATCGGATTCCAGCCGCTCAAACACCTGATCGGCCAGCGTAACGGTACGGAAATCTTTCATGCTTCCCTCCTGTCAGACCTGCGCGAAGCGGCCGGGGGCCAGCTCCGCGATCTTGGCGTTGAGTTCTTTGGCGGACAGGACGGTCTGGCGGCCGTCCTCGTATTCCGCATCCACCCAACCCTTGAGCGCAAGCACGAGCGGGTCGTGCTTGTCGATCTGCCGCTCGCCGGTCAGGCGGTAATTCTGGTTGATCCAGTAGGCGATGCCCGCAAGGCCGGACGTCTTGGCGACCTGCACGGACGCCGGGCGGTTGAGCAGCTTCTCGGTGTCGAAGATCGTGTAGATCTCGGCGTCCTTGAGCAGGCCGTCGGCGTGGATGCCGGCGCGCGTGACGTTGAAGTCGCGCCCGACGAACGGCGTCATCGGCGGGATGCTGTAGCCGATCTCGTGCTGGAAGTAGTCGGCGATCTCGGTGATGACGGTCGGGTCCATGCCGTCGAGCGAACCGCGCAGCGACGCGTACTCGAATACCATCGCCTCGAGCGGGATGTTGCCCGTGCGCTCACCGATGCCGAGCAGCGAGCAGTTGACCGCGCACGCACCGTAGAGCCACGCGGTCGAGGCGTTGACGACCGCCTTGTAAAAGTCGTTGTGCCCGTGCCATTCGAGGCACTCGCTCGGCACGTCGGAGTACTGCTGCAGGCCGTAGACGATGCCAGCCACGCTGCGCGGCAGCGCCGCCTCCGTGTAGGGGATGCCGTAGCCCATGGTGTCGCACGCGCGGATCTTGACCGGGATGCCCGCCTGGCGCGAGAGCTTTTGCAGCTCGTTGACAAACGGCACCACAAAGCCGTAAAAGTCGGCGCGCGTGATGTCCTCGAGGTGGCAGCGCGGGACGACGCCGGCCTCAAACGCGTCGGCCACGGTGGCGAGGTAGTAGTCCATGGCCTGACGGCGCGTCATCTTCATTTTCTTGAAGATGTGGTAGTCGCTGCAGCTGACGAGGATGCCCGTCTCGCGGATGCCGAGGTCGCGCACGAGGCGAAAGTCCTCCTTCGTCGCGCGGATCCACGTCGTGATCTCCGGGAACTTCAGCCCCAGCTCCATGCACTTTTCGAGCGCCTCGCGGTCTTTCTTGCTGTAGATGAAAAACTCCGTCTGCCGGATGATGCCGTACGGCCCGCCGAGCCGCGACAGGTACTTATAAATATTGACGATCTGGTCGACCGTGTACGGCTCCACGGACTGCTGCCCATCGCGCAGGGACGTGTCCGTGATCCAGATCTCCTCGGGCATGTTCATCGGCACGCGCCGGTGGTTGAACGGCACCTTCGGCACCGCGCCCTGCGTGTAAATGTCGCGCTGGAGGTTCGGCTCCGCCACGTCCTGGAGCGAATATTTATACGCATTCTGCTCCAGCAAATTCGTCTTTCCGGATATTTCAAGCATGGCAGTGGGGCTCCTTTCTATTGCTTTGTATTATTGTATACAATTATACACATGATCGCGCCGTTGTCAACGCGCAAATGTTCACAATTTTCCGCTTGCTTTCCGGGCGGATGCTGGTATAATACAAAATCGTTCAAAATTGAACTATTTTGGGAGGCGACCATCGTGCTCAACGCATCTCAGGTCTATACCTACACGCGCCGCATCCTCGACGCTTACGCCGCCGTCATGCAGCCGCTGAGTGCGGAGCTGGACATGGCGCAAAATGCCGTGGACATTCTGCTCTTTCTGGCCAACAATCCGGGGCTGGACACCGCGCGCGACATCTGCACGTACCGGAAGCTCAAGCCGGGCATCGTGTCGTTCCACGTGGACAATCTCGTGCGCGGGGGCTACCTGCTGCGCACGCGCGACCCCGGCGACCGCCGCCGCTGCCGGCTCGTGTGCACAGACAAGGCGGCGCCGATCATCGCGCGCGGTCAGGCGCTGCAGGAGCAGTTCGCCGCGCAGATGTCTGCGGGCCTCGCGCCCGAAGCGCTCGAAACGTTTCAGCACTGTCTGACGGCGTTCGCGCAGAATCTCGACCGCATGGCCAACAGGGAGGAAAGTTAAATGCAGCAGGACAAAACATTTCTCGGCACGGAGCCGGTCGGACAGCTTCTGCGCCGGCTCGCGATCCCGACGGTGATCGCGCAGCTCGTCAATATGCTCTATAACCTTGTTGACCGCATCTACATCAGCTACATTCCCGACGTGGGCACGCTCGCGCTGACGGGGCTGGGCGTCTGTCTGCCGATTATCCTGCTGGTTTCGGCGTTCGCGGCGCTGTGCGCATCCAGCGGCGCACCGCTTGCGTCCATCGCCATGGGGCAGCGAAATCACGAGAAGGCGGAGGGGATTTTGGGCAGCTGCACGGCGCTGCTGCTGTGCGTTTCGGCAGTGCTGACGGTTGTGCTTTCCTGCTTTTACACGCCGATTCTGCTGGCGTTCGGCGCAACGGAGGATGCCCTGCCCTACGCCCAGCGCTATATTGCCATTTACAGCCTCGGCACGGTGTTCGTGCAGCTGTCTCTCGGCTTGAACCCGTTCATCACCGCGCAGGGCTTCTCCAAGGCGGGGATGCTGACGGTGCTGATTGGCGCGGTGCTGAACACGCTGCTTGACCCGCTGTTCATCTTCGTTTTCCACATGGATGTGCAGGGCGCGGCGCTGGCGACGGTGATTTCACAGGCCGTGAGCGCGGCGTTCGTCCTGCGCTTCCTGACCGGCAGGCAGACGATACTGCACCTGAAGCGCCGTCTGCTGCGGCTGAACTGGAAGCTGC
>OMNU01001283.1_pt1 | contig 11229 bp, 10 predicted proteins | sample 1673511 | NCBI WGS metagenome assembly OMNU01 (sample SAMEA103958113, study PRJEB25191) | human gut metagenome | reverse complement strand
TGGAGCGGCGTCTCGCGGGGGCAGAGAATCAGCTGTCTTCTCTCCTTCAGAGTTACATCCCCTGCGCGTGCAATTAGCGTTGCGTCATATCCGTGGCAAATAGCGGAAAGCGTCTTCATGCTGCATGGCAAAACCACCATGGTGTCAACGGGATAGGAGCCGCTGGCAATCGGCGCGCTGAAATCAGCATTGTCATAAACCGTGTCTGCCAGTACGCAGACCTCGGAGATTTGATAATCTGTTTCTAAGAGGATATTCTGACTTGCCGCCTCGCTGAGAATCAGGGATGTGCGGACGTCCTCATTCTCCTTTAATTTTTCAAGCAATCGGATTCCCAGAATCACGCCGCTGGCGCCGGTCAGCGCCACTACGATATTACGCATTTTCATTCTCCTCACAAAACGCTGCACAGACCTTCAGCACAAGCGCGCACAGCCTTTGAATTTCCTCCGGGGAAATCCGATCAAAATGAATCCCGCAGAGCACGGCTGTATTTTTTCCGATCGTTTTGGCAATTCTATATGCTATTTCATTGCCGAGGCTACTGTCGCGATGCCCAAGCAGGCTGAGATTCGACACGCTGGCGCATGTGCCCTCCCGGTAGGGCTGAGCCAGAGAGAGGCTTCCGATATGTGCACGATCGCCGCCGGAGCAGATCACCATCAGATCTCCGCCAATGGTTTCAAACCGCAGCTCTACGGGGCGGTTCTGAAATACTTCCGTATAAGTTTTTACCATGCCGGCACCTCCACTAGGTGGAATCGCGCAGAATCAGCTTTGTCGCAATCGTTTCGGATGCTACGGGTTTTCCCTCTATCATCTGCAGCAGCATCCTAGCGCCGCTCTGCCCGCTTAAAATTTTCTCCTGGTCAATGGTCGTCAAAGCTGGTGTCGTAAAGGCAGAAGCCTCCGAATTGCCGTACCCGATGATTGCAACATCCTCCGGCACGCGCAGGCCCATCTTATGCGCGCAACTGAGCGCGCCGATAGCCGACAGGTCGTTCATCGCCAAAATGGCGTCCGGCTTCTGCTCCTTAAAGAGCCTTTCTGCCGCATATTTACCCTCATCGTAATGATAAAAGCCCGGAACAATCAACGCTCTGTCCGCGCAAATGCCATGCTTTTCCAGACCGCGAAAATAACCGCGTTCTTTGATTCGGGACTCCTCCAGACCGGGGATGCCGGAAATCAGTCCGATTTTCTTTCTTCCTCGAGAAAGCAGATGCTCAACGGCCTGACAGGCGCCGCCTTCAAAATCCGCCCGGACGCCGACCAGATTGCCGTGGTCATACAGGCGGTTGATAAATGTCATGGGGATATTATGCTGTTGATAGATTCTTTGCCAATGCACAAAGGGATCCTCCGTCGAGGCCGAGCCGATGGTGATGAGCAGCTTTTCCACGCCCTTTTCGCCGAGCTTCGCGGCGGCGGCCCTGAGGGTACCTTCGCGCGTCAGCTGGCGCACGTTCATTTCATAGATTACAGCCTGGTAGCTCCACTCGGGATGCAGCATAATTTGCGAATTTTAATACGTAACCGGATTCCGGGACGTCAAATGTACGTTTTTTTCCGGAAAAAATCCGGGCTGCGGCCGAATCGGGTGAAAATGGGACAAAATAGCTGGGCGGGCGGGTATGTTTATTTCATAAAAAATTACTACCTTTGCGCACGATATAAAACGCCTTATACAAAAACAAAACGCTCTAAGTAATAAAATGAAGCATTTCCGCCTCTTAGTCCCGGCCATCCTGGCCCTGCTGGTCTCGTCCTGCGCCTCGCAGAAACGTGCCTGGTACCTGCAGGACGCGAACCCGTTTACGCCCGAACAAATCGCCGAAAGCGGCCAGATACGGATCAAGCCCCTCGACCGGCTGACGATCGTGGTCAACAGCAAAGACCCCGAACTGGCAGTGCCGTTCAACTCGTCGACCTCGCTGAGTTCCGTGACGGGAGTCGCCTCGTACAGTTCGGCGACCAACCAGTCGCTGCAGATCCGCACGGTGGACGAGAACGGCATGCTCGACATGCCCGTGATCGGGAAGATCGACTGCAAGGGAAAAACCCGCAGCGAACTGGCGCAGCTCATCGCCGACAAGATCGTCGAGGGCGGGTATATCAACGACCCGTCGGTCAACGTGCAGTTCGCCGACATGAAGATTTCGGTCGTCGGCGAAGTAGCCCGCCCGGGACAGTACGACGTCACGCGCGACAAGATCTCGATCTTCGACGCCCTGGCCATGGCCGGCGACCTGACGATCTACGGCATCCGTACGGACGTGGCCGTGGCCCGCGAAGTGGACGGCGTACGCACGATCGAATACCTCGACCTCACATCGAAAGACCTCTTCAACTCGCCGGCGTTCTACATCCAGCAGAACGACGTGATCTATGTCAAGCCCAATAAATACAAGGCACAGGCCGGTGAGATCAGCCAGAACCGCAACTTCTACCTCTCGCTCGTAGGTACGGCCATCTCCGTGGCGACGCTTATCATAACCTTAACCAAATAAGCCGGGCCATGACCGAATACAACAACCAGCAGCAACACCTGCAGAACGACGAGTACGAAAACGGCAGCGGCCTCACGCTGCACGACCTGTTACAGATGGTTCTGGCCAACTGGTACTGGTTCGCCTTGTCGGTGCTCATCTGCCTCGGCGTGGCCTATTACTACCTGGCCAGCACCCCGAAGATATACAGCCGTACGGCCACCATCCTCGTAAAGGACAGCCGCAAGGGCGGCGACATGGAGCTGGGCGTTTTCAGCGACCTGGTAGGTTTCCAGAACCGCCGCAACGTCGACAACGAGGTCTACATCCTCCAGTCGCACAGGCTGATGTCGGAGGTGGTGAAGCGCCTCCACCTGACGGTCAACTATTCCGTACGGGACGGGCTGCGGACGCTCGACCTCTACGGCCGCTCGCCCATCGAGGTCGATTTCATCGACGACGACAACCAGCGCCTTTCGCTGGAGGTGACCGAACTCGAGGACGGCCGGATCAAGCTGGCGGACTTCGACGACAAGTACCTCACCAAGCAGGAGAAGCGCAGGGTCATCCGCGCCCAGTACGGCGACACGATCCCCACCCCGCTGGGGCAGATGGTCGTACACAAGACGCCGTTCATGGACTCGACCTACGTGGACAGGCCCATCACCGTCACCAAGAGTTCGCCGATGGTCACGACGAACGCCTACCGCGCCACCGTAAAGAGCGACGTGGCCAACAAACAGGCGTCGATCGTCACCATCTCGATGAACAGTTCCGTACCCAAGCGTGCCGAGGACGTGATCAACACGCTGATCGCCGTGTACGAAGAGGACGCCATCGCCGACAAGCGGCAGGTATCGGTCGTGACCAACGCCTTCATCAAGGAGCGTATGCTGGCCATCGGACGGGAACTGGGCGTCGTGGACAGCGAAATCGAGGGGATCAAGAAGAGCAACCAGATGATCGACATCACCTCGGAGGCTACCCGATCCATTACCGAGAGCAGCAAATTCAAGGTCGAAGGGCTTTCGATCGAAAACCAGATCAGCGTCGCCAACTACATCCGCGACTACCTCGACGACCCGTCGCACGCGGGGGATCTGATCCCGATGGTCGCCTCGCTGACCAACAACGGGATCGTCGCCCAGATCACCGAATATAACGACGCCATCCTGCGCCGCCAGAAACTGCTCGAAAACAGTTCGGAACGCAACCCCGTGATCCAGGACATGGACAACGTGCTGGCTGCCGTGCGCCGCTCGATCATCGCTTCGCTCAACTCGCACGTCTCGACGCTCGAAATACAGCTTTCGAACATGCGCAAGGAGGAGGCGCTGGCCAATCACCGCATATCCACCATGCCGTCGCAGGAGAAAGTCCTGTTAGACATCATGCGCCAGCAGAAGATCAAGGAGGAGCTGTTCCTCTACCTGCTCAACAAACAGGAGGAGACGCAGCTCAACTATGCCGTCGCCGAAAGCAATTCGCGTACGATCGACCAGGCATACGGCAGCCCCAGGCCCGTGTCGCCCCGTTCGATGATCATCCTGGGCATCAGCCTGCTGGCCGGCCTTGCGATCCCCTTCGGCATCATCTACCTGATCGGCATGCTCGACACGACCATCCGCGGCCGCAAGGACATCGAAGAGAACATCAGCGCCCCGTTCCTGGGTGACATTCCCTTCCTCGAAGGCGAGAACAAGGGCGGCATCGTCGTCCGGGAAACCGGCCGCGACGCATTGTCCGAGGCTTTCCGCATCCTGCGTTCGAACATGACCTTCATGAACGTATCGTCGGGCAAGGAGATCAAGTGCGTGCTCTTCACTTCGTCCGACCCCCATGCGGGCAAGACGTTCGTGGCGATGAACCTGGCGATGACGCTCGCCACGGCCGGGAAGCGGGTCGTACTGATCGACCTCGACCTGCGCCGCCACGCGCTCTCCACGACACTGGGCCGCAGCAACAGCAAGAAAGGCATCACGAGCTACCTGGCCGGGACGATCACCGACATCGGCGAACTGATTACGCCGATGGACGTACACAAGAATCTCGACGTGATCTGCGCCGGCATCCAGCCGCCCAACCCCACGGAGATGCTGCTTTCGGATCGCCTGGACAAACTGATCGCAGAGCTGCGGGAGAGCTACGACTATGTATTCATCGACAGCACCCCGGCCATGTCTGTCGCCGACGCGGTCATCACCGACCGGCTGGCTGACCTCTGTATCTATATCGTGCGCGAAGGCGTGCTCGACCGCCGGCAGCTGCCCGACATCGAACGGCTTTACCGCGAGAAGAAATTCCGCAACATGTGCGTCGTACTCAACGGCACGCGCACCCGCCGCCACGGATACGGTTACGGCTATGGGTACGGATATGGCTACGGGTACGGATACGGGTATGGATACGACGATTACAAGGAGACCAGCTACCGCAAGCGCCTGAAAATCTTCTTCAGCAAAATCGGACGTAAAATAAGGAACAAGAAATAAATGGCTATACGCAATGCATTGATCGCCGTCGATTTCGACGGGACGGTCGTGACACACGCATATCCCGAAATAGGCGACGACGCCGGGGCCGTACCCGTACTGAAGGAACTTACGGACAACGGCTGCCGCCTGATCCTCTTCACGATGCGCCACGGCAAACTGCTCGACGACGCGATCCGGTGGTTCCGCGAGCGGGGAATCCCGCTCTACGCCGTGAACGAGAACCCCTCGCAGCAGCGCTGGACATCCTCGCCGAAAGTCCATGCCGACCTCTACATCGACGACAGCAGCCTCGGCTGCCCGATCCGGTTCGTGGACGGTGTGAAACGCCCCGTAGCGGACTGGACGCGCATCCGGGAGCAGTTGGTGAAGGAAGGTTTTCTGGACTGAGCCGCCGCGCCGCCGGTTGTGTGACGGAAGAGTCAAAGGCCGGGAGCCGCAGAAGCGGGCAGGGCTGGAGCCGCAGGGGGGGGGCAGGATTAGGAGCAAAAGAGGCATGCAAGACTGAAAGCCAGGCAAATCCGGGAGCCGGGTAAGCAAGCAAGGCTGAAAACCGAAGGAGCAGGCAAGGCCGGGAACCGGAGAAGTAGCCAACGCAGGGAACCGGATAAGCAGGCAAGGCTGAAAACCGGAAGAGCAGGCAAGGCTGAAAACCGGAAGAGCAGGCAAGGCTGAAAACCGGAAGAGACGCACAAGATAAAAACCGGAGAAGTAACCAACGCCCAGACCGCAGAAACAAGCAAGGCCGAGAGCCGGAGGAGCAAGCAAGGCCGGAAACCGGAGATGCAGCCAACGCCGGGAGCCGGAAACGCGGATAAGACAGAAACCTGAAAAACGGATGCGGCCGGGGGCCGGCCAGACCGAAGGCAAATCAGGTTTTCCGAAGCCGGCGCGGCAAACGACACTCCACAAACAATAAGCAAAAAGGCGGATGAAACAATAAGCAAAAGGGCGGATGAAAATATCCGCCCTTTTGCATATGCGATGCCGCAGCCGGCAATTATGCCCAGAGGTTGCGGGGATATTTGCCCTCAGCGATCATCTTCTCGATCGAGGCCACCAGCGCGGGTTTGTCCTCCTTGTAGGTGACACCGTGCCACTGCGCCGCCGAGCGGAGCACACGCAACGAGGCCGTGCCTTCGCCGATGAGTTTGTTGACCATCGTCGGGATGTAGAACTCGGCTTTGAGGTTCTCCTTGTTCCCGGCGAGCCACGTCTTGAAATACTCCCTGGAATAGGTAAAGAAATCGGGGGTGAAGCCAAAGAGGTTCATCGACACCGGCGTGTCCCCGGCCAGTACTTCGTCGGCGCCGCCGTCGTGGAAGACGATCCTGCCGTCGGGCATACGCTCGATCTGCGTGCGCTCGACCATCGAGGTGAGGTTGCCCGCAGCATCCACACCGCAGACGCCGCGCGAAACGGTACCGTTGTCCGAAAGGGTCTTGTCGAGGTCGTAGGCGACCATGCAGTAGCGGTTCCGGCTCTCGCCCAACTGCGAAAGGTAGTCCCCGATGGTCTTGTAGGCTTCGGCACCGTAGAAGTCGTCGGCATTGATCACGGCGAAGGGTTCGCGGATGGCGTCGGCCGCCATCATCACAGCGTGGTTGGTGCCCCACGGCTTGACGCGCCCTTCGGGAACAGCAGCCCCCTGGGGCAGGTAGTCCAACTCCTGGAACACGAACTCCACGGCGATGCGGCCGCCGAAACGCTCCGCGGAGAAGACTTCGCGGAACTCCTTTTCGAAAGAGTGGCGGATGACGAAAACGACCTTGCCGAAACCGGCGCGGATGGCGTCGTAGACCGAATAGTCGATGATGGCCTCGTTGTTGGGACCGACGCCGTCCATCTGTTTGAGCGACCCGTAGCGGGAACCCATGCCCGCGGCGAGTACCAGTAATGTGGGTTTTACCATGTTATTTTATCTGTTTATGACATTGGTTCAAAACATCCACAAAGGTAAAAAATTAAGCGCGCCCCGCAAAGGATTTATGCAAATTTGCCTATCTTTGTAGAGTTAACAAAGAGAAATCGTTCCCGATAGAGATGAAATTTCTGAAAACCATACGGGCATGGTGGCGCGGCCTGTTCCGCAAACGCCGGTTCAACATGCTCAACGCCACGGACAACACCGAAGAGTGGCACATGCACCTCTCGCCGGCGAGTATCCTCGCGGGACTGGTGGCGTTCGTGCTGATGCTCTTCATCCTCACGCTGTCGCTGGTGGCGTACTCCCCCATCCTGGAATTCCTGCCCGGATACCGCACCGAAGCCGACCGTTCGCGCGAAAGCCTCGTGCAGAACATCATCCGGCTCGACTCGATGGAGCGCATGATGAACGACATGCTCACCTACAACCAGCATATCGCGCTGATCATGGAAGGCAAAACCCCCGTGGCGCGCACGCTCGCCACGTCGGACAGTACCCGCACCAGCAAAGTGCTGGTGATGCCCTCGCCCGAGGACTCGATCCTGCGGGCGCAGATGGAGGGCGACGGCCCGTACGCCATCGCGGGCCGCAGCGGCGGGTCGCGGCGTTCGGTACGCGAGGCGATCGAGCTGGCCAAACCCGTGGAGGGGATCATCACCGACCGCTTCGACATCCGCAACGGCAATTTTGGGGTACGCATCGCGGCGGCGGCCAGCGACCGCATCACGGCCATCGACAACGGCACGGTGGTGCTGAGCCTCTGGACGCCCGAGACGGGTTACATGGTCGAGCTGCAGCATGCGAACAACCTCCTCTCGGTCTACAAGGGGCTTTCGCAGTCGCTCGTCACCACGGGGCAGACCATCCGCGCGGGCGAGATGGTCGGCTACAACGCCGAGGCGGAAGAGGGCGAGGTGCGGCTTTTCGAATTCGAACTCTGGAACAACGGCAAGCCCGTAGACCCAGAAGGGTACATCGTATTCTGACGCACAGGCATGAAACAACGACTTGCAATACTGGGTTCAACGGGCTCGATCGGCGTGCAGACGCTCGACATCGTGCGTGAGAACCCCGCCTTATTCGAAGTGCGCGTGCTGACGGCCAACCGCAACTGGCAGCGGCTCGCGGCACAGGCACGGGAATTCGACGCGGACACGGCGGTCATCGCCGACGAACGCTATTACGGGCAGCTGCGCGATGCGCTGGCCGGCACCGATGTGAAGGTTTACGCCGGAGAGGATGCCGTGGCTCAGGTCGCGGCGGGCGGCGATACGGACGTGGTGGTCAACGCGCTGGTAGGCTACGCCGGGCTGGCGCCGACGGTGGCCGCGCTCGGCGCCGGGAAGAAACTGGCGCTGGCCAACAAGGAGTCGCTCGTGGTGGGCGGCGAATACGTGATGCGGCTGGCGGCCGAAAAGCGTGCCCCGATCCTGCCGATCGACTCGGAGCATTCGGCCATCTTCCAGTGCCTGGCGGGCGAGCAGTCGCCCATACGGAGGCTCATCATCACGTGCAGCGGCGGCGCATTCCGCGACCTGCCGTGCGAAAAACTGGCCGATGTGACCGTGGAACAGGCGCTGCGCCACCCCCAGTGGGAGATGGGCGCAAAGATCACGATAGACTCGTCGACGCTGGTGAACAAAGGCTTCGAGGTGATCGAGGCACACTGGCTGTTCGGCACCCCGGTGGAGAAAATAACGGTGCTGCTGCACCCGCAGTCGATCGTACACTCGATGGTGGAGTTCGAGGACGGGGCGATCAAGGCACAGCTGGGCACGCCCGACATGCGTATGCCGATCAGCTTCGCGCTGATGTACCCCCGGCGGGCGACCCGCCCCGGCGAGCGGTTCGACTTCATGGCGCACCCGCAGCTGACATTCGCCGGGGTCGACCGGGCGAAATACCCGGCGCTGGAGATCGCCTGCGAGTGCCTGCGCCGCCGCGGCACGGCGGCCTGCACGATGAACGGCGCCAACGAGGTGGCCGTCGCGGCGTTCCTCGGCCGCAAGTGCGCATGGCTGGATATCGTGCGTGCCATCGAGTACGCCCTGGGGCGCGCCTCGTTCGCCGCCGCCCCCACCCTCGGGGACTACGCCGAGGCGAACGACGAGGCCCGGCGGCTGGCTGCGGAATACTTAGCGTTGTAACCAAAAGACAGACATGGATATAATCATCAAGATCATTCAGTTTTTCCTCTGCTTCACCATCCTGGTGGGCATTCACGAATTGGGGCACTTCCTTATGGCGCGGGTTTTCAGGATCCGCGTCGACAAGTTCTATATCTTCTTCGACCTGTGGTTTTCGATCTTCAAGTTCAAGCGCGGCGACACCGAGTACGGGCTGGGCTGGCTGCCGCTGGGCGGATACTGCAAGATCGCCGGCATGATCGACGAGTCGATGGACAAGGAGCAGATGAAACAGCCCCCCAAGCCCGACGAATTCCGCACCAAACCCGCATGGCAGCGTTTTCTGGTGATGATCGCGGGCGTGGTGATGAACGTCCTGCTGGCGATCGTCATCTACTGCGGCGTCTGCTACACGTGGGGCGACAACTACTTCTCGAACGAGGACGCCAAATGGGGTTACAACTTCAACGAGGCGGGGCACAAGCTCGGCTTCGAGGACGGCGACAAGTTCGTGACCATCGACGGCGAACCGGTCGACGACATCAACAAGATACTCAATTCGCTGCTCATCACCGAAGGCGAGCGGAAGGTCGTCGTCGAGCGCGGCGGGAAGCACGTGGAGCTGACGTTGCCGCTGGACGAGCTGATCGAGATGCGCCAGGCCAAAGGTTACGAAGACCTCTTTACGCTGCGTGTGCCGTTCCTGATCGACAGCGCGGTGTACGAATCGGCGGCGGCGCTCAGGCGCGGCGACGAGATCGTGGCCATCGACGATGCACGGGGGCTGGAATACTCCGGCTACCAGCAATACCTCAAGACCCGGGCGGGCGGGGAAGTGACCCTGACGGTGAAACGCGAAGGCGACAGGCTGCTGCAGATCGCCGTCCCGGTGTCCGACCAGGGCAAGCTGGGCGTGATAGCACGCAACCCCTATACGCTGCGCACACAGGAGTACACCTTCTGGCAGTCGATCCCGGCAGGCATCGAAAAGGCCGGGAAAGTCATTTCGTCCTACTGGGAACAGTTGAAGATGATCGTGCAGCCCAAGACCAAGATGTACGAGGAGCTGGGCGGGTTCATCGCCATCGGCAGTATTTTCCCCGGGGACTGGAACTGGGAGGATTTCTGGTTGAAGACGGCATTCCTGTCGATCATCCTCGCGGTGATGAACATCCTGCCCATACCGGGCCTGGACGGCGGGCATGCGATCTTCACGTTCTGGGAGATGGTCACAGGACGCAAGGTGAGCGACAAGGTGCTGGAAGGCGCGCAGTACGTCGGGCTGGTCATCATCCTGTTCCTGCTGCTGTACGCCAACGGAAACGACATATACAGGTTCTTTATCAAGTAGGCATATGTTGCTGGGGCATGTACAGGACATGATCCAACGGCTCGCGGCCAACCGCCGCGAACGGCAGCCCCGCAGCAAGAAAGAGAAGATGCTCGACCTGCTGGGCAGGGATAGGGCCGGTCATCCGACACACCGGGAAGAACTCCCGCCCGAAACGGTCGAACGCGTCAAAGCCGAGATCCGGGAAGAGACCCGCCGGGAACGACGCAGAAAGCGAGTCATCGGATGGATCGTGGTAATCCTGGCACTCGGGGCGGCGATTTACCTTATAATTTCGTACCTTAATTATAGCCCGGAGGGATTCCTCGGGGGCGGACAATTCGAAACAGATGAAACTGGCAAACTGCGCCGAAGCATTACGGCGACACCATTTTGAGGTTGAAACGGTGAAGGACACCACCGAGGCGTTCGCGGTGCTGAAAGCCATCGCGGAGCGGGAACGGCCGGAAATAGTATCGTTCGGCGACTCGGAAACGATGCACGCCACGGGCATTGTCGGGTGGCTGCGCGGCGACGGACGCTGGAAGCTGCTCGACGGGTTCGACCCCGCGATGAGCTATCCCGAACGGTTGGAGATACGCCGGCAGGCGCTGATGTCCGACCTCTTCATCACGGGGGTCAACGCCATCAGCATGGAAGGCTCGCTCCACTGGCTCGACAAGGTGGGCAACCGCATCGCCCCGGTGGCGTTCGGGCCCCGCAAGGTGGTCATCGTGGCCGGACGCAACAAGATCGTCGCCGACCGTGCCGAGGCCGAGGAGCGCATCCGCACGATCGCCGCACCACAAAACGTCGCACGGCACCCGGGATTCCGCACGCCGTGCGCCCGGACGGGCGTATGCTC
>OMNU01001280.1_pt1 | contig 11247 bp, 8 predicted proteins | sample 1673511 | NCBI WGS metagenome assembly OMNU01 (sample SAMEA103958113, study PRJEB25191) | human gut metagenome | reverse complement strand
CTCAGCTGGTTAGAGCGCCTGCTTCACACGCAGGAGGTCACTGGTTCGAGTCCAGCAGTCTCCACCAAAACCTCACTTCTTCGGAAGTGAGGTTTTTCTTGTTTTCGGCAAAAGGAAAGACATCGTGTCTTTCTCGGAAAAAAACAAAAAGAGGGAACGGAAAAACCGTTCCCTCTTTTTTCATCAGATAGTGGCCGCTTACTTGGCGGCGCGGTAGAGGAAGGAAACGATCTGCGCACGCAGGCAGTTGCTGTTCGGGGAGAAGGTGGTGTCGCTCGTGCCGGTGGTCACGCCCGCGTTGACGGCCCACTGCACGGCAGGGGCGTAGAAGGCGCTCGCGCTCACATCGGCAAAGGCGTTCGTGCCCTCAGCCGCCGGTGCGCCGGCCGCTCTCCACTGGAAGGTGACGGCCTGTGCGCGCGTGACGGAAGCATCCGGGGAGAAGGTCGTGCTGCTCGTGCCGGTGGTCACGTTGTTTTCCACCGCCCACGCAACGGCCTTTTCGTAATACGCGCCGCTCTTCACGTCGGTGAAGGACGTGGTCATGGACTTCGGCTCGGGGCTGCCGTTGGCTCTCCACAGGAAGGTGACCATCTGGCCGCGCGTGCAGCCCGCGTTCGGCGCAAAGGTCGTGGCGGTCGCGCCGGAGGTGATGTTCTTCGCAACGGCCCAGACAACGGCGTCGGCATAGTAGGCGTCGTCGGCGACATCGGTAAAGGGAAGCGACGCGGAGCCGTCATAGTTCTTGTCGCTCAGGACGGAGGAGAAGAGGAAGTTGCTGAGGTAGGCATATTCGTCTCTCTGGTGGACCTTATGGGTCAGGGAGTTTGCAAAGAGGACAACGTTCATGCCGTTTTCCTTGTAGGCAAAGCCCTGCACGCCGCCGTTTAAGTAGGCCTTGAAGCCCGCGGCGCGCTCGGCGGTGTTCGTGGGGATGAAGCCCTCGGTGGGCGTCTTGGTCTTATCGCTCTTGACGAGGACCGTCGCGGAGGCGGGGACCTTGGAGAAGTATCCGAGGCCGTAGGCGTAGAGGATATCGTCGCCGTCAGCAATGTAGCTCGCGTTCACAAGGGTCTTGTTGGGATAGACAACGGGGGTCAGGCAGTCCATCGCGCCGTCCAGCTCGGTGTATTCCACGCCGGCGATAAGGTCAGAGGCGGAGGACGCTGCGGAATAGCTGTAACCGATGTACGGCAGGCCGTTTTTCACGGCGGTCTTTGCGGCGGCGTCGAGCTTCGTCGCACCTGCGGCGGCGTCCGCCTTGGTCACGTCGGAGGTCGTGGTGAAGCCCATGAGGTTCATCGCGGCGGTATCATAGTTCCAGCCGGCGCTCTGGCTGATCTGCGGCGTGTAGACAAATCCCTTCTCGCTTTCAGCAGGCGTGCCGGGGACGTAGACGGTCGGGGACTTGGTGATGATCTTCGCCTTCACGCTCGTCTTGTCGACGCCCGCGGCAGAGAGCAGATACTTGCCCGCGACGGTCTGATAGTCGGCGTAGGAGCAGATGAAATCGCCCATGTGGTCGCCGCTCGTGACCATGCCGACGGTCTTGCCGGCCTTTAAGAGCTCGTTGACGGCGGCGGTGGAGTCTTCAGAGGCGTTGGAGAGGATGACGTCCTTATTCTTGTCGCCGGTGAAGTAGGAGGTCAGCGCCTTGGTGTAAGCGAGCGCGTCGTCGTGATCCATCGCGTCGCCGCAGACGGCGGAGATGCTCTTGTAGGCGGCGGGCTCGGCCACGGTGACCATGTCGAAGCCGCGCGTTTCGTTGAAGGAGGTGATGCCCTCGGAGTAGAGGATCGTCCAGCCGTTGATGAGCGTGCCGTCATACAGCGCGCCGTTGGCGACAGAACGCTTGGCCTGATACATCGAGACGATCATCGTACCGGCGGGGTAGGTAACGCCGTCATAGGTGAATTCCTTTTCAGTCACGTTGACCTTGACGTCGTTTCTCGTGAGCCATTCCATCATGTCGGCCGCGGCCTGGAGGTTGGTCTGGTTCTTGCCGTCGAGCGGGATGATGTAGCACTCGGGGTAGAAATTGCCGTTCTGGCCCGTGCCGTTGTACTCGGGACGGAAGACGTCCATCTCCGCGCCCTCGACGTCGTTCTGGTCGCACAGCCACTGGCCGACCATGCTGTAGGCGTCGGAATTGAAGTTCTTCACGCCGCGCTGGAAGATGGTGACCTGGGATTCGAGATAGGAAAGCTTCTCCGCGGCAACATAGGCGGCGTTGCCGAGGATACCGTACTGCGCCGCCTGAGCGGTATCGTCGTTGTAGGCGGGCAGCTCAACGGTATAGGCAACGGTGCCCTGCAGCATGGCGAACTGGGGGGTGTAGCTCGTAGACATATCGTCCCACGGGTCTTCCCAGTAGGTCTCGGTGCCGTTGCCGGTGTAGCTCAGGTAATCGCGCTGAGGGATCACATAGCTGTTGTAGCCATCGTTGTTGGCGACCGCCGCGATGCCCAGCGCCTCGCCGCCGGTGATGAGGTGCTCGGCGAGCAGGTCGTACTCAAAGTTCGGCTCGTGCGGGGGATCGCAGGGCTCGCACTGGAAGGCCTGCACACGGCCGTGGAACTCGGCAAGCGACATGGGGTTGAACGTGCCGATGAGCTGCTGCATGTTGGCCGTCTCGCTCGTGGTCTGGAAGGAGTTGTCGCGGTTGAGGTCATAGCCATTGGTGGAATGTCTCGTCAGGTAAGTACGTCCGTCGACATTCTCCTCGGGGACGAGGATGAAGAACACGTCGGACAAAAGCTCGTCCTTGACGTTCACAGTGTTGCTCTTCACGGTGTAATACTTTTCAAGGTCGACCTTGCCGGACTTGCCGTTGTTGTCGGCCGTCAGGTAACCTAAGTAGCTGGCCTTATCCTTGACGAGGTCGGGGATGGCAACGCTGCCCTCCGCGCCCACAGGGCCCATCTCTTCCTTGAGCTCTTTTTCGCCCGCGGCGGTGAAGCCCGTGAGCGTCTTGTAGTCGATGGTCTTTTCGCTCGTGATCATCTTGGCGAAGTCGAGCACGCCGTCGGTGGCGGCGACCTCGTTGGAGTGGATGTTGGAATACATCACGGGCACGCGGATATCGTCGAGCGCGCCGGACTTGATCTGGGCGAGCACGGCATCGGGATCGGTCTCGGCCTGCTCGGTCAGGGCGAGCCACTTGCTCACGCTCGCCTTGGAGTCGGCGACGATCAGATAGGGCATATCGCGCCCCGCGGTGGACTGGCCCATGGAGAACTTTTCAACATACAGACCGTTCTTCGTGCCGTTTGCCGCGATCGTGTCGAGCTCCTTGTAGATCTCCCACATGGTGTTGAAGTTTTCATACGGCGCAACTTTGACGCTCACGGAGCCGAGATCCTTGCCGCTGTTTTTGGCGACGAGATCAAAGTAGCCGCACAGGTCGATGTAGTAGCCGCCGTTCACATGGGGCACGCTGTAGTCGACGCTGGTCACGCCGGTTCTGCGGTTGGTGGAGTAGAAGTAGTTATTCACGTGGAAGCTCACGTCGAGGACGGTCTTGCCGTTTTTCTCGCTTGCGGAGAGCTTGATGTCCGTGAACTGCTGCTCGTCGCCCTCGGTCATCCAGTCATTCAGAGAGCCGCCCGCGTAAGCGTAGGGGAACAGCTCATCGTTGACGTAGGGGCGGGAATCGTCGCGCTCGAGTGAGAGCGAAACGGTACCGGTGCTGACGGCCGCGGCGAGCGCATCCTTCGTCATGCCGGACACGGGGATGGAGAGGGACACGTCCTTGCCGTTTTCATCGGTGACAAGGGTGATGGTCGCGTCGACCGGGAATTTCGTTCCCAGCAGCGCATCGTCCTTGGGGTTCATGTCCTGGTAGCTGACGGCGAACGCGGACGTGACCGCGAGCGAGAGCGTCATTACCAGGGCCATCAGCAGCGCGAGCGCTTTGCTGACAGAGTTTGGATAATGTTTCATGGTTTTCGTCCTCCAGAGTGGTCTTATGCCGCCACACACAGCGGCGGAAAGTTGATGAGTTTAGTGTAACTCAATAAAAATACATAGTCAAGGGAATATTCATACCTAATCCTGCCAAATTTCAGCGTTGAATCTGTATTTTTGTTCATCATTTTTCACAAAGCAGTGCGTCAAGCCCCAGTCTTTCAGATCCTTTTGTGAATGTATTCGTAAATTTATACAGAATCGTGCTGCATAGGATATTCTTCTTCGCCGCGATTGCAAATGACGGCGGGGCGCATTATAATAGAAGGCAATCATCATTCAAACGCAGGAGGAACCGAATATGCGGCTGCAAAGCGCAATCTTTACACTGGGCGATACCCTCTTCACCCCCGACGGCGCGGCGCGCGAGGGACTCGACAAGGCGCTTTCACTTTTTAAGATGGAGGGCGTGTGGCTCGGCGCGGTGACGGCGCTCAGCGCGGAGGACGCGCAAAAAGCGCTCGAAAAGGCGGGGCTTAACTCGTATTTCCGCTTCGTGCTGACAGAATCCGTCGCGCTCTGCAAGGCGGACAGCGGCACGATGTTCGAGCGCGCGATGAAGCGCCTGCACTCGCAAAAGGACGATACGATCGTCTTTTCCGGCTCGCTTGCGGCGATCCAAAACGCGAAGGACGCGGGTTTTCGCACCGTGGCCGTCCGCGGCGGCGCGGAGGAGGAAGTGTGGCGCGCGATGCGCACCGCCGCAGCGCAGAGCCTTGCGCAGTACAGCGAATTGCTGTCAGATTCTGTGTGAATTTTGGAAAAACGACAGGATTCGACGTTTTTTTAGTTTTAGTTGCAGTCTTTCTCAACTGTGATATCGTAAGAATATAACTATCAGAAAGGAAGGTTCGCGCCATGTTTGATTTCTACTCGGCTACCATCTTCCTTTCGGTCTTTATTATGATTATCATGGACATGCTTGTGAGCGGCAATGATCTGATGGAGCATGACAAAAAACAGATAGTTTACACGATCTCCGTACTGGTGGTCGCATGCATGGTATCGGAATGGTTCGGCGTTTGGATGGACGGAGCCGACCCGTCGCTGCGGACGCTGCACATCCTCGTTAAGACCATCGAGTTATCCACAGCGCCGGTCATCACGGTGCTTTGCAGCGACCTGATGACGCCGCTCAAGCATAAAAAGCTCATTTATACCCTCATCGGCGTCCACGCGGGGCTCGAGGTGCTGTCGGCTTTCTTCGGCTTCATCTTCTCGGTCGACGCACAAAACGTTTATCATCACGAAACGTTTTACTGGGTCTACGTGCTGGCCTATGCCAGCGGCGTTCTGCTGTTCATTGGTCAGCTGCTGAGCGAGAGCTCGCACCATTATGGCCTGTATCGGGCGCTCGTTATCGTCCTGCCGGTTTTTTTCTTCTGTGGGCTGTTCCTCCAGTACGGTGCCGGAGCGCGCATCATGTGAGCGTGCTCAGCGGTCGATGTTCTGATGGTTTACATTCCTGTATTCCGAGCTCACGCAGAAAATCGACACGCTGACTCATCTTCTGAACCGCCGCAGCTATGAGAGCCGTCTCGCCTCGTTGCGCGGGCACGCAGTCATCTACTATTTCGACGTGGACGAGTTCAAGTCCGTCAACGACACCTTTGGCCATGGCGTGGGCGACGCGGTGCTTGCCAAGGTCGGCTACTGCTACCGCATCGGCGGCGACGAATTCTGCGTCATCGCGCAAATCTCCGACACTGCGGCGGAAAAGTATCTTTCGGAATTCCTGCGCGAGCTGACGGCACGGCGAGTGAAAAACGAGCACCTGCCTCACGTGTCGGTCGGCTATGCGTGCTTCAATCCGGTGCTCGGCAGCGTAGAGGATGCGATCAAACGCGCCGACCGGATGATGTACCACTACAAGCGCAAGCGCAAAAGCGAAGCGCTCACAAATGATGATACCGTAAAAAGCTGACGATCTTTTGACCGTCAGCTTTTTGTATCTGCTTTTATTTCGCCTCAATCTCCGCGTCCTCCTGCGGCTGGAGCTTGCTGCCAAAATACGCGAGCACCGCGCCGAGAATGGCGCACGCGATGCCCCAGACCATCTCTGCTGTCGAGGCAAAGTCCGTCGGAATGATAATGAGCGTGGAGGCAAGCACGATGCCGATGACGGCGTGATAAGCGATGGAGTAGTGCGTGTCGAAAAGCCTGCTCACAATGCGGGCAAACAGCGCCATCACGCCGACCATGCCAAGCCCCCATGGGACGAGCACGGCAAGATCAAGCTGCGCGATGCCGTCGATCAGCGGCGTGAGAAGGCCGACCGCCATCAGGATGGACGACGACGTCATCCCCGGGATGATGAAGCTGAAGCCCCACAGCACGCCGCAGAAGAGAAAGCCCCAGAAGTTTGCGGGCATCTCGGCAAATGAACTGAACTTGACGGCCATCAGCGTGCCGAACAGGGCGAGGAAGCTGACGATCAGCGAGATGTACGAACCGTTGCCGCGCCCCTGCGTGCCCGCCTCGCGCCAGAGGTCGGGCAGCGTGCCGAGGATGAGCCCGATGAAGAGGCACGTGGCGACGGTTTCCGACTGGTGAAACAGCGCAAGGATCACGCTGCCGCCGCCCAAAAAGCCGATCGCCCAGCCGATGCCGACGGCGAGCAGCATCCGCCAGTAGCGTTGAAGCGCGCGTCTGGGGTGCGTGAGCAGCTCCATCGCGGGGCGGTAGATGCCGAATACGACTGCGAGCACGCCGCCGGAGATGCCCGGCAAAATCGCGCCCGCGCCGATGATGATACCCTGCACAATGCGCATGATACCGTTTTTGATGCGGGAATTTTTCATATTGCTGCCTTTTTATGTGCTGCGCCCGCCGCAAAGCGGCGGAACGCGACGCGGTTTAATAGCCCTTTCTGCGGTCGACGAGGTGATGCATCGGGCGGCCCGCGGCGTAATTTTCCAGATTTTCGCAGAAGAGCTGCACGTTGCGCTCGCAGGTGTAGCCGAGCGTCATGTTGCCCGCGACGTGCGGCGTGAGCAGGAGGTTCTTGGCCTTGCGCAGCGGATGATCCGCAGGCAGCGGTTCGGGCACGACGACATCGAGCGCCGCACCGGCGAGGTGCCCGGAATCCAGCGCTTTGATCAGCGCGTCCTGGTCGATGGCCGTGCCGCGGCCGACGTTGACGACGTAAGCACCCTTCGGGAGCAGCGCCATGCGCTCGGCATTCAGAATGTTCACCGTGTCGCTCACCGAGGGGAGAGACATGAAGAGAAGGTCGGTCTCGGGCAGGAGCTGATCGAGCTCCGTGACGGGATGAACTGCGTCAAAGTCCGCGTTCGCGCGGCCGCTGCGGCTGACGCCGGTCAGGCTCGCGGGATGGAACGCGCGCACGCGGCGGGCAAATTCCGTGCCGATGTCGCCCGTGCCGAGGCACGTGACGCGCGCGCCGTGGAGCGAGTGGATGCCGCCCGGAAGCACGCGCCAGCCGCCCTCGCGGATGATCTCGGTGTATTCCATCTGGCGGCGCAGCAGCATCAGCGAGACCATGACAGAATGCTCGGCGATCGTCGTGCCGTAAGCGCCCGAGGCGTTCGTGAGCAGGCAGTCGGGATTCTGATACAGGTCGTCGCGGCAGAAGCGGTCCACGCCCGCCCAGCAGCTCGCGTACCACTTGAGATTGCGTGCGCCTGCGATAACGCGCTGGGACGGATGGCCGTAGAGGATCGTGCAGTCGTCCACATTGCCCTCCGCCGCCTTGGACGAGGGGAAGAAGACGATGTCGTAGCCGCAGCGTGCGGCGGTGTCGCGCAGCGTCTTTTCGTATGCCGGAGTCAGGAAGTCGATGATGACGCCGATTTTTTCATTCATGGTTCAATTCCTCCAAAATCACTTCTGCGACGCGCAGGCCGTCGGCCGCGGCACTCATGATGCCGCCGGCGTAGCCCGCGCCCTCGCCGCAGGGATATAGACCGCGCAGGGCGGATTGAAAACTCAAGTTGTCGCGCACGATGCGCACAGGCGACGAAGAGCGCGTCTCCATCGCCGTCAAAACGGCGTCGGGCGCATCGAAGCCCCTTAATTTCCGTCCCAGCATCGGAAGGCCCTCCTCGAGCGCCTCGCACACAAAGGGCGGGAGGCAGCTGTGCAGGTCGCACCAGCGGACGGAGGGAAGATAGGTCGGGACGACCTTTCCCGCTCCCGTTGACGGGCGATGCTTGAGAAAATCTTCGACCCGCTGGGCGGGGGCGGCGTAATTTCCGCCGCCGAGGCGATAGGCCGCGTCCTCCAGCTCGCGCTGGAACCGGACGCCCGCGAGGGTATCGCCGGACGGGAAATCCTCCGGCGTAACGGAGACCAAAAGTCCGCCGTTGATGTTCTCGCCGTCGCGCGCAAATTCGCTCATGCCGTTTGTCACGACGCGCTTTTCCTCCGACGCGGCGGCGACGACCTCGCCGCCGGGGCAGACGCAGAACGAGAACACGCCGCGCCCCTTTTCCGTGTGGCAGGAGAGCTTGTACGACGTGGGTGGGAGGCCGGGCGTGCCCGCCGCCTCCTTATATTGCGCTAAATCCATGTCGCGCTGGCGGTGCTCGATGCGCACGCCGACGGCAAAGGGCTTGGGCTCCATCGGCACGCCGCGCTTTTGCAGCATTTCGAACGTATCGCGCGCGCTGTGGCCGGGCGCGAGCACGACGTGCTTTGTGGGCAGCGTGTACTCCCCCTCGGGGGCGCTCACGCGCAGCGCCGTGACGCTGCCGCTGTTCTGCTCGATATCCACAACGGCGTGGGAAAACCGAACTTCGCCGCCGCGGTCGATGATCTCGCGGCGGAGATTTTGCAGCACCACATATAATTTGTCGGTGCCGACATGGGGCTTGGCGTCGACTAAAATATCCTCGCTCGCGCCGAAGCGGACGAACTCCTCTAAAATATAGCCGTGGCTCAGGTCCTTTGTGCCGGTGTTGAGCTTGCCGTCGGAAAATGCGCCCGCGCCGCCTTCGCCAAATTGCACGTTCGAGGTCAGATCAAGCTCGCCCGTGCGCCAGAAGTGCTCGACATCGCGCTTTCGCTGCTCGACCGCGCGCCCGCGCTCTAATAAAATGGGTCTTGCGCCGCAGCGGGCCAGCAGCAGCGCACAGAAAAGGCCCGCGGGCCCCGCGCCGATAACGACAGGGGAGACCTCCGGCGCTGAAACAGGCGCGGGCGGCGTATATTTCTTCGGCGCGTAGGGCTGCACATTCTTATTCTTGCAGCGCCGTAAAACGCCGGATTCGTTTTTGACCTCGACCGCGCAGGAGCAGACGAGCTTCACGCCCTCGCGCGCGTCGATGGAGCGGCGCAGGAGATGAACGGAAACAAGCGCCTCCTCGCTCACGCGCAGCGCGTGCGCGCAGGCCGCGCACAGCTTGTCTTCCTTTGCCCCCACGGGGAGCTTCAGATTGTCGATGCGAAGCATGTGCGCCGCCTCCTTTTTCTTCAGTCGCGTTTCATTTTAGTATGACGGGAAATAAATCGCAAGGGGAATCGCGCGAATATCACAGAAACTTAAAAAAGTCATCGGGAATTTAAGAAATCGTCAAATAGCGTTCAAGAAATATACATAAATATGCCCTATGATAACACCATTGAAAGCAAAGAGGCTGCAAGCAAGGGTCTCAGTCCATAGGAGGTCATCATCATGTACGAAGACGAAAACAACCTGTATCACTACAGCTATCGCAAGGGCGACGAGCAGAACCCCAACGCCCCGATCGACACGAAGAACTACGCCGAGGACCCGTGGGATAAGAATCCCGGCGGCAGCCCGAAGAAGAAGGGCGGCAGTGGTCTTTCCGGCAAGATCGTGGCGCTGGCGCTGGTGTGCGCGCTCGTCGGCGGCTTCATCGGCGCAGGCGTGAGCGGCGCGACGACCAAGGTCAACAAGACGAGCGTTCAGGTCAGCGACCGCGAGGTCGCGCAGGTGCAGACCGTCAAGGTCGACGGCAAGACGCAGATGTCGATGTCGGAGGTCTACGCCTCGAACGTCAACAGCGTGGTGTCCATCAACGTTTCCGCCACGACCAACTACTTCGGCCAGACCGTGCAGACCGCCGCGAGCGGCACGGGCTTTTTCATCACGGAGGACGGCTACATTCTCACGAACCACCACGTCATCTCTGATGCGAGCAGCGTGAAGGTAACGCTTTACAACGGTGAGACCTACGACGCCAAGGTCATCGGCAGCGATGAGGACTACGACATCGCCGTTCTCAAGATCGACGTGACGGGCGCGACGCCCGTGGTGCTGGGCGACTCGAGCAAGGTCGCCATCGGCGAATCCGTCGCCGCCGTGGGCAATCCCCTCGGCGAGCTGACGTTCTCGATGAGCGAGGGCATCGTCTCCTGCGTCAACCGCGCCATCAATGTTGACGGCACGCCCTTTAACATGATCCAGGTCGACTGCTCCATCAACCCCGGCAACTCCGGCGGCCCGCTCTTCAACAGCTACGGCGAGGTCATCGGCATCGTGTCGGCCAAGTATTCGAGCTACTCGAACACCACCGTGGAGGGCATCGGCTTTGCCATTCCCATCAACGACGTCGTGTCGCTCGTCAAGGACATCATGACCAACGGCTATGTGACCAACAAGGCCTACATGGGCATCACGCCGCAGACGATGACCGCGCAGATGGCGCAGCAGTACCGCTACGACGTGACCGAGGGCGTCTTCGTCTGCTCCGTTGACCCGGACAGCGCCGCCGACAAGGCGGGGCTCAAGCTCGGCGATGTCATCACGAAGATGGACGACACCGACATCACGTCCTACGAAGACCTCGTCGCGGCCAAGAAGAGCTACAGCGCGGGCGACACCGTGACGCTGACCGTCTACCGCGAGGGTAAGACGATCGAGGTAGAGCTCACCTTCGACGCTGTTCCCGAATCGGCGGAAACGAACAATTCCGACCAGAGCACCGACAACAGCTACAATGGTAACGGCGGGTACGGCAACGGCGGGTACGGCAACGGCGGGTACGGCAACGGCGGCAACGGCTACTACTCCAATCCCTGGGATTTCTTCAATAATTTCTTTGGATATAATGGCTGATGCCACTGAAAAAGGAGCCTCGAAAGAGACTCCTTTTTTTATTGCCGCGCGCAAGCGCGGCTTTTTTCGCGCCCAAAGGGCGCGGGGAGTTTATGCAGCCCGAAAGGGCTGCTCCTTTTTTGCGCCTATAGGGCGCAGGGGATTCAATCGCAGCGCTGCCGCGCTGCATCCTTTTTCCCGCGCTAGCGCGGGAGGGGGAGCGGCGTGCGCGCCGCGGCACCAAAGGGGGTATTCTCTTT
>OMNU01001258.1_pt1 | contig 11345 bp, 11 predicted proteins | sample 1673511 | NCBI WGS metagenome assembly OMNU01 (sample SAMEA103958113, study PRJEB25191) | human gut metagenome | reverse complement strand
AATTTTAAGATTTCGAATTAGTGATAGTTCACTAATTCTATAAAATGTAGTATTAGTGATATATCACTGATAGGAGCTGTATTTATGAGTGCTTGCTGTTTCATCGGACACAATCGTTGGCTGTACCACACGGATATACTGGTGGACATTCAAGAAGCCGCCGAGTCATTGATCCAACATGGGGTGGATCAATTTTACAACGCATGCCTCGGCCGATTTGAATGGAATTGCGCCATTGCCATTTATCTATTGCAAAGTAAGTATCCATCCATCAAGCAGGATCTTGTTTTCCCATCCCGTCGCTGTTCTTTCCATATAGACACGGATGAAAACTCCTTTTTTAATAGGGTAATTTATGTAGATCAAAATACCGCTGTAGACTGGATGATCGCACACAGTCAGCATATGATTTGCTTTGTTGAACATGACTGTGGCATGACAAGTACGTATGTACAACGCGCTAAGCAGGCAGGATTGAATATCATTCGCGTCGGACATTCTGACTATCACTATCCCTGCCATTTGTAGTACATTTTACCTGCAAAATATTTTAACCCCCATAAAACAAGCCGCCGGCCTTGCGGAGAGAAAAACCTCCCCACAAGCTCCGGCGGCTGCTTTGCCCTTCATCGGTTCGAGGGCGCGCAGAGGAATCATAAAACCACATCAGGAAAGGCCGGCGGGCAGCCCCGCACACGCCCGCAAAAGCACAGCCTACTCCATATTCATCATCACCAGCGGAGAGACCCACGCCCCGTCCTTCTTCATGGCGAAATGGAAGTGTGAGGCATCGGCGCTCTCGCAGGGAATGTCGGTAAGCGAGCCAAGCTCGGTTCCCGAAAGCACAACGTCCCCCGCCTCCACCAGCGGGACATTATTCAGCCCGCAGTAATAGCCGTAAACGCCGTTGCCGTGGTTGATTACCACCGTGTTCCCATACAGCCCGTCGGCATAAACCTCTTCCACCACGCCGTTTCCGGCCGATTTGATCAGGGTGTCCCGCGCCGCCTCAATATCCACTCCGGTGTGCAGCCGCATGTCGCCATAGGTCTCGGAATACTGCAGCTCCTCGGCATTGTATTTTTTCAGGATGTTGCCGGTCACCGGCATCACGAAAAAGTGCGCCACCGTGTCCGGCTCATTCAGCACCGGCGTGTCCGCCGGAGCCGCCGACTCGGGCGCAAAGACGGAGCTGTCAGCCGGCTCGCTCTCCACCTTCACCTCGGCGTTCTGCACCGGCGCATCGGAGGAGACGCCCGCCTCCCCGCTCGACAGATCGGCCGTGTCTCCCGGCTCCCGCAGGCTGACCGTCGCGCTCCAGGCGGCCGCCGCCACCGCAACCATGCAGAGGCAGAGAATCAAATAAAACAGCCCCGATTTCGCCTTTTGCAGACCGGCTCCGCCGCTCTTATTGGATTCAGACATAGAAAAAAACCATCCTTTCCTGCCGTCCCGACCGGCCGGCATCCGGCTTTGCGCAGGCAGGCTCTGAAGCCTTTTTCTGCTCGCACCGTTTTTGTAAGAATATTCTTTCCGGGATCAAGCGCCTTTATGCGGCCGCCCTCCAAAAAATCCGCGCGCCGCCGGGTAAACTATGCCGGCGGAATCTGCGGCCTCTTGCATAAAAAAGCCCCAAGGCCGAAACGTTCAAAAAATATTTACAGTTCGATAACATTTTTTAAAAAACCTTCTGGTATAGTATGCTTGTACTTCAAGAGGAAGTAAGAAGCCGCATCTTACTCGAAGTACTTTTTACCCTCCTCAAAACACCCCTTTGAAGCCCTGCCGGGCCATTCCGGCGGGGCTTCTCCCTTTTTTTGCAAAAAAGCAAAAATGCTCCTCCCTCACCCAACAAGTATTTGACAAACCTGTCAAATCTATGTATAATAATCTGAAGTAAAAGGATAATTCTGCCCTTTTACTTTCCCGGATCGAATCTTTTCCATTTGCGCTTTTTAAAGAGTATTCAGCGCATTTTTTGCTATACTATTACCGGACGAAAAACATAGATTGGAAGTGTAACGCGTCTTGGACAAATTTGTGATTACCGGCGGCGTTCCCCTGAAGGGTGAGGTAACAATCAGCGGCGCGAAAAATGCGGCGGTCGCGATTTTGCCGGCTGTCATCCTCTCGGATGAGGTCTGCCGATTGGAGAATGTTCCAAATATTTCCGACACGGCCGCCATCCTCCGCATTATGCAGGAGCTTGGCGCCGACGTTCGCTATATTCAAAAAAACACGGTGGAGATTGACCCGCGCCCCATCCGCTCCCATACCGTAACGTATGAGATGACCAATCGCATGCGGGCCAGCAGCTATTTCATCGGATCCATCCTCGGCCGCTTTCATAAGGCGCTGGTCGCCCCGCCGGGCGGCTGCAATTTCGGAGTGCGCCCCATCGACCAGCACATCAAAGGGTTTGAGGCGCTGGGCGCCAGAGTTTCGATCACCCACGGCATGGTAAGTGCGGAGGCGGATCGTCTGATCGGCTGTCCGGTCTATCTCGACGTCGTGTCGGTGGGCGCTACCATCAACATCATGCTGGCCGCCGTAAAAGCCAGGGGGCTGACCGTGATCGAGAATGCGGCGAGAGAGCCGCACATCGTCGACCTGGCCAATTTCCTCAACTCGATGGGCGCCGACATCATGGGCGCCGGCACCGACGTTATCAAAATTCGCGGCGTCGAGCATCTGGGCGGCGCCTGCTACAGCATCATTCCGGATCAGATTGAGGCCGGCACCTACATGGTGGCCGCCGCCGCAACCGGCGGCAACGTGCTGGTCAAAAATGTCATCCCCAAGCATCTCGAATCCATCACCGCCAAGCTGGAGGAATGCGGCGTCACGGTGGAGGAGGAGGACGAAGCCGTCCGGGTAATCGCGCACGGCCGTCCCCGCCGCTGCAATGTCAAGACCATGCCGCACCCCGGCTTTCCGACCGATATGCAGCCGCAGATTCTCACCCTCCTCTCGGTGGCGGAAGGGACAAGCATCGTCACCGAAGGGGTCTGGGACAACCGCTTCCGTTATGTTGATCAGCTGACCATGATGGGCGCGCAGGTGCAGGTTGACGGCCGCGTCGCCGTGGTCGAAGGGGTGGAGGAGCTGCACGCTGCTCCGGTCTGCGCCACCGACCTGCGGGCGGGCGCCGCTCTGATCATCGCGGCTCTGATGGCTCACGGCACAACCGAGATCGGCGACATCGTCTATGTCGACCGCGGGTATGAGGATGTCGTGGAAAAATTTACCGCGCTGGGCGCCAATATCCGCCGGGTGGAGGATTTCAATCCCAATCATCAAAAGGCCGCGCTGTAACCCTCAGGCCTTTTATAAAACAACCCAGCAATACCGGATCGACCGGATCGAAGGAAAACAGATTTCACACCGCCGTCGGTGCATAAAGCCGCACGGCGTGAAAATGGGGATGGGCGGACCGTCCCCGTTTTTCCGTTTATATGGCCAAAAATATTTTATCCCATCAGCCTGAACTGACGGGAGCCTCCGCCGCGCTGAACGAGGAAAAAGCCCCTTCCTCTTTTTACCGCTGCGGCCGACAGCAAAGGAGCAATGATTGATTCTATGGCAAGATTCTGCCCCCTCTTCAGCGGAAGTAAGGGAAACAGTACATACATCGGCTGCTCGGGCACCGGCATCCTGGTCGACGCCGGCGTCAGCGGAAAGTCTATCCTCGCCGCGCTGGCCGGACAAAGCATCCGGGAGGAGGAGATCGGCGCCATCTTCGTCACCCACGAGCATATCGACCACATCACCGGCCTGCACGCCGTCGCAGCCCGGCTGCATCTGCCGATCTATGCCTCCGGACAGACGCTGGAGGCGCTGGAAGCGCTCGGCAAGCTGAAGGGACTGGAGGCGCATGAGATAGGCGGCGACCCGGTGGAAATCGGGACGCTGACCGTCTCCCGCTTCGCCACGCCGCATGACTGCGCCGGGTCGAGCGGCTTCGTGGTGCTGGCTCCCGACGGGCGGAAAATGGCCGTCGCTACCGACATGGGCTGCCTCACGGAGGAGATTCAGCAGGCGCTGCTCGGCTGCGACCTCGTCATGATCGAGTCGAATCACGACGTCATGATGTTGGAGAACGGCACCTATCCCTACCCGCTGAAAAGGCGGATTCTGAGCGATACCGGCCACCTCTCCAACGCACGGTGCGCCGATTTTCTGCCCGAGCTGGTCGCCGCCGGCACAACCCGCCTTGTGCTCGCCCACCTGAGTCGGGAGAACAACCATCCCTCGGTCGCGCTTGAAACTGCCCGCGCCGCCCTGACCGCCCGCGGCTTTAAGGAGGCGGAGGATTATCTCCTCACCGTCGCGCCGCCGTCCGGGGGCAAATCCATCCTGCTGTAAAGCGATACCGCGACCGCCGATACCGCAGTCTCATTTTTTTAAAAAAATTTAAAAAGAGGTGGATTCCCATGCTCCGCGTCACCCTGATCACCCTCGGCCGCCTGAAGGAGCCCTATCTGCGGGAGGCGGTGTCCGAATATACCAAACGGCTGCAAAGCCTCTGCCGGCTGGAGGTAATCGAGCTTTCCCCCGCGCCGCTGCCCGACCGCCCCTCCGCCGCGCAGATCGACGCCGCGCTGGAGGCGGAGGCCCGCAAAATCGAGGAAAAGCTGCCCTCCGGCGCCAAACTGATTCCCTTGTGCATCGAGGGCAAGCTTCTGTCGAGTGAGGATTTCTCCGCCCGGCTGGAATCCGCCGGAATGGAGGGCGGGAGTATCGCCTTCGTGATCGGCAGCTCATACGGGCTGTCCGACCGGATCAAGCGGCGCGCCGATCTCCGGCTTTCCCTCTCCCCCATGACCTTTCCGCATCAGCTGGCGCGGGTTCTCCTGCTGGAGCAGATTTACCGCGGCCTTAAAATTCTCGCAGGGGGAACCTATCACAAATAACGTGCCCGGCGGCAGCGTGCCTTTGCCGCAAAACGGAAATCTGTATGATCAGCAAAACGGACAGCGACAGCAAAGATAAAATTTTCAGGTATCTTCTTCACTTTTGCAGGATGGTGTGATAGAATAGCAACGGAAAAGGTATGGCCTATTCGGGGGAGCTTTCGCTCCCCTTTCGGTCCGGGATTTACTTTTTCCCTTTGTCCTCGGATAGCGTTTTGATGATTTGGATGATCGTAAGCGCTATACCGAGGACTTTTGCTATTATCTCAACCATTCGTTTCACCGCCTGCGCCAAGATCACTGCACAATAAAATCTTCTCACACCCGGCCGGGAGGAAGCCCCTCCCAAAACGGCCGGTTATTTTTTGCGCATTTTTGAAACCTCCGGTTCATAAAATAGATCGTCCGGCCTCATTTACCTGCGATTGATAAAAAATTAACAATTTATGTATCTTTTTTGCGGAAAAGTTATCGAAAAAAGCTGAAAATCGGCAAAAAAATGCCCCAAACCCATGGATTTTTAATACCGATTCTGCTATAATTCCTTTGTTATGGATTGGACGGCTCGGATGACCGGTTTCATCAGCCGCTTTTGGCAAAGAGGAACAACCGACCACCTATCCAATATCTGAACAGGAGGACAAACGTTCATGAAGAAAAAAGCAAGTTCGATCCCCTTCTCCGGCACGCCCGAGCAGGAAGCACAGCTTCGCGCGGTCATTGCCGAGCATCAGGGGGACAAGGGCGCTGCGCTTCCGGTCATGCAGGCGGCACAGGAAATCTACGGTTACCTGCCGCTTGAAGTACAGGAAATCATCGCCGAAGGGCTCGGCCTCCCGGTGGAGGAGATTTACGGCATTGCAACCTTCTATGCCCAGTTCGCCCTCTCCCCGAAGGGCGAGTACAAAATTTCGGTATGTCTTGGTACCGCCTGCTATGTTAAGGGAGCGCAGGCGCTGATTGACCGGATTACCCAGGTGCTTGGTATCGGCCCGGATGAATGTACGCCCGATGGCCGCTTCTCGCTGGAGGCCTGCCGCTGTATCGGAGCCTGCGGCCTCGCGCCGGTTCTCACCGTAAATGAGGATGTGTATGGCCGCCTGACCGAGAAGGATATAGATGATATCCTGAAAAAGTACATGTAAAAATGAAAGAGCTTTCGCTGAACGTCCTTGATATCGCGCAGAATTCGGTCACAGCCGGCGCGACTCTGATCTCCATCGACACGGTGGAGGAGCCGGCCGCCGATCTTCTGACCATTTCGGTCACCGACAACGGCAAGGGCATGTCGAGAGAATTTGCAGAGCGGGTAACCGACCCCTTCTGCACCACTCGTACAACCCGTAAGGTCGGCCTTGGCATTCCGCTGTTCAAAATGGCGGCGGAGATGGCGGGCGGTCATTTCTCGATCGAGTCGGAGCCGGGACGCGGAACGAAGGTGACCGCAACCTTTGTGCTGTCCAATGTCGACCGCATGCCGATCGGCGATATGGAGGGGACGGTATCCGCCCTGATCCAGATGAACCCCGGCCTCGACTTTGTCTACCACCGGGCAAGGGGAGGCAAAAGCTTTACGCTGGACACGCGGGAGCTCCGCTCCATGCTGGAGGATGTCCCGCTCGACACGCCGGAGGTTGGCGCCTGGATCCGGGACTATCTTGCGGAAAATCTCGCACAGCTGTATACATCAACATAACCGTATATAAAAGATCATTGGAGGTTAAGCCATGAAATCCATCGAAGAACTGAAAGCCATCCGCGACAGGGCCAGAGCTTCGGTCAACGTGCGCGGCGACAATTCGGAGGATATCCGCATCGTCGTCGGTATGGCGACCTGCGGCATCGCCGCCGGCGCCCGCCCGGTTCTGAACGCCTTTGTGGAGGAGATTAACGCCCGCGGACTCTCGAACGTCATCGTAACCCAGACCGGCTGCATCGGCGTCTGCCAGTTTGAGCCGGTTGTCGAGGTTTACGTCCCCGGAAAAGAAAAGGTCACTTATGTCAAGATGTCGCCCGATAAGGTACCCGGCATCGTGACCGAACACATCGTCAATGGCCGCGTGGTCGAGAAGCAGACCATCGGTGCCTATACCAAATAAGGAGGAGTATCAATGTATCGTTCCCAAGTGCTCGTATGCGGCGGTACCGGATGTACCTCCTCAGACAGCCCCAAAATTATCGAGGCTTTTAAGGATGAGATCAAAGCCGTCGGCCTGGAGGATGAAGTCAACGTCGTCCGCACCGGTTGCTTCGGCCTCTGCGCCTTAGGGCCGATCGTCATCGTCTATCCGGAAGGCAGCTTCTACAGCATGGTCAAGGTCGAGGATGTCAAGGAGATCGTCGACGAGCATCTGCTCAAGGGCCGTATCGTCAAGCGCCTGCTCTACTCTGAGACGGTGACCGAGGATGACAACGTCAAATCTCTGAATGACACCGCCTTCTATAAATCCCAAAAGCGTGTGGCGCTGCGCAACTGCGGCGTGATCAATCCGGAGATTATTGATGAATACATCGCCTTTGACGGCTATGCCGCACTGGCAAAATGTCTTACCGAGTACACGCCGGAGCAGGTCATCCAGATCGTGCTGGATTCCGGCCTCCGCGGCCGCGGAGGCGCCGGCTTCCCGACCGGCCGGAAATGGCAGCTCGCCCGCAACATTGTCCCCGACGCCGATCAGAAGTACGTCTGCTGCAACGCGGATGAGGGCGACCCGGGCGCCTTTATGGATCGTTCTGTGCTGGAGGGAGATCCTCACGCCGTGATCGAAGCAATGGCCATCGCCGGTTACGCCATCGGCGCCAACCAGGGCTATATCTATGTCCGGGCGGAGTATCCGATCGCCGTTAACCGTCTGCGCATTGCGATTCAGCAGGCGCGGGAGTACGGCCTGCTGGGCAAGAACATATTCAACTCCGGCTTTGACTTTGACCTTGACATCCGGCTGGGTGCCGGCGCCTTCGTCTGTGGTGAGGAAACCGCTCTCATGACCTCCATCGAAGGACACCGCGGCGAGCCGCGGCCGCGCCCTCCCTTCCCGGCGGAGAAGGGTCTCTTCGGCAAGCCGAGCATTCTCAACAACGTTGAAACCTATGCCAACATTCCGCAGATCATTTTGAACGGGCCGGAATGGTTCGCCTCCATGGGTACCGAAAAATCCAAGGGAACCAAGGTTTTCGCCCTCGGCGGAAAGATCAAGAACACCGGTCTGGTGGAGATTCCGATGGGCACCACCCTCCGCCATATTATCGAGGATATCGGCGGCGGCATTCCGAACGGCAAGAAGTTCAAGGCGGCGCAGACCGGCGGTCCTTCCGGCGGCTGCATTCCGGCCAGCCTTATCGACACGCCGATCGACTATGACAACCTGATCGCCATCGGCTCGATGATGGGCTCGGGCGGACTGATCGTCATGGACGAGGACAACTGCATGGTCGACATCGCCAAGTTCTTCCTCGAGTTCACCGTGGACGAGTCCTGCGGAAAGTGCACCCCCTGCCGGATCGGCACAAAGCGCCTGCTCGAGCTGCTGACCAAGATCACCAACGGCAACGGCACGATGGAGGATATCGACCGGATGGAGGAGCTTTGCTACTACATCAAGGATAACGCCCTCTGCGGCCTGGGACAGACCGCGCCCAACCCGGTGCTCTCCACGCTACGGTACTTCCGCGACGAGTATGAGGCCCACGTGAAGGAGAAGCGCTGCCCGGCCGGCGTCTGCAAAAAGCTGGTCTCCTACCATATCGACCAGGATAAGTGTAAGATGTGTACCGCTTGTATGCGTCAGTGCCCGGTCGGCGCGATCGACGGCGCTGTCAAGCAGCCGCATACCATTATGCAGGATAAATGTATCAAGTGCGGAGCCTGCTTCGAGAAGTGTAAATTCTCCGCCATCGTGAAAAAGTAAGAAAAGGAGTATGCCAACAATGAATATGGTTAACATCAAAATCAACGGCATGCCCCTCAGCGTGCCGGAAAATTACACCATTCTGGAAGCCGCGCGAGAGCTTGGAATTGAAATTCCGACCCTCTGTCATATGAAAAATATGAACGAGATCGGCGCCTGCCGCATCTGCGTGGTTGAAGTCAAGGGCGCCCGTACACTGGTCGCTTCCTGCGTATATCCGGTATCCGAGGGCATGGAGGTTACCACCAACTCACTGCGGGTGCAGAAGGCTCGCCAGAACACCCTGAAGCTGATCCTCTCCAACCACGACCGCAAATGTCTCTCCTGCGTGCGGAGCGGCAGCTGCGAGCTGCAGAAGCTCTGCTACGACTTCGGCATCGACGACGAGGCCGAGTTTGACGGCACTAGGCAGCAGTTTGAGATTGACTACAGCGCACCGCACATGGTTCGCGACAACAACAAATGTATCCTCTGCCGCCGCTGCGTTGCCGCTTGTAAAGCTCAGCATGTCGCCGTCATCGGTGCCAATGACCGCGGCTTTGACAGCAGCGTCGGCTCGCCCTTCGGCAAGCCGCTGAATGAGATGGCCTGCATCTCCTGCGGACAGTGCATCGTCAACTGCCCGACCGGCGCGCTGTATGAGAAGGATGACACCGATAAGGTTTACGCCGCGCTGGCCGACCCGAAAAAGACGGTCATTGTGCAGACCGCGCCCTCTATCCGCGTCACGCTGGGCGAGAGCTTCGGCATGCCGATCGGCAGCATCGTAACCGGAAAGATGGTCGCCGCCCTCCGCCGATTGGGATTTGACAAGGTGTTCGACACCGACTACTCGGCCGACCTCACGATCATGGAGGAGGCGAACGAGCTGCTTGAGCGGGTACAGAACGGCGGTGTGCTGCCGATGATCACCTCCTGCTCGCCCGGCTGGATCCGTTTCTGCGAGCAGTATCATCCCGATATGATCCCCAATCTTTCGACCTGCAAATCTCCGCAGCAGATGTTCGGCGCGGTTCTCAAAACCTGGTACGCCGAGCAAAACAACCTGAAGCCGGAGGATATCGTCAGCGTTGCCATCATGCCCTGCACCGCCAAGAAGTTCGAGGTCGGGCGTGAGGATCAGAACGCCGCAGGCGTGCCGGATGTCGACATCGCCCTCACCACCCGTGAGCTGGCCCGCATGATCGACCGCGCGCACATCAACTTCAACCTCCTCCCGGATGAGGCGTTCGACAATCCTCTGGGCGAGGCCTCTGGCGCCGGCGTCATCTTCGGCGCAACCGGCGGCGTGATGGAGGCTGCTCTCCGCACGGCGGTGGAAACGCTGGAGGGCAAGCCGCTCGACAATTTGGAGTTCGCGGCGGTTCGCGGCACCGATTCGGTCAAAGAAGCCGCCCTCAATGTGGCCGGCCTGGACGTCAAGGTTGCCGTTGTCAGCGGAATGGAGGCGGCCAACGACCTCCTTCTGAAGGTGAAGAACGGCGAGGCCGACTACACCTTTATCGAGGTTATGGGTTGCCCCGGCGGCTGCGTCAACGGCGGCGGTCAGCCGATTCAGCCCGCGTCGGTTCGCAGCTTTGTCGACCTGAAGGGGCTGCGTGCAGCCGCCCTGTATGCCGACGACGCGGCCAACCCGGTGCGCAAGTCGCATGAGAACCCGATGATCAAAAAGCTGTACGACGAGTATCTGGAGAAGCCCGGCAGCCACAAGGCGCATGAGATTCTCCACACCTCCTACGTCGACCGGTCGAGGGACTATGTCAAATAAAATCCTGCCCCGCCGGTAGGCAGCAGTTACAAAAAAGGCCGGCTGAATCCGAAATGGTCCAGCCGGCCTTTTCTATTTGAAGAAAGTGGCGGGGACTGCCTGATTCCGGGCTGATTTTCCCCCGCAAAATCTTTTCCATAAAAAAGCAAACCACCCCTTTGAAAAGGATAAAAATGGGTAAAATAGGGATAGAAATTTGAAAGGAGTTAAAAACCATGAAGAAATACGTTTGCGATGTCTGCGGCTACGTGTATGATGAGGCGGCCGGCGATCCGGATAACGGAATTGCTCCCGGCACAAAATGGGAGGATATTCCGGAGGATTTTGTCTGCCCGCTCTGCGGCGTTGGCAAGGACATGTTTTCAGAAGCGGAATAAACACCTTGACCGTGCGGAAACTTTTCGCCGGATGAGAAATTTTTGGCAGTGCATAAAATGGCCATACGCAAAGCTTTTTGAATTCAAATTATAAAAAGCGATGCACCGCCGATGGACCGACCGCCTCCCCGATGCACAAAAAATTAAAAAAGGGTGTGACTTCTCTAAATTGCAGAAGTCACATCCTTTTTATAGTTGCGGTAAAGCACAAAACCCTCTTTAAAAACAGAATTTTTGTGGTTTTTCAAAATAGCCTTTTTACAGCTTTTCAAGACCCACTTCTCTCCTTCATTTGCCGCGCCGGCAGAGAGGCTTTCCGCTCCTTTTTTCCGATTTTGTTCCAAATTTTTACAGCAAGAAAATAATAATTCCTTTGCGG
>OMNU01001256.1_pt1 | contig 11367 bp, 13 predicted proteins | sample 1673511 | NCBI WGS metagenome assembly OMNU01 (sample SAMEA103958113, study PRJEB25191) | human gut metagenome | reverse complement strand
CAGCGCGGCGAACAGCTTGTCGGCAGAACCGTCATAGACCTTGTTGATGAGTTCATCCGTCTCCGCCTCCTGCACCGCTGATTTCGGGATCAGCGCATGGCACAGAAAGCCCGGCTCACTGCGCTCGATCGCCCCCTTTTTCATGCAGCGCTTGATGAGCGTATAAGTCGTATTGACATTCCAGCCCAATTCATTTGTCAGCTGCCGCGCGATCTCCTTGGCGGGGGTATCCCCCTCGCGCCAGATCACGTCCATCACCTTCAGTTCAGAGTCAAATAATTTGATGTCCATATACATACCTCTTTTCATAAGACTCCAGTAGTGGCCACGCATACATAATACCACAGTCTTATTTCGTTGTCAATACTACTGGAGTCTTAAACACAAAATACGAAAAAAAGCCGCCCCGTTGCGAAGGGGCGGTGGTATCGGTGAAGTCGAGCCGGAGAGGTTGTGCAGCAGAGTGTTGCAGACTTCACGTTGTTTTTCGGCGAATCTGTATGTACTTGCATCTTCGGTTGTAGGGGCTGATTCCCACATTGGTCCGGCAAAACGTACCGATTTTACGGTAGTCTTCGGCAAATTCGTTACTCCCCAACAAGCCGAGTGGGCATTGCCCCCTATGACGAAACAGGTAAGTGCAGTACGAATTTTTCCTTGTTCCGTGGAGAGGCGGCAGTTACTTTTTGCGGTGATAGCCGCAGTCGCAGTAGGGGCCACCGGAGGCAAGGGTATATTCGCGCACGAAGTCGGACGCACCGCCGGCATCGCTCATGGTGTAGTCCAAGCGGCACATAGCAGATGTCAGGTCGTACAGACCCAACTCCTGCATCAGCGTACAGATGCCGCAGCGGTCAAAGCGCGCCTCATAGCCGCTGCCGTCCGGATATTCAAACAGTTCCATGTTCCACGAATAGGGGTTGCGGTCGGCAGCGCGTAGGGCTGCGGTCGCACGCATGGAGGCAAGATCCTTTTCGGAGAACTTGTTTTTCCCGCTCTTGCGGCAGAACCAACGCATGGGTGCGGTTATCATAGACTTTGCATAGTAATCCGTCAGATGCTGCACGTCCGGGCGCTGCGGCATGCTGAGGACGAACGCGCACAGCATCGCACAGTTCACGATGTTCATTTTGAAGCGGTCAGCCTTTTCAAATTCCGGCAGACCGGCAATGATCTTCCGGTAGCGCGGCTTTGCGTTTTTCGTAATTTCTTTGGCCGCAGCCGCATCATAGCCGAAAACGGCGGTCAGTTCCCTCCGGAACGAACCGGCGAACAGCGCCCACATCCCCATGGGCATCCCTGCATATTTCATAGCTTCTTCTCTCCTTCCGCAAATTCCAGCTGAACGATCTGCATGCGCATCATGCCGTCGCCGACTTTTGCAAGAAACCGATAAAAGCCGGGAACCGACGGGTCATCCAGACTCTGATAGCCCAGCATATAGCCCCGGCTCGACACGCGCAGGCGCGGCGACCAGCCGGAAAGTTCCTTTTTCGCATCGGAAACAGCGAAATATGCGCCGACATCCTGAATTTCAGCGGTTTTGATCCAAGTTTTGAGCATCAGGCGCACCGCCTTTTGATTTGCCGCGTCGAAGACCAGCCTGCTGCCGGGGAACGCTTTCGTCATGACCTGTACGAGCGCTCTGACCTGCTCCGTCAGGAAATAGTAGAATACGCCCGCGGCAAAGAATACCGCGCCGCCCGACGCGTCGATGCGGCGGAACCACGATGTGTCGTTCAGGTCGCAGGCGATGTTTTCCTCCTGATCCCCTGCGGGCAGGAGTGCGTCGCGCACGGCAATCACGCCGGAAAAGTCTAGATTGTAGATTTTACACGTTCCGTTATCGCAGCTGCGGCCCGTATCGTCCAGTCCGCAGCCGAGGTTGACAACCGCTGCGTTCGGATGCCGGCGCAGATAGTCCCGCACCTCCCACGCAAGGTCGTTTTGGCGCATGGCGGCCTCCAGAAAGCCGAACTGCTGCATGAGGCTCTTTGATTTTTTGGACAGAAGTGAAAAATCGTAATCGATCTGATTGATCAGGCGCAGGGCCGTCTCGTCACGGTAGAGATTCGGATATAATTCCGAGCACATTTTCCGCCCGTAGAGCGGAATAACGAGCGTTTCCTGCACGGTGTTTTTTCAATATGGTATTTCATGGATTCCTCCGTATCTGCCAGTTAGTTTTATCTAACCAGCATCCTGCTGAAAAGCCGCCGCAGCGGTTTTCTTTATTTTGACACAAGCTTCGGCTTTTTTCAAGAGGCTGGAACAAATGCGGCATATTTTTTTCAAATCGCTTGCAAATTACGCCCATATCGTGTATAGTAGCAGGCGGAAAAGCACAAGATTTTGCTTTTTCCAGCGTCAACTGACGCACAATTTCATATTGCCATCCGATGTACAGTAACCGAGGCATGCCGCTGGGCAGGCTTTGGCGTAAGAGAAAGGGAAAACCACTCGACCGGAGCTGTGCGCACAAGACCGTTCCGAAGCAGCAAAAAGCTGTCTGGGCGAAAGCCAGTCATTGCGGATTGAACCGCGAGAAGACAGGAAACGGGCGCGAAAACAGAGATTCTGTTTCCAAAGTGCAAGTCAGAAGAACTGCTGTCAGCGCCGCATATTGCGGCGAAAAGGATGAATGCGTGGGACGAGCTCTGCCTGTAGCATTCGGGACATGTGCGCCGTTTTTCCTCACAAGAAAAGCAGCGTTTTTTTGTTTCTACGGAGATCCGCCCGCCATTTTGAAAAATGGCGGGTTTTCGTTTCTCCAAAAGCCGTCTGCGCTCCCTGTTTCCGCCCCTACATTATATAAGGGGCTCACGATAGATATTTTGATTCTGGAGGAAAAATGTATGAAGAAACGAATTCTGAGTCTGCTGCTCGTGTTTGTGATGCTGCTGAGCCTGCTGCCCGCAGGCGTTCTGGCAGCAGAGGGCGATGTCAGCGTCACACTGTCCGGTATGCACGACGCACAGGTCAAGTCCCTGAAGCTGTATACCTACATGGACGGCGTGAAGGGCGCGGACGATCTGCTGGCCGCGAAGGAAGCCGCAGACGGCGCGTATACCATCGACCTTGCGCCCGGCGCTTACTGGGTTGACGGCTATGACGCAAACGGCGACTGCAACGGCGGCGTGTCCATCAACGTCAGCAGTGAGAACAACAACTTCAAGCTGCAGCGGATGTACCAGATCTCCGTCAGCCCCAGCAAGTGGGTCAAGGACACAGACTATACCCTCTCGCTGCGCGTCACCGATGCTTCCGGTGCGGAGCGCAAGGCAGCGTTCGGCTATACCGTAAACGGTAAAGGTCAGTCTTGGGAAAGCACTTACATGAGCTGCCTGTTTGTCGTTGGCGATACGGTCAGCGTGACAGCCACGCCGAACGCGGAAACGCATCCGAACTACAACCCGGCTACCGCTTCCAAGACCCCGACGATGAACGACAGCCTCAGCCTGACCTGCAAGGAATTCGTCACGGTCACGGTCACAGCGCCGAAGGGCTCGACCATCGACGCCGGTACGCTCGCAAAATACTATGTGTTCAGCTTCCTTGAGCCGTTCGCGCGTTCCGTCGAGGACGGCACGGCCACGTTCCATCTCGACAAGAACACGGATTACTTCTACCGTGTCCGCCATCCGCAGGGTGCAACATACTGGAACTACGTCAGACTGAGCGCCGACGCAGCGTACACGGTCACGGAAGAGGATCTCGGCCTGACCGGTGATTTCAGCAAGAGCACGATCTATCATTTTGAAAACAACATCTATGACCGCGCGGGCATTTACCTGAACATCAACACCAAGGGCTATAAAAACATGGCCGTCGGCGAGACGTTTGAACTCAACTCCTTCCGCAACTGGTTTGCGATCGAAAGCTTTATGAACGCTAAGGTCGCGCTGCCGGAGATGCACTATCAGGTCATCGATGTGAACGGCAATGCCAGCGACGTCGTGACCATCACGCCGAACGCGCTGAACAGCAACGTCGCTGTGATGGAGGCCAAGCACGAGGGCACGGCAATCGTGCTCGTAACCTATGACGCAATGACCCATATGGTTGGCCAGACCAGCACGGCCTCACATCGCTTCTCCGCCATCTGGCCGGAGTTGACGGGCGTGTTTGTCGTGAATGTCGGCGCGGACGGCAGCGCCATCCAGACCAATATGAATCTTGACCGCATGGACGCGGTCATCGAGAAGGATGAGGCGCGGCAACTCGATGCGGAGCATGACATTCTGTTCTACACTGGAACAGAGGGTGCAAGTTACAGCTTCAAGCCCGAAGCGGGCTGCACCGTGAGCGTCCTGCGCCCCACCGTGACCGCTGCGTCTATGACGTATTCCGGCGGCTTCACAAACACTGGCGTCACAACCGCCGAGGACGGCACTGTGACCGTCAGCGGTCTGATCACCGGCCGCAATATCATCAAGGTCACGAAGGGCGGCCTTTCGACCTATCAGGTCGTGACGGCACGCGGCGTGAGCTACAAGTTCGTCAACGCGGAGGGCACGGAGCTGACGCAGGAAGAGCTGGCTGCCATCAAGCCGGGCGATTCCGTTACGATCCAGTTCTCCAACCTGATCAGCCCCAAGGAAAAGCTTTCCGGCGCGTATAACTTCAACTTCTCCCTGTATATGCAGGGCCCGGACGGCACCTTCTTCAAGAGTGATCCCGGCGGAAACTTCGGCGTTTATGACTTCAGCGGCAACTCTGAGCGGCAGAAGCTGACTGTCACCATCCCGAAGTTCTGGGCTGAGGAGACCTACACGCTGAGCGGCGCGATCAAGCAGGCGGGCTGGCCCGGCGTTCCGACGCACCGCGGCATCACCTATGCTGTGGGCACGAATCCCGGCTTTGACGCGCCCAAGACGGCAGGCATTCTCAGCCGTCTGCCGGAGATCACGATCCCGGTCGTAAAGCTTGACTTCCTGACCGGCAAGCTGATTTTCCGGGATCAGAATGGCACATCCATTGACCGCAAGAACCTGACCGTCACGCTGGCGGACAGCGCAGGCAACGGCATTGCGGTCGCGGAAGACGGCACGTTCCAGTCCTATGCCGAGGAATACTTCTACACCGTTTCCGGCGCTGGCGTTGAATACGCCACTGGCAGCGTCACCATGAAGGAGGAAGGCCCCAACGAATTCATCATCACGCTGCAAGCGACCGCAGCGGGCGCATGGGACGGCAAGACGCAGGCCGAGCCGCAGGCAGACGAAAACGGCGTTTACCAGATCAGCACCGGCGCGGAGCTGGCATGGTTCGTTGCGAAGAGCAAGGACGCGGACGTTACGGGCGTTCTGACGGCCAATATCAACCTCGGCAAATACGCATGGCTGAACATCAGCTCCAGCAAGAAGGTCACGCTTGACGGCGCAGGCTTCGAGATCACCGGCCTGAACGCCACGGCTGGCCTGTTTGCGCAGATCGGCTCGAATTCCTACATCCATGATCTGACCATCCGCGGCGCAGTTTCCGGCAAGGGCAACGCAGGCGCGATCGCCGGCTATGCCAGCGGCACTGCTCCGAAAATTGCGAACTGCTTCAACTACGCAGTCATCACCTCTACCGGCAACAACGTCGGCGGTCTTGTGGGATACACCTATCAGAACGCCGAGATCGAGAACTGCGCGAACTTCGGCGCTGTCACCGGCGGCAGCTCCGTCGGCGGCATTATCGGCAGTTCCGCCGGCAACGGCTCGACCATCACCGGCTGCTATAACACCGCAGAAATTTCCGCGACCGGCAGCAAGGCCGGCGGCATTATCGGCGGTACCAGCAGCGAAATGACTGTTACAAGCTGCTACAACACCGGCAAGATCTCCGGCACGGCCGAGAGACCGCGTCTGAGCGTGTTCCGCAGCGAAAACAACATTTATGCCCAGATCATCGACGATGTCGCCGGTAAGACGCTCTGCAGCGCCTCCACCGTGGAAAAGGGCTTTGAAGGCAATGGCGGCAACTGCGAAGCGGCAGCCAAGATCGGCAAGCTCATCGGCGAGCGCGCCGTGGCGGCCGGCATCACCGAGGTCGTGTTCGACCGCGGCGGCAACGTGTACCATGGCCGCGTCAAGGCTCTGGCAGAAGGCGCCCGCGAGGGCGGCCTGAAGTTCTAACGGGAGGAGGAAACGAAATGGCATATAACAATGACAGACGGGACAACCGCCGCAACCGCAGCGATGAGCCCCAGGAATTCAGCGAAAAAGTCGTTGCCCTCAACCGCGTTTCCAAGACCGTTAAGGGCGGCCGCGTCGCAAAGTTCTCCGCACTGGTCGTCGTCGGCGACGGCAAGGGCCGCGTGGGCTTCGGCCTCGGCAAAGCTGCCGAAGTTTCCGAAGCGATCCGCAAGGGCCTGGAGGACGCAAAGAAGAACCTGACCACCGTGACCCTGCAGGGCACGACGATCCCGCACGAGGTCATCGGCGAGTTCGGCGCCGGCCGCGTGCTGCTCAAGCCCGCCGCACCCGGCACCGGCGTGATCGCCGGCGGCGCCGTGCGTGCCGTGGTCGAGGCTGCCGGCATCAAGGACATCCGTACCAAGTGCCTGCGCTCGAACAACCCGCAGAACGTTGTCAAGGCAACGATGCAGGGTCTGACCTCTCTGCGCGACGCAGCGGAAGTTGCGCGCATCAGAGGCAAGAACGTGGAAGACATCGTCGGTTAAGGAGGGCTCAAAATGGCGAATCTTAGAATTAAGCTTGTCAAGAGCCTGAACGGCCGTCTTGAAAAGCACATTGCGACCGCGCATTCCCTCGGTCTGCGCAAGATCGGTCAGGAAACTGTTCAGCCTGACAACACCCAGACTCGCGGCAAGATCGCAAAGATCGGCTATCTGCTGCAGGTCACGGAAGAACAATAAGGAGGACAAGTAGATGAATTTACATGAACTTGCTCCGGTTATGGGTTCTACCCATGTGAATAAGCGCAAGGGCCGTGGTACCGGCACTGGCAACGGCAAGACCGCAGGCCGCGGACACAAGGGCCAGAAGGCTCGTTCGGGCGGCAAACTCCGCATCGGCTTTGAAGGCGGCCAGATGCCTCTGGCTCGCCGCATCCCGAAGCGCGGTTTCAACAACATCTTCGCTGAGCCCCTGACGGCTGTGAACGTCGCGGTTCTCAACAAGTTTGAAGACGGTGCGGTCGTTGACGCGGCTGCTCTGATCGAAAAAGGCATTCTGCACGATTGCAAGTACGGTCTGAAGGTTCTTGGCAACGGCAGCGTTTCCAAGAAGGTCACCGTGAAGGCTGCTGCCTTCTCGGAGTCTGCCAAGGAAAAAATCGAAAAGGCGGGCGGAAAGGCCGAGGTGGTGTAAGTGTTTACAACACTCCGTAACGCGTGGAAGATCCCCGAACTTCGCAAGAAGATCCTCTTTACGCTGTTTGTCCTTTTGATCTATCGTCTGGGCGCCTGCGTTCCCGTTCCCTATGTTAACGTAGCAGAGCTCGCGACCTATTTCTCGCAGCAGTTGTCCGGTACGGTTCTGGGCCTGTATAACGCGATGTCCGGTTCTGCGTTCTCGCAGGCGACGATCTTCGCCATCGGTATCCAGCCGTATATCAACGCATCCATTATCATTGAACTTCTTGCCATCGCCATTCCTGCCCTTGAGCGTCTTGCCAAGGAGGGCGGCGAAGAAGGCCAGAAGAAGATCCAGCGCATCACCCGCTACACCACGGTCGGCCTTGCTCTTCTGATGGGCTTTGCCTACTATGTGATGCTTAAGAACTACAACCTGCTCAACGAGACTGGCTTCCTTGCAGGCCTTGTCATCGTCGTGACCTTCATGGCCGGCGCGTCCTTCCTGATGTGGATGGGCGAGCAGATTGACCAGTTCGGCATCGGCAACGGCATCTCGATGATCCTGTTCGCAGGTATCATTTCCCGTATCCCGTCGCTCATCAGCACGCTCGTCTCCTCGCTGTCCTCCGGCGCGATCAAGTGGTACACTGCGATTCTGCTGGTGATCGGTATGCTGTTGATCGTTGTATTCATCGTGTTCATCACGAACTCCGAGCGCAGAATCCCCGTCCAGTACGCCAAGCGCGTGGTCGGACGCAAGATGTACGGCGGTCAGAGCACGTTCCTGCCGATCAAGGTCAACATGTCCGGCGTTCTGCCGATCATCTTCGCACAGTCCATTGCGACTCTGCCCGCGACGATCATCGCGTTCACCGGCACCGGCAGCAGTTCCTTCTGGACCTGGATGAACACCTATATCTTCGACACGAGGAGCGCGTTCTACATCGTCTGCTACTTCCTGCTGATCATTGCGTTCAGCTACTTCTATGCAACGATTCAGTTCAACCCGATCGAAATCGCCAATAACCTCAAGAAGAACGGCGGCTTCATCCCTGGCTTCCGCCCGGGCAAGCCGACCTCGGACTTCATCCTGAAGGTTATCAACAAGATCACGCTCTTTGGCGCTCTGTATCTGGCGATCGTCGCAATCCTGCCGATCATTGTCGGCATCATCATCAAGAACAGTTCCCTCGCGGTTGGCGGCACGTCCGTCATCATCGTCGTTGGTGTTGCGCTTGAGACGGTCAAGAGCCTGGAGGCTCAGATGCTGATGCGTCACTACAAAGGCTTCCTGGAGTAATTGGAGGAAGATGCTATGAAGCTGATTCTTTTGGGTGCTCCCGGTGCCGGAAAAGGCACACAGGCGGAGATCATCAGCAAGAAGCTGAATATCCCCACCATTTCCACCGGCAATATTCTTCGAGAAGCAATCAAAAACGGAACCGAAACCGGCCTGAAGGCCAAAAGCTTCATGGACGCTGGCAAACTCGTTCCGGACGATGTCATTATCGGCATCGTCCGTGAGCGGGTCGCCCGCGCGGACTGTGCGAACGGCTTCATCCTAGATGGAGTCCCCCGCACGATCCCGCAGGCCGAGGCGCTGGAAGCAGCGGGCATCCATTTTGACGCAGTCGTGTCCATTGAGATTGCCGACGAGGTGATCGAAGCGCGCATGACCGGCCGCCGCGTCTGCGGCAGCTGCGGTGCAAGCTTCCACATCGCTGCGAACCCGCCGAAGGTTGACGGCATCTGCGATCTGTGCGGCGCTCCGCTTACCGTCCGCAAGGACGATGCGCCGGAGACGGTCAAGAACAGACTCAAGGTGTTCCACGCCGAGACAGAGCCGCTCAAGGACTTCTACAAGAAACTCGGCAATCTCAAGCTGGTGGAAGGCAACCAGCCCATTGAACATGCGACCAGAGACATTCTGGCAGCATTGGGTGAATAACATGATTCCAGTTAAAAATGAGCGCGAACTGGTGATTATGCGCAAGGCCTGTAAAATTACCGCGGCAGCGCGTGCTTTGGCAGGCGAAATGGTAAGGCCGGGCGTAACGACCAAACAGATCGACAAGGCGGTATACGAATTTATCCTGTCGCAGGGAGCAAAACCGACGTTCCTCGGCTACGGGGGCTTCCCGGCCAGCACCTGCATCTCCGTCAACGAGGTCATCATCCACGGCATTCCGGGCAACCGGGTGCTCAAGGAGGGTGATATCGTCTCGGTGGACGTGGGTGCGACATGGGGCGGTTTTACTGGTGACTGTGCCGCTACTTTCGCATGTGGGGCAATCTCCCCCACGGCGCAGAAGCTCATTACGGTAACAGAACAGAGTTTCTACGAGGGAATCAAATTTGCACGTCAGGGCAACCGGATCTCCGACATCGGCCACGCAGTGCAGACATATGTGGAAAGCCATGGATTTGGCGTTGTCCGCGCATTTGTCGGGCACGGCGTCGGCGAAAAAATGCACGAAGAACCGGAGGTCCCAAATTACGGTTCCCCCGGCAGAGGCCCGCGTATGGTCAAAGGCATGACCCTGGCAATCGAGCCGATGGTCACGCAGGGTTCGTACGATGTACGGGTCCTGAAGGACGGTTGGACGACTGTAACTGCCGATGGCAAGCTTGCGGCGCACTATGAAAACTCGATCCTGATTACCGACGGCGAGCCGGAAATCCTCACCGTTACAGAGGGCCTGTAAGATATGGAAGTTGACAAATCAAGCCTGATCGTCTCAAAGGCCGGGCGGGATAAAGGACAGCTGTTCTATGTGATCGACACGGATGAGCAGTATGTCTATCTCGCTGACGGCAAGAGCCGCAAGCTGGAGAAGCCAAAGCGCAAAAAGCGCAAGCATGTTGAACAGGTACCTCGGACGGAGTCACGAATCGCCGAGAAAATTCGCAACGGCGAGAAGGTACTCAATAGCGAATTACGAAAAGAATTGGCCAGCTTCGGCCAAAAACAAAGTCAAAACCAAGGGGGTTAATTGATCTTGGCAAAAGACGACGTAATCGAACTTGAGGGCATCGTTACCGATGCACTGCCGAATGCCATGTTCTCCGTCGATATCGGCGGCGGGCACACCATTCTGGCGCATATTTCCGGCAAGCTCCGGATGAACTTTATCAAGATTCTGCCCGGAGACAAGGTGACAGTCCAGATGTCGCCGTATGATTTAACAAGAGGCAGAATCACATGGAGAAGTAAATAGAGCCACTTGCTCAAATGGAGGTTAACAGTATGAAGGTAAGACCGTCCGTTAAGCCCATGTGCGAAAAGTGCAAGATCATCAAGCGCAAGGGCCGTGTTATGGTAATTTGCGAAAACCCGAAGCATAAGCAGAGACAAGGTTAATAGGAGGTGCTCGAGAGTATATGGCACGTATTGCTGGTATTGACCTGCCCCGTGAGAAGCGAATCGAGATCGGTTTGACCTATATCTACGGTATTGGCAGAACAAGTGCAAAGAAGATCCTGGAAATGGCCCAGATCGACCCGGATATCCGCGTGAAGGATCTGACTGAGGATCAGGAATCCGCACTTCGTGAAGTGATTGACAAGCACTTCACCATCGAGGGCGACCTCCGCCGTGAGGTTGCGCTGAACATCAAGCGCCTGACGGAGATCGGCTGCTATCGCGGCGTCCGTCATCGCCGTGGCCTGCCTGTTCATGGCCAGAGAACCAAGACCAACGCCCGTACACGCAAGGGTCCGAAGAAGACCATTGCAAATAAGAAGAAATAAGGGAGGGATTAGTAAATGGCTACCAAAGCAACAGCAAAAGGCGCTGCTTCTCGCAAGCGTCGTGAACGCAAAAATATCGACAAAGGTGCAGCTCATATTCAATCCACCTTCAATAACACTATCGTGACCATCACCGACGTACAAGGTAATGCGGTTTCTTGGGCAAGCTCAGGCGAAATGGGCTTCAGAGGCTCTAAGAAATCAACTCCGTTCGCAGCTCAGACTGCTGCCGAGACCGCTGCTAAGGTTGCGGTTGACCACGGAATGAAAACCGTTGAAGTTTACGTCAAGGGTCCCGGTTCGGGACGTGA
>OMNU01001243.1_pt1 | contig 11410 bp, 10 predicted proteins | sample 1673511 | NCBI WGS metagenome assembly OMNU01 (sample SAMEA103958113, study PRJEB25191) | human gut metagenome | reverse complement strand
GCCTTTACAGCATCCAGATTGCTACCCGGTTTCAAGCGTAATTCCAAATCAGAGAGCATACCTTGCTGTCCAAAAAGATTACGGGCAAATGAAATAGAAGTGATGATGTAGTTTTTATCATACTTAGCCTGTTTAACGGCAAAAAGTACGCCAGGAGAGTTGAGTGAGTCAACAACAAAGCCATCACCTGGGTTAGTCATATCCAGCTGTCCTTCCTTTTTAGGAGCATAGATTTTCAGGAAACCATCCCATTGTGCTCCTATGCCTAAATTCTGGGCAAGACGGATACCTACTGTTCCATATTCCAGATTGGCAGCATGCAAGGAGAAAGAGCCATCACCATATAAAATATCTGTAATATGAGAAAGTTCTGCAAAATTATCATCTACACCCTTGATTTTCACCATAGCCTGATGATCATTATAGATTGCAAGAGCTTGATCTTCTACGGTTTCTGTTGCAACATCTACCTGCGGCAAAAGACGAATCTTAGTAAGAATAGGATCATCTGCAGGTGCAGTCTTTCCCTCAACAGGCACAACCTTGAGTTGTGGGTCAAAACTCGTAAAGAGTGAAGCTACCAGGTCATGGAAGCCGTTAAAAACACTCAGAACGATGACCAGAGCCATCGTAGCTACCGCCACTCCTATTACAGAAATAGAACTGATGATGTTGATGACGTGCGTACTCTTCTTTGAGAAAAGATACCTGCGAGCTATAAAGAATGGGAAATTCATAATTCTATCTTACCTTATTTATATAACAGTATAGGGAGTCAAGAATTGCCGTCTTAACTCCCTTGTCTTTTTACTTCCTTACTCTTTTACTTTTTCAAGAGTTCATCAATGTGCTCCAAATAATCGAGACTATCATCAAGGAAGAAACGGAGTTCTGGAATAATACGTAACTGGTTTCTCACTTTTTTACCCAAGTCGAAACGGATCGTCTTCTCATTTGCATTGATGTTCTTCAAAATCTCCTCTCCTTTTTCAGAAGGGAACACACTCAAGTAAGCAGTACAGATACTGAGATCTGGACTTACTCTAACCTTAGTAACACTTACCATCACACCATGCATCATGCGGGTTTGTGACTGGAAGATAAGACTCAACTCCTTCTGGAGAAGTCTTGATATACGGTTTTGTCTTGTTTCTTGCATAACAATTAACTATAAATTATTAACTATAAACTATTCAAGATCTACATGTGTAACCTCCACCTGTTCATGAAGGAAAATCTGTGCAGACTCCTTGAATTTATCCTCACTCTCTGTTGTGAGATATCGGCAAGAGCCTGTTTTGGTTATCATCTGTTCCATCTGCGGATGGCGGTTCAGATAATCTTTCAGACTGTTTGCTACATATTGTCCTTGCGGAACCACTCTTACGCCATCAGGAAGATTCTTCACAATGCTGCTCATAAGAAGCGGATAATGCGTGCAACCCAAAATAATGGTATCAATATCAGCGTCCTTCAGCATCAGCTGGTCGATGCGTTTCTTTACGAAATAATCAGCTCCCGGACTATCTGCTTCATTGGCTTCCACGATGGCAGCCCAAAGCGGACAAGCCACGCCACTCACCTGAATCTCTGGCCAAAGTTTCGAAATTTCCATATTATAACTTTGGCTTTTAATAGTACCTTCTGTAGCAAGAAGTCCCACGTGATTACTCTTGGTAATAGTACCAATTACTTCGGCAGTAGGGCGGATAATACCCAGAACTCTTCTGCTGGAATCCAACTCAGGAATATCGCGCTGCTGCAAAGAACGTAGTGCCTTAGCCGAAGCAGTATTACATCCCAGGATAACGAGATGACACCCCATAGAGAAAAGTTTAAGCACAGCCTGGCGTGTGAACTTATAAACCACCTCAAACGAACGCGAGCCATAAGGAGCACGAGCGTTATCACCCAAGTACATATAATCATACTGAGGCATCGTCTGGCGCAACCCATGCAGGATGGTCAGTCCGCCATAACCAGAATCAAAGACACCGATTGGTCCGGGATTAGAAGGCAACATCATTTCAAAGTCTCCTCCAGCAAAGCTGTAATATCCTCCCCCATCTCTTCGTTGAGATAAGGAGCAGCATTATTGTCTGTATTGATGATAAAGGCAAACCCCTTCTGCTTGCCAATCTTTTTAGCTTCCTCGTTTATTTTTGCTTTGAGCGGAGCATAAGCATCATTCTCTGCTTGCTGCAACAGGCGGGTAGCCTCAGCCTTGAAGGCAATATTTTTCTCCATCAATTCACGCAATTCAGCCTGACGTTTCTCCAGAATTGTCTTGGCATAAGTGCGCTGTCCATCAAGAAATTCCTCATACTTAGCATTAAACTCAGTTTCTACACGTTTCGTTTCTGCATCGTATTTCTCACGGAGTTCATCCATATTATGCTTGGCTATAGCGTAACCAGGCATAGTATGAAAAACCTTATCAAAACTAAAGTAGCCAAAATGCAAGGGAGCAGATACAGCAATCTGTTGTTGCTGAACCTTTGCTGCAGGCGTTGTATGCTGGGCTGAAACAGTCAAAGAGATGAGAGCAAAAGCCAGAAATAAGAGATTCTTTTTCATGATGAGTGATACCGTTTATGATGAATACCTTATAAATACCTCGTTATTAAAAATGAGAAATAAGGGCAAGCACTTCTGCCTGCCCTCAATCTATATTCTTTTTATTTGCCTTGATTACTTAATCTTAGCCTGTACTTCCTTAGTAACGTCTACTACGTTAGTACCTGTATATACAGCTGCACCATCCTCGAAGATGAAGGTGTAGTTACCAGCCTTGCCTACAGCCGCGATAGCTGTACGTACCTTTGCTACGATAGGCTGCATGAGTTCGCTGCTCTTCTTCTGCAACTCCTGCTGACCATCCTGGTAAGCCTGCTGAATTTTCTGCTGGAGAGTCTGCAACTCAGTTTCCTTCTGCTGCTTTGCTGTAGCGTTCATTGTGCTGGAACCCTTCTGATACTCGTCAGCCTTACGCTGGAACTCATCCTGCATAGACTTCAAGTCATTCTCTTTCTGCTTCTGGAGAGCTTCCATCTCGCCATTAGCCTTAGCTACATCTGGCAAAGACTGCATAATCTGCTGAGTATTTACTTTACCAAACTTCTGAGCCATCATAGTCATTGGTGCACAGAGCATCAACATTAAAATAAGCTTTTTCATTGTTCTATTCTTTTTAATTATTAATTTCTAAATGAAGTTTTCATGCCGCCAACCATTGGCATATGCACTTACCGGCTGCAAATATACAATTATTATTTGGAATAACCTAATTTTTGGAGCACTTCGTTGCTAATATCTATCTTAGGAGAGCCAAAGATGATGCCGCTGTTGCTAGCTCTATCGAGAACAAGCGAATATCCGCGCAGGTCTGAAATCTCTTTTACGGCTGTATAAATCTCTTCCTGAATAGGTCCCATCAATGCCTCACGCATCTTATAAAGGTCGCCTTCTGCACCAAAATATTTTTTCTTCAAATCGCTAGCCTCCTTCTCTTTCTGCATGATGGCATTCTGCTTAGCCTTCTTCTGCTCCTGAGAAAGGAACACTACCTCGTTCTGATAGTTCTTATACATGGTGCTTGCCTCTGTGTTAAGAGCTTCTACCTCAGCCTGCCATTTGCGGCTTACCTGATTCAACTGCTCGTTGGCACGCTCATAAGCGGGTACATTCTTCAAGATGTACTCCATATCTATCAATGCATATTTCTGTGCATGTGCTGAGATGGCTGCTACAGCCATCATCAGCATCAATACTATTTTCTTCATAAAACCCATTTTTAGAATTCCTGACCTAAGATGAAGTGGAACTGGCTTCCACCCTTCTTATATGAACTACCATTCCATACAGTATCGAAACCGTAAGCCCAGTCAATACCCATCAGACCAACCATAGGCAAGAAGATACGTACACCGACACCGGCACTACGTTTCATGCTGAATGGGTTGAACTTCTTGGTTTCATACCAGGCGTTACCAGCCTCTACGAAGGTCAAACCATAAATGGTTGTGTTACCTAAGAGGAATGGATAGCGAAGCTCCAATGAGAAGCGGTCGTATGCATAAGCATAGTAACCGGTTGTAGGACTGTAAGATACAGAACCATTCTCATAACCGCGGAGTCCGATTGTTTCCTCACCATAATATGATGAGTATCCACTCATACCGTCACCACCCACATAGTAGGTCTCGAATGGACTCTTCTTATACTTGTTATAAGAACCGAGCAAACCGAGTTCTACACGGGTCATCAATACGAAGCACTTCTGACCCTCTGTGAGTGCAGTATAAGTCTTTGCCTTGAACTTCCACTTATGGTATTCAATCCATCTGTACTTCTCCTGCTGCTCAGCAGAATAGGTTGGCGACTTAGAATCGTTGGCAAGATTCTTGTAGTCCTTGTTGTCGAACGCACTCCATGGTGGAGTAAGGTTGACACTTGCCTCAACCTCAGAACCACGACGTGGGAAGAGTTGGTTATCGGTTGATGTTCGATTCAATGCGATGGTCAAGTTCAAGTTGTTCGCATTACCGTTGGTCATCAACATATAGCTCCAGTTCTTCATCATGTAGCGCTGGTAAGCCAACTGTACAGACAAGGTGAAGTAATCATCCGGCCAACGGAGGCGCTTACCCCAACCGAGGCTTACACCCACCATCTGGATATACTTGTCTGGATCGTAATAATTCTCGTAGTTGTTATAGTAACTAGAACCATAACCATACATATAACTGTAATAGTTGTTCATGTAAGCACTATTGTAATAGTTGCTTGACACGTCGGTACTCTTACTGTAGTATGCACCTACGCTGAACTGGATAGGGCGCTTGCCGCCAAACCAGTTGGTAGAGTAGCTTACGTTATAGCTCTGGTAGTAGGTACCATTGGTCTGTGCACCGATACTCAGCACCTCACCATCACCGATAGGCATGATACCACGATGCTCCTTGTTTTTGTTGAAGAGGTTTGCCATAGAGAAGTTGTTGAGCTTCAAGCCCACACGTCCGATGACACCCGTCTGACCCCAACCGAGCGAGAACTCAATCTGGTCGTTACTCTTCTGCTCCAGGTTCCAGTTTACATCAACCGTACCATCTTCAGGATTAGGCTTTACATCCGGGCTAACCTTCTCAGGATCAAAGTGTCCCATAGAAGCAAGTTCACGAGCCGAACGCATCAGAGCATCCTTAGAGAAAAGGTCGCCTGGCTTGGTACGAAGTTCACGACGCACTACGTTTTCGTAAAGACGGGTATTACCATTGATACGTACATGGCTCAGATAAGCCTGAGGTCCCTCTGTTACGCGCATCTCCAAATCGATAGAATCGCCATCAATATTGATTTCAGTCGGTTCGATACGAGAGAACACATAACCATTATTATAGTAGAGGTTAGAAACTGCGTCATCATCTTCATTCAGGCGCTTACCCAATATCTTCTGGTTATATACATCGCCCTTCTTCATGCCGAGCAATGCTTCGAGATAAGCTGAAGAGTAAACGGTATTACCTGCCCAGGAGATGTTGCGGATATAGTATTTCTTACCTTCATCTACCTTGATGTAGATATTAACGTGCTTCTCATCGAAGTTGCTCACGCTATCTTCCAGAATCTGAGCATCACGGAAACCATACTCATTATATTTGTCGATGAGTTTCTGCTTATCTTCCTTCCATCTCTCAGGGGTAAACTTCTTCGACTTGAAGAAAGAGGCGAACTTACCAGCCTCATGAGTCTTGGCAAAAGCACCCTTCGAGAAAAGTCCACCCTTAATCTTGCGGTCAGAAAGCTGTTCGTTTCCATCGATTGTTATCTGATGTACCTTGATTTTTTCTTTCTTGTCAACAACAACATCCAGGATTACCTGTCCCTTGTTGGCAATATCATCGCGCTGGTTTATCTGGATATCAGCGTTCTTGAAGCCCTTATCATCGAAATACTTCTTGGCAAGAATCTTGGCACGGTCGAGCATATTCGGAGTTACCTGAGTGCCCTTTACCATACCCAACTTCTGCTCCATATCTTCACGCTCGCTCTTCTTCAAACCAACATAGTTGATATTAGAGATACGTGGACGAACCGCAAGATAGATATGAAGATAAAGCTTCTCACCTACGATAGAGTCGGCAGCGATAGCCACCTTCGAGAAGAGTCCATGTTTCCAGTAGCGCTTTACGGCATTGGTAATCTCGTCGCCAGGCACAGTAATCTCATCGCCCACACTGAGGCCTGAGATACCTGTGAGAACATAGTCTTCGTAGCCCTCAACACCCGAAACATTGATACCACCAATCTTAAGGGTACGAGGTGTACCAGCATACGAGATGTCAGGGTTTACGATTTTATCTTGTGCCTGAATCTGCATGCATGCCATTACGCCGAACAGCAGGATGAAAATCTTTTTAAATCTATTCATTTATACCTTATTATATATAATATGATTTTTCTATGCTTGTATGAGGTTTTCCTATTTCTCCTCCTCTTCCACCTGTGCCTCGGTTTTTCCAAATCGACGTTGGCGGTTCTGATAACTTGCTATAGCCTTATGCAGATCTTCTTCATTGAAGTCTGGCCAGAAGGTATCACAGAAATACAACTCTGAATAAGCTATCTGCCAAAGAAGATAGTTGCTGATACGGAGTTCACCTCCTGTACGTATCAGAAGTTCAGGATCTGGCATGAAACTGGTCTCAAGATGCTTCTCGAAGTTCTCCTCTGTCAGTTTATCCTCTATCTGCTCATAGGTTGAACCAGACTCGAGTGCTTCTTTTACCATTTTCTTTGTAGCATTCAGGATTTCCCAACGTGAAGAATAGCTCAATGCCACTACCATAGTCATCGAATCGTTCTTCGCAGTATGGTCCATGGTCTCCTGAAGCTTGTCCTGTACCTGTTGTGGCAGGCGTTTCAAATCGCCTATCACACGGAAGCGGACATTATTCTTCATGAAGATTTCATCTTCGAGCGAAGTCAGTACCAGTCCCATCAAGGCAGCAACCTCATCGGCCGGACGGTTCCAATTCTCTGTAGAGAAAGTATAGAGGGTGAGATATTTTACCCCCAACCTGGTACACTCCGATGTAATTCGGCGCACGGTTTCTACTCCAGCCTGATGGCCGTAGCTACGCTCCTTGCCCCGTTCTGTTGCCCAGCGACCATTGCCATCCATAATGATAGCGATGTGCTCAGGAATCCTGTTCATATCTAAGTTGTCCATCATTCTTCTTTATTACAAGTTTTACATTTTGCACTGAAACTATAGGTCACCGAAACGGCTATGGTAGAATAGCAGTCGGTATTCTTGAAAATGCCACTGCTCTTTACCCGGTAAGGGTCTTTCACACCATCCAGTTCATCGCTGAGCGAGAAATGGAAAGTCCAGGCCAGTCCCAAGTTCAACCTTTCGTTCACTTTATATTTTGCGCCGATGCCTAAAGGCACGTTGGCTGTAAATACATTTTTTTCGTTACCTTTTACATAGGTTGCTCCCAGGCCACCCAGTATATAAGGAACCAGGCGCTGGGCTCCGCGATAGTCTCTGCCTGTTCCGTAGGGCCAGAAGTTGTACTCAAACACCAGATTCATATCCACCAGCGTATGATTGAAGGAATAGGGATTCTCCGTATAATCAGGATAGAAGGTATCCACATTTGCCGAAGAACCTTTTATTTTTCCAAAGCCCACGCTCAGTTTCAAGTCCTTGTAGGGGTCGAAATTGTATCTTCCCACCAGGAAACCGGCAGGTTGCATGTCGCCAAGCACTTTTCCATTAAAGTCGCCTTCATAGGTCATTACTCCCACACCGGCGCCTATCTCCATGCGATATTGCGGATCGTCCTGTGCACGAACCGCCATACAGCCCAGAGTTAAGAAGGCAAGCAGGATGATTAATCTTCCTTGCTCCAGCCATCTATATTGAAACGTCCTCTCCATACGTATCCGTTTCTGATAATCCAATAGTAATGTTGCTTGTCACGACAGAAAGCGAAACGACCTTCAGTAGCAAACTTAGCAGGCAGAACAACCATCTTATCCTGCTTCCAAGTCAATCCGGCATTCTGGCTCTTATACCATTTGCCGTTACTGCCTAAAGCAACGAAGCCTGTATCGGCAGCACAGGTAATTACCTGATCCAGCCAAGGCATCTTTCCACTTTTATTGTTTTCGATTTCCAGATAGTTCCACTGTCCGGCTTCAGCATTTACATCATAGTCAACCGTGCGCAACCATGTGGTGGCAACCGTATCATTCAAAGCCTTGTCACGAGTACCCATCAGCATCACGTTCTCCACATTTTTTGCAGAGAGCACGCCAGCCACATTCATTGAGATATTCTGTGTTGGCAAATAGTCTGCATCTGTATCAAGTTTCTCCTGCTCCCAGCTGGCACCCTTATCTTTTGAAACAGAGATACCTGCAGCAGTGTAAGCATAGAGATTTTTGCTGCTTGCACCAATGAGCTTAACATCTGCGTTTTCAGAAACCTCTGTCCATGTTTCAGCATCGGCAGAAGCATAAACCTTGCCGGCATCTGAGATATAGAGTTTGCCATCCAGCGCTACTGCACTCTGATAAGCGTCACTACTTAAGCTTTCGTTCATCGTAATAGATGACCAGGCGCTGCCATCATTGATGGCTGACTTCAGCACCTCAGTACCATCGGCAGTCTTGCCGAATACATAGATGTAATCACCACAAGCTACAGCCTTCAAATCAGAGAACGCAGCCAACTGACTGTTGTTCTGAGCCAGCTCATGCCACTTAAACTCATAAGGCAACTCCTTATGTACGTTTACGGTAACCTTATACTCGGCATAGGCAGAGTAGTCGCTGCTGTAAACTCTAATAAAGCGAGGCTTTGAGAAGTTAATGGAATCAGAGCTTGAATAGTATGCTGCGACAGAATCAGGCTTGTTGATATCCATCAGGAGAATAGGGCTGCTATTCTTGCTGCTGATAGTAGCCAATATGGCAGTATCCCTCACCCCACAAGGCAAGGAATCTACATTATAAATCAAGCGTTGTGCCTGATCTATGTAAAATTTATAGTCAGAGCCCGTCACATTAGCCTTGAGCAAGGTATCTTTACCTGCCTTCGTTTTGGTATATCTGTCAAGACTACCCAACGAGAAAGCCGTGATGGCTGTATCATGTGTATATTCTACTGTTGTTTCATCGCTGCTCAAGCAAGAAGAGAGCGAGAGCGTAGCTGTAATCAGCGCTATGAAAGCAAAAAACTTCCTTTTCATTCTATCCTATTTTATTTTTAGCTGCAAATTTACTGAGAATTCTTTAAAAACTCGACCTTTTCTCCTTATTATTATGCAAATTATTCATTTTAGACGCATTTTTTAAGTTTTTTAGTGATTTCGAGGCGTAAAAACGAAGAAATCCCGCTTCTTTTGCAAGAAACGGGATTCCATATTTAGTATAAATTCGAAGTATCGAATTAGAGCTGTGGACCAGCAGCAACGAGAGCCTTACCAGCCTCGTTGTTTGTATACTTAGCGAAGTTCTTGATGAAACGAGCAGCCAAATCCTTAGCCTTCTCCTCCCACTGAGAAGCCTCAGCGTATGTATCGCGTGGATCCAAGATCTCAGTAGCTACACCTGGCAACTCTGTTGGAACCTTGAAGTCGAACATAGGAATCTGCTTTGTAGGAGCCTTGTCGATGTCACCGTTCAGGATAGCGTCAATGATACCACGTGTATCGCGGATAGAGATACGCTTGCCAGTACCGTTCCAACCTGTGTTAACGAGGTAAGCCTTAGCGTTGTTCTTGTTCATCTTCTTAACCAACTCCTGAGCGTACTTTGTTGGGTGCAACTCCAAGAATGCCTGGCCGAAGCAAGCAGAGAATGTTGGAGTAGGCTCTGTGATACCGCGCTCTGTACCTGCCAACTTAGCTGTGAAGCCAGAGAGGAAATAGTACTGAGTCTGCTCTGGAGTCAGGATAGATACTGGAGGCAATACACCGAATGCATCAGCTGAAAGGAAGATAACCTGCTTAGCAGCTGGAGCAGAAGAACCTGGCTGGATGTTGTTGATGTGGAAGATTGGGTAAGAAACACGAGTGTTCTCTGTTACGCTCTTATCAGCGAAATCAATCTTACCATCAGCAGCTACAGTTACGTTCTCCAAGAGAGCGTTGCGCTTGATAGCGTTGTAGATATCTGGCTCAGACTCCTTGTCAAGGTTGATAACCTTAGCGTAGCAACCACCTTCGAAGTTGAATACACCATTGTCATCCCATCCGTGCTCATCGTCACCGATCAACTTACGCTTAGGGTCTGTAGACAATGTAGTCTTACCTGTACCAGAAAGACCGAAGAAGATAGCTGTATTCTCACCGTTCATATCGCAGTTAGCAGAGCAGTGCATAGAAGCCATACCCTTCAATGGCAAGAAGTAGTTCATCATAGAGAACATACCCTTCTTCATCTCACCACCATACCATGTATTGATGATAACCTGCTCCTTAGATGTTACGTTGAAAGCAACGCAAGTCTCTGAGTTCAAACCGAGCTCCTTGTAGTTCTCAACCTTAGCCTTAGAAGCGTTGTAAACAACGAAGTCTGGCTCGAATGCCTCGAGCTCCTCAGCTGTAGGACGGATGAACATGTTTGTTACGAAGTGAGCCTGCCAAGCAACCTCAACGATGAAACGAACAGCCATACGAGTATCCTTGTTAGCACCGCAGAAACCATCTACAACATAGAGATTCTTGTTGCAGAGCTCCTTAACAGCGAGGTCCTTCACTGTACCCCAAACCTCCTCAGACATTGGGTGGTTATCATTCTTATATTCATCAGTAGTCCACCATACAGTGTCCTTTGAGTTCTCATCCATTACGATGTACTTATCCTTAGGTGAACGACCTGTGTAAACGCCGGTCATAACATTGACAGCGCCCAGCTCGCTGACCTGGCCCTTTTCGTAACCAGTCAGCTCAGGCTTGGTCTCCTCCTCGAACAGCATTTCGTAAGAGGGGTTGTGCACGATCTCAGTCGTGCCGGTAATGCCATACTTGGTCAAATCCAGCTTTGCCATGATGCAGATACCTCTTTCTCTATCAGTCTGTTTTGGGCTGTGATCCAAGTGGTGCGCACACCACTTTTCGCGGTATGAGGAGCCCAGCCCGCTACTTCCTCACCTTAGTTCTTATTATACAGATTTCCGCCGCAAAAGCAATAAAAAATTCGTTAAATTTTTAGTACACTTCAGCATTTGTTGCCGAAAATGGGCAATTTCTGGCCAGAATCGCATATTTTGTGAACAAACATTGCATAGGTTGTAAACATTAGCACTCTACGCTTGACAGTGCTAATTTCTGTGCTATACTGAGGGTGTTCGAAGGGAAAAGAACCCCCAAGAACAAAAAAGAAAAACCAGAAT
>OMNU01001239.1_pt1 | contig 11426 bp, 7 predicted proteins | sample 1673511 | NCBI WGS metagenome assembly OMNU01 (sample SAMEA103958113, study PRJEB25191) | human gut metagenome | reverse complement strand
CAGCCGCCGGAGCGGTGCTTAAGCCGTCAGGCGGGAATTGTGCGGTGTTGCCTTAAGGTCACGCAGGTATTTATGCGGGCCATTCGACGCTGCTCAGCTCAGGATACTTGACCTTGATCTGATCCTCAAAGTTCTTCTTCGCGGTCTCAAGGTCAACCGTACCGTCAAAGTAATCCTTGAAGCAGCTCTGGAAGGTCTCGTTGCAGCCCTGATCATACGGACCGGCGTTGGACATATCAATGGTAGGTGCAACCTCTGCAAAGAGGGCAATGTGGTTCTGGCCGCCGAGGAATGCGGAGCCGAAGTTCGGGTCAGCTGCGATGGAATCCATAGCGCTCTTGCTGTTGGTGTAGTCCTGCGTATCCTCGGTGATCTTGGTCATGATGTCGGCATCGCAGGTCAGAGAGTACATAACATCCTTGATCGTGGGGATGTTGTCGGTGCCGGTTGCTGCGCAGATCCAGGTGCCGCCCCAGTAATACGGCTGAGGACCCTGACAGACTGCATAATCGCCGAAGATACCGTTGCCGACTTCCTGCTTGCCTCCCTCAGACTCAGGCGTGGCCAGAGAGTTGCCCAGCAGGGTGAAGTTGATGCCCCAAGTGGAGTAGAAGAAGCCGAAAACCTTGCCGGCAGGGCCCTGATCGGCGGCCCACTGGTCGCTCCACAGGCTGGTCTTGTTGTTGTAGCCGTTATCGGTGTAGGTCTTGGTCTGATCGACCCAGTTCATAATGTTGGGGTCGACCTTGACGGTCGTGCCGTCAACCCAACCGGCGGAAACATTGTTGGAGAAGGTGCGGTAGGAATCATCGTAGCCGGAGAGCATCTTGTAGCCCTTGGCAGCGGCCTTCTCAGCCACATCGTTGAACTTATCCCAATCGCTCAGCGCGGCCTGAACCTCGGTCGGGTCATCGGTGCCCAGCACATCCTTGGCGATGGAGCGGCGGTAGGCAAACAGGCCCGGGGTCGCCTGCCATGTGGTGCCCTTCTGCACGCCATCCACGGTAACGATGTCCTTGGTGTACTGGTACTGATCCTTGAGATCATCATCGGTCAGGCCGACATCCTTCTTGACATCCAGCGTATATTCGGAATCCACATATTTCAGCGCGTAGTCCGCCTCGATCAGGAAGATGTCGATCTTGTCATCGGCAGCGGCGCTGTCCTGCTTGAGCAGGGCCTCGTCCAGCTTATTCTGGTAGTTGTTGTTATCGTTGGGGTTGATGGTCCACTTTACGGTGACACCGTTATCCAGCGTCGTGGTGGACTTGTCGGCGGCAATCTCCTTGACGCCGGGGTAATAGTCGTTGAAGCGGGACTGGAATTCATCGTTCCAGCACCAGATGTTCAGGACCTTTCCCTCCTCTGCGGCTGCATCGGCAGCAGGCTCTGCGGCCGTGCTGCTGGCTTCGGTAGAGGTCGAATCAGCGGCAGGGGCTGCGGACGAGCTTGCGGCGCCTCCGCCGCAGCCTGCCAGCAAGGTGGCTGCCATTGCAGTGGCGGTCAATAAACTCATTGCCTTTTTCATAATGTCTTTTCCTCCTTTTAAAAAAGAACTCATGTATGAATCAGATATTGTGACCCGCATCCTCGCGGGTTTGAACCTATGGATTGGGGACATCGACGGACTGCCCTTTCAGCAGGCTGCCGGAGATCAGTTTCTGTTCCGGCAATGCCGTGCGCGGGGATTCGATCTGCTCGATAAGCAGCTCTGCCGCGGCGCGGCCCAGCGCTTCGGTGTCCTGCCGGTAGGTGGTCAGCTGCGGGGACATGATCTGCGAAATCAGGTTGCCGTCATAGCCGGCCACCGAAATATCCCGCGGAATCAGAAGTCCTTCCTGCCGGATCGTCTGGATGCCGCCGATGGCGGAGAAGTCATCCGGGAAGAGGATCGCCGTGGGGCGCTGCGGCAATGCCAGCAGCTGACGGGTCGCAGCGGCGCAGCTTTTCGCATCGCGGTAGGTGCTCGGCACGATGTATGCGTCCGGCACCGTGATCCCATGGGCGGCGCAGGCACGGTAGAAACCGACCAGGCGCTTCTGGGTGACTGCGCTGTGATTCTCACCGTGGATATAAGCGATTCGCTCATGCCCCAGCGCGGCAAGCTGATCCACTAACTTGTGGACACCATCGGTGTTATCGGAAAGTACGGCAGCCCGGTTGTTAAAGACATGGTCGACTGTGACGATCGGCAGGTTGCTGTTGGCCAGCTCAATGACCTCCGGGTCATCGAACTTGATGCAGGCAGCGATCACGCCGTCAACGCCGCGGTAGCGGCAATGCTCTAAATAGCTGGAGTGGCCGTGGCCAATGTTGTGGTTGATAAAGGTGATATCATAGCCTCTGCCCTCGGCGTGGCGTTTGAAGCTGTCCAGGACAGCCGCGAAGAATTCATGCGTCAGACCGCTTTGTGCCTCGTCCACGAAAAGGACGCCCAGATTATAGGTACGGTTCGTTTTTAAGGCCCGCGCTGCGGAGTTTGGCATGTAGCCGATCTGCCTTGCAGCCTCACGCACTTTTTCTTTGGTGGCCTGACTGATATCGTTGTGACCGTTCAGCGCCTTGCTCACGGTAGCCACCGAGACCCCGCATGCCTTTGCGATGTCTTTGATGGATGCCATGATATCGCCTCCTTGCATCTTTCTTAATCGTTTTCGTATCTTCACTATACAACATGTCAACCATAAAATCAATGCCTTTTTGGCATTTTTTGTGCATTTCGATTCGATTTGGCGATTTGCAAAAAGCGAAAACATCTGTTTTGGCTATTTCGTTTGGAGTTTCGCTGAAAAAGGAACATAATTTGCGCCCCTGCTTTCCGCTTTTACACTTTTCGGCCCGGTGATGCAGACACAAATTTGCTTTTTATGGTGCTGCAGCCGGAAAACACTCTTATATAAAATAGGTGGCATTCGATTTTCGTGCCAATTTTCGGTTTTCAAAATTGTGAAACTTGCCAAATCATCGTTAAATTCAGCTGCAGCCCTTGCAATTATCCGAAAAACGCGGTATTGTAAGGGTAACAACTTAATCGTTTTCGACTTGAACTCACGATTTTATCTGCTTTCCATAAGTAAGGAGAGGGTCTCTATGAAGTTCGGTCATTTTTCCGATACCGCACGCGAATATGTCATCACCACGCCGCGCACGCCACTGCCGTGGATCAACTATCTGGGCAGCGAGGCATTCTTCAGCCTTGTTTCCCACACGGCCGGTGGGTACAGCTTTTACAGGGATGCCAAGCTGCGGCGTATCACTCGCTACCGCTACAATAACGTACCTGCGGACTCTAACGGCCGGTATTACTATATTAAGGATGGCGATACCGTCTGGAATCCCGGCTGGCAGCCCACCCAGACCGAGCTGGACAGCTATGAGTGCCGCCACGGCCTCGGGTACAGCATCATTACCGGCAAAAAGAACAGTCTGACCGCGAAGCTGGAGCTGTTTGTGCCGGTAGGCGACAACTGCGAGATCGACCGTCTGGTGCTGACCAACGAGAGTGATGCACCGAAATCGTTTACTGTATTCAGCTATCTGGAGTTCTGCCTCTGGAATGCTGTGGACGATTCCACCAACTTCCAGCGCAATTTCTCTACCGGCGAAGTCGAGGTCGAGGGCAGCACCATCTACCACAAGACCGAGTACCGCGAGCGCCGCAACCATTACGCATTGTTCACCGTCAACACGCCCATTGACGGCTTTGACACGAGCCGGGACGCCTTTTTAGGCGCATGGCACAGCAATGCGAATCCCGAGGTCGTGGAAAACGGCCGTTGCACCAACTCTGTTGCCCACGGCTGGGCACCCGTTGGCGTGCATCAAGTCAATGTCACCCTGCAGCCCGGCGAAAGCCGCAGCCTGATTTTTGTTTTGGGCTATATAGAAAACCCGGAGGACGAGAAGTGGGCCGCGCCCGGCGTCATCAATAAGACCCGCGCCCAGGCGATGGCTGCCCGCTATGCCACGGATGCGCAGGTCGATGCGGCACTTGCCAGGCTGCACGACCACTGGAACAACCTGCTGTCCACCTACTCGGTCAAGAGCAGCGATGAAAAGCTCGACCGCATGGTCAATACCTGGAACCAGTACCAGTGCATGGTCACCTTCAACATGAGCCGCTCTGCCAGCTATTATGAGAGCGGCACCGGCCGCGGCATGGGCTTCCGCGATTCCTGTCAGGATCTGCTCGGCTTTGTGCATCTGATCCCCGCCCGCGCGCGGGAGCGCATTCTGGACATTGCCGCCACCCAGTTCCCCGACGGCAGCGCCTACCACCAGTACCAGCCGCTGACGAAAAAGGGTAACATGGACATCGGCTCCGGCTTCAACGATGACCCGCTGTGGCTGATTGCTGCCGTGTACGCCTATCTGGGCGAGACGGGCGACTACTCGATTCTGGACGAACCGGTGGACTTTAACAACGACCACAGCCTTGCACAGCCGCTGCTTGAGCATCTGCGCCGCAGCTTCGGCTATCTGCGCACCCACAAGGGGCCGCACGGTCTGCCGCTGATTGGCCGTGCTGACTGGAACGACTGCCTGAACCTGAACTGCTTCAGCAAGGAGCCGGGCGAAAGCTTCCAGACCACCGGCCCGAGCGAGGGTCCTGTAGCCGAGAGCGTGTTCATCGCCGGTATGTATGTCAAGTACGGCAACCAGTTTGCCGAAATTCTTGACAGCACCGGCCACACCGACGAAGCTGCCGCCGTGCGCGCCGAGGTTGCAGAGATGGAACATACCGTACTGACTGCCGGTTGGGACGGCAGCTGGTTCCGCCGCGCCTACGATGCCTTTGGCCATGTGATCGGCGGTGAGGAATGCGAGGAAGGCAAGATCTTCATCGAGCCGCAGGGCATGTGCGTTATGGCGGGTATTGGTGTGGACACCGGTGAGGCCGTGACCGCTTTGCAGAGCGTGAAAGACAAGCTCGACACAAAGTACGGCATTGTGCTGCTGCAGCCCGCCTACACGAAGTACCATCTCGAACTGGGCGAAATTTCCAGCTATCCCCCGGGATACAAGGAGAACGCAGGCATCTTCTGCCACAACAACCCATGGGTCAGCTGTGCCGAGACTGTAGTCGGCCATGGTGACCGCGCGTTTGAGATCTACAAAAAGACCTGCCCGGCATACATTGAGGACATCAGTGAGATCCACCGCACCGAGCCGTATGTCTACAGCCAGATGGTGGCTGGCCGCGACGCCGCCACCTTTGGCGAAGCAAAAAACAGCTGGCTGACCGGCACGGCGGCCTGGACCTTTGTGGATGTGAGCCAGTTCATCCTTGGCATCCAGCCCACGCTGGCCGGGCTGAAGATCGATCCCTGCATCCCGCACGAGATGGACGGCTTTACCCTGCGCCGTGTCTGGCGCGGGGCAACCTATGAAATCGTTGTGGAGAACCCTGACCATCTGGAAAAGGGCGTCAAAGCCATGACCGTGGACGGCAAGCCTGTAAGCGGTAACATCCTTTCCCCTGTTCCCGCCGGCTCAACCGTAGAGGTCAAGATCGTCATGGGCTGACCGCCCGCCTTTTACCGCAAAGCAGCAGCCCGCAGTGGGCTGCTGCTTTTTCTGTACGGTCTTTATACACCGGCGTGCTGCATCGCGAACCAGAAAACTCCCTTATCCTGCTGCGCGCGCAGCAGAATAAGGGAGTATTTTTTGTGTGCAGCCTGTCAGGTATGGTTATTCCGCGAGCATTTCTCTGCATCGATCGCAAGCACGACCATCAGCGCGCAGAGGGCATCTCTTAGAGGAAACAAACACATAGCGAGGGGCCATACCGTGCCTTTTCACAGATTTTTTCCGTTCGTTTCGGCCACCTTGGCGTACCAGGCAGCACTATCTTTGGGGGTTCGTTTGCCGGTTGCGTAATCGAGATAGATCAGACCAAAGCGCTCGTTATAGCCCTCGCTCCACTCAAAATTATCCAGCAGTGACCAGTGGAAATAGCCGCGCACATCCACGCCACTGTCAATCGCGCGGCGCAGCGCCAGAAGATAGCGGTGGGTGAAGTCAATGCGCGCAGGGTCATGCACCTTGCCGTCCAGATGGATGCTGTCGGTGCAGGAAAGGCCGTTCTCGGTGATGTAGATGGGCAGACCGTACCGCTCCCAGATAAAGCGTGTCCCCCACTCCATCGACTCCGGGGTGATGGGCCAGCCGATGGCTGTGCGCGGATGTCCTGCGGCCCGGGGGCAGAATTCCGGCTTGCCGTTTGCCCCGGCGCGCACCATGACGGAGTTGTAGATGTTCATCCCGATGAAATCCAGCCTGCCCAGCGGCAAAGCGTCCAGCTGCTCCTGCGGGATGGCATCCACCACACGCTGGGCCTGACCGCCCGCGATCACAGGCCAGCCGCGCCCGCACAGCGGATCAAGTGCCGGGGCATAGGTGAAGGTCCAGTCTCCGTCCGCCAGCGCAAAGGTTGCCTCGCGGGCCGCCGCAATATCGGCAGGGTCGTCTGTTGCCGGGGTGCAGATGCGCCCTGTCGGGGCCATGCCGACCCGGGCATCGGGGTCAGCCCTGCGGATCGCATCGGCCGCAAGGCAGTGGGCGTAGATCGTGTTGTGCCACGCTGTAAACACCGAGCCGTCATCCAGACGGAAACCGGGTGCGTGTACACCGCTGCTGTAGCCCAGCCCCACGCTGCACTGCGGCTCATTGAGGGTAAAATAGTACCGCACCCGCCCCTTAAAGTGCGCGGCCACCGCGGCGGCATACCCGGCGAAGGCTTTTGCCGTATCATCATTCAGCCAGCCGCCCTTGTCCTGCAGGGCTTGCGGCAGATCCCAGTGGTAGAGCGTGACATAAGGCTCGATCCCTACCGCAAGCAGCGCATCGACCAGCCGGTCATACCAGGCAAGACCTGCCGGATTGACTGGTCCCGTGCCCTGCGGGAAGATGCGCGGCCAGGCAATCGAGAACCGGTACGCCTTCAGGTGCATCTCTTTCAGCAGTGCAATATCCTCTGCCCAGCGGTGGTAGCTGTCGCAGGCGATGTCCCCTGTATCACCGTTCCTTGTTTTGCCCGGCGTATGGCTGAAGGTATCCCAGATGGACAGTCCCCTACCATCCTCCTGCACTGCGCCCTCGATCTGATAGGCTGCGGTTGCCGCGCCCCAGACGAAATTTTCCGGAAATGACATCGTGTATTCCTCCGTTCTTTCTGTCGTTTTTTTTCGCATAAACACCAAAAAAGGTGCAGCGCAAGCGCACTGCACCTCCGTAAGTGTTATTTTACCCTTTCACGCTGCCGAGCGCAATACCGCGGACAATGTATTTGGAAAGAATCAGATAGACTAACACGGCTCTCTGAAAACGCCATGACTATATTCTTGTTTTTTCTTGCCATTTAAGAAGGTGCGTTACCCCGTTCCCGGAAAAAAGAGCATCGCCGTGATGACCACGCGCGTGGAGGAAGGGGAATAATAGCAGCACTTTGGAAAGTGAATCAGAACGGATTCACTTTTTCGAGTCAAGATTTTTGGATGAATCAGAAGTGATTCACTCTTGAGAGCATATACGAATTTGTGCGGGTACCGGGTTTGTTTGTCATCGTTTTGGGGTAGACGTGTTTTGCTAGCATAGCGTTTGGATATCCACAAACGCATTTCTGGGGCGTACCCCAGCCCCCCGCGCTGCTCTTGTGTGACGATAGTGACGCAGATGACGCTAATGACGCTGTTTTGAGGATATCCCTATACCATATCCCAGATTCAGCGTCATTAGCGTCATCTGCGTCATTCTGATTTTGTGTTTCTCGTAGTATCATTGTTTTTGTTTCGAGCAGTAGTAAACTGCAAGCGTCATTTCACTATAAGCGTGACGGTGGTGACGATGGTGACGGTGTTCGTGGGATAGGGTAAAGGGGTATATCAAAAACATCGTCATCACCGTCAGCATCGTCATTCTACAGGCAAGCCGTTTTAATCTGCGGCTTGCCTGTTTTATTTTGAGTAATGTGGCAGAGTTTTTGCCCCATTGCTTGTTAAAATGGATTTAGATATTTTGTAAAAGTGCAAGGGTTTTTAGCACAATGGGTGATATGCTGTTTTTGAAGTGTAATTTTGGCGTTTAGGCCAGTTCTTGAGAAAAAATTCTTCGCTTTACATCTCTAAACTTGCAGGAATCCTGCAAGTTATACTGTTATACTGAAATTTAATGAAAAAATTTCAGTATTTTTTCAGCGAACGTTACCTTTTGCCCTTCCCCAGTGGCTATATAGTAGAGATAATTTTTTCAAAAATTTTGAGGACAGTTGCAAAAGTTGCGACTGCCGGTCTGTATGATATGATTTGGAATCTTTCTAAAAATTTGAACTTTTTCTAAACAGTTTAAAAAACCTCGTAATTTTCGCCGTTCTCAGCGGCTATATAGTGAAGAACTTTTAATTTTATCTACATAGGAGGAACCCATGAACACGGAATTTCAAAATTTACCCAATGTTGTCAGCCCCAAGGAAGTGCAAACTTACTTCGGCATTTCGCGCTCGACCACCTACCGCATATTTCACGACGCGACTTTTCCTGCGTTCCACATTGGAAACCGACTGCTGGTGCGGCGGGATGAACTGCTGGGCTGGCTGGAGCAGCAAAAGGTCAATAAAGCCCAAAACGAGAACCCGAAGATTGTCGGGTCTGATGAATAGCTTTGTGGTCGTACCTGTGGTAGTCTTTGTGTCACGAAAGGAGACGATGCAGCGTGAAAGACACGTCCAAAAAAGCCCTGCGCCGTGGGCACAACGAGGGCAACATCCGTCAGCGTACAGACGGGCGGTGGGAGGTGCGGCTATCTGCCGGAATCGACTACAAGACAGGCAAGCCCAAGCGTACATCCACCTGCTGCAACACCAGACAAGAGGCAATCGCAATCCTGCAGCAGCAAGCCCACGAAGTCCGCACACAGGGCTGGCGCGATCCGATGTCGGTGACATTGGGCGAATGGTACGAATACTGGCTGGACACCTATATGAAGGACACCGTCAAGCAATCTACTTACGCCAGCTACCGCAGCTACTTGAACAAGCACTTTTGTGTGCTGGGGAAAATCCTGCTTAAAAAGCTGGAACCGCACACCTTGCAGGAGTTTTACAACTACAAATTCCGCGAGGAAGGCTTATCCCCCAAGACCTTGCGCAACTACCACATGGCATTGCACAAGTGCTTACAGCAGGCCGTAAAGGAGCGCTTGTTAGTGTACAATCCCTGCGATGCCGTGACCCTGCCCAGCGGAGAAAAGCCCGAAATCAGCGTATTTACCAACGACCAGCAGCGAGCGTTGGTGCAAGCCAGCTACCGCCACCGTTACGGCGTGTTTATCCGCTTAGACTTGTGTACCGGATTACGCATGGGGGAGTTGCTAGCACTAAAGTGGGAAGACATTGATTTCAGCACCGCCCAACTTCATGTTAGGCGTACAATCAACCGCCTTGCCAAGTACGAAGCCCACGACGGCGAGAACAAGACCGAAATCGTATTCGGTACACCCAAAACGAAAAACTCCCGCCGCACGATTCCGCTGACCCGCACAATGGCAGACGAGCTTGCCCGTTGGAAACAGCAGCAGGCGCAGGATAAGATTCGGGCAGGGGATAAGTACACCGACGATGGCTTCATCGTCACCAACGAGTTTGGACACTACTTTGAGCAGAAAACCTTCAAGGATTACTATGACCGCCTGTTGAAGGATGCCGACATCGGGCACTTTACCTTCCACGCCCTGCGCCACACCTTCGCCACCCGTGCGCTGGAACGAGGCATGGACTACAAGACCCTGTCAGCCATCCTCGGTCACTACTCGGTGGCGTTCACAATGGACACCTACGTTCACAGCATGGACGAACACAAGCGGCGCGAGATGGACAAGATGGACGATATGTTCGGGATGCAGTACAGTATCTCCGTAGAGAACCGGCCCTACCCTGTACTCTGCACCTTATCCCCGGATGGCTGCACTGCCCATGTTCCCGATTTTCCAAAAATTGAAGTGCAGACCCCTACATTGGATGTTGCCCTGTTCGAAGTCAAGCAGCAAATCCAAAAAGCCCTGCGCCAGTACAAGAACCCGCCCATTCCCACCAAACAGGAACAAATTGTCGTACCGCAGAACAGCGTGTTGGTACTCGTCAAGGCAAGCTGACTACGCTGACCGCTCCTATTTTTACCTGCCAACTCCGCAAAATTTATCCACAAAAAGCGCCCGGGCGGTTGAAAATCTCAACCGTCCGGGCGCAGTCGTTTTACCGTTTTGGGGTCATTTTGGGGTCAAAGTTACCAGCTTGTTACCACTTTTGCCATAATGTAGAAAAAAGCTCGTTGAAACTTGTCGTTTCAACGAGCTTTTGTTGGTTGCGGAGACAGGACTTGAACCTGCGACCTCCGGGTTATGAGAAATCTAAAAATCGTGCGTTACAGTGCGGTTTTGTTGGGTTTGGTGGTGTTGTGTACCAAGGCTCAGAATGGGTTTTGTCCCATGTGTACAAAAGGGTGCTATACGGTGCTGACCCGTTCCAAACCCTTTTGGGGGCAGTTTTGGGGGCAAATCTTCGAAACGGATTCTCGCACACTCCAATCAAATAAATGCGCAGTTTTGGTCTCATTGAGAAATGCGGGTACTTATATCACAGGATTTACGCAAGTGAAAAGCCCAACGAACCGGTATATAAGTTTTACTTTCCGGCAAGAAATTGTACGAAAGTACCACGCCACAGCAGCCCCACATACCACCCCTGTCGCCGCGAGAAACGCCCCTGTTTGGGCTCGCTCGCACCGCATCGGCACAGTGCCTGTCCAGCCAAATACCGCCCCAAATTTCCCGCCTTTGGGGCTTTCTTACCCAAGAACGGCTTTTCCTGCGCAGGCTTTACCCGGACGGGTTTCACCTGTACAGGAAAAGTCTGCACAAATAAATACTAAATAAATAAAATACTAAAAAAGCAAATACGAATCCTATCTTATCTGCAAAACATACAAATCCGGACTTTGCCGCCGGAATCTTGCCGTGATGCGTACAACTTAACACCGGAGAGTACAACTTACGATTGCAGTTTTCATGTTGGGCGTAGTATAAGTTATACAGACTTAACGTTTATCAGCTTGGTTCATGGCGGTCAGCACCTGCTCAAACAGCGGGCGCATGGATTCTCCGTAGGCGAGCAGGGCTGTAATAGGCTCGTTTTTCACATACTCCAACATCGGATTTTCCAGAAACTCCGGCGCGTACTGCGCAAAAATTGCCTGCGCAGCCGGATGCTCCAAAATGATATGCAGCGGGGTTTCCAACGAATAGCGGTCTATTTCCAAGCTGGTTTCGGTGGCATACTCATAGCGATAGCTGCCGCTGCCCAAGGTCAGCGTTTCGGTCTGTTCGGGCAGGGTCAGCTCGGCGGTGGTGTTGACGGGTATCGTGGCATCCACCGT
>OMNU01001231.1_pt1 | contig 11472 bp, 9 predicted proteins | sample 1673511 | NCBI WGS metagenome assembly OMNU01 (sample SAMEA103958113, study PRJEB25191) | human gut metagenome | reverse complement strand
CTTCCCTTCCTCAACTATCCGCTTGCCGCAAAGCTTCAAGAGTTTTTGGGCGTGAAAAAGGTTCTCATCGAGAATGACGCCAACGCAGCTGCCAAGGGCGAAGCAGCCTGCGGTGCGGCAAAGGGCTTCAAGGATTCCGTGATGATCACGCTCGGCACCGGTCTTGGCGGCGGCATCATCATCGACAACAAGGTTTACAGCGGCTTCAACCATGCCGGTGCGGAACTCGGCCACGTCGTCATCGAGTTAAACGGCAAGCCCTGCTCCTGCGGCAGAAAAGGCTGTTGGGAGGCTTACAGCTCGGCCACCGGCCTTATCAATATGACCAAGGACAAGCTCGCCGCCACCAAGGACACCGTTATGCACGAAATGGTGGAAAAAGACGGCAAGGTCAGCGGCAGAACCGCGTTTGACGCGATGCGCAAGGGCGATAAGGCCGCCAAAGAGGTCGTGGACGAATATATCTATGATCTCGCCATGGGCATCACCAACATCATCAACATCTTCCAGCCGGAGGTTTTGGTCATCGGCGGCGGTATCTGCAACGAAAAGAACTATTTGCTTGATCCGTTAAATGCCATCGTTAACAGCGAACAGTACACGCGCAACAACAAGGTCAAGACCGAACTTCGCATTGCCAAGCTCGGCAACGACGCCGGCATCATCGGTGCCGCCTACGTAGCCCTGCGCGCCGCCGGCAAATAGCTGGTGCAAGGGGGCCAGGTTACTTTGCACCAACATGGTGCAAAAGGGACAGCCTTGGCCTCCATGCCTGCCCCAAAATATGCCGTAGCCCTTCCGTCTGCGAAGGCTCGGCATCGGCGTGCTACCATAGCTACGTCCAAGTACACATATCAAGTGGAGGATATCCATGGCAAACGTTCTTGTCTTTGGTCACCAGAATCCCGATAACGACGCCATCATGAGCGCCGTCGTCCTGTCCCAGCTGCTCAACCAGGTTGAGTATGCCGGCAACACCTATGAGGCCTGCGCCCTTGGTCAGCTTCCGGCAGAGTCTGCCAAGCTGCTCGCCGACGCCGGCATCGCCGAGCCCCGCGTGATCGAGTCCGTCGAGGCCGGTCAGCTCGTCGTCCTCACCGACCACAACGAGTCTGCCCAGTCCGTCGCCGGTCTTAAGGACGCCACGGTCTTTGGTGTCGTCGATCATCACCGCATCGGCGACTTCGAGACCGCCGGCCCGCTGCACTACATCTGCCTGCCCTGGGGCTCCAGCTGCACCATCGTCACCAAGCTCGCCGACGTGCTCGGCGTTGAGCTTTCCGACGTCCAGGCCAAGCTGCTGCTCTCGGCCATGATGACCGATACGCTCATGCTCAAGAGCCCCACCACCACCGCCGTCGACCGCGTCGTCGCCGCCAAGCTCGGCGAGCAGGTGGGCGTCGACCCGGTCAAGTTTGGCATGGAGGTCTTCCTTACCCGTCCGTCCGGCTCCTTCACCGCAGCCGAGATGGTCGGCAACGACATCAAGATGTTCGAGCCCGCCGGCAAGAAGCTGCTCATCGGCCAGTACGAGACCGTCGACAAGAGCCGTGCGCTTGGCATGATTGACGAGATCCGCGAGGCCATGCGCGCCTACGCCGCCGAGAAGGGTGCCGACGGCATCGTCCTGTGCATCACCGACATCATGGAGGAGGGCTCGCAGGTCCTGCTCGAGGGCGAGACCGAGGCCGCTCAGAAGGGCCTGGGCATTGCCGACGAGCACGACGGCGTCTGGATGCCGGGCGTCCTCTCCCGTAAGAAGCAGGTCGCTGCCCCCATCATGGTCGCCTGCTAGGTTTAGTTGACCAAACGCCACGACCGGATCGCGGACGCCCCGCGCTCCGGTCGTTTTTTGTGCACGGCGCCGCGTCGTCTCTTGGACAGGCGTGCCCGTGCCGTTGAGCAAATAATGTTCAACCTGTGGTTCCGCTTTTCGGCCACGCCTGCGTGCTCGTCGTGCGGGGTAGGCTAGATGCAAGCGTAATACGTTAGAGCGCGGCGCCGCCACTTGGGCGGGCCGTGCTTTTTTAAGACGGGAGCCATCCCGTGAAAGGAGCCGCCCATGGCAGCAACTGAGCAGCTGTTCAACGTTCGTGAGCGCAAGCGCTTTGAACGTCACGACATCTGGGAGCGCATTGCCGAGAACGGCACGATTTCCGCCGCCGTCATGGTCTTCGCCGCCATCGCCGCCGTCATCTGCGCCAACACCGATGCCTACGAGGCCATCCACCACTTTTTGGAAACCCCGCTGTATGTGGGTCTGGGCAACCTTACGGCCGGTCTCACCGTTGAGCTTTTCGTCAACGACTTCCTCATGGCGATTTTCTTTTTGTTGGTGGGCATTGAGCTTAAGTACGAGATGACGGTCGGCGAGCTCAAGAATCCGCGTCAGGCCATGCTTCCCATGCTGGCGGCCGTAGGCGGCGTCGTCGTTCCCGCCTGCATCTACCTGATCTTTAACCATGCCGGCGCCCGCAACGGTTGGGCCATCCCCATGGCAACCGATATTGCCTTTGCGCTGGGCGTGCTGTCGCTTTTGGGCAACCGCGTGCCCAACGGTGTGCGCGTGTTCTTCTCGACGCTCGCCATTGCCGACGACCTGATCTCCATCGCCGCCATCGCCATCTTCTACGGTCAGAGCCCCAATCCGTTTTGGTTGGGCGCCGCCGCGCTTGTGACCTGCGCGCTCGTGTGGCTCAACAAGACGCAGCATTACCGCCTTGCCCCGTATTCGGTACTGGGGCTGCTGTTGTGGTTCTGCATGTTCAAGAGCGGCGTACATGCCACGCTTGCTGGCGTCATCCTGGCCTTCACCATTCCGGCCAAGTGCGGCGTCAAGCTCGATAGTCTCACCGATTGGCTGGGCGAGTGCCTGCCGCTGCTCGATGACCGCTACGACGACGAGGCACACATCCTGGGCCAGCATGACTTTACCGTCTCGACTACCAAGGTCGAGCGCGTCATGCACCGCGTGACCCCGCCGCTTATCCGTATGGAGCGTCTGATCTCCACGCCGGTCAACTTTGTGATCCTGCCGATCTTTGCGTTCGTAAACGCTCAGGTTCGCTTAGTGGGCGTGGACATGAGCACGCTGCTCACCGATCCGGTGACGCTCGGCGTGTACTTTGGCATGCTGCTGGGCAAGCCGATCGGCATCTTTGGTATGACGTTTGCCCTGGTTAAGCTTAAGGCCTGCGAGCTGCCGCACAATGTCAACTGGCACATGATTGCCGGCGTGGGCATTCTGGGCGGTATCGGCTTTACCATGTCGATTCTCATCAGCGGCCTTGCCTTCCCGACGGCCCAGTTTGAGGTTCTTGCAGCCAAGGCCGCTATTCTCGCCGGTTCGGTCACCGCAGCCGTGCTCGGCATGATCTACATGAGCGTGGTCTGCAAGCATCCCTCGCCCAAAGACGAGTAAGAGCGCGAAAACCGGCTCCAGAACCGATTCGGGCGCGTCCAAAATGCGGATTCTGGCGGTGCTTGCCGCCTGCCAGACACGCCAGTGGTCAAAAAACGCCGTTTGTGAGTACTGTCACAAACGGCGTATCATTTTAGGTGCGGAAAATAATGAACAAAGTTATAAGAACTGTACGTTAATGAGTGACCATCGACTTCCAATTTGGTGCTAGCTGACGGTGATTAGGAAGTTTCAAGTCGAGTTTTGCCGATTTCGACCAAGAATCGCTGCTACTAAAAAGGTAACAGTACTCATATTTGCCCTTTTTTGGCCACAAGCCCTAAAACAAGCCTCGCCAAGGTCGGGAAGCGGGCCAAATCGCCGGCCTCGAGGCTTATTCCACCGTTCCGTAGACGGCGCCCCAGCCGTGGGCGGCCAAGGCGGAGTTGAGCTGGTCGCAAAGTGACTGGCGGTCGTAGTAGCCGGGCGGCAAAAGATTCACGATCTCCATGAGGTCGGGCGCCAGGTCCAAGATTTCGGCCTGTACGATCAGATCCAGGCGGTCGATGGCGTGGCGGTCGTAAAACAGTCCGTCGACCAGGCGCTGCAAGTCGCCGAATTCCTCGGCCTGAAACGATCCGTACTCCATAGTGCCTCCTTGGGCGCCCCACGCCGGCATGCGCGGCGATTCGTAATTGATTGCGATGAACTTAATCTATCACGGCTTCATAACGTTGCGACGATGGCGGTCTATACTTAGACGAACTGCAACGTACCGCTTCGCGAAAGGCCGCACCCCATGCAGACGATCTACCAGAAGATGGAAACCACCGAACTCGATGCCGCCATCGAGGCGCTCAAAGCCGAGGTCGCCGAGGTCAAGGCCAAGGGCCTGGCGCTCGACATGGCCCGCGGCAAGCCGTCGCCCTCCCAGGTTGACATCTCTCGATCCATGCTCGATATCCTCAATGCCGATGCCGATCTGCATGACGGCAACGTCGACTGCTCCAACTACGGCTGCTTTGAGGGCATTCCCTCGGCACGCAAGCTGGCGGGGGAGTTCCTGGGTTGTCCTGCCGAGCAGACGCTCGTACTGGGCTCATCGAGCCTTTTGATTGAGCATGACATCGCCGGCATGTTCTGGCGCTGTGGCTCGTGCGGCAGCGAGCCCTGGGACGCCTACGAGGCCGCGCACGACGGCAAGAAGGTCAAGTTCCTGTGCCCCGTTCCCGGCTACGATCGCCACTTTGGCATCACCGCCGACTTGGGCATCGAGAACGTCCCCGTCGCGATGACCGACAACGGCCCCGACATGGACGAGGTTGAGCGCCTGGTTGCCGCCGACGATTCCATCAAGGGCATCTGGTGCGTGCCCAAGTATTCCAACCCCACGGGCATCACCTTTAGCGAGGACACTGTGCGCCGCCTGGTCGAGATGCCCACGGCCGCGCCCGATTTCCGCATCTTTTGGGACAACGCTTACTGCGTGCACGACCTGTACGACGAGACCGACGAGCTCGCAAATATCTTTGACCTCGCTCGCGCGGCGGGCACCGAGGATCGCGTGGTGGCCTTTGCCTCGACGTCCAAGATCACCTTCCCGGGCGCCGGCATCGGCTTTATCGGTGCGAGCCCCGCGGTCATCGCCGAGTTCTCCAAGCGCCTGAAGGCCGGTCTTATTAGCGCCGATAAGCTCAACCAGCTGCGTCACGTGCGCTTCCTTCCCACCATCGAGGCGGTCAAGGAGCACATGAAAAAGCATGCCGAGTTCCTGCGCCCGCGCTTTGAGGCCGTTGAGCGTAAACTCACCGAGGGCTTGGGTAACACGGGTTGCGCCACTTGGACTCATCCCCATGGCGGCTACTTTGTGAGTTTCGATGGCCCCGAGGGCTCGGCCCAGAAGGTCGCCGCGCTTTGTGCCGATCTGGGCGTCAAGCTCACGCCGGCTGGTGCCACCTGGCCTTATGGCAAGGATCCGCGCGACACCAACATCCGCATCGCGCCGAGCTATCCCACGGTCGAGGACCTGGAGGCTGCGCTCGATGTGCTGGTGCTGGCTGTCAAGCTCGTCGCTGCCGAGCTTGCGCGTGCCGAGCGCGCCTAACGCGTAGGGCCCCGCAAGTCCGCGCCTAGTACTATCCGCACTTTCGATACGTAAAGGAGCGTATACATGGATTTGGGTATTTCCACCAACCCCACGCCAGAGCTCTACACCATTAAGGTGACCGGTGAGATCGATATCTCTAACGCCGATAGCCTGCGCAATGCCATCGACCTGGCGCTCGAGCAGCCCACTGAGGCCGTTGAGCTCGATTTTGCCCAGGTGAGCTACATCGATTCGACGGGCATTGGCGTGCTTGTGGGCGCCGCACACCACGCAGCTGATCATGGTAAGCGTTTTAGCTGCGTCAACGTGCAGCCCCCGGTGATGCGCGTGGTTCAGCTGTTGGGCGTCGACCAGGAGATTTCGATCACCGCTGCATAATCTTTGCCCCCAAAAGGGCGTGCCGTTTGGCATATGTTTGTGATGCGCTCGGACGTTTTGGCGTCCGGGCGCTATACTTGACCGAATGAATAGACGAGTTCCGGCCGAATGGCGCGGTGCGGGCTCGACTCACATCGAGCCTTGGAGGTATGTGTGTTTGGTATTGGAGAGGGTGAGCTCGCGATCATCGTGGTCTTCGGCTTTTTGCTGTTTGGCCCGGATAAGCTCCCGCAGATGGGCCGCACGATCGGCCGTGCCATCCGTCAGTTCCGCGAGACGCAGGAAAAGATGACGGCCGTTGTTCAGTCCGAGATTATCGATCCGGTGAGCGAGGCCGCGTCGGCCCCGGTCAAGCCCAAGAAGACTGCTGCGACCGACGACGATTCCGATGTGGACGAGGATGCCGCCGAGACGGCAGCGCCCGCCAAGAAGGAGACCTTTGCCGAGCGTCGCGCCCGTCTTGCTGCCGAGAAGGCCGCAAGCGAGGGTGCTGCTGAGGGCGAGGTCGCTGCCGAGGATACCAGTGCCGAGGGTACTGCCGCTGCGGCTGAGTCCGAGGCCGCCACTGCCGATGCGCCCGCGGAGTCCGCTTCCACTGCAGAGCCGGAGCCCGAGCCCGAGCCGGCAGAGCCCACGACGGCTGACCTCTACGCCCGTCGTCCCCGCAAGCGCAAGGCTGTCGTCGACCAGCTCGCTCGCGAGCTCGAGGCCGAGGACGAAGCCACTGCCGCCGACGCCTCGAAGGGAGGCGATGAGTAATGCCTATCGGACCCGCGCGAATGCCGCTCTTCGATCACTTGGGAGAGCTCCGTCGCCGCCTGACCATCGTGGTCGTGTCGGTGTTTGCCGCCGCCATCGTGCTGTACTTTGCCACGCCCGTGGTGCTCGATATCCTGGAAGACCCCATCCGCTCGTTTGTGCCGGACGGTAAGTTCTACATCACCACCACACTCGGCGGCTTTGGCCTGCGCTTCTCGCTGGCCATCAAGATGGCCGTGGTCATGTGCACGCCCATGATCATCTGGCAGATCCTGGCATTTTTCCTGCCGGCGCTGCGCCCCAACGAGCGCAAGTGGGTCGTGCCCACGGTGCTCGCCTCGACGGTGCTGTTCTTCCTGGGTGCCATCTTCTGCTATTTCATCATCATCCCGGCGGGCTTTGAGTGGCTCATCGGCGAGACCTCGGCCGTCGCTACGGCGCTGCCCGACCTGGAGAACTACGTCAACATGGAGCTGCTCTTTATGATCGGCTTTGGTGTGGCGTTTGAGCTGCCGCTCATCATCTTCTATCTGTCCGTTTTCCACATCGTGTCCTATGCGGCCTTCCGCAGCGCCTGGCGCTACGTGTACGTAGGCCTGCTTGTGGGCTCGGCTGTGATTACGCCCGACGGCTCGCCCGTTACGCTGGGTCTCATGTATGGCGCCCTGCTCTCGCTCTACGAGATTTCGCTCGCCATCGCTCGCGTGGTCATTACCGCGCGCGAGGGCAAGGAGGGCCTGTTCGTGAGCCGTCTGGACCTGTTCTCGGACGACGAGGACGACGAGGAGTAAATCGGTATGCACGAGGTTGGCATTGTCAACGGCATACTCGATACAGTGATTCGCGCGGCGCGTGGGGCGGGGGCCTCGCGCGCCGTTTTGGTAACGCTTCGTATCGGGGATATGACCGAGGTCGTGCGCGAGGCACTCGACTTTGCGTGGGAGACGTTTCGCGATGAGGACCCGCTCACGCGCGGCTGCGAGCTTGCCGTGGAGGAGGTCCATCCACAAAGCGAGTGCCTGGACTGCGGCGAGGTCTTTGAGCACGACCGTTTCCATTGTCGCTGCCCCCAGTGTGGCGGCGCCAACGTGCGCCTGCTGCACGGCCGCGAGCTCGATATCGCAAGTATCGAAATCGAAACCCCCGACGATTAGCCCGCTAGCCATCTAATGATGGGGTATAAAGGGGCCAAAGTAAGGAGCGCTAAGTATGGCCGAGAAAACGATTGATATCGCGTCGCCGATTCTGTCGCGCAACGAGCGCCTGGCAGATCAGCTGCGTCAGCGGTTTGAGCAGACGAACACCTACGTGATCAATGTGCTGTCGAGCCCTGGCTCGGGTAAGACCACCACGATTCTGGGCACCAACGAGCGCCTGCGTGACAAAGCCAGCCTGCGCTGTGCCGTTATCGAGGGCGATATCGCCTCGGACGTCGACGCCATCACCATGAAGGAAGCCGGCATGCCCGCCATCCAGATCAACACGGGCGGCCTGTGCCACCTCGAGGGCAACATGATCATGGAGGCCGTCGACGCCTTCGACCAGGCCGTCGGTCTGGAGAACATCGACGTCATCTTTATCGAAAATGTGGGTAACCTGGTCTGCCCGGTCGACTTTGACCTGGGCGAGAACCTGTCCATCATGATTCTCTCGGTGCCCGAGGGCGACGACAAGCCCATTAAGTACCCGGGCATCTTCCAGCACGCCGGCGCGCAGCTGCTCAATAAGGTCGACGTGGCCCCGGCTTTCGATTTTGACATGGATAGGTATACTAAGACACTCGATGACCTCAATCCGCAGGCGCCGCGGTTTGCCGTGAGCGCGCGCAAGGGCGAGGGCATGGATGCCTGGTGCGATTGGCTCATCGGGCAGATCGAGCAAGCAAGGGCGTAAATCGGCCGCCATACGGGCGGGCGTAGCCGCATAGACACGAGATAGGAGCCTCTTTTGAAGCTCATCATCGCAGAGAAAAACGACGCCGCGCGTCAGATTGCCGAGCGTCTGTCCACGGGCAAACCCAAAAAGGACAAGGTGTACAACACCGCCATCTACCGTTTTGAGTGGAAGGGCGAGGAGTGCGTGACCATCGGCCTTGCCGGTCACATCCTGGCACCCGATTTTTGCGACAGTGTGCTGTTCGATAAAAAGCTGGGTTGGTATTCGGTCACCGAGGACGGCGAGATGTTGCCGGCCGATATGCCCGATGGCCTGGCCCGCCCGCCGTACGACACCAAGCGCAAGCCGTTCCTTGCCGATGGTATCTCCATCAAGGGCTGGAAGCTTGAGAGCCTGCCTTACCTTACCTGGGCGCCCGTCATTAAGCTGCCGGCCGAGAAGGAGCTCATTCGCTCGCTCAAGAACCTCGCCAAAAAGTCCGACAGCGTCATCATCGCCACTGACTTCGATCGCGAGGGTGAGCTGATCGGCTCGGACGCCCTCAACAAGGTGCGCGAGGTCGCGCCGGACTTGCCGGTCGCCCGCGCCCAGTATTCTTCGTTTACCAAGGCCGAGATCACGCAGGCCTTCGATAATCTTGTCTCGCTCGACCAGAATCTGGCCGACGCCGGCGAGAGCCGCCAGCACATCGACCTCATTTGGGGCGCGGTGCTCACGCGTTACCTGACGCTCGCCAAGTTTGGCGGCTTTGGCAACGTGCGCTCCGCCGGCCGCGTACAGACGCCGACGCTCGCCCTGGTGGTCGAGCGCGAACGCGAGCGCATGGCGTTTGTGCCCGAGGACTATTGGCAGATTCGCGGCATGGGTGCCGCGCAGGGTGCTGCCGAGGACGACCGCTTTAAAATTGCGCACAAGACGGCGCGTTTTACCGATAAAGATGCTGCCGAGACGGCGTACGGCCACGTCGACGGCGCTACGACGGCAACCGTCGCCGCGGTGACCAGGCGCTCCCGCAAGCAGCAGCCGCCCACGCCGTTCGCGACGACCTCGCTGCAGGCTGCCGCCGCGGCCGAGGGCATCTCGCCTGCGCGTACGATGCGCATCGCCGAGTCCCTCTACATGGCGGGCCTCATCAGCTATCCGCGTGTCGACAACACCGTGTACCCTGCGACGCTCGATCTGGGCGCCGTGGTGAGCGACCTGGCAAAGATCAACCCGGCGCTGGCGCCCGTGTGCAAAAAGGTGCTTGCCGGCCCTATGAAGCCCACGCGCGGCAAAGTCGAGACCACCGACCACCCGCCTATCTATCCCACGGGCGAGGGCGATCCGTCCACGCTCGATGGCGGCCAGCGTAAGCTCTACGACCTCATCGCCCGCCGCTTCCTGGCGACGCTTATGGGTCCCGCGACCATCGAGAACACCAAGCTCGAGCTCGACGTGAGCGGCGAGCCGTTCGTGGCCTCGGGCGACGTGCTCGTGACCCCGGGCTTCCGCGAGGCGTACCCGTACGGGCTCAAGCGCGACGAGCAGATGCCGCCGCTGGAGCAGGGCGACACGGTCGACGTGTTCGACATTAAGCTTGAGGCCAAGCAGACCGAGCCGCCCGCGCGCTACAGCCAGGGCAAGCTCGTGCAGGAGATGGAAAAGCGCGGCCTGGGCACCAAGTCCACGCGCGCGAGCATCATCGAGCGCCTGTACGCCGTGCGCTACCTCAAAAACGATCCCGTTGAGCCGAGCCAGCTGGGCATCGCCATCATCGACGCGCTGACGCAGTTTGCCCCGCGCATCACGAGCCCCGATATGACCAGCGAGCTCGACGGCGACATGACTCGCGTCGAGCGCGGCGAGGACACCGAAGAGCATGTCGTGACGCACTCGCGTGCGCTGCTGGCCGGCGTGCTCGACGAGCTGCTCAAGCATACGCAGGAGCTCGGCGACGCCATCAGCGACGCCGTCACGGCTGATGCGCGCGTGGGCGCCTGCCCCAAGTGCGGCAAGGACCTGGTTATGAAGACGAGCGCCAAGACCCGCGGCAGCTTCATTGGCTGCATGGGCTGGCCCGACTGCGACGTGACCTATCCGGTGCCGAGCGGCGTCAAGGTGAGCCCGCTCGAGGGCGAGGCGGCCGTGTGCCCCGAATGTGGTGCGCCGCGCATTAAGTGTCAGCCGTTCCGCCAGAAGGCTTTCGAGATCTGCGTGAACCCGACGTGCCCCACCAACTACGAGCCCGACCTTAAAGTGGGCGAGTGCAAGGTGTGTGCCGAGGCCGGACGCCATGGCGACCTGATCGCGCACAAGAGTGAGAAGAGCGGCAAGCGCTTTATCCGCTGCACCAACTACGATGACTGCGGCGTGAGCTATCCGCTGCCGGCGCGTGGCAAGCTCGAGGCGACGGGCGAGACCTGTCCCGAGTGCGGCGCCCCCATCGTAGTGGTCAACACGGCGCGCGGTCCGTGGCGTATCTGCGTGAACATGGACTGCCCGACCAAGGAGAAGAAGCCCGCCCGCGGTCGCAAGACCACAACCAAGGCGAGCACGGCAAAGAAGACGACGGCGGCCAAGAAGACCACGGCTAAGAAAGCCACTGCCGCCAAGAAGACGACCGCGAAGAAGTCGACTGCCAAGAAAACAACCGCCGACAAGTAACGGCGCAGTCGAAACATTGCCCAAAAAACGAGCGAGGACCCCGCGATCCTCGCTCGTTTTTTTGACCGGCAGTTAGGGACGTTCTTTTTCTGCCGGCAGTTTAGGAACGTCCCTAACTGCCGGCTCGGGAACGACAAAGCGTTAGTTCACTTCGACGGGTTTGGCGCCGGGATAGCGCTCCTCAAAGTCTAGGCGGTACTTATTGTCATTGGTGCCCGCCACGTTGTCGCGCGACAGCGGCGCCACGATCTCATTCTTGTGGTCCGCAGGCTTGGCGTATTTCAGG
>OMNU01001226.1_pt1 | contig 11478 bp, 10 predicted proteins | sample 1673511 | NCBI WGS metagenome assembly OMNU01 (sample SAMEA103958113, study PRJEB25191) | human gut metagenome | reverse complement strand
TTGTGGTGAGCCACATCATCTCCGGGTCGTTCTCGCCGAGACCTTTGCTGCGGTTGATGACGATCTTCGCATTGCCGATGGACTCCACGATCTCTGCCTTTTCCCGGTCGGAGTACGCGAACCACGTCTTCCCTTTTGCCTGAATCTCATACAGCGGCGATTCGGCGATATAGACGTAACCCTCGCGGATAAGCGTCGGCACGAGCCGCCAGAGCATCGTGAGAATGAGCGTGCGGATCTGGTAGCCGTCCACGTCGGCGTCGGTACAGATGACGACCTTGTTCCAGCGGAGGTTTTCCAGCGAGAAGTTGTTGAGCTCCTTGCCGTGCTTTTCGACCTCCACGCCGCAGCCGAGCACCTTGATGAGATCGGTGATGATCTCGCTTTTGAAGATGCGGGCATAGTCGGCCTTGAGGCAGTTCAAGATCTTGCCGCGCACCGGCATGATGCCCTGGTATTCCGCGTCGCGCGAGAGCTTGACGCTGCCGAGAGCGGAATCGCCCTCGACGATATAGATCTCGCGCTTGTCGGCGTCGCGCGAGCGGCAGTCCACAAACTTCTGCACGCGGTTGGCAAGGTCGAGATTCTTCGTAAGGTTTTTCTTGATGCTCACGCGCGCCTTTTCCGCCTGCTCGCGGCTGCGCTTGTTGATGAGCACCTGATCGGCAATGCGGTCGGCCTCGGCCTTGTTTTCAATAAAGTATATCTCCAGCTTTTCCTTGAAGAAATCCGTCATTGCCTCGCGGATGAAGCGGTTGGTGATGGATTTTTTCGTCTGGTTTTCGTAGGACGTGCGCGTGGAGAAGCAGTTCGTCACAAGGATCAGGCAGTCGGCAATATCCGGGAAGGTGATCTTGCTCTCATTTTTCTGATACTTGTTGGTTTTTTTAATGTAAGCGTCGATCGCGTAAACGAACGCGGTCTTGGCCGCGGCGTCCGGCGCGCCGCCGTGCTCGAGCCACGAGGAGTTGTGGTAATACTCAATGGCGTTCGTCCGGTTGGAAAAACAGAACGCCGCCGACATGCGCACCTTGTATTCGGGCTTATCCTCGCGGTCCTTGCCCTTTCTCTCGGTCTCGATGTAATAGGGCTGCGTGAGAGGGCTCTCCCCCGCCAGCTCCGCGACATAGTCCGCAATGCCGTTTTTGTAGCAGAACTCCGTCGTTTCAAACTTTGCGCCGTGCTGCGCGCGGAAGCGGAACGTCACCCCGGCGTTCACGACGGCCTGGCGGCGCAGGATATCGAGAAAGTAGCTCTCCGGGATGTTGATATCGGTAAATACCTCAATATCCGGCTTCCAGCGGGTCGTCGTGCCGGTCTTTTTCCGGTCCGTGGGTTCCACAAGCATTTTGCCCTTGATCTTGCCTTTGGCGAAATGCAGCGTATACTTGTTCCCGTCGCGCCAGACGGTGACGTCCATATACTCGGAGGCGTACTGCGTGGCGCACGCGCCGAGACCGTTCAGACCGAGCGAGTATTCATAGTCGCCGCCGTCGTCGTTTTTGTACTTGCCGCCGGCGTACAGCTCGCAGTAGACAAGCTCCCAGTTGAAGCGCTTTTCCGCCGGGTTCCAGTCCACGGGACAGCCGCGGCCGAAATCCTCTACCTCAATGGACTTGTCATCGTAGAGAGTTACCGTTATAATATTGCCGAAGCCCTCGCGCGCCTCGTCGATGGAGTTGGAGAGAATTTCAAATACGGCATGCTCGCAGCCCTCCAGTCCGTCGGAGCCGAAGATAACGCCCGGACGCTTGCGCACCCGGTCGGCGCCTTTGAGCTGGGAAATGCTTTCGTTGCCGTATTCCTGCGGTTTTGCTGTTGCCATCTGGTTTCTCCATATATAGTGGTTTTGGTTTCCGTAAAAAAGCGCTATATAGTATAGTATACCTCGATAAAAAAATCAAGCGGAGTCTAACGAATCAGACTCCGCCCGTCGAGAGAGTTTTCTCTTTCCCGTCTCTTCGGCTTGCGGCGGCTGTTGACCGCCGCCGAGCATAGTATATGCCGCGCCGGTTTTGTCATTCCATCCATTTTTCGCCAAAACAGAAAAGGAGAATCGTTCATGTCTACCGCTTCCACGATCGTTGTCATTGTCGTTGCCGTCATTTTTCTCGGCTTTTTCATCAAGCTGCTCAAAACACCCATCAAGCTGGCGTTCAAACTGCTGCTGCACGCCGTCGGAGGGTTTGTGATGCTGTTCCTTGTGAACTTTTTCGGCTCGTATCTCGGGATATCGCTGGAGATGAGCTGGCTCAACGCGATCGTCTCCGGCGTGCTCGGTGTGCCGGGCGTCGTGATATTGCTGCTTTTCAAGTATATTCTCTGATATGTAATATGAACAGGCAAAAACTGCGGATGCTTTTGAGCATCCGCAGTTTTTGATTTTTATTCTTCGTCGGTCTCGAGGACGACCTCGTCCGTGCCGGTGACCTTCTTCTCGAATTTTGCCATAAGGAACGGAGAGAAGATGCCGACAATGCTCAGGGCGATGAGCACCCAGCACACCGGAGAGGCGAACAGAACACCGATATCGCCGCCGCTGACGCGCAGCGCACCGCGCAGGCCCTTTTCACTGATCGGGCCGAGAATCAGTGCCAGAACGACCGCCGCGGTATTCAGATCGAATTTCCGCATCAGATAGCCGAGTCCGGCGAAGATCATCATGACGACCACGTCGCTCATGTTGCGGTGGATGGCGTAGGAGCCGATGAAGCAGAGCACCGTGACGCAGGGGATCAGAATGGCGTCGGACAGGCGGGAGATGTGCGCAAAGCCGCGGCAGCCGAGCATGCCGATGAACAGCATGAAGAACTGCACGAGAACAAAGCCCGCGAAGAACGTGTAGGTCATCGCCGCGTGCTTGGTGAAGAGCTCGGGGCCCGGGGTGAGACCCTGAATGATAAGACCGCCCATCAGGACCGCCGTGACGGATTCGCCGGGGATGCCAAGCGTCAGCATCGGGATCAGCGAGCCGCCGGTAACGGCGTTGTTGGCCGCTTCCGAGCCGCAGACGCCCTCGATGGCGCCGTGGCCGAAGTCCTCCTTGTGCTTGGAGAACTGCTTGGCGTTATTGTAGCCCATGAAGCAGGCGATGGACGCGCCCGCGCCCGGGAGAATGCCGATGATGTTGCCGATGATCCAGGAACGGATGACCGTCGGCGCGAGCATCTTCTTCTCGGCTTTGGTAAGGGCGATCTTGTCGGAGAACTTGGAGGCCTTCTGGCGCTCCTTGATCTTCTTCTCGGCAAGGATGAGCACCTGCGACATGGAGAAGAGGCCGATGAGCGCGCACGTCGTGTTGATGCCCTCGGCGAGGAACGCATGGCCGAACATGAAGCGCTTGGTGCCGTCGATGGGGTCAAGGCCGATCGTGGAAAGGAGCAGGCCGAGCGCGCCGGACATGAGGCCCTTGACGATGGATTTACTCGAAACGCCGGCGATGATCGTAAGGCCGAAGATACCGAGCCAGAACTTTTCCGCCGACATGAACTTCAGCGCGAGCTGGGCAAGCAGCGGGGCGAAGAAGTACAGGGAGATGCAGCTGAGCAGGCCGCCCCAGAAGGAGCTCCAGCAGGCCGTGGCGAGTGCCTTGCCCGCCTGACCCTTCAGCGTCATCTGATACCCCTCTATCGCCGTTGCCGCAGACGCCGGGGTGCCGGGCGTATGGATGAGGATGGCGGAGATGGAGCCGCCGAAGATAGCGCCGCAGTAAATGGCGCCGAGGACGATGAGTCCCGTGTCCGCCGGCATGGTAAACGTCAGCGGCAGCATGAGCGCAACGCCCATCGCCGCCGAGAGGCCGGGCAGACAGCCGATGATGATGCCGAGCGTGACGCCGCCCACCATGGCAAGGAGGTTGATGAGAGTGAGAGCCTTAATAAAGCCCTGACCCATAAGAGCCAATGTTTCAAGCATAGATCACATTTCCTCCTTAAAACAGAATGCCTGCGGGAAGCCGCACGCCAAGGAAGAGAACGAACGCAAGATAAATGAGAAGATCGATCGATACGATCGAAATGACCGTGGCCAGAATGGGCACGCGCAGGAAGAGAAGGCACGCGAGCATGAACAGCGTCGTCGAAACGAAGAAGCCGACGTACTTCATAAGGACGAAGTACACGAGGATCAGCGCGACCGATACGATGAACTGCACCGGCTTGAAGCCGGCGAAAACGGTGTCAACGCCGCTCTCTACGCCGAAGCGGCGGGCATTCAATATCATCTGGACGAGATAGAACGTCGTAAGGAAAAACAGCAGAGCTATGGTGAACTTCGGGTATGTACGGCTCGTGTCGGAGAGCTTCGAGCTGTAAGCATAGAAGAAGCCGCACACCGCGTACATGAATACCACGACTCCTATATCGGTTTTTTGCATTTTCATAAGCAGGAGTCCTCCCGTGAGAAATTTCTGCGGGGATGTTTTACGAAGATTTTTTAAGAAGCCCGGAGGGGATACCTCCGGGCTTTTGGTATCAGCGAGGATTATTCGTACCAGAAACCGGTAGCAAGGCTTTCGGTGAACGTCTGCTGCTGCTCGATGAGAGCGGCGGTGGCGGCGGCGTCCTTATAGTCGGTGGCGAAGGAGGCGGCAGCCGCGAGATAATCGGGATCTTCCATGGTCGCCTTGAAAGCGGCCTCGTAGAACGCGATGACTTCCGGGCTCACGCCGGCGGGAGCGACGACGCAGCGGGAGGAGCCGAGCCATTGGTCATAGTAGCCTTTCTCGCCGAGAGTCGGGACGTCTGGGAACTCGAAAATACGCTCGGTGGAGAACACGGCAAGCGGCTTTACGTCGGTGCGGCCGGCGATATCGGCAGCCTTCGCAACGCACCAGTCGGCCTCTTTGCCGAGAAGGCTGGTAAGCTCGTCCGCGGTGTTGCCCTGCGGCAGGTCGATGTACTTGAAGCCGGCGGAGTTGGCAAACGCCTGCGCGCCGATGTGGTTGGAGGCCTGCGCGCCGTTGGTGGAGGCGACGGTTTTGTTCTCCTTGGCGTAAGCGACGAGATCGTCAATGTCGTTGAAGCGCTCGTCGTCCGCGCGCACAAGGACGAGAGAGGTCTCGGTCACATGGTTGCAGATGGCGGCGAAGTCCGCGGTGGTGTAGGTGCCGAGTCCCTTTACGATGGATGAGTTGAAGTTCGGGAGGTTCATGAAACCGATGGTCATGCCGTCGGGCGCGGCCGCGGCGATCTGAGACCATCCGATGGAGCCGGAGCCGCCGTCAACGTTCTCGATGACGATGGTCTGGCCGACGTACTTTTCGGCGTACTGCGCAAGGATGCGCGCGGTGACGTCGGTACCGTTGCCGGCTTTGTAGGCAACGATCATGGTCACGGGGCCGTTGGGGGCCCAGCCGGTGGTTTCCGCCGGAGCTTCGGCGGGAGTTTCGGTCTGGGGTTCTGCGGGAGTCTCGGGCTGCGCGGGAGCCTCGGTCTGGCCGCAGGCACACAGCGCGAACATCATACAGAGGGCAAGGAACAGGGCAAATGCTTTTTTCATTTTTTCTTTCCTCTCTTTCTTTTGATGAATTCAGTCTCTTTGTTCCTCCCAAGAGATGCTGCAATGTTACCAGAATGTTCCGTTATTTGCAAGAAAAATTTTACAAAAAATCCAAACGGAAGAAAAACATGTTAAATCCCTGTAAAATCTCCGTAAATTTTCTGTTTTCCCCGGCAAAAAAGCATCCGGACGGCTTTACACTGTCCGGATGCTTTTTACCTATAAAATCTTTGCAGTTTCCCAACGTGCTTTTACGCCGCGCCGAAAAAGCGGAACACGGCGGTCACATAGACCAGAAGCTGGTCGCGGCTGACGAACTTGGTCATATCGGCAATGTCGGTCGTCTGGATCAGACGCTCGAAGCTGCCGCCGGTCGCATACGCCACGGCGAGCAGCGCAATGCCGAAGATCATCAGCACGGAAAAAGCGATGGCTACCCATCTCCATACCTTACTCATCGGCGTCTTCCCCCTTCTTCGGATACAGGATCGCGCGGTAAATGCTGCGCGTGAGGCGCACCGTGAGAGCGCAGCCCGCCACGGCGATGGAAATACCGGTCCAGAGGAGCAGCAGCGCCAGCGCAAACGCGGCCAGCGTCGCGCCTGCCGTGAGCAGCAGATCCGGCATGCGGACGATCGCGCCGTTGAACACATAACCGGTCAGATACACGCCCGCCGCGAGAAGCGCCGCGCCGATGCCCAAAACGGCAATGCCGAGAGCAAGCGAAAGCCCGAACAGCAGCACCCATACCGCCAGCATCGGGATCGTGACCACGACCGCGGCAAAGGCGCGTCCGCCCGACACGGGGCGGCGGGTCTCGATCTCTTCGTATTCATACTCTTCTTCGGCTTCCGGCTCTTCGGCAGGCTCTTCCGCCTCGGCCGCTTCTTCCGCTTCTTCCGGGAAGCTCTCTTCCGCGGGCAGGATCTCGGATACATCCTCCGCGCCGTCCGGCGTCTCCGGCTCTTCCGGCTCTTCCGGCTCTTCCTGCTCCGGCATCTCGGGCTCCGGCTCCGCCGGCGCTTCGTCCGCGGTCTCCTCCGCTGCGCCGTCCGCCGGTTCTCCGGCCGGCTCTTCCGCATCCGGAGGTGCAGGCTTGTCCGCCTCTTCCTCCGGCAGCACCTTTTCGGGATACAGCGGTTCGAGCGGCAGAGGCTCTTCGTTCTCCGCCGGTCCGTCCGGCGTTTCGCCCGCTTCCTCTTCCGGCTCTTCCTCCGGCGCGACAGGCATGACCGGCGCAGCCGGTTTTTTCGTGAACGTCAGGCCGAGATCCGAAAAGTCCAGCTCGTCAAGATCGATCTCCGGCAGCACGGCAGGCTCCGGCTCCGCGGCGATCTCTTCTTCCGGCTCGGGCTCCGGCAGCGGCTCTTCCAGCTGCTCTTCGATAAGCTCTTCGGGGAGATCTTCCGGCAGCGGCTCTTCCGCTTCCGGCTCGCTCTCTTCGGCGAGTATATGTGCACCGGTGTATTCTTCCTCGATGATCTCGGTTTCTTCCGGCGCTTCGGTCTCCTCCGGCGCGGCGGCTTCGCCGTCGGCAAACGGCGTTTCGCCGTTCGCTACCGCTTCGCGGTATTCCCGCTCGATCTGCAGCACCTGACGTACCGGCGAGCCGAAGCAGCGGACGACCGTCGTCTCGCCCTCGGGACCGGCTTCGTCAAACATGCGCTCATACCGGTTGAGGACACGGTCGCGCTCGGCAGCATCGAGGAACGCCAGCAGGCTCCGCAGCTCCGCCATGAAGCTTTTTCGGTTCAACGTGGGACACCTCCCATTCGTACTGTTACAATTTGTCATCGTTAGATTATACTATTTAATAAATACTTGTCAAGTCTTATCCCACGACAAACCTTGACAAGCGCGCCGCTCTCACCTAATATAATAAAGTTAAATCCGCGGTGGGAGAAGGGCTCCCGCCGTTATAAAAGGAGAAATATCATGGCGAAAGAAAAAATGGTCGAGCAGATCACCAACATGGAGACCGATTTTGCTCAGTGGTACACCGACATCTGCCGCAAGGCCGAGCTGGTGGAGTATGCCTCGGTAAAGGGCTTCACCATTCTGCGTCCCTACGGCTACGCGATCTGGGAGAACATCCAGCAGATCATGGACGGTGAGTTCAAAAAGACCGGCCACCAGAACGTGGCGATGCCCGTTCTGATCCCGGAGAGCCTTCTGAAAAAGGAAGGCGAGCTCGTCAACGGCTTCGCGCCCGAGGTGGCATGGGTCACGAAGGGCGGCAGCGAGGAGCTGGAAGAGCCGCTCGCGTTCCGCCCCACGAGCGAGACGATGTTCTGCGACCACTGGTCGCGCGTGCTCCACTCCTACCGTGAGCTGCCGATGCTCTATAACCAGTGGTGCTCCGTCATCCGCTGGGAGAAAACGACCCGTCCGTTCCTGCGCAGCCGCGAGTTCTGGTGGCAGGAGGGTCACACCATCCACGAGACCGCCGAGGAGGCCGAGGCCGAGACCGCGCAGCAGCTCAAGTGCTACGCCGATTTCTTTGAGAACGTCCTCGCCATCCCCGTTGTCCCCGGCCGCAAGACCGAGAAGGAAAAGTTCGCCGGCGCGGAGGCCACCTACACCTGCGAGTGCATGATGAAGGATCACAAGGCGCTGCAGGGCGCAACGTCCCACTACTTCGGCGACAAGTTCTCCCGTGCCTATAACGTCACGTTCACCGGGCGCGACAACAAGGTGCAGTATCCGTTCCAGACGTCCTGGGGCTCCACGACGCGCATGATCGGCGCGGTCATCATGGCGCACGGCGACAACAACGGTCTTGTGCTGCCCCCGAAGATCGCCCCCATTCAGGTCATCGTCCTCCCCATCGCGCAGCATAAGCCCGGCGTGCTCGAAAAGGCGCAGGAGCTCGTGGACCGGCTCGCCAAGCTGGGGCTGCGCGTCAAGGGTGACTTTACCGACAACTCCCCCGGCTGGAAGTTTGCCAACTGGGAGATGAAGGGCGTGCCGCTGCGCATCGAGATCGGCCCGAAGGACATTGAGAACAACCAGTGTGTCGCCGTGCGGCGCGACGACCGCGAGAAGCTGTTCCTCTCGCTCGACGAGCTGGGTACAAAGGTTCCCGAGCTGCTCGACGCCGTACAGAAGTCCCTTTATGAAAAGGCGAAGGCCAACATGGAAGAGCACACCTACCCCGCCTACTCGCTCGAAGAGGCGAAGAAGATCCAGGAGGAAAAGGGCGGCTTCATCAAGACCATGTGGTGCGGCGAGCTTGCGTGCGAGATGAAGATGAAGGAGCAGGCCGGCATGTCCAGCCGCTGCATGCCCCTCCATCAGGAGCATCTGGCCGACACCTGCCCCATCTGCGGCAAGCCGGCGAAACACATGATCTACTGGGGCGTGGCGTACTGATGCCGCACATCGCCGTGAAGCTCTGGCCGGGCCGGAGCGAGGAAGAAAAACGTGCCTTCGCCCGCGCCGTCGCGGACGATGCCGCCCGGTATCTCCACGCGGACAAGGCGTGGGTCTCCGTCAGCATTGAGGAGATCGAGCCCGAGGCGTGGGACGAGACCGTCGTGCGTCCGGAAATTCTCGAAAAGCCGGACATCCAGTACGTCCGCAGCGAATAATCTTGAAAAAAGTTCCGAAAAGAGTCTCTCTTTCCGGAACTTTTTTTCCAGTGCCGCCGTCTTAGTATTAGAAGCATACAATAAACTTTTGAAGGAGGTACACCCGATGAAAAGGACAACGAAGTTCCTTGCGCTGGCGCTCGCGCTTGTGCTTGCGCTCGGTCTCGCCGGATGCGGAGCGAAAACATCGAGCATGACCGATTCTTGCTACAGCGAAAGGATCAGCAGCGCCCCCATGGAGGAGGCAAGGCCGGACACGCCGATGGAATCGGAGTCGATGCCCTCGCCCGCCAGTGCCCCCGGAGGTTTCGGCAATCTTGCCGCCGAGGATGGCGGCTTCTATGAGGAAAATGACAGAGCCACGGCAGCCGATATCGCCGACATGAGCGAGAAGATCATCTACAGCGCCGACGCGACGCTCGAAACGACCGAGTTTGAGCATTCGATCGAGGAGATCCGCGCACTTGTCAAAGAGCTGGGCGGCTTTATGGAGAGCTCGACCATTTCCGGCAACAACTACTATAGCATCTCCCGCGGCAATACGGGCGGGCGCTATGCGTCCTTCCTCATCCGTGTGCCGAGCGACAAGTTCTCCGTGCTGACCGGCTCCCTCTCCGAATTCGGCAACGTTCCCTACTGCAACACATACATGCAGAACGTGACGATGGAATATTACGACGCGCAGAGCCGTCTTGAAGCCTATAAAACGCAGGAGACCCGGCTTCTTGAGATGCTTGCCGTTGCCAAATCGGTCGAAGATATGCTCGCCATTCAGCAGCAGCTCACCGACGTGCAGTATGAGATCGACTCGCTCACCGGTCAGCTCCGCTACTACGATCATCAGGTGAATTACTCCACCGTGTCGCTCTACGTTTCCGAGGTGACCAAGTATACGCCCGAACCGACGATCACGCTCACCTATTGGGAGCGCATGACCCGCGGCTTTTCCGAATCGCTCAAGGACGTGGGCGAGTTCTTCCAGGATCTGTTCCTCTGGTTCGTGACGAGTCTCCCGTGGCTCGTGCCGCTCGCGGCAGTCGTTGTGCTGATCGTGTGGCTCATCCGCCGCCGCGCAAAGAACCGTCCGGAGCGTGCCGCAAAGCGGGCGGCAAAGCGTGCCGCGAAAGCCGAAAAGCGCGCGCAGAAGGCCGCGGCCAAAGCCGCTGCGAAGAGCGCTGCTCCCGCGGAAGAAACCCCGAAAGACGGCGAAAAATAACCCTGTCCCTTTCCTGCGCCCCGGCGGAAAACGCCTGGGCGTTTTTCCTTGGCGCGGCAGAGAAAATACGCCAAAAAAACCGAGGTTTTTTCGTTGAATTCCCTTGACCGGACAGGCGGTTTGTGTTATATTAACCCTACCTGTCGGTCGAGAGGTTTATTTTTTATGCTCTTTCGGCCCATACAGGGAGGCATACGCGCGCGGAAAGCGCTGCGTAAATTTTACAAGGAGGTGCCGAAATAATGGCGAAAGCAGGTTCGCGAATCAAGATCACCCTGAGATGCAGCGAGTGCAAGCAGCGGAACTACAACACCATGAAGAACAAGAAAAATTCTCCCGAAAAGCTCGAGATGAATAAGTATTGCCCCTTCTGCCGCAAGCACACCAAGCACGTCGAAACGAAGTAATGACAGACGTGAGAAAGGATGCATCCAATGGCTAACGAAGAAAAGAAACCCGTCGCCCCTCAGACGAAGGGCGCAGCCGTCAAGCGGACGGACAAGAAGCTCGGCTTTTTCAAGCGCGTTGCCCACCCCCAAGCAGTTCGGCAAGAACACGCTGGTCGCGCTGGTCGTTATGGCCGCCGCCGCTCTCGTGCTCTGGGGCTTTGACTCTCTGGCCAAGGCCGCTGTCGAAGCGCTGATCACATTGGTGTAAGCCGGATGGCAGAGAACGCAAAATGGTATGTGGTCCACACATACTCCGGTTATGAGAACACGGTAGCCGCTTCCATCATGAAGGCGGCGGAAAACCGCCAGATGCAGGATCTCATCCAGGAGGTCAACATCCCTCTGGAGACGGTCGTTGAGCATACCGACGGCGGTGATAAGGAAGTCGAGCGCAAGGTATTCCCCGGCTACGTGTTGGTGAAGATGGTGCTCACGGACGAAAGCTGGCATCTCGTGCGCAACAGCCGCGGCTGCACCGGCTTCGTCGGCTCCGACGGAAAACCCGTTCCTCTGACCGAGCAGGAGATCCTCGATCTCTGTGTGGAGCGCAGAGAGATTTCCGTGGGCTTTGAGCTTGGCGATACCGTCAAGGTCATCGACGGCCCGCTGGAAGGCTTCCTCGGCACGGTGGACGAGATCGACCCCGAGGGGAACAGCGTCCGCCTCATCGTCTCCATGTTCGGCAGGGAGACGCCGATCGATCTGGAACTCGACCAGGTCGAAC
>OMNU01001224.1_pt1 | contig 11484 bp, 8 predicted proteins | sample 1673511 | NCBI WGS metagenome assembly OMNU01 (sample SAMEA103958113, study PRJEB25191) | human gut metagenome | reverse complement strand
AGTAGCTTATTACCAAGTCTTACCGATGTTAAACTGGAACTGTTCCGCTTTATCACCGTCGTATTTCTTAACTGGTTGCGCGTACGAGAATACCAATGGACCCAGTGGAGACATCCACTGCAGAGCCAGACCAGCAGAAACACGAATATTGCTTGGATCGCTATAATCTGGCTGATTAGGATAAGCGCTCTTATCCCAATTAGTATCCCAAACGGTACCGGCATCCATAAAGATTGAAGTACGCAGAGAGTTAGCATATTTCTCGCCAACGAACGGCGTTGGAGTGATCAGCTCAACACTGGCCACAGCCATCGCGTTACCGCCCACGGCATCATCATCACTCGTTTTGCTCTGATCAACAGAACCATTAGGATTCAGATAAACGGCTTTAGGACCGATGTTATTCGATTGGAAACCACGTACCGAGCTAGAACCACCGGCATAGAAGTTTTCATAGAATGGCATCTCTTTACCGCCAAGCCCGTCACCGTAACCTAAGCGAGAACGTCCCATCACGACCCAAGAACGATCATCATCCAGCGGTAGATAGCTTTGGCTATCGAAGGTGAGTTTGTAGTACTCGTTATCGGAGCCTGGAATCGTCACCTTACCGTTTAGAGAAGCCTTCGTACCCTGAGTTGGGAAGAAGCCGCGGTCAACGTTGTTGTACGTCCACCCCAGAGACCATGTGAAGTCATCTGCCGTGTAGTCAGCCTTATCCGTATCATTAGGATTCTGGCCGACAGACTTCAAGTAACGCCACATCGCAACCTGTGGCTGCATGTCAGACAGGGAGTTATGGACATAACCTAAACCAGTACGCAGCGAGTTATTTTCGTTGATTGGGAACCCTAAGGTACCATCAAGGCCATAGCTGCTGTTGGTATAGTCAGACAGATCCGCATCATCAGCTTTAAAGTCGTTATAGAAAATACGACCGCCCAAGCTGACACCATCAACCGTGAAGTACGGGTTGGTCATCGAGAGTTCAGCATAGGTCTGGTAATCGTTCTTGGTACCACTAATACCAACGGTATTACCTGTACCCAACCAGTTGTCCTGCTGAACACCGACTTGGAAGCTGACACCACTTTCAGTACCGAAACCAACACCAAAGTTGAAAGTACCGGTATTACGTTCTTTCACTTTGTAAGTCACATCGACCTGATCCGGTGCACCTGGAACGCGTTGTGTATCAACATCAACGGTTTCAAAGTAACCGGTACGATTCAAACGTTCTTTGCCTTGATCAACTAAGTCGCTACCCAGCCACGCACCTTCCATCTGACGCATTTCACGGCGCAAAACAGAGTCTTTGCTTGTGTCATTACCGACAAACTTGATATTACGTACGTAGTAACGGTTACCCGCGTCTACGTTCATATGCAACTTAACGGTTTTATCCGCATCGTTGATTTCAGGCTGAGTCTGAACTTTAGGATAAGCATAACCATAACGACCGAGGAGTTTCTTAACGTCATCCTCCATCTTGGTCACTTTCGCACCGTTATACAGCTCGCCTGGTTCAATTGTAGTCAGGCGATTGATATCAGTACTGTATCCAGCCATATTACCGTTGACTTCAACGCCGGTCAGTTTGTACTGATCGCCTTCGGTAATGTTAATGGTGATATAGATGCCTTTCTTATCTGGCGTTAAGCTGACCTGAGTCGAATCAATATTGAAGCGAGCATAGCCACGATCCAAATAGAAACTTCTCAGTGTTTCGAGGTCGCCCGAAAGTTTTTGTTTTTGATATTTACGGTCACCAACCAAGTTCCACCAAGGAACTTCGTCGCGCAGTTGGAAACGAGCAATCAATTCTTCAGAGGTGAACGCATGGTTCCCCACGATATTGATTTGCTGAATCTGAGCGGATTTACCTTCGGTAAAGACCAGTTTCAAGTCAACACGGTTACGTGGCAGAGGGGTAACCACCGCTTTAACCGACGCACTGTATTTACCGACGCTGTAGTAGAAATCTTCCAAACCTTTTTCAATGCTGGAAAGCATTGTACGGTCCAGAGCTTCGCCTACACGCACGCCAGAAGCCTCAAGGTTCTGCTTCAGCATGTCGTCTTTTACAGACTTGTTACCCGAAAAGGTAATACTCGCGATCGTAGGACGTTCCTTAACCTGCACGATCAAGTTATCACCATCACGCAGCACCCGAACATCTTCGAAGTTGCCGGTCGCATATAATGCGCGAATAGTGTTACTGAGATCTTCATCGCTGACGGTATCGCCAACGCGAACCGGCATGTTAAGTAACGCCGCACCGACGGCGACCCGCTGCAGGCCTTCGAAATGAATATTTTTCACTACGAATCCATCTGCACCGTATACGGTTGCGCTGCCAAACAGCAGCGACGCTATGAGCAACTTTTTCATCGCCATCGTTGTTATGCGTTCTTCCTAACCTAAATCCCGTCCCTTAAAGGCGCGAGAAATCATTGAAAAGTGCAAGCCCCATCAACAACACCAGTAAAATAGAACCGATGCGGTAACTGAAGTCTTGAACTCGCTCGGAAACCGGCCCCCCTTTTAGCTTTTCAATCGCTAAGAAGAGCAAGTGACCACCATCAAGTACTGGGAGTGGGAACAGGTTAATAATTCCTAAATTGACGCTGATTAACGCCAAAAACATTAGGTAATACACTAACCCATACTCCGCTGACATCCCTGCGCCCTGCGCGATCGAAATCGGCCCACTCAGGTTATTCAGCTTCACATCACCAGTAATTAGTTTCCCTACCATAGAGACCGTTAGCTTCATCAATTGCCAAGTTTTATCACTGGCCTGATAAATCGCCATAAACGGCCCATATTGTCGAATCGTTTTATACTCTTCAGGTAATGGAATCACTTTTGGCGCAACGCCAGCAAAGCCTTCGATTTTACCTGCACCAACAGATTTACTGTCTGGTGTTAAATGCATTGATTGGGTATTTCCATTGCGCTCTACTTCCACCGCAATGCTTTCGTTAGGGCTTTCGCGAACCAGCTTAACGAAAGTTAACCAGTTTTTTAATGGCTGACCATCGACTTTAACGATCCTATCGCCGACTTGCAAACCCGCTTTCTGAGCAGCAGAGTCCTTCTGAACTTCAGCTAAAATCGGCTCAATCTGTGGCCCGCGTGGCATGATACCCAACGCAACAACCGGATCTTGCTTATCTGGCTCAAACTGCCAATGAGTTAAATCCAGAGTTTTCCGCGTCGTATTTTCGCTGCCAAACGGAGCGACTTCAACCGTCGTCTCTTTAGACCCGATTTTCCCCACCAGTGCCAAGCGAACTGCATCCCAATCAGGCGTTTCGATACCTGCAACGGACTTTAGTTCCAATCCTGGTGAAATATCTGCCTGAGCAGCGACAGATTGGGGAACAATCTCACCAATAACCGGACGAACACTAGGGACTCCGATGACAAAAACTAACCAGTAAGCGACGATGGCAAATAGGAAGTTAGCAATAGGCCCTGCGCTCACGATCGCTGCTCGCTGCCAAACCGTTTTATTATTAAACGCTTGGTGGCGATACTCTGGGGCAACAGTCTCTACCCGCTCATCGAGCATCTTGACATAGCCACCAAGTGGGATCAGCGCAACTACGTACTCGGTTCCACTGCGGTCAATGCGTCGCCATAAAGCTTTACCAAAGCCAATAGAAAAGCGTTCTACTTTCACCCCACAGCGACGAGCGACCCAGAAATGGCCGAATTCATGAACCGTGATCAACACCCCAAGCGCCACTAAAAACGCAATCAGGCTCCAGAGTATATTGGTCATTGGCAAGCTCCCTGTCTCAAGCAGACTAGTAAAACACTAACAGCATAAGACATGCAAACACTGGTACTGCCGCAGTCAAACTATCAATACGATCCAGAACACCACCATGTCCAGGGATCAGATGACCACTATCTTTAATACCGGCCTCGCGTTTGAACATGCTTTCAGTCAAATCGCCTAACACCGACACTAATGCGGCCACAATTGAACAAATCAGTAGGGTTTTGGGATTTATGGAGAGCGGTGCATACAAACCAAATCCCCAGGAAATAAGCGCTGAGGTGATCAAACCACCAATAAAACCTTCCCATGTTTTGCCTGGGGAAACTTTTGGTGCCAGCTTATTTTTGCCAAATAGCTTGCCGAACATGTAAGCACCAGAGTCTGCGCCCCACACAAGGAACATGACATACAGCAACCACCATGCCCCTTGGTAGTGATCGGTTTCATAGCCATGCTGGCGTAGCGCAATCATTCCCCAAAAGAACGGGATAATCGTCGCGGCGCCAAAAATAATTTTCAGCACGCGTGAATGCTTCCACCAGCCTGCAGATTTTGGATAGAACAACACGAGTAACAGCGCAACAATCCACCAGACAACGGCTGTCCATAGCGAACCGGCTATGAGCGGAAGATGCACGCTACGGTTGAATTCAGGCAGGCTAAGCAGCATTGCAGCCAGTACTAAGCCACAGATCACCGCCCCCCAGATACGCTGCGAGTTTGTCGTAAACCCAGCAAGTTGTCCCCACTCCCAAGCGGCCAGCATACATATGACTAAAGTCACTATCGCAAAACCAACGGGAGGTAATAAAAACAGCGCCGCAATGACAATTGGCACCAAAATTAAAGCGGTTATAATGCGAGACTTCAGCAAGAGATCCCCCTATGGCGCATCAGGTGCGTTGATAGGTGTAGTTCCTCCGAAGCGGCGCTCGCGTTGTGCAAATGCATTAAGTGCACCTTCAAAGGTAAGTTCATCAAAATCAGGCCACAGCACGTCCGTAAAATAAAACTCGGAATATGCAATTTGCCACAGCAAAAAGTTGCTGACCCGATGCTCTCCACCGGTCCGAATGACGAGGTCAACCGGAGCCAGATCGTGTAAGCAAACTTGCTGGCTTAACAAGTCTTCAGTGATATCGTCAGGCTGAAGAACTCCGGCCTTAACTTGAGCAGCCAACGTTTTCACGCCCTGCATGATATCCCATCGCCCACCATAATTAGCGGCAATATTTAACGTTAGCCCATCATTATTTTCAGTTAATTGCTCAGAACGACGAATGCGTTCCTGTAAGCGAGAGCTAAAGCGACCAATATCACCGATAATTTTCAGACGCACATTGTGCTTATGCAAGCTTTTCACTTCACCGTCTAATGCACGAATGAATAACTCCATTAGAGCGCTCACTTCATGCTCAGGGCGGTTCCAGTTTTCACTGCTAAACGCATACAACGTTAACGCCTTGATGCCATGGCTAACGGCGAAACGTACGGAACGACGTACCGATTTCACCCCAGCTTTATGACCAAATACACGCATTTTGCCCTGACGCTTCGCCCAACGTCCATTGCCGTCCATAATGATAGCGACGTGCTGTGGACCACAGACTATCCCGTCAGTCATTGGTGATTGAGTGGAAGACATACGTGTAATCAATTCCTCAAAAGCATGGTGCTAAAGTAAGACTCATCTGCAAGCTCAACCTAGCCCACGCGACATCAATTGCACAAACTGAACCGAGTATTAAACAACCAAGTGTTTCATGCGCAAAAAAGCCGTGTACAAGTCACGGCTAACCAATAAATCAGCAGCAAAATCAAAATACTTAACAGACTAAACATCTCGACCCGCTGAAAGTCGCCGCAAACTATATCATTTCACCCGAAAGGCCACAAACTACCTACACAGTGAATAGCTGATCTATATCCGAAAGTTTGCACACAATCTGCCAGCAACCTCTCGAGCTTGGCGATCAATATCCAAAACCTCCGCCACACTTTGTGGCTCACGGCAAGATAACGTCGACAATACATCTTGGTTCAGCGCCGCAATGTCAGTGAAGCGAATTTTTTCATGCAAAAACGCGTCAACGGAGATTTCGTTCGCTGCGTTTAGCGCCGTCGTCGCCGCCTGTCCTGCACGTGACGCATCAATTGCTAGTTGGAGACAAGGATAGCGCACCCTATCAGGTTGCTCGAATGTTAATGCACCAATTTTACAGAAATCGAGAGGTTCAACACCCGTTTCAACACGGTTTGGGTAAGCCATCGCATGGGCAATCGGAGTGCGCATATCAGGAGAACCTAACTGCGCGATCACGCTACCATCGCGGTAACGTACCATTGAATGAATCACAGATTGGGGATGGATGATCACTTCCATCTCTGATTCAGAAGCGTTAAACAACCAACGAGCCTCAATATATTCCAAGCCTTTATTCATCATGGTTGCTGAATCGACAGATATTTTTCGTCCCATCGACCAATTGGGGTGTGCGCAGGCTTGATCTGGAGTAACGACTGCAAAGTCCTTCAGCGGTAACTGACGGAATGGGCCACCAGAGCCGGTAAGAACGATACGTGAAATACCGTGATCGCTTAACGAAGCAAAGCCAAGATTGTGCTGTACCCCTTCAGGCAGGCTTTGGAAAATAGCATTATGCTCGCTATCGATAGGTAAAAGCTGAGCCTTACTCTGCTTCAACGCATCCATAAACAACCGACCGCAGGTTACCAAGGCTTCTTTATTAGCAAGCAGAACCTGCTTGTTTGCTTTGATAGCAGCCAACGTCGGCATCAGACCGGCAGCCCCCACAATGGCAGCCATGACCTGATCGACATCATCCAGAGCGGCTAGATCGCACGCAGCTTGTTCGCCAGCGCTAACCTCAATATCCCCTAACCCTGCATCGATGAGACGCAGACGGAGAGCCTGAGCAGCATTTTCGTCAGCCATCGATACGTAGCGCGGAGCAAACTCGACGCACTGCTGGAACATGACATCAACATTTTTACCCGCTACCAGCGCGGTAACGCTAAAATCATCGGGATTTGCTCGCACTACAGCCAACGTGCTAGTGCCAATAGAACCGGTAGAACCAAGAATAGTCAGTTGCTTCATGAGGGTCTTCTGAATAACTGTTTAGAACAGGAGATACATCAGTCTGAAACGAAGGTCGCGGCTTGTCTATGAGAATTAGCCCGTCTTCAGCAATAGTCTGGTATTTCCCGAGTAGCCAAAAAACAAAAGCGCCGCCGGAGCGACGCTTTTTTCAAGCCAGAGCAGAATTAAACTTCCATCAACTCTTTTTCTTTGTCAGCTAACGCGGAATCGATCTTTTTGATCATCACGTCAGTCATTTTCTGCACTTCGTCCTGAGATTTACGATCTTCGTCTTCGCTGATTTCTTTATCTTTCAGCAGAACTTTGACTTTATCGTTAGCGTCACGACGTACGTTACGTACAGATACGCGGCCCTGCTCTGCTTCAGCGCGAACCAATTTAATCAGGTCCTTACGGCGCTCTTCAGTCAGTGCTGGCAATGGCACACGAATAACTGCACCCGCTGACATTGGGTTCAGGCCCAAATCAGATGCCATGATCGCTTTCTCTACTGCAGCAGACAGAGAACGGTCGAACACCGTAATGGCCAATGTGCGAGAGTCTTCAGCGACAACGTTAGCAACCTGACGTAGAGGTGTCGCAGAACCATAATATTCTACAGAGATGCCATCCAGCAGGTTCGGATGAGCACGACCGGTGCGGATTTTACTGATGTTTGATTTAAATGCTTCAACACATTTGTCCATGCGTGTTTCAGCATCTTTTTTGATTTCGTTAATCACGTTGCGAACCCTTGAAAACGGTTAATTAAACTGACGCTTCATCGTGAGAAACGTCGATATATTTTCAATCCAGCGTAACTGGCAAGAAAGTCCTGCACAATGCTCACGACAGTAAAACTGCCAGAGAGCCTTATAAACCGAACCTTCCTCGTTCGTAGAGCGCCGTTATGCTGCTAAAAAGTCACACCGATTATTTAGAAATCAGCGTACCTTCTTTCTCACCCATGACGACGCGACGCAAAGCTCCTGGCTTATTCATGTTAAATACACGAATCGGCAGGTTATGGTCACGAGCCAGAGTGAAAGCTGCCAAATCCATGACTTTCAGTTCTTTTTCCAAGACATCCTGATAGGTCATCTGATCAAACAGCGTTGCGTCTGGGTTAGTTACCGGATCGGCTGAGTATACGCCATCAACTTTTGTCGCTTTCAGTACAACGTCAGCTTCAATTTCAATGCCACGCAGGCAAGCAGCAGAGTCAGTTGTAAAGAATGGATTTCCCGTACCGGCAGAGAATATGACCACTCGGTTGTTACGCAACAGACTGATAGCTTCAGCCCAGCTGTAGTTGTCACAAACGCCATTCAGCGGAATTGCAGACATCAGACGCGCGTTAACATAGGCACGATGCAGCGCATCACGCATTGCCAAACCGTTCATCACCGTTGCCAACATCCCCATGTGGTCGCCAACAACGCGATTCATACCCGCCTGAGCCAAACCGGCACCACGGAACAGATTACCGCCGCCGATCACAACACCGACTTGAATTCCTAATTCGACCAGCTCTTTCACTTCCTGAGCCATACGATCCAGTACGCTTGCATCGATGCCAAAACCTTCTGCACCTTGCAGGGCCTCACCGCTAAGCTTGAGCAGGATACGCTGATATACGGGTTTGGAGTTGGTTGCCATGGTGTTCTGTCCTAAGAAGCAGTCAATAAATTGTCGGAGGTATTTCAATGCACGGTCGTAACCGATCATTGGGATACATTCTAGTGCTGGCTGGATACTTACTAGTGTAAACCTTTCTACATTGAACTTCGTCGAACGTTTTCAGGTTTATTCAACGTTACATAAAACAATGGAACCACCATCACGGCGGTTCCATTTGAAGGCGATTAAGCGCCTTTAGTCATTGATGCAACTTCTGCAGCAAAGTCTACGGTCGCTTTTTCGATACCTTCACCCACTTCGAAGCGGATGAAATTGGTAACGTCAGCATTGTGCTCTTTCAGCAGCTGACCAACAGTTTTGCTTGGGTCCATAACGAAAGCTTGACCAGTCAGAGAAACTTCGCCGGTGAATTTCTTCATGCGGCCTTCAACCATTTTCTCTGCGATTTCTTTCGGCTTACCAGACTGCATCGCGATGTCTAACTGAACTTGGTACTCTTTTTCTACCACTTCAGCAGATACGTCTTCTGGCTTAACGAATTCAGGCTTGCTTGCAGCAACGTGCATTGCCAGTTGCTTAGCCAGTTCTTCATCAGCGCCTTTAGCAGCAACCAGAACACCGATGCGAGCACCGTGCAGGTAGCTAGCCAGTACGTCGCCTTCCAGAGAGGCAACACGACGGATGTTGATGTTCTCACCGATTTTCGCAACCAGCGCTACACGTTCTTCTTCGAACTGTGCTTTCAGAACTTCAACGTCAGTAATTTTGCCTGCAACAGCAGCATCCAGCACTTTCTCAGCGAATGCCTGGAAACCACCATCTTTAGCAACGAAGTCAGTCTGGCAGTTAACTTCCAGAATCACACCGTAGTTGCCAACGATCTTGGTTTTGATCACGCCGTCAGCAGCGACGTTGCCTGCTTTTTTCGCAGCTTTGATTGCGCCAGATTTGCGCATATTCTCGATTGCCAGCTCGATGTCGCCTTGGGCTTCGGTCAGCGCTTTTTTACAATCCATCATGCCTGCGCCAGTACGTTCACGCAGTTCTTTTACCAGGGTGGCGGTAATTTCAGCCATTGTATTTTCCTCGGTGGTCTCGTCGTGAAGAGCGAACCTCACGGAGACTGGTTCTCTCATCTAGGGATTGGTTCTTTATATCGCCGTGATAAAAAGGCGATTTTTACAAAGAAAGGGGGGGCCATAAAGGCCCCCTAACCAACATATTTCAATACCTGGTTAATAAGGGCTCAAATTTTGAGCTTGCCTTATTATTCAGCTTCTACGAAGCTTTCTTCCGCTTGGGTAGCCAGATCCTGAGAACGGCCTTCGCGAACAGTTGCCGCTACAGCGTTCAGGTACAGGCTTACTGCACGGATTGCGTCATCGTTACCAGGGATAACGAAGTCAACGCCGTCCGGATCGGAGTTGGTATCAACGATAGAGAATACCGGGATACCCAGGTTGTTGGCTTCTTTAATCGCGATGTGTTCGTGATCGGCATCAACTACGAACAGAGCGTCTGGCAAGCCACCCATGTCCTTGATACCGCCCAGGCTGTTTTCCAGCTTGGCCAGTTCACGAGCGCGCATCAGCGCTTCTTTTTTGGTCAGTTTTTCGAAGGTGCCATCCTGAGACTGGGTTTCCAGATCTTTCAGACGCTTGATGCTCTGACGAACGGTTTTCCAGTTAGTCAGCATACCGCCCAACCAGCGATGGTTCACGAAGAACTGGTCGCAGCTGTTAGCAGCTTCTTTTACCGCTTCGCTTGCAGCGCGCTTAGTACCAACGAACAGGATTTTGCCTTTACGAGCAGAAATCTTCTGCAACTCAGCCAAAGCTTCGTTGAACATTGGAACAGTTTTTTCAAGGTTGATGATGTGAACTTTGTTACGTGCACCGAAGATGAAAGGCTTCATTTTCGGGTTCCAGTAACGGGTCTGGTGACCAAAGTGTACACCAGCCTTGAGCATGTCGCGCATGGAAACAGTTGCCATGATTAAACCTCTATATAAAGTTTGGGGTTAAGCCTCCACATATCCCATGAGCCGACCCAGCAAGGCATTTGTCCGAAGACTCATCCTGCAAGGCACCCCGGCGCACGTGCCGATATGTGTGTGTTGTTGTCGTTTCTTTGCAAAGAATACAAATAACACAATTGAGATTTACAGCTTCCCTATCGGCCTCATTAATGAAAACAGATATAAGAACTGCGGCGCGCTTTATACCATAAACCAGCCACAGACTCCACCTTTTGTTGCATTTTGAGCCCACGGTTATCGTAGGATTTGGCAGCGGTTACGAGGACTGTTACCATGTTCAGCAATTGATTCTCATTGTCGATTTCACGACACCTGCGGACACATACTTCATGGCAATTTCAATAAAAACACCTGAACAAATCGAAAAAATGCGCGTGGCTGGACGACTGGCCGCGGAAATCCTAGAAATCATCGAGCCTTACGTTGTTCCTGGTGTCAGCACCGGTGAACTTGACCGTATCTGCGACGATTACATTACCCAAAAACAGCATGCGATCTCCGCTTGTTTGGGCTATCACGGCTATCCAAAATCCGTCTGCATCTCCGTGAATGAAGTGGTTTGCCACGGCATTCCTAGCGACGAAAAAATCTTGAAGAACGGCGACATCGTCAACATCGACGTGACCGTTATTAAAGATGGCTGGCACGGCGATACTTCAAAAATGTTTATCGTGGGTGAGCCGACCATTCTGGGTGAGCGTCTGTGTCGCATCACGCTGGAAAGCCTTTATCTGGCGCTGAAAATGGTAAAACCAGGTATCCGCCTGCGCACTATCGGTGCTGAAATTCAGAAATTCGTCGAATCCCACGGCTTCTCCGTGGTGCGCGAATACTGTGGTCACGGCATCGGTGAAGTATTCCACGAAGAACCTCAGGTTCTACATTACAACGCCGACGACGGCGGTGTAG
>OMNU01001223.1_pt1 | contig 11484 bp, 8 predicted proteins | sample 1673511 | NCBI WGS metagenome assembly OMNU01 (sample SAMEA103958113, study PRJEB25191) | human gut metagenome | reverse complement strand
GCAGGGAGTAAATCAACCATGTCTTTTACTATGTTTTGTGGCGTGATAACTTCCGAGTTGGAATATTTTGAAATGCCTGTTATGGCTTGGAACCTGTCAAATAAATCTTCCATAGGAACACCATCCTCAAAATCTCATTTTCTTCTGAATATCAGTAAGCTTGGTTTTAAGACAGCAGGCAAAGGAAAGAGGATATCCTAAAAATTAGGTATCCTCTCGGAAATTAGGTATCTGGGGCACGCTTTTGGTGAAATCGACGGAGTTTTTGCCATCAACACAAAAGGTAAAAGGGACGCCGCGCTTTCCTCATTGACAATTCGACGGGGAATGCTATAATCTGCTATGTCTGAAAAAATGTAAAATTGAATCGCAGAGGTGCCGCCGCGAGGCGGAGAATAGAGAATCCGGTGCGAATCCGGAACGATGCAGTCACTGTGTACGGGAACGGCCTGCGTAGCCACTGGGAAACTGGGAAGGGCAGCGCCGCGATGAACGAAGTCAGGAGACCTGCCTCTGCGGGAAATCTCAAGCCCGCTGCACACAGGCTGATATTTCTGCGAGTTTACCCGCGGCGCGATTTTTTCGCGGCGCGGTGTTGCTGGTTGGAATCGTGAGAGCGGCTGTGGGTCACCATGGCCGCTTTTATATTTCTTTCAGAACGATTTTTGAAGAAGAAGGTAAAGAGAAACATGAAAAAAGCACTTGCAATCCTGCTCACAGCCGTAATGCTGCTGGGCGTGCTGACCGCCTGCGGCAGCAAGAAGGACGACGCTGCCGACGACACGCAGAACACGGAGGACGCCGACAAGGCCGCGGCCGACAATGTCGCCGCGCTCATTGACGCGATCTATGTTCAGGAGCGCACCGATGAGACCGACGCGCAGTGCGAGGCTGCCAAGGCTGCCTGGGACGCGCTGACCGACGAGCAGAAGGCCATGGTCGAGGGTGAGGAAGCGAGCCCTGAGTACTTCGGCCTTGACACGGGCGATGCGTCCAAGGACGATCCCCGCAACCAGGATGACATCGGCGAGAACGAGCTTCTGGTCGTTTCCTTCGGCACGTCCTACAACGACAGCCGCATCAACGATATCAAGAGCATCGAGGACGCCCTGCAGGAGGCCTATCCTGACTGGTCCGTCCGCCGCGCTTTCACGGCTCAGATCATTATCAACCACATTCAGGCCCGCGACGGCGAGAAGATCGACAACATGACCCAGGCGCTCGACCGCGCTGTGGCCAACGGCGTCAAGAACCTCGTCGTGCAGCCGACGCACCTGATGCACGGCGCGGAGTATGACGAAATGTGTGCTACCATCGACGAGTACCGCGACCGGTTCGAATCTGTCTCCATCGCAGAGCCCCTGCTCGGCGAGGTCGGCAGCGACGCGACCGTCATCAACGCCGACAAGGAAGTTGTCGCCAAGGCCATCACCGCCGCCGCGGTCGAGGCAAGCGGCTTTGACTCTCTCGAGGCTGCCAAGAAAGCCGGCGCCGCGTTCGTCTTCATGGGCCACGGCACCGCACACGTCGCCAAGGTCAGCTACAGCCAGATGAGCGCTCAGATGCAGAACCTTGGCTATGAGAACGTCTTCATCGGCACGGTCGAGGGCGAGCCGGAGGAGACCTCCTGCGAGTCCGTCATCGAGGCCGTCAAGGCCGCGGGCTACACCAACGTCATCCTGCGTCCGCTGATGGTCGTTGCGGGTGACCACGCCAACAACGACATGGCCGGCAGCGACGACGATTCCTGGAAGACTATGTTCGAGGCTGCCGACTTCACCGTCGACTGCCAGATCGCGGGCCTCGGCGAGATCGCCGACATCCAGGCGCTGTACATCGCCCACACCCAGGCCGCCATTGACGCCCTGAACGCGTAAATAGACCCAAAGGGCTCCGAAGCGATTGTGCACCGCTTCGGGGCCTTTTCCGGATGGAGGTATTTCCCAATGAAAAGAACACTGACACTGATACTGACCGTGCTGATGCTCTGCACGCTGCTTTTCGGCTGCGGGCAGAAGAGCGGGGACGGCGATCCGCAGGACACGAACACCGAGCCCGCGCTTGCCGACGGCGTCTACACCGCGGATTTCAGCACCGACAGCAGCATGTTCCACGTGAACGAGGCATGCAAGGGCAAGGGGACGCTGACGGTCGAAAACGGCCAGATGACGATCCACATCAGCCTGCCGTCCAAGAGCATTCTGAACCTCTTCTGCGGCACGGCGGAGGACGCGCGGAAGGACGGCGCGGCGCTCTTGCAGCCCACGACCGACACCGTCACCTATTCCGACGGCCTGAGCGAGGAGGTCAATGGCTTTGATATCCCCGTGCCCGCGCTGGACGAGGAGTTCGACGTCGCCATCATCGGCACGAAGGGCAAGTGGTACGACCACAAGGTCTCCGTGACGAACGCCGTTTTGAAGGAAGACGACGCCGCGCCCGCCGAGACGCTGGCCGACGGCACCTACACGATCGCCGTGACGCTCGAGGGCGGCAGCGGCAAGGCGAACATCCAGTCGCCCTGTACGCTGACGGTCGCGGACGGCAAAATGACCGCCACCATCGTCTGGAGCAGCAGCCACTATGACTATATGCTCGTGGACGGCGAGCGCTGCGACGTGCTCTCGACCGAAAACGGCTCGACGTTTGAGATCCCCGTCACCGCGCTGGATACGCCGCTTGCCGTGGTCGGCGATACCACCGCCATGAGCACGCCGCACGAGATCGACTACACGCTGACGTTCGACGCCTCAAGCGCCGAGGTGAACGGATGAGACGCCTGCCGCGCGCGCTTCTCACGCTGTTGGCCGTGCTGACGCTCTGCGCCTGCGGGGACAAAGCGCAGGACGGTTCGAACGGCGAAGACGCGGCGGTCGCGTGGGATGCTCTGTCGTTTGACAAGACCATGCCGCTTGACTATGCCACGCAGTTTTCCGTTTCCTACGCGGGTGACGAGTACAAGCGCATCACCATCGGGCAGGATCAGGAATTCCTGCTCGTGACGGAGGGTGCGGCCGTGCCCAGCGGCGTGCCGGAGGGCGTGACAGTTTTGCAGCAGCCGCTTGATGAAATTTATCTGGTCGCCAGCGCGGCGATGGACAGCTTTGCCGAGTTGGACGCGGTCGACAGCATCCGCTTCAGTGGACGCAAGGAGTCGGACTGGTATATCGAGCAGGCGAAGGAGGCCATGAGCGCGGGTGACATGCTTTACGCGGGCAAATACTCCGAGCCTGATTACGAGCTTATCTTGTCGCAGGGCTGCGATCTGGTGCTTGAAAACACGATGATCTACCACTCGCCCGAGGTCATCGAGCAGTTTGAAACGCTGGGTATCCCCGTGCTCGTGGAAATGTCCAGCTACGAAAGCGAGCCGTTTGGCCGCATGGAGTGGGTCAAGCTCTACGGTGCGCTCATCGGCAAGGAGAACGAGGCCGCGGCGCTGTTTGAGGAGAAAATGGACAGCGTTTCGGGCATTCTGGGCGCTGCGCCCACGGGAAAGACCGTCACATTCTTCTATGTGACGAGCAACGGCGCGGTCAATGTGCGAAAGTCGACGGACTATGTTGCTAAATCCATCGCCATGGCGGGCGGGGAATACGTCTCCTTTGACAACACGGAAGAGGAGAACGCCCAGTCCACCGTCACCATCCAGATGGAGGCATTTTACAGCGGCGCGCACGACGCGGATGTGCTCATCTACAACAGCATCATCGACGGCGGGCTTACGACGATCGACGAGCTTTTATCGCTCGAACCGCTGCTCGGCGACTTTAAGGCCGTGCAGAACGGGAACGTCTGGTGCCTGACGAAGGACTTTTATCAGGAATCGCTCGAATTGAGCGACCTCGTCGTGGATCTCCACACCGTTTTGAGCGGGGCGGATACGCCGCTCCGGTTTTTGACAAAGCTGCAATAATTTTTGACTGGAAAGTTGAAACAGACAGGAGGGACGGGCATGGAGCAGAAGCGGAGAACACGGACGTGGTGCGGCTTTTTGCTGCTGCTCGTCCTTTTGGCTGTTTTTTTGATCTGGAATTTATTCGCGGGCAGCGTGCAGCTCTCCGCGTCTCAGATAGGACAAATTCTGCTCGGCGGCGGGGATGACCTGACGCAAAAGCAGATCATTATGCAAATTAGATTGCCGCGCATGGCGTCGGCGCTCATTTTAGGCGGTGCGCTGTCCGTGTCGGGGTATCTTCTGCAAACGTTTTTCCACAATCCCATCGCGGGGCCGTTCGTGCTGGGCATTTCGTCGGGCGCGAAGCTCGCGGTGTCGATCGCGATGATCGTTTTCCTCAGCCGCGGCGTCAGATCATCGTCAGCGCTGCTGATCAGCGCGGCGTTTATCGGCGCGATGCTCTCGATGGGCCTCATCCTGCTCATTTCGCAGCGGGTCAATCAGATGAGCCTTCTCGTCGTCTGCGGCGTGATGATCGGCTACATCTGCTCAGCGCTGACGGATTTTCTCGTCACGTTCGCGGACGATTCAAACATCGTGAACCTGCACAACTGGTCGAACGGCTCGTTTTCCGGCATGAAGTGGGAAAACGTGACGACGATGGCGTGGGCCTGTGGGATCGCGCTGATTTTGACATTTTTCCTCTCCAAGCCGATCCGCGCCTATCAGCTCGGCGAGGTCTACGCGCGCAACATGGGCGTGCCGATCAAGGCGTTCCGCGCGGCGCTCATCCTGCTCTCCAGCGTGTTATCTGCCTGCGTGACGGCCTTCGCCGGCCCCATCTCGTTTGTCGGCATCGCGCTGCCGCACCTGATGAAGGCGCTTTTCAAGACGGCGGAGCCGCTTTTGCTGATCCCGGCGAGCTTCCTCGGCGGGGGCATCTTCTGCCTTGCGTGTGATCTCATCGCGCGCACGGCCTTTGCGCCCACGGAAGTCAGCATCAGCTCGGTCACGGCGGTGTTCGGCGCGCCGGTCGTCATCTACATGATGGTGCGCAGAAAGGCGGGGCGGGAATGAGCGGCTATTTGGAGACAAAGAATTTATCCGTCGGCTACCACGGCAAGCCCCTCATCGAGGATGTGTCCCTCTGCGTGCAGAGGGGAAAGATCGTTACGCTGATCGGGCCGAACGGCTCGGGCAAGTCGACGATCCTGAAAACCGTCATCGGTCAGCTGCCGGAGCTTTCCGGCACAGTGTATCTGGATGGCGAGACGATGCGCTCGCGCAGCCGCAATGACGTCGCGCGGCGCATGGCGATCTTGATGACCGCGCGTGTCGAACCGGAGCTCATGACCTGCCGCGATGTGGTCAGCTCGGGCCGCTATCCCTACACGGGAAGGCTCGGCGTCCTGCGGGACGAAGATAAGAAGATCGTCGAGCAGTCGCTTTCTCAGGTGGACGCGCTCGCGTTCGCCGACGCGCCGTTTTCCGCCGTCAGCGACGGCCAGCGGCAGCGCATTCTGCTCGCAAGGGCCCTGTGCCAGCAGCCGCAGCTTATCGTGCTCGACGAGCCGACGAGCTTTCTGGATATCCGCTACAAACTGGAACTGCTCTCCGTCCTCAAGCGCATGGTGCGCGAAAACGACCTCGCCGTGCTGCTCTCGCTCCACGAGCTCGATCTGGCGCGGCGCATTTCGGACACAGTCATCTGCGTCGCGGGCGACCGCATCGACCGCATCGGCACGCCGGAGGAGATCTTCACGAGCGACTACATCGCGCAGCTCTATCACTTGGAGCGCGGGAAGTACGACGAGTGCTTCAGCACATTGGAATTTGTACCGTAGCGCATACAAGTAAAAACGCTTTATAGAGATTGCAGAAGGAGGGGAGACCATGCAGAAGGCAGCGCCGAGATTGCTCATTGCCGGAACGAACAGCGCCTGCGGCAAGACGACAGTGACCTGCGCGATCTTGCAGGCGCTTGTCGACGGCGGCGTTTCTGTCGCCGCGGCGAAGTGCGGTCCCGATTACATTGACCCCATGTTCCACCGCGAGATCATCGGCGCGAAGAGCAGCAATTTAGACCCCTTCTTTTTTGACGACGACACGCTGCGCTTCCTCCTCGCGCAGAACGGCGCAGGGAAGGACGTGACGGTCATCGAGGGCGTGATGGGCTATTACGACGGCATCGGCCTTGATTCCTCGCGCGCGAGCACCTTTGAGGTCGCGCAGCGGACGGAAAGTCCCGTCGTGCTCGTGCTGAACGCGAAGGGCGCGGGATTGTCAGTGCTGGCCGTGCTCGACGGTTTTCTGCACTTTGCGCCGGAAAACCGCATCCGCGGTGTCATCCTGAACGGCTGCACGGCGATGAGCTATCCGACGCTTGCGCGGGCGATCGAAGAACGCTTCGGCGTGCGCGCCTGCGGCTTTCTGCCGCAAATGCCCGACTGCTCGCTCGAGAGCCGCCACCTCGGCCTCATCACCGCGGCAGAGGTGAATGATCTGAAAGAGAAGATGCAGCGTCTCGCCGCTAAGGCGCGGGAGACGATCGATTTGAACGCGCTGCTGCAAATCGCGAAGAGCGCGCCGCCGCTTACATTCACGCCGCCGGACATTCCGGTGGCGGGCGAGCATGTGCGCATCGGCGTCGCGCGCGACAGGGCATTTTGCTTTTACTATGAAGACAGTCTGGAACTCCTGCGCCGCTTAGGGGCGGAGCTTGTGCCGTTCAGTCCGCTGTCAGATGAACGCTTACCGGAAGACCTGCACGGCCTGTACCTCGGCGGCGGCTATCCCGAGCTCTACGCGGAGCGGTTGGAGGCAAACGCCGCCATACGCGCTTCTATCCGCGCGGCGGTGGAAAGGGGACTGCCCTGCGTCGCCGAGTGCGGCGGCTTTATGTTCCTGACGCAGTCCATCGCGGGACATGCGATGGCGGGTGTTTTATCGGGCAGCTGCTTCGACGCGGGGAAGCTGACGCGCTTTGGCTACGCGACATTGACGGCGCAGCGGGATTCGATGCTGTTTGCCGCGGGCGAGCAGATCCCCGCGCACGAGTTCCACCGCTGGGATGCGGAAAATCCGGGCGAGGACTTCCTCGCGGAAAAGCCGAGCGGAAGAAGCTGGCGCTGCGCGTATGCGGGCGAAACGCTCTACGCGGGCTATCCGCATTTCCACTTTTACGCAAACCTGAGCGCCGCGGTGCGCTTTGTTGAAGCCTGCCGAAAGGAGAAACACCGCTATGAGTGAGCCGATGAAGCCGATGGAAATTGAACAGCGCAGCTTCGAGATCATCACGGAGCTGCTGGGGGACCGCGTGCTCGACCCCGAAAATGAGCTTGTCATCAAGCGTGTCATCCACACGACGGCAGATTTTGACTATGCCGACAATCTGACGTTTTCCGACCATGCGGTGCGCAAGGGCATCGCCGCGCTGAAAGGCGGCTGCGACATCGTCACCGACACGCAGATGGCGAAAGCTGGCATCAACAAGACGATCCTCGCAAGCCTCGGCGGCGAGGTGCACTGCTTCATGTCCGACCCCGACGTCGCGCAGGAGGCGAGATCACGCGGCGTGACGAGGGCGTTCGTCTCGATGGAAAAGGCGGCGGCGCTTGAAAAGCCCTGCATCTTCGCCATCGGCAACGCACCGACGGCGCTGCTGTCGTTAGAGCAGCTGATGGAAGAGGGAAAAGCCGCCCCCGCGCTCATCATCGGTGTGCCGGTGGGCTTTGTGAATGTGGAGATAAGCAAGGAGCGCATCATCGAAAAGGCGCGCGCGCCGTACATCGTCGCGCGTGGACGCAAGGGCGGCAGCAACGTGGCCGCGGCCATCTGCAACGCCCTGCTCTATCAGATCAGGCGGTAAAAAGATGGAAGAATATCTCGTAAAGGACGGTAAGCGCCTGCGCCTCGGCTATACGACCGGCTCGTGCGCCGCCGCGGCGGCCAAGGCTGCGGCGTGGATGCTGCTGACGGGCAGGAGGAAGGAGTCCATCCGCCTGCAAACGCCCAAGGGCATCGAGCTGAACCTCAAAGTGCTGGACATTCAGATGCTCGCGGACGAGGCGCGCTGCGCCATTCAAAAGGACAGCGGCGACGACCCCGACGTAACGCGCGGCACGCTCATTTTTGCCGCGGTGAAAAGATCAGATAAGTCCGGCGTGACCATCGACGGCGGCGAGGGCGTTGGCCGCGTGACGAAGCCGGGACTTGACCAGCCCGTGGGCACGGCGGCTATCAACTCCGTGCCGCGAAAAATGATCGAAGAGAACGTGCGCGAGGTCTGCATGCTCGTCGGATACGACGGCGGCATTGACGTGACGATCTCCGCGCCGGAGGGCGAGGCGCTCGCGAAAAAGACTTTTAACCCGCGCCTCGGCATCGAGGGCGGCATTTCCATTCTGGGCACGACCGGCATCGTCGAGCCGATGAGCGAGCAGGCATTGCTTGACACCATCCGCGTGGAACTGCGGCAGCGGCGTGAGAACGGCGCGGACTACATCCTCCTTGCGCCCGGCAACTACGGCGCAGACTACATCCGCGATTTTATCGGGCTTGACCCGAAGACGGCGGTGCTGACGTCGAACTTCATCGGCGACAGCCTGGAATTCTGCAAGGAATTCGGTTTTCACGGCGCGCTGCTCATCGGGCACATTGGTAAGTTCGTCAAGCTCGCGGGCGGCATGTGGAACACGCACTCGAAATTCGGCGACTGCCGCATGGAGATCATCGCCTCGCACAGCGCGGCGCTGGGCCTGCGCGCAGAACGCACGGAGGAAATTCTGCACTGCGCCACCTGCGACGACGCGCTGCGCATCCTGGACGAAGAGGGGCTGAAGGATGCCTTCCTCGTGCGTCTGGGACAGCGCATCGGCACGATGCTCGGCTATAAGAGCGGCGAACTCCAGAGCGGCGCAATCTTATTTTCGAAAGAATACGGTTTTCTCTGCGAAACGGAAGGCGCGGAGGAACTGCTCGAACAGATCAGGGAGGGCTGAACGTGGTACATTTTGTTGGCGCCGGAAGCGGCGCGCCGGATCTCATCACGCTGCGGGGCGCAAGGCTCCTTGGCGAAGCAGATGTGGTGATCTACGCGGGTTCGCTGGTGAATCCCGAGCTGCTTACACTCACGAAACCGGGCTGCGAGGTTCACGACAGCGCGAAGCTGACGCTTGAAGAGGTCATCGCCCTCATCGAGCGGGCGGAGCGCGAGGGAAAGACCACCGTGCGATTGCACACGGGCGACCCGAGCATTTACGGCGCGGTGCGCGAGCAGTTCGACGCGCTCACAGAGCGCGGCATCGACTTTGATGTCTGCCCCGGCGTCAGCTCGTTCTGCGGCGCGGCGGCGGCGCTGCGGGCGGAATACACGCTGCCGAACGTGAGCCAGACGGTCATCATCACGCGCACGGCGGGCCGCACGCCGGTACCCGAGCGTGAGTCCATCCGCAGCTTGGCCGCGCATCAGGCGACGATGGTGCTGTTCTTGAGCACCTCACTCACAGAAAAGCTGCAAGGCGAGCTCCTTGCGGGCGGCTATGGAGAGACAACGCCCGCGGCTGTCGTTTACAAGGCGACATGGCCAGAGGAGAAGATCTTCCGCTGCACGGTGGGCACGCTGCATAAGACAGTGACGGAAAACGGCATGAAAAAGACGGCGTTGATCGTGGTGGGCGGCTGCCTTGGCGGCGAGTATCTGCGCTCGCTGCTCTACCATCCCGACTTTACGACGGAATACCGCAAGGGGAAGGCATGAAGATCGCAATTTTTGCCTACAGCCGCGGCGGCAGCGCGGTAGCGCGGCGCGTTCGCGCGGTGCTGGAGGAGGCGGAAACCGTCTGCTACGCGGTACCGCGATTGGAAGAAGCGGGCTTTCTGCCGCTTGCGAAGGACATCTACCGCGAGCGCTTTTCGTCGATGGATGCGCTCATCTTCATCGGCGCGTGCGGTATCGCCGTGCGTGAGATCGCGCCGTATCTTGTGAGCAAAAAGACCGATCCCGCGGTGCTCTGCATCGACGAGAAAATGCAGTTTGTCATTCCGCTGCTCTCCGGTCATATCGGCGGGGCGAACGATCTGGCGCGCCGCCTTGCCGCGGCGCTCGGCGCATCGGCGGTCATCACGACGGCGACGGACGTGAACGGTAAATTTGCTGTCGACGCCTGGGCGGCGAAAAACGGCTGCGCCATCTCGAGCATGCCGCTTGCGAAAAAGGTCGCGGCGGAGATTTTAGAGCACGATGTGCCGCTTGTGAGCGATTTTCCGATCAAGGGTGCATTGCCCGGCGGAATTGTGGAAAAAACGCAGGGCGCGCTGGGAATTGTGATCGGATACTGCACGAAAGAACCGTTTGCCGAAACGCTGCGCCTCACGCCGAGAGTATTGCGTGTCGGCATCGGCTGCCGCAGGGGAACTGCACAGGAAACCATTGAAGCCGCCGTTGCGGCGGTGCTTTCTGCGCATCAGCTGGATCCAAGCGCGGTCAAGGGCGTCTATTCCATTGACTTAAAGCAGCAGGAGGCGGGGCTGCTTGCCGCCTGCGCGAAGCACAACTGGCCGACGGTATTTTACACGGCAGAGGAATTGCGCAGCATACCGGGCGAATTTACGGATTCCCCCTTCGTGCAGGAGATGACGGGTGTCGGCAACGTCTGCGAGCGCGCGGCGATGCGCGGCGCGGAGAAATTATTGGTGAAAAAGACTGCGGTGGACGGCGTGACCGTCGCCGTGGCGGCGGAGCATTGGGAGGTTTCCTTTGGGTAAAGTGATCGTGGTGGGCATCGGCCCCGGCAGCTATGAGGATATGACGATCCGCGCCGACCGCGCGCTGCAATCGTGCGATGCCATCGTCGGCTACGGAGTTTATGTTGACCTTGTGAAGGAGCGCTATCCGGACAAGGCGTTTTATGAAACGCCCATGACGCAGGAGGCAAAGCGCTGCGCGCTTGCGCTCGAATTTGCGCGCGCGGGCAAGACCGCGGCGATGGTCTGCTCAGGCGACAGCGGCATTTACGGCATGGCGGCGCTCGTGTACGAGCTGCGCGGCGAGAGCGAAGAGCCTGAGATCGAGGTCGTCCCCGGCCTGACGGCGGCATGCAGCGCTGCGGCGCTTTTGGGCGCGCCGCTGACGCACGACTTTGCCGTCATCAGCCTGAGCGACCGCCTGACGCCGTGGGAGACCATCGAAAAGCGCCTGACGCACGCGGCAAAGGCCGACCTGACCATCGCCCTTTACAATCCCGCGAGCCGTTCGCGGCCCGCACATTTGAAGCGTGCGTGTGATATCCTGCTGCGCGACCTGCCGGACAGCCGCCTCTGCGGCATCGCGCGCAACATCGGCCGCGCGGGGGAAAGCTGGCGCACCCTGACGCTCGGGGAGCTCAGAGAGGCAGAGGTCGATATGTTCTGCACGGTGATCGTCGGCAACGCATCGACCAAAGAAATTGCGGGGCGGCTCATCACGCCGCGAGGGTACAAAAATGTGTAAGATCTGCATTTTCGCAGGCACGACGGAGGCGCGCCGACTCGTGGGGCTTTTGAGCACCCAGCCGGTCTCCGTCACGGCCTGCGTAGCAACGGAATAC
>OMNU01001193.1_pt1 | contig 11632 bp, 10 predicted proteins | sample 1673511 | NCBI WGS metagenome assembly OMNU01 (sample SAMEA103958113, study PRJEB25191) | human gut metagenome | reverse complement strand
CCCCGGTCAGGCGTCCGATCTCATCGGCCAGCGCGCCGTCGGTCAGCGGGCCGGTTGCGACCACCGTCACTCCGTCGTCGGGCAGAACCTCCTGCCGGCGGGAGATCAGGCGGATGTTCGGATGCTTCGAAATCCGCTCGGTAATCCGGGAAGAAAAGGCATCCCGGTCGACGGCCAGCGCGCCGCCCGCCGCCACGGAGGAGGCCGCCGCGGCCTCCATACACAGCGAGCCGAGGCGGCGCATCTCCTCTTTTAAAAGGCCGGCAGCCGAATCAATCCGCGCCGCCTTGAGCGAGTTGGAGCAGACCAGCTCGGCCAGCAGGGGCGAGTGGTGCGCCGGAGACATCTCCTGCGGCTTCATCTCGATCAGGTCGACCTGCGCCCCTCTTTCAGCAGCGGCAAAGGCGGCCTCGCACCCGCAGAGGCCGGCGCCGATCACGGTTATTTTTATCATACAATCACCATAATTTTCTTCATTCAAAAAGACTCCGCCAAGCGATAGAGGTAGGCATTCCCCGCCTTGCCGACCCGCTCGGCAATCCCCATGCGGTAGAGCAGCCGCAGCAGGTCGGAGGCCTCTTCCGGCCGAAGACCGGCCGCAACCGCCGCGTCGCGCGCGGTAAAGGCAGGAGACAGCGCCTCCACCCCCGGCAGCAGCTGCAAATAGTCGGATGGCTGCCGAAACCACATCTCCCCCTCCAGCGAGAGGGGAATCCGCTCTACCCTCGAATATCCGCGGTGGTTGCGGCGGCTTCTTTGCACCGGAATCCGATACTCCGCCAGATCCACCAGCAGCAGACAAAGGCGAAAGCGCGGGTGGATCAAAAAGGGGGCGATCCGGTACAGCTCGGGCAGCGCGTCCAGCGCCCGTCCGGTTTTCGGCGAACGACGGCGGGAGAGTATCTCCCCCGTTTCCGGGTCGAGGGTGACCAGCCACTTCCTGCGCGGAATCGGATGCACCACTGTGACCCGCGCCGCCTCCAAAAACGCCGAAAGCTTGGGGCGCAGCGGCGTGAAGGAGCCGGTCTGAATCTCGATGATTCCATCCTCCCCCACGATGTCGGCGACGTAGCGGCCGACCGGCACCTCGCGGTTTTCGGCCAGCGGCTCAAAGTAGGCCTTCAGCACGGCATGGAGGGTTTTCTCCCCCAGCGTGCCGATGCCGCCCGACAAATCTCTGTCGGAGGAGGCGCGGTCGCAGCATTCAAGAAATCGCAGCCGATCCATCGCGGCAGGCCGCCTCCCCTCCCGGTTCTCGTTTTACCCAAAATGCAGAAGCTTCAAAAAGCGGCAGGAATTATTCCGCCGGTTTTTCGGACTTGGCCGCAGCCTTGCCCTTCTTGCCGCGCTCCAGCTTGACCTCGTAGCCGCAGGCCTCATCCGCGCAATGGAGGATGCCGCCGCGCTTTTTGAAGAGGGTCTTGCCGCAGTTCGGGCAAACCTCAGCCGTCGGCTCATCCCAGGTCATGAAGCCGCACTTTGCGCCCTGCTCGCAGCCGAAGTATTTATAGCCGTTCTTGCTCTTGCGTTCGAGAATTTTTCCGCCGCACTTGGGGCATTTGCCCGGCATCTCCTTCACGATCGGCTTGGTATTTTTGCACTCGGGATATCCCGGGCAGGCGAGGAATTTGCCGAACCGGCCGGATTTGACCACCATCTTCCGGCCGCAGCGCTCGCAAACCACGTCGGATTCCACATCCGGCACCTTGATCTTGACGCCGTCCATGTTTTTCTCCGCCTTTTCCAAAGTGTCGGCAAACCCGTCATAGAAGCCGCGGATGGTATCCACCCAGCCGAGCTGCCCCTCCCCGATGCGGTCGAGGTCCTTCTCCATATTGGCGGTAAACTCGGTGTTGACGATGTCGGGAAAATACTCGGTCATCAGGCCGGTCACAATCTCCCCCAGCGCGGTCGGCTTGAGAGACTTCTTCTCCCGCTCGATATACTCCCGCTGCTGAATGTTGGAGATGATCGGCGCATAGGTCGAGGGGCGGCCGATGCCGTACTCGTCCAGCGCCTTGATCAGGGTCGGCTCGGTATACCGCGCCGGCGGCTGAGTAAAATGCTGATTGGGCGTGATGGACTTCGGCTTGACATTCTCGCCCTTTTTCAGCTCGGGCAGCGTGCCGCCGCTTTCCTCATCGGCGTCGTCGCGCCCCTCCTCATACAGCACGGTGAAGCCGTCAAACCGGACGGTAAAGCCGCTTGCGCCAAAGGTATACTCGGTTCCCGAGGTGCACTCGGCCGCAATCCCGGCCGAAACGGTATCCTGCACACAGGCGGCCATCAGGCTGGCGATAAAACGCTCCCAGATCAGCTTGTACAGCTTGAACTGATCGGCGGTGAGAGACCCCTTCACCCGGTCGGGAGAAAGCGGAATCATGGTCGGACGAATGGCCTCATGCGCGTCCTGCGCGCCGCTTTTGGTTTTAAAATAACGCGGCTTTTCGGGCAGGTAGTCCTTGCCGTAGCGGCCGGTGATATACTCGTTTGCAGCCGCCCTCGCCTCCTCCGAAATGCGGAGAGAGTCGGTACGCATGTAGGTAATCAGACCCACATTGCCAAGCTCGGGCAGCTCGACGCCTTCATAAAGCTGCTGGGCGATCCGCATGGTGCGCTGTCCCTCAAACCCCAGCTTGCGGGAGGCATCCTGCTGCAGGGTGGAGGTGATAAAGGGCGGCGCCGGCTGTTTGTTGCGCACGCCTTTTTTCACCGACTTGATGGTATAGGCCGCACCGTCCAGCTCATCCAGAATGGCCTTCGCGGCCGCTTCGTTCTTGATAGTGGCCAGCTTTTTGCCGTCCTTCGCAGTAAGCTTGGCCTCAAACACGCGGCGGGAAGGATGGGTGAATTTTGCGTCGATCGACCAGTACTCCTCCGATTTGAAAGCCTTGATCTCCTTCTCCCGATCGACGATCAGCTTGAGGGCGACCGACTGCACACGGCCGGCCGACAGCCCTCTGCGCACCTTCTTCCAGAGGAAGGGGCTGAGCTTGTAACCGACGATGCGGTCGAGCACCCGTCTGGCCTGCTGCGCGTCGACCAGGTCGAGATTGATCTTGTGCGGATTTTTCATTCCGGCGGTCACACCGGTTTTGGTGATCTCATTGAACTCGACCCGGTTGTTTTCATCCATATTCAGGCCGAGAAGCTGCGCGAGATGCCAGGAAATCGCCTCTCCCTCCCGGTCCGGGTCGGTGGCGAGATAGACCATATCGGCATCGGCCGCGGCCTGCCGCAGCTGCTTGATCAGATCCTTTTTATCCGACATTTCAAGATATTTGGGCTTGAAATCGTGTTCGACATCAACCCCCAGCGTGCTTTTCGGCAAGTCCCGCACGTGCCCTTTGGAGGCCATAACCTCATAATCCGAGCCCAAAATCTTCTTAACCGTCTTGATCTTGGACGGCGACTCCACAATCACTAATTTCGACATCTTGTCTCTCCTGTTTTATAATTTTAAAATACGCGCGTTTGCAGCCTCTCCGGCTGCGCAGGGCGTATGAATCAGCAAAATGAAAAATGAAAGAATCTGCCGGTCAGCAGAGTGTGTACCGGCCGCCCGGCACCGGCTTTATATACCCAAACAGCTCCAGCTCGGTCAGCGCCGCCAGAATTTTGCCGGTCTCCATCCCGCATTTGACCGAAAGATCGTCGGCCGAAAAGGCTTCCCCCTCCACCGCGGCGTAGATCGCGGCCGCTGCGGGAGAAAGCTCGTTCCCCGCCGGCCGTTTGACAGCCGCCGGAGCCGGGGCGACCCGCTTCTCCGAGGGAGCCGCCGCAGCAGGAGGCTGTGCATGCCGCTTCTGGGGCGGATGGTCGGGCAGGGTCTTTACATGCGGATGGCGGAGAATGTCCGACAGCTGTACCAGAACCGTTTTGGAAAACGGCTCGGCCGCTAACCTCAAATTCAGCTTATGCGGATAGTCGGGCGCATATGCGGTCAGGATATCGGCCGCGTCGAGAAGCGGCGCCGCGCCGTCCTGAATCAGCCGGTTAGAGCCGACATAAACCGGGTTGTCGATCGGGCCGGGTATGACATAGACATCCCGCCCCTGCTCGATCGCGCAGTGCGCGGTAATCAGCGTTCCGCTGTTCTTCCCCGCCTCGATCACCACGGTGCCGAGCGACAGGCCGGACAGCAGCCGGTTGCGCGCCTGAAAAGCGCCGCGCTGCACCGGCGTACCGGGCGGATACTCCGAAACAAGGCAGCCGTTTTTCAAAACGTCGTGGCGCATGTCGGCATTTTGCGCAGGATAGTTGCAGTTCACGCCGCAGGGCATCACACAAATCGTACGCCCATCAACCGCCAGAGCGCCCATATGGGCGGCGTAGTCAATTCCGAGCGCACCGCCGCTGACGATCACAACGCCGGTGCGAGCCAATCTGGCCGAAAGGCTCGCCGCGGCAGAGACGCCGTTCCCGGTCGGATGGCGCGCGCCGACAATGGCGACCGCCACCTCATCATCCATGTCCGGCCACTGCCCCAGAACATAAAGCGCACAGGGCGGGTCGATCGTATTGAAGAGGCGGTCGGGATATTCCTTTGCCCCCGGCGTCAGAACCTTGCAGTCAATCTTCTTACAATTGTCCAGTATCTTTTCCGCCGCTTCAAGGGGGATTTTGTTAATTTTCTGCATTTCGGCGGGTGAAAAGGCGCCGCTTTCCCGCCTCTCCTCAGCCGAGGCGCGGTAGGCGCCCTCCGCTCCGCCGAAGCAGCGCAGAACGGCCGGAAGCCTTCCGCTGCCGGCGCCGAGCACCAGCTGCAGCCAGACATAGTATATGCATCCGTCAGCCAAAAGCAACCTCCCCTTCCCGAGATCTTGTCATCTCCCACATGAGGATCGAGGCGGCGGCAGCGGCATTGAGCGACTCCGCCCGGCCGGGCATCGGAATGGTCACCGGCCGGTCGGAAAAGGCCACCGCCTCGGGCGAGAGGCCGTTCCCCTCATTCCCGATCAGGACGACGCCGCCCCGGTGCAGTCCCGCCTGCCGCACATCCGCCGCGCTGCGATCGGGCACCGCGGCAAAAACCGGCAGACCCGCTTTGCGAAACGCGTCCAGCGAGGCCAGAAAATCCTCCGTTTGCAGCAGAGGAATGCGCAGGAGGCTGCCCATTCCGGCGCGCAGCGCCTTTGACCCATAAGGGTCGCAGCAGCCGGGCGACAGGATCAGGCCGTCGAGCGCCAGCGCCTCCGCCGTGCGGGCGATTGTCCCGAGGTTGGCCGGATCGCGCAAATCCTCAAGCCCCAGGTAGCGCCCGTCCGGGCGGATATCCTCCGGGCGAAGGGACAACTCCGGCATCCGGCAGACGGCCAGAATTCCCTGCGGGTGAGCGGTGTCGGCCAGCGCCGCGAACACCGCGTCCGGGACGGAGATCCTCCTCCCGGCCGCGTCGGAAAGCGCCTTTACCGCGTCCGGATAGCGGGCGGCGCCGGTATCAGAGCAGACCAGCGTAACAATTTCAATCCCGCTTTCCGCCGCGTCGGCGCAGATGCGCGCCCCCTCAACTACAAACAGGCCGTTCTCCTTCCGAGAGCGGCCGTTTTTGTACAGCTTTGCAATTTCCTTAATCTGCCGGTTTTCACGGCTGGTGATGCGCATACGACCAGCTCCGGTTTTTGAAGATACAAATATGAAAACGCGCCCGGAGACACTCCCCGGGCGTTTCCAGTTATTTGGACAAGGCAGCCTTGGCCTGCTCCGCGATCGCGGTGAACGCAGCAGCGTCACCTATAGCAATCTCAGACAGCATCTTGCGGTTGAGGGTGATGCCGGCCTTCTTCACGCCGTTCATGAAGGTGGAGTAGTTCATGCCGTTCATCTTGGCGGCAGCCGAAATCCGGGTGATCCACAGACGGCGGAAATCACGCTTCTTCAGCCTTCTGCCGATATAGGCGTACTGGCCGGATTTCATCACGGCCTCTTTAGACATTTTAAAGAGCTTCGACTTTGCGCCGAAATAGCCCTTTGCAAGCTTGATGGTCTTTTTCCTTCTCTTACGCGTCATCATCGCGCCTTTTACTCGTGCCATTGCTCGTAACCTCCGTTAATTTGATGTTAAGGCAGTTCTTATTTGTAGGGAATCATCTTTTTGATTGCCGCAGTGTTGGTTACGTCGGCAACAGTCGTCTTGCGAAGATTTCTCTTCCGCTTGGTCGTCTTCTTGTTCAGAATGTGCGACTTGAAGGCATGGGCGCGCTTTACCTTGCCGTTTTTGGTCAGCTTAAAGCGTTTTTTGGCCCCGCTGTGTGTTTTGATCTTGGGCATTGTATTTTCCTCCTTAAAATGAAACAGTAGCGTTATTTGCCAGCTTTTGGCGCAAGAAACATCAGCATGTTGCGGCTCTCCAGCTTGGCGGGTTTTTCCACGCTGCTGTGCTCGGAGCAGTACTCCGCAAAACGCTTCATGATGTCATAGCCAATCTCCGGATGGCTGAGCTGACGCCCGCGGAACCGGATGGATACCTTGACCTTATTCCCGGCCGACAGAAACTTGATCGCCTGGCCGCCTTTGGTTTCGAAGTCGTGCTGGTCAATGGTCAGGCTCAAACGGATTTCCTTCAATTCGACAGTTTTCTGATTCTTGCGAGCTTCCTTTTCACGCTTGGCCTGCTCGAAACGGTACTTGCCGTAATCCATGATCTTGCAGACGGGAGGCGTGGCGGTCGGCGCAATTTTCACCAGATCCATATCTTTGTCATAGGCTTTCTGCAAAGCCTCCGCTGCGGACATGATGCCAAGCTGAGTTCCGTCGGAATCGACAACGCGCAATTCCTTGTCATAAATCTGTTCGTTGATGGGAAGTTCCTTGCTGCTAATGGGTAGCACCTCCAAAGCTGTAAAATACAAAGCGTGGACAGGATGTTCCCGTCCACGCAAATAAGCAAAGTCCTTTGTGAAAAAACACAGCTTTCCTTATTGACCACGGCGGCAAAATGCCCCGAGGTGAGAACGAAAACGATTGTTCTGCTTTGTTGTCGGAGAGTATTATAACACCCTCCCCCGCGCTTGTCAAGCAAATTTTGCACCGGCGTTCGATATGTTTTTGCAGAGGAGAAAATATAAAATTTCGCCGCCATATTTCCGCAGGGCATTGACATATACTTTTAAGGATGGTATTTTTAATATAGCAGATTTTGTAAATTCTCCGTCGCCGGGGCAGACGCTTCGGGGACGGGCAGCTACAGATAGCATCCGGCATTGCCCGATGGGCAAAATATGAAATCACAGGAGGAACAAACATGACTGATAAAACAGGTCGGCTATATGCCGAGTGGTGCGAAAAAGCGGTGGATGACCCCGACCTTTCGGCCGAACTGCAGGCGATCAAAGGAGATGAGGCGGAAATCTCCGACCGCTTTTACAAGGCGCTGGAGTTCGGAACCGGCGGGCTGCGCGGCGTAATCGGCGCCGGCACCAACCGGATGAATATATACACCGTCGCCGGCGCGACGCAGGGCTTTGCCGCCTATTTGAATGAGGCGTTTGAAGCCCCTTCGGTCGCCATCGGCTATGACAGCCGGATCAAATCCGATCTGTTCGCCAAAACGGCCGCCGCAGTGCTGGCCGCCAACGGCATCACGGTGCATTTGTATAAAGAGCTGATGCCCACGCCCATGCTCTCCTACGCCGTGCGGAAGCTCGGCTGCTCGGGCGGCATCGTCGTCACCGCCAGCCACAACCCGGCCAAGTACAACGGGTACAAGGCCTACGGCCCGGACGGCTGCCAGCTGGGGCTGGAGGCCAGCGAACGGGTACTGGAATATGTTGGGCGGGTCGATCCCTTCACCGATGTGAAGAAGGCCGATTTTGATGAGGCCGTCGCCGCCGGAAAAATCCGTTATATCGGGGAGGAGGTTATCTCCTCCTATCTGGACGAGGTACAGAAGCAGGCGATCCATCCCGAGGCCTCTGCAAAGGCGGGGCTGAAGGTGGTCTACACGCCCCTGCACGGCAGCGGAAACAAGCCGGTGCGCGCCATTCTCGACCGCTGCGGCATAAGCGGCGTGACCGTCGTGCCGGAGCAGGAACTGCCCAACGGCAACTTCCCCACTGCCCCCTTCCCGAACCCGGAAATTCGGCAGGCCTTCGAATGCGCCTTAAAGCTGGCTGAAAAGGTCAGTCCTGACCTTCTGCTGGCGACCGACCCCGACTCTGACCGGGTGGGCATCGCCGTAAAGAATGGCGGCGACTATACTCTGATGACCGGAAATCAGGTCGGCGCCATGCTGCTGCACTATGTTCTCTCCCAGCGGACGGCGCTCGGCACCATGCCGAAAAATCCGATCGCGGTCAAGACCATCGTGACCAGCGACATCTGCAAATTCATTGCAAAGAAATACAATTGTCAGCTTATCGAGGTGCTCACCGGCTTCAAGTTTATCGGAGAGCAGATCGGCCTGCTGGAGGCGAAGGGAGAGGCTGACCGTTATGTTTTCGGCTTTGAGGAAAGCTACGGTTATCTGGCCGGCAGCTACGTCCGGGACAAGGACGCGGTCGTTGCCTCCATGCTGATTTGCGAGATGGCCTCCTTCTACAAGCTGCAGGGTAAAAATCTCATCCAGGTGATGGAGGAGATTTACGCTGAATTCGGGCTTTATGTAAACGAGCAGCAGAGCTTCACCTGCGAGGGCGCTGAAGGTATGCAGCGTATGGAGAAGATCATGAACGATCTGCGCCAAAACCCGCCGACCGAGCTTGGCGGGCGCAAAACGCTGCGGATCTGCGATTATGAGCGGTCGGTTGAGACCCGCCTCTCTACCGAAGAGACGAGGCCGATCACCCTTCCGAAATCCAACGTGCTGGCCTATCATCTTGATGGGGATTGCAGCGCAATCATCCGCCCCTCCGGGACCGAGCCGAAGATCAAGCTTTACCTCTCCGCCAAGGGAGAGGATGAGGACGAGACGCGGGCACTCTCGGCACGGATTGGAAAATCCATGAGCGAAAAAATGGGCTTTTAACCGCTGCCCCGCCTCCAAAAAACGAACAAAAAAACAGCCGCCTTACCGGAAAATTCATCCGGTGGGCGGCTGTTTTGATTTCTCCTATGAAAAATATGATCCTTTAAGCGGGCTGCATCGGAATACCGCTCACAATCCACTGCCGCAGTGTCACCACGTCGCCGACCGTAAGCTTGCCGTCCTCATCCAGATCGCCGCAGGTCAGCTGTGCCTTTGTCGGACTGCCGGAGATAATCAGCTGCCGCAGCTGCACCACATCGGACACGGTGATCAGCGTATCTCCATCCAAATCGCCCGGCACATCGGACGGCTCCGGATCAATCAGCGGCGGCGCAGCTTCGGTCACTGCGACGTCGGTGTAATGATCATAAGCCGCGTCGTTCGGGACGGCCGGAGCGGTTTCACCATCTGCGTAAAAATGGAATTCCGTAAAAATAAACTGTGCATTTTCGGACACCGCATAACCATATTCAAAGGTCTGGTAGCAGGTATCGCCAATCCAGTACTGGTTGCCGGTCGGCAGTCCCCAGAAGGAGTTGGTGCCGCCCGCATTCCCCCATGCGTTGGCGAAGGCGTCGCGGAGCGTGTAGGCCTCGCCCTTTTTAAAAGATTCCGGCGTGACCATAATACAGCACCAGTTTTCACCCATGCCCATAGTCGCCAGAGTGTCGGAGTATCCGCCGATGAAATCCTGATTCATACATGCTGCCGCCGGAAGCACCTGCCCATTGCCGGTCATGCGCTCCGAACCGACCCATGCGTGCACAAGCTCTCCCGTGCTCTGGCCATAGTTGAAGTAGGCCGTACCCTTGTGCTTCAGGCTGCGGGTACGAACGCCGCGGTTATATTCCTGCCGCATGAGTTGCTGTACCTTCGGCAGATCCGCCTGTGAAAAGCCGGGCGCAAGATCGACCTCACTGCCCAAACCGCCGACCGTCGCCGGATCGGTTACCGCCGCCGATGCCTGCAGCACCGCAAGCAGACAGACCATGATTACCGAGAGCGGCACCACAAAGTATTTTTTCATTTTTAAAATCCTCCTCTTGATTATGATTCAATGCAGGCGTTTCGCCCGCGCTTCACCACATGTTACCGCCTGCCGCCGTTTCAGTCGCCCGGCTTCCGCACATCCTCCGATTTATCGAGATCAGCGGGCAGAGCTGCCTCATGCCTCCGGCGGCGTTTGCGCACCAGAATGCTCGAAACAACGACCGCCGCCGCTGCGGCCGAAAGCACCCCCAGTGCTACCGCGCCGGCAATCAGCTGCTTTTGCAGAATCGGCGTCAGCTCCATCCCCAGAAAATAGGTTTTGGTTGTTGTTCCGCGTGCCGCGCCGACACGACCGGTCAGCGCCGCCGCGCGACTGTTCGGAGAGGTCGTATCCTCATCCTAGAGGAGGGCAGTATCCGCCGAGGTGCGGGATTCCTCCTCCGTCGGCGCATCAGAGAAGGTCGGTGCTTCCTCCGAACGCTCCTCATGCAAGCTGTCTGAACGCTCCTCATTCAAACTACTCGTTGATGAGTGGTACGGATACCAACTGACCGGGTACGGCATCGACGTGGGATCGGTTGACGTTTCTGCCTCCGCCAACCAGTTGGGATTATTCTCCTCCCCGCCCGCCGGGGCAGTTTCGCCATCTGCGTAAAGATGGAATTCCGTAAAAACAATCTGTGCATTTTCGGCCGCCGCATAACCGTATTCAAAGGTTTGATAGCACATATTATCAATCCAGAACTGGTTGCCGGTCGGCAGTCCCCAGCAAGAATTAAGGCCGCCCGCGCTCCCCCAGGCATAGGCGATTCCGTCCCGCAGAGTGTAAGCCTCTCCCTTTTTCAGCGATTCGGGCGTGACCATGATGCAGCACCATTTTTCACTCATGCCTATAGTCGCCAGAGTGTCGGAGTTTCCGCCGACGAAATTCTGCACCATGCAGACAGAAGCCGGCAAAACCGTACCATCCGATGCCGCGTGTTCCTCACCAATCCAAGCATGCACAAGCTCTTCCGTGCTCTCGCCATAATCAAAGTAGCATTTGCCCTTATGCCGCACACTGCGGGTTTTGATTCCGCGATTATATTCTTCTATAATCAGCTTTCGAGCCGAAAGCAAATCCGCATCGGAAAAGCCGGGCGCCATCCATATATCCTCTGTTATCGCAGCAACCGTGGATGAATGGGTTGTAGGTGAATTTCCTCCTATCATGCAGCCGCCCGGAGGTGGATAATAATCGCAGCTGCCATCCTCTCGTACAAAGATTCCAATCGACCCACTTGCAGTAAAGCTAAAACCGGCCATCATAATCAACGCCAGTATCAGTGCAGCACATTTTTCATTTTAACACCGCCCTCATCAGTCATCCGACCGCAAATATCAGGGTGCGCCTCCACCACGCGCCCCACTTCTTTCAAGACAAAGCCAGAGATGTAGAGGCCAAAAATCACGTAACCCTTTCATCCATTTAAAGTATCCAGCGATACGACGCTTTTTGCATGCTTCAACAGCAGAAAATAAAAAAATAAATCAACAAATCGAAATCATAATTCACAATTGGATTATAACACACACAATTTCAAAAAGCAACACTTACAAATATTCAATATTTTTATGCAATATGGTATTTAACGATAATAAAAAAAGACCTGTCGGGAAACCGACAGGTCAGAAAAA
>OMNU01001186.1_pt1 | contig 11663 bp, 11 predicted proteins | sample 1673511 | NCBI WGS metagenome assembly OMNU01 (sample SAMEA103958113, study PRJEB25191) | human gut metagenome | reverse complement strand
GTTCCCGGCAGAGTGCTGCGTTGTACAGCGCATCGTATTCAGTTGACGGTTTGAGATTGGCGAAACCCTCCCGGATGGCACTTTCTTCCATACTGGACAGCCACAGGCGAGAAAAGGGCTTTTTGCAGCCTGCTTGCTGGTACACCAAGCGGAAGATTAGTTCTCCCTCCCGGCCGGAATCGCAACTGTTCACAATGCTATCCACATCCGGGCGGTTCATCAGCTTTTGCAGGATACCGAACTGCTTTTTGGTGGACGCTGACACCAGATACTGCCACTTTTGCGGCAGGATGGGCAAATCTGCGAGGCTCCACTTGACGTACTTGGCATCGTAGACATTGGGCGGAGCAAGTTCCACCAGATGACCCACGCACCAGCTTACCAGATAGCCGTTGCCCTCAAGGTAGCCGTCCTGACGGCGGGTAGCACCGAGGACTTTGGCGTAGGACATGGCAACCGACGGTTTTTCTGCCACGATCAATTTTGCGATAAAAATCCCTCCAATCTGTTTCGGATTGCAATATGTACGGCGGCAAAACGCCGCCTTAAAATCAGATGGGTTCGGTATCTTCCTCGCCGTTCTCCTCCGGCTCGTCCACGGTGGGAATCTCAAAATCGCCCTTGTCCTCGGTGTAGTTTGCATCGGGGTCAAGGGCTTCTTTTTCGGCCTGCTTTTTCTGCTTCTGCTTTGTGAAAGCGTAGAAGCCGCCGCCTGCCGCCAGCGCAATCAGCACGACCACACCCAGAAAGCCGGATGCGATTTTTGTGACCTTGTTTTCCTTGGGCTGTTTCTCGCCGGATGCCGCCGCTTCTTCTGAGGCTTTCTTGGCTTCTTCCTCGGCTTTCAGCTTATCCTGTTCCGCCTGCGCCGCCGCTTCCTTTTCAGCGGTATAGGCATCCGCATCTTCTTCCTCCATCAAAGCCAGAAGATCAGCTTCGTCCACAAGGTTCATAAAGTGAACGGTCTGCTGTCCCTTGGCATTGCGGTCGATGACCAGATAAAAGGTGTTGCCAGATTTCGACACCAGCGTGATAAACTGCTGTCCGCTGCCATCGGAGTAGTTGGTGTGGTAGTCGTCCACCAGCGTCAGGTTGCCCTCCGGGGTCAGAGCACCAGATTCCTCATCGGTCACGGTGACAACATCTTCCTCCACGACTTCCGGCAGAACAGGCTGTTCTACAGGGGCGGCTTCACCCTCAAAGGCAAAGGCGGGAGCCGCCATGCCAACGCACAGTGCCGCCGATACCAGCAGCGCACCCAGTTTCTTAATCTTCATCTGCATTGACCTCCTTCTCGAAAGTTGCACCCACAGCGGACAGCGCAGCCGGGTTCGGGGTAGTGGTGGCAGACTGCCGCAGTAGGGCGGCGAGCTGTTCCGGGGTCACATTAGCCGTGCGTACCATGCTGCTGACCTCAGCGGCTTCTTCCTCCTGAATGCGCCGCTCCAAAACCGCAATGCGGTTGTTCAGCTTGATGCGGCGTTCCTGCTCTTTCTTGAGCGTTGCCCGCAACTTATCCAGTTTTTCGCTCATAAAACTCCTCCAATCATTTTGAAAGCCGTCCGAACCCAGCGAGATGCTTCTCCCAGTAGGACGAGTGAATGTTTGCGTACTTGATAGGGTCTCCGGCACTGACCATCATGCCGTTGCCCAGATAGATTCCGGTATGGCTCATGCCGGGGGTGTCGTAGGTTCCTTTGAAAAAGACCAGATCGCCGGGCTTTGCTTCGGCTTCGGAAATGTGCTGGCTCTTGTTCCACAGACCGTTGGCGGTGGTACGCCCCACATTGTAGCCGTTCTGGTTGTAGACCCAGCAAACGTAGCCGGAGCAATCAAACCCGGTTTCCGGGGTAGAACCGCCCCAGACGTAGGGCGTGCCCACATACTTTTGCGCCTCCTTGTAGATAGCGGCAAACTCGCTGTCCGTCAGGGCTTCCGCAGGAACCTGATAATCAATGCCCGGCGCGCCAGAGCCATCCGAGCCACCGGGCGGCAGACCGCCGTTAAACAGGTAGGGTCTGCCACCCAAGGTATCTTGAAAAATTTCGTACCGTTTCCACTGGTCGTTGTTCAGTTCCTCCCGGATAACGACCTCCAGCCCTTTATTCACCAGCTTTGTGTGAAAAATTCGATACTCATAGGGGACTTGCACGGTGTAGGGGATGCCAGTAAAAATGTCGATCATCACTACCGTGCGGTACCGGGTCTGGACTTCTACCCATGTGGTCAGCTTGTATTGCTTAGCAAACGTCTCCTTGAGTTTTGTCTGCACCTCGCTGCGGGTGTAGTCGTCGTAGAGAGTAGTCAGGAACGAAGTGAGCTGCCAAGGATCGTGCTCAATAGCGTCCAGATGGTATCGGTATTCGTCATAGCCGGGGTGGTCGGTGGGGGTACGCTTGATTTTCTTATCCAGTTCCTTTTCCAGCTTCTTGTAGTCGGTTTCGGCTCCCCGGATGTCCCGGTCCTCTGCGGTGTAAATGGTCTGCCCGGATACCTGCGTGGTGCCGGAAAACAGAATGGAACAGGACGAAAACGCTGACATGACCAGCAGCAGGAGCAAAAGAAAAACGCCCACGATCAAAAGAACGTGCGCGTTGCTCTTTGCAAAATTGGCAATGCCGTTGACTGCGGTGCTGACCACCGATCTTCCTTTGTCGATGACCTGCTCCATACCGGACTTTGCAGCAGGAACACCACCAGATGCAGCTTTCTGACCGCCTGCGGTCTGTGCAGCGGTGCCGCCCGACCGGGTTGCGGCACGGTAGCTTTTCTGAATATCCTGTTTCTGCCGCCATCGTGAGAGCCAGTTGGAGCCGCCCTCGCCGGTGCAGGATGCGCCTGCATCTTGTGCCGCAGTCGGCTCCTGCGGGAAAGATTTTGCGATTTTGGCACCCTTCTTGCCCTGCATCTTGGCTTTCTTTTTCAGTTTTCTGGCGTATCTGCTCTTGGAAATATCGTGGGCAGTCTCAGCGGCTTTTTCGCCCTCGCTTAAAGCCTGCATGCCCACATTATCGTCCTCGTACTGGTCAATCTCCCGATGCACCGCAGACCGGGCGGCAGCGGCGGCATACATAGCACGTTTCTGCTGCTTTGTCATGCGGGATGCTTCATCCGGGGTAATCTCGGCCTTACCGAAACGCAAGTGCTGTGCCTTTTCTGCTGCCTTGTCTGCATCCTGTTTCAGTTTCTGCTTTTGGGGCACCGACTGCTCCACTTTGGACTTTTTCGGAGGGGAGCGTGTAGCCGTGCGCTCCTTTTCCTCCTCGAATTTCAGCTTTGGCTGTTTCTTACTCATGCTTTTGCGCCTCCGCAACTTCGGAAAGGCGGGTCGTAAGGATGCGGTAGAGTTCAAGGTCTTTCGGGAAGTGATCGACGAACGGCAAAATGACGTTGCCGAAGAACAGCAGCCCTTCGCCCTCGCCGGAATGGGTCACATAGGAAAGCTGGTGGGGCGAAATGTTCAGCTGCTTTGCCAAGATCTGTCGGTCTCCGTTGGCCTGATTGAGCATATAAACGAAGTCCGAATTCTCAAAAATATTTGATACTTCGGGGCTTGCCAACAGGTCTTTGACGTTCTGCGTTAGGGCTGTCGGGATGCCGCCCCACTTACGGAAACGCTTCCAAATCTCCACAGAATAAGCGGCAGTCTGCTCTTCCTTCAAGAGCAAATGGAACTCGTCTGCATAGTACCGGGTGGATTTTCCGGCACTGCGGTTGGCGGTCACACGCCCCCACACGGCATCCTGCACGATAAGCATACCGAGTTTCTTCAACTGCTTGCCAAGCTGCTTGATGTCAAAACAGACAATGCGGTTATTGATATCCACGTTGGTGTGGTGGTTAAAAATGTTCAAACTGCCCTTGACGTAGATTTCCAGCGCAGCCGCCACATGGCGGGCCTCCGGTTCATCTTGCGTCAGCAGGGCGTTGTACAGATCTTCCAACAGCGGCATATTTTCCGGGGTGGGATTCTCGAAATACTTGCGATAGATCACATGGACGCAGCGGTCAATGACCGTCTTTTCCACTGGCTGCAAGCCCTCCTTGCCGCCCACCACCAGTTCGCACAGGGACAGTACAAAGTCGGCTTTCAAAGCCAGCGGGTTGTCCTCCTCCGAGTAGTTGCTGTTGATGTCCATCGGGTTGATATACTGGGTGCTGGCAGGGCTGATGTGGATGACCTGCCCATGCAGACGCTCCACCAGCGGAGCGTACTCTGCTTCCGGGTCGCAGATGATAATATCATCGTCCGTCACGAGGAACGCATTGCAGATCTCACGCTTCGCGCTGAAGGATTTACCGGAACCGGGAGTGCCCAAAATCAGACCGTTGGGGTTCTTCAGCTTTTTGCGGTCAACCATAATCAGATTGTTGGACAAAGCATTCAAGCCATAATACAAGCTTTCTTTGCCGTTGTCGAACAGTTCCTGTGTGGTAAACGGCACAAAAATCGCCGTGCTGCTGGTGGTCAGACCACGCTGGATCTCAATCTGACAGTCTGCCAGTGGCAGGCTGCTCATCAGCCCCTGCTCCTGCTGAAAATCAAGGCGGCATAATTCGCAGTTGTGCTTCTGCGCAATGCTGACCGCCTGAAACACGTTGGTTTCCAGTTTCTGTTCGGTCTTTCCGGTGTTCAACACCAGAAAAGTGACAAGGAACATCCGCTCATTCTGGCTCTGAAGCTCCTTCAAAAGTGCCTTGGCATCCCTGCCGTAAGTCGCCAAATCAGACGGCAGCACGTCCATGTCGTATCCGGCGCGGATAGCTTTTTTCTGCTCCTCGATCTTGCTGCGGTCGAGTTCGGTGATGGTGTGTTTGATGGTTTTGATGGCCTTGTTCTGGTCAACGGACTGGATGTGCATGGTAACGATCTGGCTGGAATCCATATCAAGGAAATCCTTCAAAAGCTGGTCGCTCAGGTCAGAAGCCGTGATATTCAGAAAGCTTACCGCCCCGAAGATGCCGCCCATCTGAAAGGTACGGCTGTTCTTAAACGCCAGCGCAGTGGGGGCAATGGCATCCTTTACGGACAGACCACTGGGCACAAGGTCTTTCCAGTTGAAGTGGAACTTGTTGGCTCCATCCATGTTCAGCATCCCGTGCATCAGCCGCAGACGCTCCGTACCGTCCAACGGCTTTGCCAGAACGCCCAACCTGTGAAAGTTGTTCATCAGGTCGTTCTGGATGTGCTCCAACCGAGGTTTGACCTGCGCCATGCTGTCGCCCTCGATGCCGTAGGTCAGAAACTTCGTTTTCGTCAGGCCGTTGTTTCCCTTGGAAAGCTGCTGCCGCAACATCTGGCTGTACTCGGCTCGCACATCATCAAAGCCATCCTGCTGGTACGGGATGCGGATGGACTTCTCGAAGTCTGCCGAATCGGTGGCGGTATTCACGAAAGACAGTTCAAAGTGGATAGAGCTGTCGAAAAAGTTGAGAAAAGAGCACCATTCCTCAAAGATGGCGGTCTTGTCCTCCTGCTGCGCCAACTGATAGTTGATATCCTGATACTGGATGGTGCGGGTGTAGTAGCCGGGACGGACACGGCAGGTGCCGTCCTCAAACATCCGCTGGAACGGAATGCTCTCCTGTGCCGTGCGGGGCACCGTGGACTTGGGCGGCTTTTTGCCGTCCTTATTCTTTTTCAGAAACGGAATCATGGGTGTCATCTCCCTTCATAAGCAGTGCATAGTAATTGCGGGTCTGGTACGGACGCACCTTCGGACGAATAAAACGCGCCTGAAGGTAGTACCGCAGGATCTTTTCGGCGGGCTGACCGTTCTTCTGGTACATGGCCAGAAAAAACATGGGCAGCATCACCGACATCATGCCGAGGGTAGCACCGGAATTGCCAGCGGTGTCCCGCAGAACAAAGAACAGCGGCACGCCTACGACTGCCGCTGCACCAAAACAGACGAGCTGCCGGGCGGTCAGGTTGAAGGCTACTTTGGACTTCACCTTGCTGAAATCGCGCGGCACGGAAATATAAGCTGCCAAAATTTCACCTCCGAATCAATGGGCACCCAGCAGAGTTTTGGCGACAGAGCTGGTCTTGAACAGCGAGAAGCAGAGCAGCACGGTATACCCCACGATGCTCCAGATCGAGTTGATGGCATCCCCGGATATTGCAACATTCTGGAGCAGAACAGCGTAGATCGCCACGCAGATCAGGATCAGGAAGCCCTGAAATCCCAGCGCAAACAGAGAACGAAGATAATTCTGCCCCACATGGGATTGCTCATGGTTGCCCCATGTGGCCATGGGCACCGGGGCAAGGCTGACCATCATATAGATCTCAATCATACGTCCGTAGACAATGACGAAAATCACGATGGACAAGATGCGCATGGTGATACCGATAAAGAAGGACTGTAAAAACAGCCCGAACAGGGGGCCTACGTCCATCTGCATCATGCTGGATTGCAACATGGAAAGCCCGATGTCGTTCACCCGCGTGTTACCAGAAATAATGCCGCTGGAATTTGCCACCACCTGCTGCGTCACGTCGAACACCGCCATGATGATATCGAAAGTGTTGGAAATCATCCAGACCGAAATGGCAGTTTTGAAGATCCATTTCATCAGCAGCGCAGGCTCAAATTGTGCCATGTTGTTGTGCTGTGTGATCATCTCGATCAACTCATAACAGGCGATGAAGGTCAGAATCACGCCTGCAATGGGAAGCACTACGTTCCGGGACAACGCCTCGATCATAGCGAAAACGCGCGGTTCAAAATTGGATGGTTTGGTGCCGACCTGCTGTGCGATGTTGCCCACTTGGGTGTTGACGTCATCAAACAAGCCGGAGAGATTGGACATGATCGCCGCTGTCAGCAGTGACTTGATCCAATCGGAGATTGCTTTGAGAACAGTTTCCACTCAGCGCCACCACCCATCAAGAAAAATGGTTGATAAGGGTCTTGAGCAGGTTGAGCAGAAAAATAAGGTGAGTCAGAATCTGCATAATAGCACCATCCTTTCAAAATAAAGGTGAATATTCGATTTGCAATGCGTTTCCTCTTTATAATAAGAATCCGTTTGCCACGGAGGGGCTGGAAATGCTTGCAAGTAAATATGTACGGGGCGGCAAACGCCGCCCGGAAAAGATCAGCCGAACAGACCGCTCAGCAGGGGGATCAGGGTGATACCGATGAGGGCAACGCCGCCGCCAGCCATCAGCTGCTTCATACCCTGACTCTTGGCAGAGGGGTTATCGCCGCCGTAACCTTCCATGAGGTTCACAGCACCCCACACGCCCAGACCGGCACCCAGAGCAACCACCAGAGTCTTCAGAACGTCCACTGCACTGTTAAAGAATTCCATAGTAAAATCTCCTTTGGTTTGAAAAAAACGACCCTGCACACATCTGAAATCCATTTGTTAAAGCGCCGTAAGCTGCGGCGAGAGTTAATTTACTGGTGTACTTATGGGTCAAACTGTGTTTATTGCGAGAGCGGATTAGCCGAACAGACCGGACAGCAGGGGCACCAGAGTGATACCGATCAGGGCAACGCCGCCGCCAGCCATCAGCTGCTTCATACCCTGACTCTTGGCCGATGGGTTATCACCGCCGTAGCCCTCCATGAGGTTCACGGCACCCCACACGCCCAGACCGGCACCCAGTGCCACAACCAGAGTCTTCAGAACGTCCACTGCGCTGTTAAAGAATTCCATAGAAAAATCTCCCTTGTTTTGAAAAAGCGACCCTGCACACACCTGAAATCCGTTTGCAAAAGCCGAAAACCACGGCGAGGGTTGATTTTCCGGTGTACCTGTTGGGTCAATGGATAAAAAATAACCGCTCGTCTTATCAGGCGAGCGGGAGTGAATCAGCATCCACCATGATGAAGGTATCATCCGGGTGGATTTTTTCTTTTCGATTCAAGAACTTCTCGATATCGAGGGCGTTCTTGGGGTCATAATCGGAGGTGTACTTGTAGTTCGGGTGCTGGGTCAGGTCGTACTTGTCGCTCATAAACGGGCGCACACCCCGCAATTGCAGGATGCACTTGCCGCCATCCAGCACCGCCAGTTCATCCCGGCTCATAAGTTCGTGGCCGAGTTTTTGATAGTTGGTGCCATAGCTTGGGCTATTGCCACGGGTATCAGAATTGTTGTAGCTGTCGATGGTTTCCTTGCCGAGTGCTTCGGCAAGATCTTTCAGGGTGGTAGGCTCGCTGCCGCCGAGAAAGATCTGCGAATCCATATTGCCGACAATGGTGTCGGCGTTGTCCTTGTAGATGGCTTTCAACTGGCTGCGGGTCTGTAAGACCAGACACGCCGAGATCTCACGGCTGCGGATGGTAGCCACCAGTTTTTCCAGCTGCGGAATTTGACCGATGTTGGCACATTCGTCAATCAAGCACCGCACATGGACGGGCAGTTTGCCGCCGTATTGGTCATCTGCCTTATCGCAGAGCAGATTGAAAAGCTGCGTGTAGATCATGGAGATCAAGAAGTTGAAGGTACTGTCGGTATCACTCATAATCAGGAACAATGCCGTTTTCCGGTCGCCCAGCTTGTCCAGCTCCAGCTCATCGTACATGGTGGCATCCCGGACTTCCTGAATGTCGAAAGGTGCCATCCGGGCACCGCAGGAGATCAGTATCGAACGGGCCGTCTTGCCGGCAGCTAATTTATAGAGCTTGTACTGGCGCACAGCGAAGGAATTGGGCTTTTTCTTGCCCAGATCCTCAAACAACAGGTCTACCGGATTCTGGTAAGTTTCATCATCTTCCGAGACCTGCATGGTGTTGAGCATTTCCAACAGCGTTGCGAAGTTTTGCTCCTCGACAGGGGCTTCGTAGTGGAGGTACGCGATCAGTGAAACCAGCAAAAGCCGTTCAGCCTTGTCCCAGAAAGGGTCGCCGCCCTGACCTTCACCTTTGGTGTTGGTCATCAGTGCGGTCACGAGTTTCAGAACATCCTTTTCACTGTGGATGTACGCCATGGGGTTATAGCGCATACTCTTGGAAAAGTTGATGGTGTTGAAGAATTTTAGCTTGTAGCCGTGCTTTAACAGGGCTTCTCCACATTCCACGCCGATACTACCTTTCGGATCTGTAACTACGAATGATACCGGAAAATTCTTGGAATCACATTGCAGCAGATTCGGCTTGATAAAGAACCTTGTCTTACCGCTGCCGGAGCCGCCGACTACCAGCACATTTTTGTTTCGGGCATTCTTGGGGTCCGGCGGGCGGTTGGACATCATCAGGCGTTCTGTTTTGGTCAGAATGATATTGTCCTCAAACTTCGGAGCCATAAACGGCTCGATATCTTTGGGTCCGCCCCACCGGGCAGAGCCGTACTCCATGCCGTGACGGTACTTCTTGGCGTTTTTGCCTTTCAGGTACACCGCCAGCCGCATTCCAGCGCCGCAGCACAGACCAATGAACAAGTCAAATGGGTGCAGGCTGGGCAGCGGATTGGCAAACGCTGCCGGGATAGTTCCCATCAGCGATACGATTTTATCGCCCAGTTCCTTGCCCACGGCCAGCCGCCACGCCTCGCCCAGATTGGTTGCCAGCAAGCCGATCACCACATAGGGCAGATAGAGCGCCAGCAGCTTAGAAAGCTTCTTTTTGCTCATAGGCCGCGCTCCTCCTGCTTGTGCCGCACTTTGTCCGGCAGGTTTGCAACGGACTGCGCCAGATCGTGCAGCTTTGCCAGCACGGAAGGACGCTTGGTTTTATCCAGCACCGATGCCGAATATTCCTTGAACGCTGCGCTCAAGGCATCCGTGTCCTGTGCCTTGAAGTAGACCAGATACCGGGGCGGCTTGCAGGACAGGTCTTTCTGGATGGAGTAGTCGATGTGATACCGCTTAGCATAGCGGTCAAAATCCTTGATGCCGGTTTTCTGGATCTCCACATTGGTCACGCCACGGTTCTGTCGCACTAGCCGCTTCATGGACTGCTTGCCCTGCGAAGCGTGCTTGTCGTACTGCCGCAGCAGAAACTGCATCCCACGCAGCAGGGTGCGGGCAGACAGTTTTGTGGTCGAGATGGCAAGGTTGACCGTCTTATGCTCGATTTCTTCCTGCATCGTTACCACCTCCTGTGCAGAAAATCGTCTTAGCGGTCATGTTCCACCGGGGGCTTGTTTACAGCCTTTTCTGCATCACTCTGAACTGATTCATCCGGAACCGGAATGACCATCAGGCGACGCCCCAGAGGGAGAAAGGCTTCGGGTTGATGGAATTCTTCTTCATACTTCTGCGCCAGCTCCGGGGAGAGCGATACAAAATCTTCCTCGCCCAGACCTACCACCAGAAAGGTTCCGGCAATGACATCGTACATCAGCCCGTCCTCGTCCCACAGGGCACGGTTCAGCGGCAGACCCATGAGCTTTGCGTCATCATTATAAACGATGGCAACCGGGTCATCCGCAAAGGGGTAGCTTGCGCCGATGGAGCCGCCCACCGCCTGCTGCAAGGCTTTCAGGTCGTTATCGATCTCGACCTGCTGCGGATACTGTCCCGGTGCAATTTTCAGCACCGACAGGGTGTTCTCTTCCATGTGAATTCTCCTTTTTTCTGTTCAGCCCGATTTCGCCGCTTCGTGCCGCCTGCATCAAAGCCGCCACGAAGGAACCGAAAAAGGCACCAGCCTCAAAAAATGCGATACCGATAAAAAAGTTCAGCATGTCATACCTCAGTCGATGCAGATGCAGGGCAGCTTCTGGTCGTCAGCCATCAGGGTGATGCTGTGGCTTTCCAGATACTTCTGGAACAGGTAGATCTCATCAATGGTCAGAGAGATGACCTCACCGTCCATGTTGGTGCGGACCAGAATCACCGGGCCGGTCAGGTAGTGCTTGCCGCCCATCTTCAGCACCTGCGCCGGGTTGTAGCAGAGCAGCAGCGAGGTGTTAGGAAGGTTCAAGCAGGCATCATCCTCGTCAAAGCAGGGCAGGATGCCGGGAGCCTCGTCCAGCGTGATGACGGTTAGCTCCATATCCGGGGCAATGGCTGCAAGGTAGACCTCACCGCTACCCCGTTTTGCCGCCAGTGCAGCGCAGATACTCACATCAATGGTGATCTCCTCGGAGCGGATGGTGCGGTTGGAATAATCATTCATAGGCTTTTCTCCTTTTGATTGCAAAAGAAAAAGACCTCATCGGGTCTTTCGTTACGGTATAAGTCAGCGTTCGTTGTGACGCTGCTGTTTGCGCTGCCACTGTTCCAGCAGCTTGATGATGGTGTCTTCCATCTGTTTCGGGGTGTAGCTGCGCGGGAAATACTTCCGCAGGGTGTCGTTTTTGATGACCACTTTGTCCAGCTCGTCCTTTTTCTCTTCTCCCATGACCGCAAAGGCAACGTCATACGAGAAGTGCCCTTCCTGTGCCAGCTTTTTGAGCCGCTGCGCTTGAGAAAGGGACGGTGCATTCTGGGTGTCGTTCATTGCTTCCAAAAAATCCCGCTGTTGGGCTTCGTCCAGATAGGACAACTCCACAGCGGGATTGAAGGCAATTTTCTTTTCGTCCACCATGTCCAGCAGTTCAGGTACAAGATTGGTCAGGCGGATGAATCGGTGAACCTGACGTTCACTTTCGTTTGCGTCCGTACTTACTTGCGACACACTCCACAACTTCTCGCCAACTTGGCGAGAAGTTAAATCTGACCTAGCACCTTGATTTTTTAGAGCTTCCAGCTTCATTTTGTA
>OMNU01001183.1_pt1 | contig 11669 bp, 8 predicted proteins | sample 1673511 | NCBI WGS metagenome assembly OMNU01 (sample SAMEA103958113, study PRJEB25191) | human gut metagenome | reverse complement strand
CTTAGAACTTATCAACGATATTATGGGCATTCCGCTTTATCATACGGATCTGCTTTCATATGACGGTGATGTGAACTTTATGAAGGCTGCTATTGAAACGGCTGACAAGGTGACGACAGTTTCGCCAAGCTATGCTTGGGAGATACTTGATCCATGGTATTCACATGGTCTTGACAGAGAGCTTGTGAACAAGCAATACAAGCTTTGCGGAATACTTAATGGTATAGATCAGAAGATCTATGATCCTGCAACTGATCCTGTTATTGCTAAGAATTATAGTTTGAATGACAAGACGGGCAAGGCTGTTTGCAAGCACGCTTTGCTCAGCGAGCTTGGCATGGCACATGGAAAAGAGCCTGTTATCGGTATCGTAACGAGATTTGTTTCACACAAGGGTCTTGACCTTATCAAGTATGTGTTTGAGGACATCATCAGACTTGGCTGCAAGTTTGCTATTCTTGGTTCGGGCGAGAAGATATACGAGGACTTTTTCAGCGAAATGCATTATCGTTATCCTGACAGAGTGGGTCTGACCATTGGTTTTGTGCCTGAGCTGTCCAAGAAGATATACGCTGGTGCGGATATGTTCCTTATGCCGTCGCAGAGCGAGCCTTGCGGTTTGGCTCAGATGATCGCTTTGAGATATGGTACTATACCTATCGTAAGAGAGACAGGCGGTTTGAGAGACAGTATCCATGATGCAGGCGACAAGAATGGAAACGGCTTTACTTTCAAGTCCTACAACGCACATGATATGCTTGACGCTGTTGTAAGAGCCAGGGCATACTATGATGACAAGATGAAGTGGGGCAGGCTTGTGAACACTGCACTCAAGCAGAATTTCAGTTGGACAAAGTCCGCCAAGGATTACATTGCACTTTACAACGACATTCACTAAACACCAATATCCGTTTATTTTGCCTGATAAACGGGAAAGACCGTCCCTTATCTTAGGGGCGGTCTTTTTGCATTTATATAAGTGTACGATCAATTGTACATTTATTCAGGGATTTGTCAACAAACTGAAAGCGGACAGGTGTGTGCCTGTCCGCTTTGGTTTAATGCTGTTTTGTTCGCATTGCTTTCGCTTTTTCTTTCATTTTCTGACCCAAATAAGAGCCTATTTCCAACATTGCGGTGTATTTGTCGATACACACGATAACGTAAGATTCAGCGTATTTAGGGAATTTCAGGGTCAGCGGCCACATATGCTTGACTATCATATCCTCCTCACGCTTGCCTATCTCAAAATGCTGTTTCGCATTGTTGAGTGCGACCTTTGGGTGGGTCATTCCGTGAGGCATTTCGCCTTTTTTCTTCTCACGATCCCGCCAATCATAAAGAAACAGATCGTGAAGCAGACCTGCTCTTGCTGCGGATCTTGAATTTAGTCCCAATTTTCTGCAAACGAGATAGTTATAGTAGGATACATTGATGCAATGTTGATAGCAAGTCGTACTATAGTGATGACGAAAATTTTTCATTTCGTTTACAACATCGCTGTCAAGCAGGTCCTTTACAAACTCAAAATACTCCTTTGCTTCCTCGGAATTTTCAATGGAATATCTTGAACCGAAAGCCTTTGACATTTGCATGACCTCTTTTCGATAACTTATATGCAGGCGGCAATTTTGCTGCCCTTTTTACGGTTGGTGACTAATGTTTACCCCATAAGTTACCCCATTCAAGTTTGTTTTACCAAACTTACATTAACATTATAAACTTTTTTGTTCAAAATGTCAATAGGGAATGTATAACAATTTTATTACAAAAATATCGGGCTGTCTGTGTTAGCATGACAGTCCGATAAAAAAATGAATATTAGTAGTATTTTTCGTCATAAAATTTGGGGATAAAATCTTTGGCGGCGGATGTGCGGCTTTGGACAAAACCTTCAAAACCGTATTTGTTCACGGCGTCAATGACGGTGTTATACTCGAAAGTTGATGTCTTACGGCAAAGCTCTTTGTAGTCAAAGGCTTTATACACTGGGGTGAACTGGCTCATAAGACTTATCATTAACTCGTTTTTGGCAGCCACTCCATAAGCTTTATGGAGTCTTTACGGTGGGTAGGGAGGACAAGGTGGCGGACTATTGTGCCGCTCTGCATCATGCCCTTTTCGTCAAAGGTTGGCTTGCCTGAAAGCTCCGCCATTTTATGTATTGAAGCAGCGGCGTTTTCAAAATAGTCTGCGGCTTTGGAATATTTATCCGAAAGTGTAGGATCAAAATATTTAAGGTCGGGTAGAAATATCTGCACATAGCCACGAAGAAGCTCCAGCGTTTGGGGCTTTTCATAACCGCCGCTGTTATAGACCACGGGGATAGTGAGCTTATCTTTACAGAGGTCGAGCGCTTTGATTATTTGCGGAACGAAATGGGTGGGATTGACGAGGTTTATGTTGTTTGCGCCCATTGATTGAAGCCGCAGAAAAGTGTCTGCAAGTTCTTGCTCGGTAAGCTCAAAGCCTTTGCCCTCAGCGGATATCTCGTAGTTTTGGCAGAAACAGCATTTCAGGCAGCAGCCTGAGAGAAATACTGTTCCTGAGCCTTCTGTGCCACTGATACAAGGTTCTTCCCACATATGAAGCTCGGCTCGGGCTATCCTTACTTTGGCAGTTTCACCGCAGAAGCCTTTATGCTCGTATCTGTTCACTTTGCACTCTCTTGGGCAGAGGGTACAGCTTTTAAGGATATCGTTCATGCCGCTGTGTCAACTCCGCTTATTTTGGTGTAGGAGTCAGAGGATAGGTCGCCTGATGAGTCTGTGTTTTCGTCAAGGGGGATATTGAACTGGAATGAATCTGTTATAAAATCGTCGTTCTGGAAGCAGGCTGTGAACGTGGTGCGCTTTGAATCGGCTGGGACAAGAAACTTGATCGTATAGGTCTTATCGTCTTCGTAGTCGCTTTCACCGGGGAAGAAGTTGTTTGAGAAAAACGAATTATCGTTCTCGTCATAGGCGGTGTTGTAGGCAAAGGTGAATTTTACCTGTCTGTTGCTATCGCTGATATTAACATCAAGGTCGAGGTCTATTTCCCATACTGTGTCACCGCTTATAATACCCCCTGAAAGGGAGTTTCTTTCCTCATCGGTCAGGTCGCTTACTTTGCGTTCGGTGAGGGTATAGCCTTGATACTGAACGCTGTAGGTACCGTCCTCAGCGTCTTGCGCTACATAGAGGTTGGAATGGTCGGTGTAGTCATCATCGGCTTCACTATAGGTATCGTCATAATCGTAGTCATAGTTATAGTCGTCATATTTGCTTGAAATTATTTTTGATGAGACAAAGCCTATGATAGTTGGGAGGATAGCCATAAGGATTATTATGACCACAACGGCGGTGGCACAGCCTTTGCCGCCATTCTTTTTGTTAGAGTGGTTTATGTTCGTGGCGTTGAAGCTATAGGAGCTGTTGTTTGGGCGGTTATAGCTTGTACGCTGTTGGCTGTAGTTATTGAGGGCGGCAAGCTTTTCGGCTCTTGAATTTGAATAGCTTGGGGGAGGGGTCGGGTTTTTAGGTGGGGTATAGGTGCTTTGGAAATTCTCGTCCCTTGCTTCCTCTTTACGTTCCTCGGAAACGAAATCGTTCTTTTCTTCTTTGAAGGTGTCATTTTCAGACTGACCGAACCAGCCGTCCTGCTCGTTATCGGCACGGAGATCATGAGAGTGCAGGTCATCTGAAAGGCTGTTACAGCTTATATCCTCGTCACGGGCTGTGAAGCACTCAGGACAAATTATCTCATCATCGCTTTTAAAGTGGTATCCGCAAATTCTGCATTTATTTCTGCTCAATTATTTCACCTCATTAATATACAAATTCCCAGCCCTGTTTTACAGGCTGACAAACGCACTTATAGCTCCAGCCTGACAGCTTTTCTGCGGCTGTTTGTGCGGAAGCGATATCGGGGAAAATTCCAAAAACGGCTGAGCCGCTTCCTGTCATAAGGGCGGAGAGAGCTCCGCTGTTTTTAAGCTCCTGCACTGCATGAGTTATCTCCTCACGGTCGGCGGCATATTCCAGCACATTGAAAAGGTTTGAGCATATGCCGAAAAGCTTTCCACCGCCGATATATCTCAGCAGGACGTCCATATTACAGCGTTTGGGGTTTGAAATGCTGTCATACTTTTTGAAAGCTTCGGGGGTGGAGATACCCACGTCGGGTTTTATTATTACGAAAGCGCAGTCGGGTGAGGGCAGGTTGCTCATTATTTCGCCAACGCCCTGACAGAGCCTTGTGCCGCCTGTAATACAGAAAGGCACGTCTGCACCCAGAGCCACACCTATGGAGCAGAGCTGTTCATCGGTGAGCCTTGTATCAAACATGAAGTCCAAGGCTCTAAGGGTAGCGGCGGCGTCTGCACTTCCTCCGCCCATGCCGGCTTGTGAGGGGAGGTTTTTCTCCACATTCACTGTTATTTTACAGCCGAAGTCAATATGGGTGAAGTCGGCAAAGGCATGGTAGGCTTTTGTGATGATATTATCCTCGCCTTTTGGAAAGCTGTCAAGTTTGCAGGTAAGCTCTATGCCCTCGCCCTCAGAGAGGGTGAAGTCCAAGAGGTCGAAGCAGGACACTGACTGCATGACAGTATTTAGCATATGGTAGCCGTCATCACGTTTACCAACGATATCCAATGCAAGATTTATTTTTCCGTAGGCTTTTATTTTTAAATTACTGCACGTTACCATTTTTGATATCCTCTAAAAATTCTCCGATACGTTTGATAGCCTCTCTCAGGTGGTTAAGGGAATAGGCGTAGGAGACACGCACATAGCCCTCTCCGCACTCGCCGAAAGCATCTCCCGGCACGACGGCTACCTTTTTGTTGTAAACAAGCTTTTCGCAGAAGTCGGTGCTTGTCATGCCTGTGCTTTTGATACAAGGGAAAACATAGAATGCGCCTTGCGGTGCAAAGCATTTAAGACCAAGCTTATTGAAAGAATCCACCACAAAGCGACGGCGGATATTATACTCGTTACGCATGGCATCTATATCCTTCTGACAACTGTGCATGGCAACGATAGCGGCATACTGGCTGACAGTAGGGGAGGACATGATAGCATACTGATGAAGCTTGAGCATTTGGGACACTATCTCTTTTGGTCCGCCAAGGAAGCCAAGCCGCCAGCCTGTCATTGCAAAGCTTTTGGAAAAGCCGTTTATGACGATAGTACGCTCACGCATACCCTCTATTTCTGCGATAGAGCAATGCTTGCCTGAATATGTAAGCTCGGAATATATCTCGTCTGAGGCTATCATGATATTGGTATCTTTAAGCACCTTTGCGATAGCTTCAAGATCTTCACGGCGCATTATCGCACCTGTTGGGTTATTAGGATAGGGCAGGACAAGGAGCTTGGTTTTGTCGGTTATTTTTTCACGAAGCTCGTCTGCTGTAAGTCGGAACTCGTTTTCTTCCTTTGTTTCTATGACCACTGGAACGCCGCCGCATAGGGAGACGATAGGACGATAACAGACAAAGGACGGTTCGACTATAAGGACTTCATCACCGGGTTGGATAAGGCATCTTATGGTAAGGTCGATAGCTTCAGAGCCGCCAACAGTGACGATTATTTCCTTATTAGGGTCATAGCTTGTGTGGATAGTACGCTGAAAATACTTGGCTATCTCTTCGCGGAGAGCGATCAGACCTGCGTTTGCGGTATAGCAGGTCTTGCCTTTTTCAAGGGTAGAGATAGCCTCCTGACGTATTAGCCACGGAGTTTTGAAGTCAGGCTCGCCAACGCCAAGGGAGATAACGCCCTCTAGCTGCTGTGCGATATCGAAAAATTTTCTGATACCTGAGGGCTTCATTTCCTTTATGGCAGGGCAAAGCACTTTATTATAATCTATCATGGGGAGATCAAACCTCTTTCGTCTTTATCATCTGTGCTTATCATGATGCCGTTGTCTTTATAGACCTTTAGCACGAAGTGTGTGGCGGTGGACTGGACAGCGTCGATAGTTGCAAGTCTTTGGGAAACAAACTGGGAGATGTCCCTGATGTTTGCACCGTTCACGGCAACGATTATATCATAAGCACCTGACATAAGGCGGACGGACTCCACCTGCTCATAGCTTGCGATCTGGTTTGCTATCTCGTCAAAGCCTGACTGTGACTGTGGGGTGACTTTAAGTTCTATAAGAGCGAAAACTGAATTAGGGTCATAGGCACTTTCGTCAACGATCGCGGAATAGCCCTTTATTACGCCATCTGCTTCAAGCTTGGCGATATCCGCTGCAACCTGCTCTTCTGTTTTATCAAGAAGAACGGCAAGCTCGCTGTTTGTGATACGGGCGTTGTTTTTCAGTAATTTTATAAGCTGATCCATAAATAAGCCTCCTTTAGGTTTATAATCATACATTATATATTATAACATATTATTCGTATGAACGCAAGTATTGTGATGTAAGAAATGAGTAATTTATCTGTCAGAATAGACAAGGGGGAGGGTGAGAAAGTTTGTGGCGTAGGGGTTGCGGTATAGCTGAGATGTTGTGGGGGTGGACGGGCGAACGTTGCTCGCCACTACAGATAAATTGCGGTCATGAGAAATTGTAGTGGCTGGAGTCCTCGACAGCCCATTTATCTTGGGTATTTATTTTATGAGCTGTACAGTTATTTGGACTGTGCAGCTTTTTATGTGTGAGGGGTGTGAAAATTGGGGCGGCGGTATTGAAATTATTATTTTGTTGTGATATAATTGTACTAACTAGAACTGTGTAAATTCAGGAAGGATCTTTATGAGTATAAACAGCAATGAGGGCAATGATTTTTGCAACAGATATAATGAGGTGCTGAAAAGCGATAAGAAAAAAATGATCGCTGCGGCTGCAGCTTGCACTATCGTTATGGGAGCAGGCTTTGGGGGATATTTATACTACGGCGCTTATTATGCTTCGGGCTGGCACACCCATGACGGCTCGACTTATTATATTGTCAAGGAGACGGGCGAAAAGGCGCTTGGCTATCAGATAATAGACAACACCTGCTATCTTTTTGACGACAAGGGAAACGCTATGGCTGACGGCTGGCACAAGTATCGTGGGGACACTTACTATGTCAAGGACGGCGTTGTTCAGCGTGGAAAAATGAAAATAAAGGGAGAGGAATACTATTTCTCTGAGGAGTCTGGCATTTTCAGGACGGGTCTTTGCGAGATAAACGGCGGTGAATACTACTTTGACGATCACGGCTTCCCTGACACGGGTTTTGACAGCGACGGCGGTTATTACTATGACGAGAGTGGCAAGCGTGTGACAGGCTGGGCAAAGATAAACAATGTTCAGTATTATTTTCTCAAGAGTGGTGAGATGGCCAAGGGTTTTGTTGAGATAGAGGGCAAGATATACTATTTTGATGATGACGACGGTCACATGGCCACAGGCTGGCAGGACATTGACGGAAAAAAGTATTATTTTTCTGAGAGCGGTGCTGTTCACAAGGGTTGGATGGAGCTTGAAAAGAAGTATTATTATTCTGATGAAGCTACAGGGGCTTGCGCTCAGGGCTTTGCGGAGATAGACGGTGAGAGCTATTATTTCAATGATAGCTGTGAAATGGTCAAGGGCTGGATAACAATTGACAAGAACAGATATCATTTTGCTGATGACGGTAAAATGACTAAGGGCTGGTATGAAGAACCGCCTGAGAAGTATTATTTCAAGGGCGACGGCTCGGCAGGCAAGGGCTTTACCAAGGTCAAGGACAAGTATTATTATTTTGATAAGAAAAATCGCCTCCTCTCCGGCTGGAACGAGATAGGCGGAAATGTTTATTACTTCGGCAGAGGCGGTGTTGTGGCTGACGGCTGGGAGGATATTGACGAAGATACCTACTATTTTGACAAAAAGACCCATGTGGCGGCAACAGGTTGGACGAATACGGATCAGTACACTGATGATGAGAAAAAGAAAATAAAAGAGTTCAAGTCCAATGTTTCAAAGCTTGTGAAGTTTGAGAAGGACGATTACAAAAAGGACGAGAAGCCTGACGAAAAAGAGACCCAAAAGCTTGAGGAACTTGCGGACAAATTCGGTGAAAAGACATTCAATGCTTATGACAGAAAGGTTTATGAAAAATTCGGCGGGGCGGTGTTCTATCAGTATTATTTCTACTCTGATCACACTCTTTGCACTGGATTTCATAAAATAAACGGCTATTACTTCTATTTTGATGAGGAAACCGGCAAGAAGGCTACGGGCTGGAAGACCATTGACGGAAAGAGATATTATTTTGGTCTGACAGGTGCGGCGGCTGTTGGCGAATTTGAGGAGGACGGGGACAAGAAATACACCTTCTCAAACGAGGGCGTGCTTGCAGACGGGATCGTTAAGATAGACGCTGAATGGAAGTTCAAGAAAGAGGACGGCTCTTGGGCTAAGTCGGAGTTTGTTACTTCAAAGGGAAAAATTTACTACATTGGTGAGGACGAGGCTGCACTTACAGGTTGGCACACTATTGAAGACAAGCTGTATCATTTTGACAATGACGGCAAGCTTTCAAGGGGGCTGTTCAGTGATGATTCAGGGCTTTACTACATTGACAAGAACGGCGCTCAGAAAGACAAGTGGGTAACAGCCGGTGACAAGACCTATTATTTTGACGGCGATGGCAAGGCAGTTTCAGGCTGGAGAGAAATAGACGGAACGGAGTTTTATTTTGACAGCGATCATGTTTTGCAGAATGAATGGACGACTATTGCAGGAAAGAAATATTTCTTGCAGAATGGTGTTGCGTTGAGAGGTCCTGTGTACATTGACGACAAGTATTACAACTTCGGTGAGGACGGATATCTAAAGTCCGGCTGGGTAAGCTGGCGTGGGCAGAAGTTCTACAACAACAAGAACGGCACTGTTGTGACAGGTTGGAAAAAGATAGGCGGAAAGCGATATTATTTCAATGATTATGGAATGATGCTCATAAACACTACTGTTGACGGTTATAACATTGACAATGACGGAGTTGCGCATAAGGCAAAATAGCAATAAAAAGGACTGCTGTGGTTTAAGACAGCAGTCCTTTTGGTTTTGTATCAAATTTTTTCAAGCAGGCAGACCGCTGTGGCGGATATGCCTAGTTCCTCGCCTGTGAAGCCTAGTTTTTCTTCGGTGGTGGCTTTAACTGATATCTGTGAAATATCGCAGCCGCAGGCTTCTGCTATACGCTCCCGCATGGAGATGATATATGGGGCAAGCTTCGGCTTCTGTGCGCAGATGGTGGAGTCTATATTGCCTATTTTCCAGCCTTTTTCGGCCATAACGCTTATGACTTTTTCCATGAGCTTCATACTGTCTGCACCCTCATAGTCGGGGTCATTATCGGGGAAAAGCTTGCCGATATCGCCCAGTGCCAATGCACCAAGTATGGAATCCATTATGGCATGGGCAAGGACGTCTGCATCGGAATGTCCTAAAAGTCCTTTTTCATATGGTATATCCACGCCGCCGATAATGAGCTTTCTGCCCTCGGTCAGTCTGTGGACGTCATAGCCGTGTCCTATACGCATTTTTTGTTCCTCCTGTCCTAAAAATCGTACTGTTATATTTCCTCGTAGTTGCCTAAAAATTTGAAATATGAAAGCTCTGAATTAAGCTCGCTCATGAGCTTTGCCACGTCCGGAGAGGTTATTGCTCCCTCAAAATCGAGATAGAAAACAACGTCAAAATCGGTGTTTGCGATAGGGCGGCTCTCTATCATGGAAAGGTTAAGGCCTGCCACGGAGAATTTGGTGAGAAGTCTGTAAAGTGCAGATGAGGTATGTGGCAGTGCCAAGGACACTGACACGATGTCAGCATTTTCCGAGCAGAGAGTCTCCTTTGAAATGAGAATAAATTTTGTGTAATTCTCGGCGGCGTTGGCTATATTATGCCTGAGTATCTCAAGATCGTTCTGCTGTGCGCAGGCTTCTGAGCAGATAGCCGCATACGGTTCATTGCTTTCTTTTATGTAGCACGCCGCAAGGGCAGTATTTGCGTATTTATGGCTTTTAAGTCCGTTCTGAGAAAGAAACTCAGAACACTGGCTGAGCGCCTGCTCGTGGGAATAGACTATTTTGATATCCTCAAAGCGTGTGCCTTTTTTTACGGCAAGGCAGTGGGAGATCTTTACCTTAGTTGCTGCGCATATCTTGAAGTCATGCTTTTTCATAAGCTCGTAGGTCTGACCAACTGAGCCTGCGGTGGAATTTGCTATGGGAAGTATGCCGAAATCCGCTGAGCCGTTTTCAACTGATGAAAAAACGTCCTCAAAATCTTCAAAGAACATTGGCTCAAAGTCGCTGAATATCTGCTTGCAGGCTATATGTGAATATGAGCCCACTGTACCTGGGACGGCGACGGTCTTATGACCTGTTAAGTCTAACTTTTTGTACCCTATCTTATCTGAGTCTGCAAAAAACTCCTGATACTGACGGCACTTTGAAATATCCATGATGTTTTGGAAGAACACTCTTGACGCACTTTCCAAGCCCTTTGGTGAGCTTTCTGTTACATGGTCAAGTATCTCGTTTTCACGCTTGCTCTTTTCTGCCAATTCTGGTTTGAAATGATCGAAACAGACGCCGGCAAGCAATGCACGCAGCCCCATTTCTTCGACAGCATCGGCCGTAGCCCGGAACTTATGATACATATCGAAAAACGTTGTCGTCCCGCTTTTTATCATTTCGAGACAAGCGAGCTTCGTTCCCCAATAAACATCCTCGCGCGTCAATTTCGCTTCATTCGGCCAGATCTTCTGCTCCAGCCAGGGCATCAACGGCATGTCATCGCCAAAACCACGGAAAAGCGTCATAGCGGCATGTGTATGCGCATTTACGAAACCAGGGATCAAGGCTTTACGCCTTCCGTCTATCACCTGATCCGCCTGTACCTGAAGATCCGTCCCTACCTGCCTGATCTCCTTTTTCTCTATATAGACATCAGTTACAGCACCATCCAATAAAGCGCCTTTTATCAATATGCTCATATAAACTTAGCTTTCATGTTCTTTATCTTTTCATTCCGAATACGCCCCAGCAAACCGGATAGTTTAGTCCGCTTGACAGCTGCGAAAGCGCAACTTTCCTTTATCTCGACTATGCCTAAATCGTCCTTTTCCAGTCCACCTTTCTGAAAGAGGAAGCCGACCACATCCTTCTTGCTCAATTTGTCCCGTTTCCCCCGATTGATCGTCAGTGTCACCCACTCGGAACGGACGGGCTTCTTTGCCACTTCCGGCAAGAAAAACTCATCCGGCTCGCGGGTGATATATTCAGGAATCGTCTCTTCCGCATTCAAGATCAGATAAGCAACCCCTTCCGCGTTCATACGAGCCGTACGTCCGTTACGATGCACGTACGCCTCTTCACTCACAGAAAGATGATAATGGATCACATTCTTCACTTCTGGAATATCAAGACCGCGAGAGGCCAAATCAGTAGAAATAAATACGGTAGCACTGCCGTTACGGAAATGCGACAAGGCACGTTCACGTTCCGGTTGCTCCATTCCTCCGTGGAAGTATTCGTTATCTACACCCATTTCGGTCAGATAGTTGCTCACCCGTTCTACCGTCTCCCGATAATTGCAGAAGATAAGGGCAGAACCACCTTTCAGTTCACCTAAAAGCTTGTACAAGGTTTCCAGCTTGTCCTTAACTGGAGACTTGACCACACGCAAAGCCAGCC
>OMNU01001177.1_pt1 | contig 11723 bp, 8 predicted proteins | sample 1673511 | NCBI WGS metagenome assembly OMNU01 (sample SAMEA103958113, study PRJEB25191) | human gut metagenome | reverse complement strand
GCATATACACCCAGCGGTGCTCGGCGAGGATGCCGAACGAGGCGCCGCGGTTCTGCACATGGGTGAACTGCATCAGATGCGGGAGGAACGGGCGCGTCTCCCCCACCGCCATCGTCGCGCGCACAAGCCATTTCGTAAGCTGGTCGGCGGCGAGGATGCTGGCGATGATTAGGACAGGCGGGAGATAACGCTTCTGCATCGTTCGCAAAGGGCCTGCCCGTCCTCGTCGTGGACGCAGGCTTCGTCCGCAGCCCAGCAGCGGACGCACTTTTCGCCGGCGGCGGGGCGCACCTCGACCGCCACGCCGGAGGCCGTCTCCGTGAACGCGCCGGCGGGCGCCGGACCGTCGGAGAGAACGGTTTTGCTGACAATCAGGATTTCCGGCAGGCTCGCTTCAAATGCGCGGAAGCGCTTGAACGCCTCGTTCCGCTCGTCGCCGTAAATGGTGACGCAGGCTTCGAGGCTCTTGCCGATGCGCTTGTCGGCGCGGGCAGTCTCCAGCACGCCGTTGACGTCCGAGCGGACGCGCAGCGCAGTCTCCCAAACGGCCATTTCGGTATCAAGCAGCGCGTAATCCGTATACGGCTTCGACATCTGGTTCAGCAGCACGTTGCGGCCGTCGTCGCCGTCGCGGTGCGGCATCTGGAGCCAGATCTCGTCGCAAGTGAACGCAAGGATCGGCGCGAAGACCTTTGTCATGGCATCGAGGATGATCCACAGCGCGCTCTGCGCCGAGCGGCGGGCGGCGGAATCCGCGCCGTCGCAGTACAGGCGGTCTTTGATGATATCGAGATAGAGGCTCGAAAGCGTGACGACGCAGAAATCGTTGACGGCGTGGGAAACGGTCAGGAATTCATAATTCTGATACGCCGCCTCGCACTTGACCAGCAGTTCGTTCAGCTTCGTGATGGCCCAGCGGTCGAGCGCTTCCATATCGGCGGGCGCGGTCAGCTGGTTGGGATCAAAATCGGTCAGATTGTCAAGGCAGAACTTCGCCGTATTGCGGAACTTGAGGTAGTTCTGGCTCAGCTGCTTGAAGATCTCATCGGAGCAGCGCACATCGACGTGATAATCCGCCGAGCCTGCCCACAGGCGGCAGATGTCCGCGCCGTATTTCTTGAACACGTCCGCAGGGTCAACGCCGTTGCCGAGGGACTTGTGCATGGCCTTGCCCTCGCCATCGACCGTCCAGCCGTGGGTGACGCACTCTTTAAAGGGAGCGCCCTTCCCAAGCGCGCCGACAGCGGTCAGCAGACTCGACTGGAACCAGCCGCGGTACTGATCAAGGCCCTCAATGTAGACCGTCGCGGGCCAGAAGCCCTGATCCTTCTGCATGGAAGCAAAGTGCGTCGAGCCGGAGTCGAACCAGCCGTCAAGCGTATCTGTTTCCTTCTCAAAGTGCTTGCCGCCGCAGTGCGGGCAGGCGAAGCCTTCGGGGACGAGTTCGTCCGCGTCCTTCTCGAACCAGACGTTTGAGCCGAATTCGCCGAACAGCTTCGAGATCTTGGCGATGGTTTCATCCGTGCAGACGGGCTTGCCGCAGTCCTTGCAGTAGAACACGGGGATCGGCAGACCCCAGCGGCGCTGACGAGAGATGCACCAGTCGGCGCGCTCACGGATCATGGCCTTCATGCGGTCAATGCCCCACGCGGGCAGCCACCGCACATCGTCACAGGCCGCGCAGGCTGCATCCTTGAACGAATCGACGGAGCAGAACCACTGCGGGGTCGCGCGGAAGATAATAGGCTTCTTGCAGCGCCAGCAGTGCGGATAGGAGTGGACGATCTGCTCGGAGGCGAACAGCGCGCCGCTTTCCTGCATGTCCTTGAGAATGACAGGATTGGATTCCTCGACCAGCATACCGGCATATTTGCCTGCGTAGTCGGTGTGGCGGCCCTGATCGTTCACGGGAACGACCATATCCATGCCGTAGCGGCGGCAGGTCTGATAGTCGTCCGCGCCGAAGCCGGGCGCGGTGTGGACGCAGCCCGTACCGGAATCCATCGTGACATAATCGGCGAGGACCAGACGGCTGGTCTTGGGCAGGAACGGGTGCTGCGCGAGCATATTCTCATAGAAGTTGCCGGGGTGGGTCTCGACGACGGTGTAGTGCTCGACCTTGCCAACGGCCATGACCTTCTCGACGAGTGCCTCAGCGACAATGTACATTTCGCCGTTGTCGTCGTTGCGGACGATGGCGTAGCTCTCGTCGGGATGCAGCGCGATGGCGAGGTTGCCGGGCAGCGTCCAGATCGTGGTCGTCCAAATGACGAAGCTGAGCTTGCTCTTATCGAGATGGCTGAGCTTGCCGAGGTCGTCGTGCATCGGGAACTTGACGTACACGGTCGTGCAGGGGTCGTCCTGATATTCGATCTCCGCCTCGGCCAGCGCCGTCTCGTCGTGATAGCACCAGTATACGGGCTTGAGGCCCTTGTAGATGTAGCCCTTCTTGTACATTGCGCCGAAGACCTTGACCTCCTCGGCCTCAAAGCCGGGATCCATGGTCTTGTAGGGGTGCTCCCAGTCGCCGAGCACGCCGATGCGCTTGAAGCCCTCCATCTGGATGCCGATGTACTTGTCGGCATACTGGTGGCAGGCGGTGCGGAAGTCGGCGACGCTCATGGCCTTGCGGTTGAGCTTCTGCTCCTTGATGATGGCGCTCTCAATGGGCATACCGTGGTTGTCCCAGCCGGGGATATAGGGCGTGTAGTAGCCGCGCATCGCGTAGGAGCGGGTGATGAAGTCCTTGAGGGACTTGTTGAGCGCGTGGCCCATGTGCAGTCCGCCGTTGGAGAACGGAGGGCCGTCGTGCAGAGCGAAGCGGGGCTTGCCCTCGTTCTTCTTGAGCATCACGTTGTAGAGGTCCATTTCCTCCCAATGCTTGAGCATCTCAGGCTCGCGCTTAGGCAGGCCCGCGCGCATCGGGAAGCCGGACTTCGGCATATTCAGCGTCGCTTTGTAATCCATGTCGTGTCTCCTTTATGTGAATTTTTCTGTTTGCTGCAAAATAAAAATGCTCTGTCTCCCGACAAAAGAGACAAAGCATAACCATACTCTGCGGTACCACTCTTCTTGCCGCCGTTCCGGCAGCCGCTCAAATGCCGCGATGTAACGGTCGCACCCGGGCTGTCCTACTGCGGTTTCAGACGCCTGCTCCGAGGTGATATTCGCTCTCTGCGCCCCGCTGTCTCGCACCGACCGGCAGCTCTCTTTGCGGGCGGACGGGGAGCTACTTGTCCTCATCTGCACAATTCCACATATCACGGTCATTCTACCCGCATTCTTTCGCTTTGTCAAGGCTGAAAATGCTTGCGGAAGCGGCAAAAATAGGCTATACTATCGGCGAAAAATACGCGAAAGCGACAAATTCCGGAGGCTGCGCCATGATCCACGATATCGAGCCGAAGCATTTATACAACGAATGGAAGCCGAACGCCGTGCCGAAAAGGTCGAGCGCCGTCGTGCAGTTCTGCGGGAGAAACCTCCTCTGCCGCATCGACGACAACGGACTCAAGCTCCCGAGCCGCGCCATGTTTCCCGACGGCGACGAGAGGTTCACCTATCTTTTTGAGCTGGACGGCAGGGAATACTACCTCCTGCGCGACGAAACGCCGCGCGAGCCGGACGGCTGGACCTACCGCGACATCAATATTTTCCGCACCGAGCAGCCGAAGGAGATCGCCTTCGCCGCGGTCAGCGCGTGGCACCTGTGCTGCTGGTACCGCGACACGAGGTTCTGCGGCCGCTGCGGCACGCCGCTCGAGCAAGACGTCAACGAGCGCATGATGCACTGCCCCAGGTGCGGCAATATGATCTTCCCGCGCATCAACCCCTCGGTCATCGTGGCGGTGACGCACGGCGACTATCTGCTGCTCACGCAGTACGCGAACCGCCCCGGCGCGACGCGCACGGCGCTCATCGCGGGCTTTACCGAGTTCGGCGAGACCGCCGAGCAGACCGTCCGCCGCGAGGTGATGGAGGAGGTCGGCCTCAAGGTCAAAAACCTGCGCTACTATAAGTCTCAGCCGTGGGGCATCTCCGGCGGCGGGCTGCTGCTCGGCTACTGGTGCGAGCTGGACGGCGACGAGACTATCCATCTCGACAACTTCGAGCTGGCGGACGGCGCGTGGGTCAGCCGCGAGGAGCTGCGCCGCGACTACCGTGACAACGGCGTCGCCCTCACGAGCGAGATGATCGCCCGCTTTGCCGCGGGGCGAGAGTACGAGCCGGTGTCGGAATAAGATGAAAAAGCGCGGAGCAGAAGGCTCCGCGCTTTCCTTATGCAAGGGCTGTAGCGATCCATTTCCCGAGCAGCTGCAAAAGGAGAAAGTGCGCGGGATAGAAAAAGTAAAAGAAATATTTTCCGCCGCGCCGCCCGCGCTCGCCGCTGTAGAGCAGCAGGAGCGGTGCGCACAGCAGCACCCACGGCGAGGCGATGAGCAGCGGGAGCAGTCCCGCGAGCCGCCATACGCCCGCCGAGCGCAGCAGATAGAAAAGCGCGGCGGAGAGCGTGCCGAGAAAGACGTATTCGCTGCGGACGGCAAACGCCGCCGCGCCGAAGACGAGACAGGTCAGGACGTACAGCGCTATCCGCTTCCCGCGCTCTGCCGCGTCGGACTCAATGCGTGCGAGCACGAATAGCTCCAGGCAGGAGAGCGAGAGCGTAAAGAGTACGTTTTGAAGCGCGGGACCGGTCCACTGCTCATAGTGCGCGAGGTTGAAGACCGGCTCGCTGATAAGGGCAAAGGCCAGCAGCGTGAGGAAATACCGCTTCCGGTCCCGTGTGTGCGTGAAGCCCTCGGCGAGCAGGAAGACATAGAGCGGAAAAGCGAGGTGGCCCAGCACATCAAACACGCGGTAGACGCCCTGCACGGCGCCGAGCCATGCGGGCGCGTTCTGCGGGATGAGCGTGCTTCCGACCTCACCGCGGAACGGCGCGAAAAAGCCGCGCCGGATCACGAGCATATTCGCATGGTCGCAGAGCATGGAGACCATGGCGATGTATTTGAGCGCGAAGCCGCTCAGCTTTTTGGGGATCTGTTTCATGAAGGGTTCTCCTGTGTGCGCGCCGCGCGGAGGGCGGAGCGGAAGTCCTCCCACGCCTCGGGGTGGTCGACGTAGTATTTCGGACAAATTTTGCCGGTCACGTCGTAGTGGCGGATGACGTCGGCGGGAGCGAGATCGAATTCCTCGCACAGCCACGCCGTCAGCCGCAGGAGGCTCGCCATCGTCTCGGCGGAGAACTCGCCCGCCTCATCCGCGTGGCAGACCTCGATGGAAACGGTGTGATCGTTCGCCTGCGAGGAGCAGTAGGCGATCTCCGCGAGCGGGACACATTGGAGGACCTCGCCCTCCAGCCCCACGATGAAGTGGGCGCTGGCATAGGTCTCGTGCGTGAGGGCGAGGTTGGCGAAGAAGCTGCGGTTTGCCGCCGCCGAGGTGCCGGGGTTGCCGACATAGTGGATCACCACGCCGTCGATCGTCTCGAGCGGCGTGCCGGGGCGGGAATACGGGTTGAGCGGCAGGATATCCTGTTCCACCCATTCCGGCGCGGACACGTCCGCGCCGGGAACGGCGCGGTGGCGGAACCAGTAGACCAGCTCCGCGCCGATGCAGAGGACGAGTACGGCGATGACCGCCCGCTCCAGCCAGACGCGGCTGCGCTTTTTTCGTGCAGCCATGCGTCAGAAGCCGCGCGCGGTCGCGGGCGTTTCGATGCCCATGCCAGCAAGCGCTTCGAGCGTACAGGTCATCTCCGGCGTGACGATCGCACAGACGCTGCCGCTCGAGCTCGAGGTCGTGTCGATCGGCTGCCTGGTCGGCTTCTCGTCCACCCGGACGCTGTACCACAGCTCCAGCTCGACGTAGAAGCTGCCGCTGTAGAGCGTGTCCTCAAAGAGCGAGGCGTTGGAGGCGTGACCCGCCTCGTAGTCGCGGCGCAGCGCGGAGACGAGTGTGTTGGCCTGCGCGGCGGTCAGCTCGCCGTCGTCCTCGCCGTAGGCGCCGTCGCTGACGACGTCGTAGTAGCCGCCGGTGAGATAGGCGTTGCTCTTGTCGTCCGCCAGCTCGCCGAGCACGCGGTCGAGCGCGGCCTCGGGGCAGTTGAGCAGCGCCGTCATCGTCTGCGCGACGGAGCCGGGCTCGTTCAGCTCCCGGGAGAAGGCGCGGCAGTCGCCGTAGCTGCGGCGCACGACGCGCCCGTCCGTGAGCGCGTAGGTGACGGTGAAATAGAGATAGCTGTCGACCGGAGCGTCCGCGGGCGTTTCATAGGTGGTCCGCGCGTAGCTGAGCTGGCGCGCCTTGTCGGCGATCATCGCGCGGTGCGCGGCGAGGGTGCGCTCAATGCTCTCCGGCTCGTCGAGCTTGCAGGAGAGGTAGTCGCCGTTCGAGGAGAGATAAACGGAGACGAACTCCACCTCCTCCGCGTCGGGCGTATAGCCCTCGTAGCCGGTGAGGTCGAGCGACATGGCGACGCCGAAGCACACCAGCACGGCGGAGAACACCAGCGCGCCGACGCGGCCTGTGCGCCAGACGCGGAAGCTCTTGTGCAGCAGCATTTCCGCGGCGAAGTAGCCGAGCAGGCCGGTGAAGAGCATACAGGCGATGGTGCCGGGGAGCGAGTATTGGCCGTTATGGAGGTTGAGGCCGAAGACGAGGAAGTAGATGAGCTGCCCGAGCGAGAACGCGGAGCAGATCGCCACGCCATATTTGAAGATGGGGCGCGCCCATGCCACGGTGACGATGGAGCCGGTCGCCTCGCTCGCGCGGCGGCGGTAGACGAGCAGGCCGAGCACGGTGAGCACGATGCCGACGGCAGCATAGATGCCGAGCACGCCAAGGCCGCTGAGCATATACTCGCCGCCCCGAATGACCTGATACGTCCCGTCGCTGAGGATGCGGTCCACGCGGGCGACATTGCGCACGTCCAGCACGCAGACAAGCTCCCAGGCAGGCGAGAGGAAGGCGAAGGTCTCCGGAGCGGAATAACCGCTGTAGCCGTAGAGGAAGTTGCCGGCAAAGGTGCGCACGAGGTATTCCATACCCACGGCAAGGAAATTGAGGGTGCCGTAGAACACGGGCGCGGCCAGAATTTGCCCGGTGAACATCATGCACAGCACAGCGAAGGAGTAGAAGAACAGCACCGAGAGCACGGCGGCGAGCAGCGCGGTACCGAGCGCGGTAAGGTCCAGCGCGCCGAAGCAGGCGGCGGTGATGCCCGCGAGGGCAAAGGCGAGCACGAGCGCGGAGACCATGCACACAAGGCCGGTGAGGTAGTTGGTCGCGTACAGCGTCTCACGCCGCACAGGCATGGAATGGAAGCCCTGCGTGGCGCGGGGCGCGGTGAGGTAAGAGAACATCGCCATGGCGAAGAAGATACCGAACACGGCGCCCATCACAAGCCCGCCGTAGGCGCCGATCTGCAGCAGGTAATACGAGGCGTCGGCCACGGTCGGGACACCGTGATAGTCGGCCAGCTCGTTGAGCAGCGGCAGCGGCAGGAGCAGCAGCCAGATCAGGACGTAGCCGAACCACAGCGGCCAGAAGCGCTGCAGGTTCTTGCGGAAAAGCGCGCGGTTAAAGAACGATGTCGCGGACTGCATAGTCGGCACCTCCCAGCTCATAGATGAAAATTTCCTCCAGCGTCAGCGGCACGGCCTCCATGTACACGGGGTCGAGGGCGGCGAGCCGCTCGGTGATCTGCTGCGTATTGCCGCGGAAGATGATGGTGAACACGCGCCCGAGATGGCTCTCGTGCAGCAGGTTCAGCCCCGCGGGGAGCTCCGGCGCGCCCTCGCCCCGGAAGACGATCTGCATTTTGACCGTGTTCTCCTGCAGCTCGGAAAGGCTGCGCTCGAGCAGGACCTTTCCCTTATTCATGATGCCGACGTGGTCGCACACGTCCTCCAGCTCACGCAGGTTGTGGCTGGAAACGAGCACCGTCGTGCCGCGCTCGGCGACGTCCTGCATGATAAGGCTCCACACCTGACGGCGCATCACGGGGTCGAGGCCGTCCACCGGCTCATCCAGAATGAGATAGTCCGGCATACAGCACATGGCGATCCAGAACGCCGCCTGCTTCTGCATTCCCTTGGAAAGACGGCGGATGAGCTGCTTTTCGTCCAGCGAAAAGACGCCGCGCAGCTTCTCGTAGCGCTCCATGTTGAACTGCGGATAGAAGCCGCGGTAAAATTTCATCATGTCGCGGATGCTCGACTGCATAAAATAGTGCCAGTCGTCGGGGATGGAGGCGATGCGCTGCTTGACCGCCACGTTCTCCCATACGTCTGCGCCGTCCACCGAGACGGTGCCGGAGTCCTGCCGGTATACGCCGGTCAGGTGGCGCAGCAGCGTGGATTTGCCCGCGCCGTTCGGCCCCACGAGGCCGTAGATCGCGCCCTGCGGCACGGTCAGGCTCGCGCCGTCGAGCGCGGCAAAGCCGTCAAAGGTCTTCACCAGCTCACGAATTTCGATCATTTCTCTTCCTCCTCCCGGTAGATGGCGTCCAGCTCGGCACAGCTCATGCCGAGCGCACGCAGCTCGCGCAGCGTTTCGCGCAGGGTGTCGATCAGCGCGAGGCGGCGTCCGTCGTCCTCCGCGCGCTCGCGGCGCACGGCAAAGCTGCCCTTTCCCGGGACAGATGCGGCGTAGCCCTCCGATTCCAGCTCGCTGTAGGCGCGCTGGATGGTATTCGGGTTGATGGCGAGCTGACTGGCCAGCGCGCGCACCGAGGGGAGCTTTTCCCCGTCGGCGATCGCGCCGGAGACGATCAGCCGCCGCAGCCCGTCGCGCACCTGCTCGTAGATCGGGCGCGCGTCGCGGTAATTCAAGGTGATCATAGCGGTGCCTCCTGTTTGCTTATCGGCTGAGAAGTACGACGACGGCGACGAGCAGGACCACAAGGATCGCGCCTACGCCGACCGTCAGAACGCTGAAGGAAACCATGCTGCCATCCCTCCTGACTGTATTAAGCGTATTAGTACAGTTAGGATAGCATGAGAGTGTCGCTCTGTCAAGTATTTTTCGGAAATTGGCGAAATCTCACAGAAGAACGATAAGGCCCCGTTAAGAATTTATCTATTGTACCAAATCGTCATATTGACGAAATTTAATAATTTTAAAGTACCAATTTAACAAAAATGGAGAAAGTGCCGTCGGACGGTTGCTTTTGCGCGTGGAATCTGCTATCTTAATACCGTAGAGAAAGGGCGGGAAGACCCAATATGCCCTTTTGAAAGCAATGCAATTTAATAGGAGAGGGGAAATTACATGGATAAGATCATAGAAATCAACAGTGCGGTAAACGGCTTTGTATGGGGACCCATCATGCTGGCACTGCTGGTCGGCACGGGCATTTACCTGAGCTTCCGCGTCGGCTTCATTCAGTTCTCCAAGATCGGCTACTGGTGGAAGAACACCATCGGCAAGATCTTCCAGAAGTCCGAAGCGGGCGAGGGCGAGATCACGCCGATGCAGGCGGTCTCCACGGCACTGGCGTCCACGGTCGGCACGGGCAACATCGCCGGCGTCACCGGCGCGATCATCCTCGGCGGCCCGGGCGCGGTGTTCTGGATGTGGATCTCCGCTCTCTTCGGCATGGTCACCAAGTTCGCCGAGGTCACCCTCGCGGTCAAGTACCGTGAGCGCAATGAAAAGGGCGACTGGTGCGGCGGCCCGATGTACTACATCAAGAACGGTCTCGGCCCCAAGTGGAAGTGGCTGGGCATCATCTTCTCCGTGTTCGGCGCGCTCGCCGCGTTCGGCATCGGCAACATCTCCCAGATCAACTCCATCGCTTCCTCCGTCAACTCCGTCGCGGTCGCATTCCATGAGAACGCCAAGGAGTTTGACACGATCATCGGCCTCATCACCGGCGTTGTGATCGCCATTTTCGTGGCGCTCGTGCTCCTCGGCGGCGTCAAGCGCATCGGTCAGGTCACCGAAAAGCTCGTCCCCGGCATGGCGGCCATCTACATCGTCTGCGCACTCGTGGTCGTTATCGCCAACGCGGGCACGATCCCCGGCGTGTTTGCCAGCATCTTCCAGGGCGCGTTCAACCCCTCTGCCGTCGTCGGCGGCGCGGTGGGCGTGACCATGAAGCTCGCCATCACCAAGGGCGTCGGCCGCGGCGTCTTCTCCAATGAGGCCGGTCTCGGCTCCGCGCCCATCGCGCACGCCGCCACCTCCGAGAAGAACCCCGTCCGGCAGGGCCTCTACGGCATCTTCGAGGTCTTTATGGACACCATCGTCATCTGCACGCTGACCTCCCTCGTCGTCCTCTGCTCCGGCGCGGCCACGGGCAACTACGGCAACAACGATCTCGCGGGCGTGCCCACCGCGGTCGCGGGCTTTGCCAGCGTATTCGGCGACAAGCTCGGCTCCCTGATCCTTGCCGTCGGCCTGCTGCTCTTCGCCACCTCCACCATCCTCGGCTGGGCGCTCTACGGCACCCGCTGCGCGGAGTTCCTCTTCGGCAGCAAGATCATCCGCCCCTATCAGGTTCTCTTCTGCCTCGTCGTCATCGCCGGCTCGGTCGCCAACCTCAAGCTGGTGTGGGACATCTCCGACACTCTCAACGGCCTCATGGCGATCCCGAACCTCATCGGCATCCTGCTGCTCAGCCCCGTGGTCATCAAGCTGACGAAGGAGCACTTCAACGGCGTGAAGGCAGGCAAGCTCGAATAAGCGAACATCCGGTCTCCTGCGGCGGGACGGACCATGCGGTCCGTCCCGCTTTTCGCTCCCCCGGCGAAAAAAGAGGAGAAAACGCGGAATATTTTCGCAGATTTCCCTTTACAATAGAAAAAAGCCGTGGTATGATATCAAAGCGCGTGAAGGCGCGCGAGGAGCATACCCGAACTTAGGACGCGGATCGTCACCTGTCCCGCCGCTCAGTTCAGGGTGAATATTTTTGAAAGGTGGAAACACAACTATGATGCTCAAAGACCAGAAGACTGCCATTATCGAAGCCAACCGCACCCATGAGAGCGACACCGGTTCTCCCGAGGTCCAGATCGCCATTCTCACCGAGCGCATCAACCAGCTCACCGAGCACCTCAAGGTCCACGCGCAGGATAACCACTCCCGCCGCGGCCTGTACAAGATGATCGGTAAGCGCCGCAGCCTGCTCGATTATCTCATGAAGAAGGACATCGAGCGCTATCGTACCCTGATCGCCAAGCTGGGTATCCGTAAGTAAGTTTGAAAACAGGGTGGTGTGCATGCGCACCACCCTTCTTTCACACTTTCGCCCTTGGCACTTTCCCCGCGCGTATGAGAGCCTGCTATGCTTTAGCAGTTGAAAAAGCGGCGGCGTGACCGACGTTTTTTCAAGTGCTAAACGGTCGGCTCCCATACGGAATTTTACAAAAAAGGAGATCGACAAATGTCTACCATCATCACCCACAGACAGTTCCCCAACTACCACAAGTACGAGATGGAGCTCGCCGGCCGCCCCCTCACGCTTGAGGTCGGCAAGCTTGCTGAACTCGCCAACGCCGCCGTCATGGTCGGCTACGGCGACACCCGCGTGCTCGTCTGCGCCACGGCTTCCGCCCGCCCGCGCGACGGCATCGACTTCTTTCCTCTCTCCGTTGACTTTGAGGAGAAGCTCTACTCCGTCGGCCGCATCCCCGGTTCTTTCAACCGCCGCGAGGGCCGTCCCGGCGAAAAGGGCATCCTGACCAGCCGCGTCATCGACCGCCCCATCCGCCCGCTCTTCCCCT